>ERZ761609.197-NODE-197-length-82380-cov-60.011345_pt1 | contig 82380 bp, 70 predicted proteins | sample MGYA00511163_ERZ761609 | MGnify/ENA primary metagenome ERZ761609 (study PRJEB28899, sample SAMN02445070) | bioreactor sludge metagenome | biome: EBPR sludge | place: Australia: Brisbane, Thorneside Wastewater Treatment Plant | collected 2011-12-16 ...
ATTTACAATGATCTTGAATTTAAAGATGTTACAAAATTATTGTCGTGTACTTAGTTTTCAATTAGTTGAAATAAAAACTTCTTGATTTACAATTTTCTTAGAGTTAAGTTTATATCTTAAAAGATAATAATCATGTCTGAATCAGAGTTCACTTCCATTAATCTGCTGCTGGATAATATTGAAATGGAAAAATACAAAAGTCCAAATTTTCGTTTTCCTTTCAAAATTACCATAAGTTTTAATAAACTGATCGAACACATCGAATCCACAGCTAAAAGTAACGACTTAATAAAAAGAGGTTTCGCCGAGAGCATACTTAAGGAAATAAACAAGAATCCCGGTATACGTGGTACTTTTGCAAATGCGGATGAAGTTAAGCCTTTTGACAAACTCATCTCAGCAATGATGATGTTTGTATTTCCGGATGCATTCTGGGAAAAGCAAACCTATGCACTTTCAGCATTGTTCACTAACAATATATTTTTTTCGTCTCCGATGTTTAAGAAACTGATAATGAACGACATATTGGATTTTAACGGTGAACTTAACATTGACGATATTTCATATAACTTTGGCAATACTGTCGGTAGTTATATGATTATTCTTAATTATGTTTACGGTTTTGACCTTCGTTCCGAATTTCCGCTTATATATAAAATTCCGCATCCCGAGACAGGGCTTGACAGATATTTTAAGTTTAATCTTGCAAATGAATTCGGAGAAATTAAAGTAAAGGGTAAGCTGAGAACTTTTTCGGATTCGGAAAGGAAAGAGATCACACGAAGAATTTACGATATTGATTTTTTGAAAGAGATGATCCCGCCTGAAGATTTTGAATACACCGGATTCCTTGTAATAAACGCCATCAATATAACTGATACGGAAATTCTTTCAGCAATTAAAAAAGATTTTATAGAAAAACATACTGTTTCCATGCAGTCAAGTTTTCTGAAACTGCAGCACAATGTAAGATCGCTGCTTAAAAATCCATCGGTAAATATGGGATTATCCGAAGTACCCGGAAACAGGGATCTTATTTTCAGTTACGGAAGAAGAATTCTGAATAATTTTCAGATCAATACTTACTGTGAAATGTCCGAAAAAAATACCGGCTCTGTCTATCATAAATGCGCTGCAGAAAAAAGAGTTATTATAATTGATGATATTGAAAACTATCCGGAAGCTACTCAAATGGAAGAGTCAATACTTAATGCAGGCTACAGAAATTTGCTGGTGGCTCCATTGATTTATGATGACAAGGTAATTGCAATAATGGAACTTGTGTCCGGGGAACCCGGTGCAATAAATCCTTTTAACACGCTGAAACTAAGGGAAGTATATAATCTCTTCGGTCTTTCCATTGCGAGATTCAAGGATGAGTTTGATAAAAGAATTCAGTCAGTTATAAAAGAAAAGTGCACTTCCATTCATCCGTCAGTGGAATGGAAATTCAGAGATGCTGCAGTTAACTATCTCATTGGTGAGCATGAGCAAAGCGGGAATGAAATGGAAGATATTATTCTTAATGATCTTTATCCTCTGTACGGATTATCGGACATCAGAAATTCCTCACTGATCAGAAATGAATCCGTTAAAAAAGATCTGATTGAAAATCTTGAACTCGTTAGTGATATTTTTAAGCAGGCATATAAATTCAGACAGCTTTATATTCTCAGGAATTTGATATACCGGATTGACAAAAAGATCAGTACTTTAAAATTTACTTTAAACTCGGGTGACGAAAGCAGTATTGTAGAATTTCTTAGAAATGATCTATATCCGCAGCTTGATATTGTAAGTACATTTGATAAAAGCGTAGAGGACAGGGTAAAGAAATTAAGAAGTCTTATAGATGCGGATCTTGGCATTATTTATAAGAGCAGAAAAGATTATGAATCAAGCTCCTCTGCGCTGACCGGCATGATCACATCTTATCTTGATGCGGAGCAGGAAAAGATACAGAAAATTTATCCTCATTATTTCGAAAGATATAAAACTGACGGAGTGGAACACAGTATTTACATCGGCTCATCCCTGAATGAAAACGGAAACTTTGACAAACTGTATCTGAAGAACTTAAGACTGTGGCAGCTTATTCTGAACTGCGGAATTGTCTGTCAGGTAAAAGATATGGAAAACAAATTAAGCATTCCTCTACAGACAGCGCAGCTTATATTGGTGCAGAATAATCCGCTTTTAATAAAATTCAGATACGACGAAAAAAGATTTGATGTGGACGGAACGTATAATGTGAGATATGAGATCATGAAAAAGAGAATTGACAAAGCTGAAATAAAAGGCAGCGAAGAGCGGCTTACACAGCCGGGAAAAATTGCAATTGTATATTCTCATATTCAGGAGGAACAGGAGTATCTCAGATACATTGAATATCTTCAGTCCGAAAAATATTTAAATAAAGAAGTTGAAAAATTCGAACTGAGTGAAATGCAGGGTGTAAGCGGATTAAAGGCGATTCGTGTAACTGTAAATACTGAATCTGAAGAAACAGGGAAAAAGATCGACACCGAAAAACTTTTAAAAGTTGCCGAAAGATTAAACTGAATTATGAATTAATGATTTGTAACGCTTTGTATTGTATATAAAGCCCACCCGTGATGCGCTGTTTCTTCTTTCGGAGGAAGTTTATTTAAAGGAAACCATTTAAATATTTCCACATCATCTGATTTTTTTATATCCGGTATTTCAGCAGTCCGGCAAATGTAATGAAACACAATATGCCATGATTTGTCGTTTCCCGTAAATGTTTCCACATGATCAAGAGAAACCTTCGCGTTTCCGATACTCAGTTGTTCATTTAAAATACGAATAGCGGCGTCATCGGGATCTTCTCCGAAATTTACAAGATCATCAGGAAGAAACCATCCGCTCTGATGATCATATTTATTTTTATCTGAGTATTTAACGAGCATAACATTATTATTATTCAGCACTGTTATATCCGCAACTAACTTTACTATATTTCCTTCAGCAGTTTTCAATTTTTATTTTCCGTCTGCTTAATCTGATTTGAATTTTTTCTGCCGGTTACATATCCGAAGATACCGGCTATTAATATCAGTCCAAGAAATCCGTTAGCAGCTATGCTGATATTTTTTCCCGCATAGTAAACTTCAGGTTCATATCTGAATTCCACTTTATGCTTACCCTGCGGCACTACTAAAGATCTCAGAAAATAATCCGTTTTATAAATGTCGGTCGGATTTCCGTCAATATAAGCTTTCCATCCGAAAGGAATGTATATCTCACTGAATACAACGAGATTGTTTCCGCTTGCATTCACTTCATATTCCATACTGTGTATGTCGCCTTTAATGAGTTTGGCGTTTACTGTTGAGTCCGGCTTATCGATCTTAACGGGAAGCTCTTTTTCCAGATAAGCGGTTTCATACGGATTAAAATTCATGTCGCGGATATTGTTCAGAATGTTTATATCGCTTTCGACTTTTACCTCATCTGCAAAGAATACTTTCGGGATGAAATTTTTATTTTCATATATCATTCTCGAACCTTTGAAGACCTGGGTATATGTTGTGTCTTTTAGCGGCTGATCAGTAACTATATATTTTACCCCGCCGAGAGAAAGTAACAGCGGATTGCTGTCCCCGGCTACATCCACTGCATCCTGATAGATCCTGATCTTTGCGCCGTGATATCCGTTAAATGTATGCAGTCTGAAATATGCAAACGTATTATTTGTGCTTAGTCTGCCGCCGTTCATTTCCGCTATGCGGTAAGTATAAGTATCCGGTGCGTTAGTCAAAAGCCAGTTGGTGTAATCTGATTCTGCAAAAACGGATTTATCATCACCTGGATTATCCCAGTGAAGAGTTTTATTGTTGACATTCCACAGATCAATTACTGCAATAAGTATTGTCCCGATAAGAAACATTTTAAGTGAAAGAGATTTTTTCGAATACATAAATGCAAGCCCGGTAACTATGGCAATAAAAAACGCATGAAGTCTGAGATCGCTTACAATATTATCATATGCAACAGTTGATATCTGTCCGATATACTGACTGATCTGCTGCGCGTTTGCGCCCTGCTGCTGAAGTTTATTTACCAGCGGACTGTTTGAAATTGAATCTGTATAGGAATCCTTGAAACCAAATACTGAAATTATAAACATCAGACCTGCAATGCCGAAAAATACGAAACAAAGTTTTTTAAATTTTTCCGTATTAAGATTTTCTTTTGTGATATCGACAATTGACTTAAGACCGAATCCCGCAAGTATTACAATCGCAATATTCATAAAATGATGTATCATTACAGGCGCTCTGAAACTACTGAAGAAAGGAAAGTAATAATAAAACAGATCGAACACCAAAGAGAAATTCCTGCCGAAAGATAGGAAAAGAAATATAAAAGTTATGACAGTCATCGCCTGAACTACGGGATTTTTCCGGAAGTTATATAATATTCCTACAATGCAAAGCAGCAGTGTAATTACTCCGAAATACATAGGGTTTGTGGTAAACGGCATCTGCCCCCAGTAAAGATTCGCCTTTTGCCCCTGTACCTGCACATCTCCGAAACCATAATAATACGGGAGCACAAAAGTAATTACTTCACCCGGACTGAAAGACCAGTTCGTTGCATATTCATAATCGAGCGGCTGTACATCCGCATTTTTCGTATCGAGCTTCGCCAGTATTCCGGCTTCACCTCTCATGGAATATTTATTATACTCTTTCATTGTCATCAGCACATCAGCGTTCATTGCCACTGCAATCACAGCAGCAACTATGAAAAAAACTCCGGCTTTGATCATACCCGATATGTTTGTCTTTTTTACCACATTATAAATAATCAGATAAAGAAGATATATGCCGAGCATCAGATAGCAGTAGAATATCATTTGTATGTGATTCGAGTTAAGCTGGATATGAAGCATTATAGTGAGAAAGAAAAGATTGAGCAGATTCTGAAATGAGAAGACGGATTTCTTTTCATCGCTGAATGAATCTATCAGCTTATCCAGAGCAAGAAGAATGAAAGGAAAAAATGCCAGCGCCAGAACCTTGGTATTATGCCCGACGACTATCCTCTGAATAAAATCCGTTGCAAAGACTGCAGACAGCGAACAGTAGAGCGCAATCAGTTTATTCTTGAATTTATACTTAGCATACAGATAAAATCCTATTCCAAAAATCACATAATACATAACTACAGGAAGCACCAGATTTTCCGAGGAGTTTGTCAGGATTCCGAAACCGCTGTCCCAGAGGTAATAAAAAAAATCATAAACTCTCGGGTTATATGAAATGATGGGAAAATTCGGCATCCCCATGAAAATGTAAGGCACCCACAGAGGAAAGATCCCGTTTTGTTTTGCATCATCAAGGAAAGTCCTGAAACTTTCTGAAGCGATATTATCGCTTGTAGCAAAGACCTTTCCGCTGAAAAGCCCTTCCCTGAAAAAAATCAGAACCGCAAAGATTATTATTCCTATGAAAATATAATTATCATATTTCGTAAATCCGTCTGAAGTATCCTGTGTTTTATTTCTTAAGGAACCTGAGGGTGATTTAAGTGTAACCTTCTGTTTTGCTTTAGCCATTCGTAAATTTTTTAAAAATTATATTAAAATAATTTAAATCATTTAAACAATCTAACTACTTTTTTAAATTGCCGGAGTAAATTTTAAAACACATAAGTATTATCTAATTTCATTGATAACTCTGCTTAACTCAGCAGTCTGTGATCTTCTTGAATATTTTTTATAAATGTCGCTTTGAATATTCAGATTTCCGTTTTCTTTCCAGGTCATTATTAATCCTTTCATGTATTCAAAAAGTCCGTTCTCATTATTTCTGCCGAACGTTTTTCCGGAGCTGCATTCTTTTATAACGGATGCTGCTTCACCGTCTTCGGGTCCGATACATAAAATTGTTTTTCCGGAAGCAAGATATTCGAAAAGTTTGCCTGTTAGAATTCCCCTGTCATTTTTCACATCGGGAATGACGAGCAGCAGTATTGTGCTTTCGTTCAGATATTCAACAGACTTTTCATGAGAGACTGTAGGGATCACTTCGAGATTATTGCTCATTGACATTTCACGAATTATATTCATTAAAGAGTCTGCGGGACTGCCTATAAATCTTAACTTTATATTTATTTCAGGATTTTCAATAATAACTTTCTTTAAAGCATCAAAAAATATTATCGGATTATAGCTCTCAGCCAGAGTGCCGGTGTATGAAATTATAAATTCACTTTGAGCATCGTCAGATTTTTTTAAATTATTAAAATCCTCTTCGTCATATCCATTCGGAATTATAATAATTTTATTTTCATCTATCTTCTCTGATTTTTTTCTAAACATTCTCTTTAAATCACTGCTGACAGTAATTATTCTATCTGCATTTTCCAGAACAAGCCGTTCGTATTTTTTATCAAGTCTTTCTGCAAACGGCAGATGTTTAAACTCCTTATAATAATATATATCAGTCCACGGATCTCTCAGATCAGCGATCCAGTTAATTCCGTATTTTTTTTTAAGCTTCAGTCCGGCAAGCTGCGCAGAGTGCGGAGGGCTTGTAGTGATGACTGTATCAATTTTTTCTTTCTCTATTAACCTGCACGCTTCGTTAAAGGCAAAATTTATCCAGCCTCTTCTTGCATCGGGAATAAAAAAATTTCCTCTGATAAATCTCGACATTTTCTGCAGCAGTCCGGGTTCAGATTCATTTGAAAAACCGGTAGGTATGCTTTTCTTTCCTACGACTTTCGAATACAGACCGAACGGCTCAAAAGTATCGGTTCGGTATATTTCCGCTTCAGCAGGCACTTCAGCGTTCAAAGAATTATCAATAACGGGATAACTCGCTTTTTCTGCATCAACCGTTACGACATAGGGTTTAAAACCGTTTGAAGGAAGATATTTAACAAACTTCAGTATTCTCTGTACTCCGGCTCCGCCGCCGGGCGGCCAGTAATATGAGATGATTAATATTTTTTTCAAATTCTCATTAATTAAAAAGCAAATAAAACTCCGCTGTCCAGACTGAAAGCAGAAATAATGTAAATGCCGCTGCTGTTAATTTTTTCACCTTGCTGATTTTTTTGAATGATCCTTTTTCAGAGGAAATTAACATTACCGAGCCAATTATAAAAAGAGGTATCAGCACATAATGATATCTCGCAAGTCCGACAAAAAGCGAAACCGTTATAATCCACATTAATATGAATCCGTAAATGAAAAACTTTTTTCTTCCGATCAGCATCAGCCCCCAGATTCCGGTTATCATTAATATAATATACGGAACATTAACCAGTAAAAATATAAATGGATTTGAAGATCTGTAAACATCAGTTGAGGTTTGTCCCGGAAGAGTTTCATTAAAATAATTTATGATCATCCGCTCACTTGAAAATAAATAACCGACTTTCTTAAAAGCGAGCTTAACATAATTAACAGGATTTGAAACCGCATATTCCAATCCGAGCTTAAAATATTCCTTGTCTCTTTCAGCTTCATTGCCGTAATCAAACGGCAGATCCTTATCATAGGAAAAGCTGTAAGTGCCGGTTGCATTAGGATTGCTCCCCATCCAGAAATTTACTCCTGAGGTGGTGCCGGGACTGAATGTACCGACCATAATTTTATTTCTGACTGACCACGGTCCGATTATTAAAACCGCACCGGTAAAAAATATAAGAGAATACCTGATAAAAGCTGACGAGCCGCTTTTGGAATTTAATCCTGACCTGTTTAAAAAAAAATATATTGGTATAAGTATAATCACCGGAAGGAAAGCAGTTCTTACCAGCACAGCGATTCCGAAAATTAATCCCGCGGAAAATATTACCAAAGGTTTGTTTAAAAAATTTCTGGACATTACTAAATACAAAACTGCCATATAAAAAAACCCAAACAGCGGCTCTGACAAAATTGTCTGTGTATATAAAATATTTGAAGGGAAGAAGCAAAATACGGCAAGAGAAAAAAGAGAATATTTCACATTAAAAAAATTCCGGCATACTCCGAAAAACAGCAGGGCGGTGAAGACATCTAACACTGACTGAACAAGTCTTACATAAAACTGACCTTCTCCTGCAAAATAAAAAACAGCGGATAAAAAAGCCGGATATCCTATACCTACATAAGCGGTCGGTTTTCCGTTAAGAGAATACTCGCCATCCAGCAGACTATACGCAAGCGCCTGATAATCCAGACTGTCAGAGCGCAGCACCGGATCTGCCGTAAACAGCAAAATAAATTTTATTAAAAAAGATAATGAGAGTATAATTACAAGAATGGTTTTTTCTTTTTTCTGCAATGTGTATTCTTTACCGCTCATTAAGATTTGGGATTATGGAATGTTTTCCGGATCTGAGCTCCCGTCCATTTTAGAGAATAAATTTTGCTTCATTCTGTCCGCAATCTTTTTTGCATCAGAATCTTTTTCGTTAAATAAATTTTCAATTATTCTTTTCTGTCTTTCAGCCGAATGGTTCTGCGATAATTTTTCTTTACCTTCGACGGAATTTATTGCAATCTCAAAAACCACAATCCCTTTCAGAAGTCCTTCAAGATATTCAGGTTTCAGATTTTCTATGGAATATCTTTCTTTTTCAGGCTCAAACAATTCAACAAGTTCTTTCACAGCATTATATCTACCTTCCGTGTCTTCAATAATTTTTATATTCCCGTAAACATGCGCTGACATATAATTCCATGTAGGCACCGCCTGACCGGATTCATACCAAGAAGGTGAGATATATTTATGCGGACCGGGAAAAATTACCAGTGCTTCACCGGAGATATCTTTCCATTGCGGGTTAGCTTTTGCAATATGACAAACAAGCTTACCTTTTGAACCTTCATTTCTTTTAAGCAAAAACGGAATGTGAGTGCCGGTAAGCTTTCCTTCATTTTGTGAAATAAGTATTCCGAAACTATTGTTTTCAATAAAATCAAAAACATCATTTTCTTTCATTAAATTATGTTTAGGGATATACATGCCGGTTTATATTATATTTTTTTTAAGACCATAGTAATGCCCGTGCCTTCTTTATTATAAGTATGGACATCAAGCCACATAAATATCAGCACAAACCAAAGAGTAAACAAATAATAGAACGGAAGAAGCAGTATAAAAAATTTTGATACGCCTGCGATGAGTATCGGATATTTGATCCCGAATCTCCATGATATTGTACCGTATTTTCCGTAAGTATAATCGAATGAGTGAACTTCCATTCCGGCGCGGTTGACTTTTGCCGTAATGTCTTCTTTTGAATATCCGATCCTTGCATGCTCCTCAATAAAACTTTCGTCATCATCAGAATGCGCGTCGCTTCCTCCGAGATTTGAGGGAGTATTTACCAGCAGCATGCCGCCTTTTTTCAAAGCTCTTGAAAAATTTCTGAATACCAGTTCATCTTCCACAATATGTTCCATCACATCGACACACAGGATAAAATCAAACTGCATATTGTAATTAATTTTAGTAAGGTCGCCGATCTCAAATCGCACATTTTTAAATCCGCATTTCGAAAAGAATTTCTTGCAGTCATCGACCTGATCTTCCTTTACATCAACGGCAAGAATATCAGAATCGGGAAAACGCTTTGCGAGAAAGTAAGTGTACTGTCCGAATCCCATTCCGGCGTCAAAAATATTCATTACTTTATTCTTCGGATATAGTTCACGGATCTTTTTTCTTACATGCCATGATCTGAGAAACATAAGATCGAGCAGCCGGTAAAATATTTTTCTGAAAAATGTATTATCAGACACAATATCACCGAATACTTTTTTTACCGGATCGTATTTCAAATTTTAATAAGTGTTATAATTTTTTGAATAATAAATTACTGTTTTACTTTCCGAATAGCTCTTCAATTGTTTCAGTCATTCTTTCCCATTCATATTTCTTCTTTTCTTCGCGTGCACCTTCGGTAAATTTTTTTTCAAGATCCTCTTTGTAAAATCTTAATACTGCATCAGCTATCCGGCCTGGATCTTTCGGCGCGATTAAAAATCCCGTCTTTCCGTCAATTACTGACTCTGACAACCCGCCTACATCTGTTGCAATCACAGGCTTGTCATAATAATAAGCGATCTGAGTTATGCCGCTCTGCGTAGCGTCAATATACGGAAGTACAACAATATCAGACGCGCAGAAAAAATATTTTACTTTCTCATTCGGGATATAATCGGAAATTACAAATACGCTTTTGTTTAGTCCGAGTCTGCTTATTTGTTCGAGAGTGATCTTTTCATCTTCATAAAATTCTCCTACTATAAGAAGAGTTACATCATCCGATTTTAAAATTTCGGGCATTGCGTCAATTAAATATTTCAGTCCTTTATATTTTCTAACGTATCCGAAAAAGAGTATTACTTTTTTTCCTTTCAGATCTATACCGGAATCTGTCCGTAATTTTTCCAGAGCTTCTTCCTTGCCGACAGGATCTCCGAAAATATTATATATCGGATGCGGCGTATATCTGTATGGTTTGCCCTTTACAAATTTTTTCAGATCCTCTTCTACGCTTTTTGAATGAATGATAAAATAATCGCCGACTTTGAAGATCAGTTTTATCAGAAAATTATCACCCGGTCTTTTTTCATGCGGGATTACATTGTCACAGATAAAAAGAATTTTAGCGCCGGTTTTTTTTTTTACATAATTACATATTCTGTAAAATGCCGGAGCGAAAAAAGGAATCCAGAATCTTAATATGATAAGATCCGGTTTCCGCTTTGCAATCATCTTGGCGGTCTTTTGCCAGTTGAACGGATCTATCGAATCTATAACATTAGAATTTGGAATATCCTTATTAAGAATATTATTGTCGCTGGTATCCGTCTGAGTCTTTCCCGGAAAGAGAAATTCAGGATACTGCCTCTTAAATGAAAAGATCTCAACATCATGATCCTTGGAAAGATAATTAGCAAGAATGGCATTAAGCTGCGCCATAGCGCCTCTTAAAGGGAATGCCGTTCCGACTATAATTATCTTCATTTCAGAAAATTTTTAGCAAAAATAATTTAATTAGATTTTAATAACTAAGCAAAAATCGGAAATTTAATACAAAGATAATTTCCTGCAGGAGATTCTTAAGATTTAATTAAGTAATTTATCGCATTATGAATGAGAAAAATGAATGAAAATAATTTAGATAAATTAATTTACAAAAGACTTTCACGCAGAGAGCTTCTGAAATCTGCCGGCAGTTCGGTTGCTGTAATGTCAGTATGGGCAGTATTCCCGTCCGGATTTTTTGATTTATTAAAAGGCGGAACAGGGACTTTGAAAACTATATCTTCAGATCAGAATTCTTCCGTTCCGTTTAAGCCCATATTACCATCGGATGAGGATAAGCTTTTGCTTCCGGAAGGATATGATTATACCATAATCAGAAAATGGGGTGACAATATTTCGGAAGATACGCCATACGGTTTTAATAATGATTATGTCGCTTATATGCCTTTGGATTATCACGAAGGCGGAAACGATTCTGAAGACGGTCTGCTGATAGTAAATCACGAATATCCTTCTCCGCTTTTTATTAACAAATATTCTGATGAAGATTTCAAAAACGGCAGGATCAAAACAAAGGAAGAAACTGACAGGGAAAAAAAGTTAACAGGTATTAATATATTCAGAGTAAAAAAGAATGCAGGTAAGTGGGAATTTACTGAAGACCTGAATTATAACAGAAGTATTGATTCAATGACTCCTATAAAACTTTCAGGGAAAGCTGCCGGCTCGGAAGAATTAAAATTCAAGGAATATGCTGACGGGACTCTGGCTAACTGCAGCGGCGGCATTACGCCGTGGGGTACTATACTGAGCGGCGAAGAAAATTTTCAGGATCATTATGCTTCTGACAATATCTGGGAATACAGGTGGAATGACTCTAATAAGGATTTTATAATCGAACATTACGGCTGGGTAGTGGAAGTTGATCCCTTTGATAAAAACTCCGTTCCCAAAAAGCGCACTTCACTCGGCAGAATCAGACATGAAAATGTTGCCGTCGGAATTTCCAAAAGCGGTAAAGCAGTTGCTTACATGGGTGATGATAAAGTAAATGAGTGCGTGTATAAATTTATCAGTAAAAACATTTATGATCCGGTTGACAGAAAAAATAATAAAGATATTCTGGATGAAGGTGATTTATACGTTGCGGATTTTCTGAATAATAAATGGCAGCTTCTGGATTTTGAAAAAAGACCGGAGCTGAAAAATAATTTCCGTTCACAGGCTGATGTACTTGTCAATTGCGACAAAGCTTCCAAATTAGCTGGAGGAACGGAATGCAACCGTCCTGAGGATATTGAAATTAATCCGTCAGATAATTCCATATTTATTTCATTCACTAACAATTCCGACAAAGGGGATTATTTCGGAAGTATAGTTAGAATAGCTGAGAATGAAAATGATTTTGAAAGTCTGGATTTTGAATGGGAAGTTTTTGCAAAAGGCGGAGCAGACACCGGATTTTCATGTCCTGATAATCTGACTTTTGATAATGACGGAAATCTTTGGGTGCTTTGCGATATATCCACAACTAAATTAAATAAAGACAGGCAGAAACCATTTAAGAATAATTCTCTGTTTATGATACCTGTTTCAGGAGAGAATAAAGGAAAGGCTTTCCTGTTTGCATCAGGTCCGGTGGAATGTGAACTTTGCGGAGGAACTTTCACTCCTGACGGATCCACAATGTTCATTTCCGTTCAGCATCCGGGCGAAGGCTCTTCCGATTATGATAACCCGACAAGCCGCTGGCCAATGCACGGAGACGATATTCCGAGACCTGCAGTGGTGGCGATTACCGGCTTTAAAAAATAATTTTAAAAAAAACTTCTTTAGGTAAACTTAACCTGTTTCTTTTACAAAAAAAGCCCTGCAGATTAACAGGGCTTTTATCTTGCTTTCCTTTAATTTTTTAATTTGATGTCAGAGTAACTTTCAGGCTGAGCATTTTATATCCGGTATTTTTTAAAGTGATCTCATTGGCTTTTATACCGCTCTCCGAACAGCTTAAGGATTTTTCCTTATCTGAGAATCCTGAATAGATCAGAAGTTGTCTGCATGCCTGATCTTTTGTGTTATCGCTGTCTTCTGTATTTTCAACTCTCAAAGAATGAATTTCTTTAAAACCCAAATCATAATTGTAAATCGTATGGGATTTAAACGGTTTTAGTTTAATAAATACTTCTGTAGTTCCGTTATGTTTTGATAAGGGGTTACTCACATTCTTTGAAACAGAATCAGCTTCCGGACCTGATGTTAAATAGTCACTGCATCCGTATATTACAGCTATTGCTGAAACTAATAGAGCAGCTGTTACTAATTTTAAGGTTTTCATAGTTTTTATATTTAAAATTTATCTTTAATTTATTTTTTATTTGTAAAAAGTTTTTATTCTCCGGCGACAATTCCCGAGACTTTAATTGTTTTTCCGCTGACATTTTTGATTTTAAGATCTATGAAGCTGCATTTCTCCAGAAGTATAGTTTTGCAGCGGATATTCATTCCATCGGAGTTTGATAATTCTATATCATTTTCTGAATTTATATAAAGAGCGAATATTCCGAACGGCTGCAATTCCTGTAAATCAATTATATCGTTTTGTTTTATCAGAGTGTCAAACTTTACAATATTGTTGAAATTGTTTCCGTTGTTTGATTCGAGAGTTTTGTTGTTACTCAACGTCACTTTACCAAAGTGTAAATCCATCTCAAGCAGTATTGTGCCGGTTCTGTTTATGACTGATTCCTTCTGACCTGCCGATACTGTTTTACTTTCGGTTTCATTTGTAACAGTATTATCACATCCCGAAACCAGCGTCAGCAGTATTACCGTCATCAGAGTTAATTTTATTTTTATTTTATTATACAAAATATATTCTCCTTTCATTTTAAAATCCCGAACCGGAGCTGACCGGTCCGGGATGTGATTATTTAATTTATTTTATCAAGTTCATTTGTTTTGTTTCAGAGAATCCGTTTGAATTAATTCTCAGGAAGTAAACGCCGCTTGTGAAATTAGCCGCATTCCAGTTAACTGAATGAACTCCCGCCTGAAGATTCTGATTTACCAGTGTTGCGACTTCCCTTCCCGTTATATCATATACTGCAAGCTTCACAGGAGATTCGGCAGCCAGACTGAAGCTTATTGTAGTGGATGGGTTAAACGGATTCGGGTAATTCTGATTCAGCACTATTCTATTTTCTGAAACAGGCACATCTGAATTCTTTCTTATACCTTCAGGATTAAGTGGTGACTTTACAGAAAGAAATTTATCGATGTTTGATTCGATTATTGAAAGATCTTCTATATCTACAAATTCATCTCCGTTCAGATCTGAAGCTACATATCCATTTGTGAAATTCCATACATCATTTTCAATCAAAGAATAATCTTCAAGATCAATGAAACCGTCCTGATTCACATCGCCGCTGTGCATTACGGATCTCTTCCCAGCGTTGAATGAATTATTACCGTAAGTATTTCCGGCTACTGTAAAATCCATCTCATTAAACTGATCTTCAAATATTCTCACTGCTGTTGCGCTCCATACCTCAAGACTGTTTCTGTGTTTAATTACAATATAGCAGTCAGTGAAACCGTTAGCAGAGCTTTCCGGCAGTCTGAATCTGAAATTTCCTTCCATTGTGTTTTTATCAATTTCTCCTGAAGCCGATGAATACACATCTTCCGGATTTTTTTCTGTTCTCAGCTCTGCCGTAAATGTATCATTTACTTTTGAAAATGCAGTAGCTGCATCATATAATCCCTGTGTTCCTACTTTAATTTTAACATCTGAATAAGGATAGATCGGCTGTGAATCCGCTTTACTTACCTGCATTATAAAGAACGCACTGAATAAGAATAAAGCTTTAAAGATCTTTGAAACTATTGCTGTTCTGTTTTTTAAATTTTGAGTTTTCATTTTTAATCCTTTTGTTTTTAAGTTTAATAATTATTTTTTTCTTGTGACACCATAGATGTTTCCAAAACTGATGGCAGATGATTTACCTGTATTTTCAATTGTAATATCATCAAGTCCGAACCCGTTGTAACCTTCCCATTGGCAACCTACTTCCGAATCAATAGTAGTCGAAGTAACTCTCAGCTGACCAGGGTCGCAGTTCTTCAATGAGATGATCCTGAATGTTTCCAGATTCGCTGCATCGCATTTCAGAGTGTATGATTCTCCGGGAGACAGTTTAACCGAAAATTCAAATAATGATAATTTCTGATCGGTTAAATTATTGTTTACCTTTTCTGTCAGGTTATTTTTACTGCTGAGCTCCGGCGGAGTCATTGCGTTTTCACTGCATCCTGTTATTATTATTAATCCCAGGAATGTCAGAGTAAATAATGTGCTTTTAATTTTTTTCATTTGATTTTTTTTAAGGTTAATAAATATTCTGATTATTCAGAACTGTGTCAGGTAAATCCGGATTTGTAATCTTTCATTTTTCTCCTTTCGTTTTATTTTAAAGAACTGATACAAAATTATGAGAAATGAACTGCTGAAAGAATAAATGCGAATACATTTAAATCCGGGATGAAGTCTTTATAATTATAGGGGTTTATAAGCAGGTGTATAAAAAAAAATCAGGATAAATCCGGGGGGATTTACCCTTTTTAGTTTAATTTATTGCCATAACTGATGTTTATTTCAGACTCAGAGAATCGTGCGGTTTTCGATCGCGAATGTCAAAAGGCTGTGGGATCCTTTAAGTCCGAGCTTATTACTGATATTAGTGCGGTGATTTTCAAAAGATTCAATGCTAATGAGGAGATTCTCGGCAATTTTTCACCGGATTATTTTTTATGATCAGAATATTATTAATATCATTCATGTTTTTGATAAAATTGAAACTGCGGCTATTGTTCTACGGATTGAATTTAATTCACACTCTGATATAAAAAAATTTTAGTCGGCTGAAGCTTCATTATGAAATTGATATAGAAATATTCAGTTAACGATCTTTCATTCAGATCTTAATCTCAGAAATTGAGTTTCTTCACATTTAAAATAAATCTTCAGTTGATTTTACCTGAATAGATTTATGAAACTACATTATTTCAAAACTGTAGGGATTATTATTCATAAATATTTTTCATCAATTGAAACTGAATAAAACATTTAGATAAACTTATGACATTAAAATGGAATTAAAATCATGAAGCATCTCCGGTTTTGTAGTCCCGGATAAATCTTTTATTGTTTCGCCAGTCTTTTCTGATTTTAACAAAGAGTTCCAGATAGACTTTCTTTCCGAGGAATTTTTCTATTTCCAGGCGCGATTTGTTTCCAAGTTTTTTAAGACCGCTCCCGCCTTTGCCGATAATTATTATTTTCTGTGATTCTCTTTCTACGATAATATCCGCATTAATAAAGATCAGGTTTTCAGATCTTTCTTTGAATTCCGTAACATTTACAATTATACTGTATGGTATTTCCTCATGATAATAAGTCAGAATCTTTTCACGGATAATTTCCGATACAAAAAATTTTTCGGGTTTATTGGTAAGAGTATCTTTACTGAAAAAAAATTCTCCTTCAGGAAGATATTTCAGTATCACATATTTAAGTGTTTCGAGATTTTCACATTTTGCGGCGGAGACCGGAACGGTATCATCATATCCGAAATTTTCTGAAATTTTATTCATTACAGGCAGGAGGTTTGCTTTAGTGACGAGATCTACTTTATTTAAAACAATGATTCGTTTTTTATTCCGAATCTGATCTTTAAACTCTTCGTCAATTTTTTTTAATTTATCGAGATTGATTTTAGCGGCGTCTATAATATGAATTATCAGGTCAGCTTCTTCGAGGGATGATTTAATTTCCTTCAGCATAAATTTCTGCAGTTCGTATTTCGGTTCAAGGATACCCGGAGTATCAATAAAGACAATCTGATAATTTTCTTCCGTAAGAATTCCGAGTATCCTGTCTCTTGTAGTCTGGACTTTTTTGTTCACTACCGAAAGATTAAAATTCAGCAGTGCGTTGAGAAGAGTGGATTTACCGGCATTCGGAGCGCCGAAGATAGTTACAAAACCGGATTTTTTTACCAAAATATTATTTAATAATTTTTATCTGTTCGGGTGAATTTAAAATTATCTGCGGTTTATTTCTGAAAATGGAAACATTCCCGGTAATTTCAACGCGTTTATTGTTAAAGACATGCAGATCACCGAAGAGTTCAAACTTGCTTTCAAATACTACTCCTGAAAAATCATTTTTGGGAAATCTATTACCGAAATTCAGATACGCGACTTTTTCGGTAATGTGAACACCTGTAACAATATCATTCACGGTTACAATTTCCCCGATATGGTCTTTTATTTCCTCAGAGTCTATTCCTTTTACAGTTTCATCCGAAGCGTCCGGAGATAAATTTTCCTGCTTATCAATTTCTGTCAATTGATTTTTATCCTCACCGGAAAGAGATTTTAAATCAATCGTTTCATCCGTTTTTTTATCAGAGCAGGAAAATAAAATTAATGAACATAACATTACAGCAAACAGGCAAGAGGTGATAATTTTCATAGGGCAAAATAAATTTAATTCATAAAATCATTTCATTATTATAAATACATTAAACTTATAAAACGTAATTAACTAACGGAAGAAGTTCATCCAATTCCCGATCAGTAAGCTAAAGCATCTAATAATAATCCGGAAACAGAAAAACATTACATTGTAAAAATTTTCGATGATATAAAAAGAACAGAAATATTATCTGCTGCTGTCAGAACCCGATTTATTCCGGGCTTCCGTAACTACATTATTTAAAACAGACTGAAGATCCGGGTTTAAATTCAGAGCTTCATTAAAATCCTTAAGCGCACCGGAATAATTTCCGTTTTGAAAAAGTGTAAGTCCGCTTGACATTAGAGAAACTGACTGATTCTGGTTATTTTCCGTGAAAGTATTAAAGTCACTTACCGCATTTCCGTAACTTCCCATTGCGGTATAGATCTCACCTCTGAAAAGATATGCGTCCAGTAAGGTCGGCTGAACAGTCAGGGCTCTGTTAAGATCTGAAATGGCATTAGCGAAATCATTTTCATTTTTATAGACAAGAGCACGATACATAAAAGCAGTTCCGAAATTCGGATCGAGGTTAATAGCTGAAGTAAAGTCTGAAACAGCAGATGAATAATTCTGCAAAGCCGTAAAAATTCTCCCGCGGATCAGGAAAGCTTCTTTATACTGGGGATTTACCGTAACAGCAGTAGTGGCATCCTGTTCAGCAAACTGATATTCCTTCAGGAAGAAATACGCCACGGCTCTGTAATAATTTCCGACTGCGTTCTGCGGATTTGAGTTAAGGTATGAAGTTAAGTAATTAACGGCGTCACTGAAATCACCACCTTCGACAGATCTGATACCTTCATTAAGATACTGCGAAGGTTCCTGCTGAGAGAAGGAGTTGCCGTTAAGGAATAAAATACAGAATGAGATAAGAATAATTTTCATAAAGGAGATTTAGCTGATATAAATATAGTATAAAGAATTTTTAAAAAAAAGATTTTTTGATTTTTAACCTGAGCTGAACCTGACAGCTTTCGACGGTAGGTTTTTTAATCAGCAAACGGATTTGAAAAGCTGTCAGGTTTTGTATGAGATACTAAAACTTAATAGTTATCTATCTGAGCTCTTTGCAGTTTACCGGAATAATCAATATACACCGCTTTCCATTCTGTATAAAAATCATAAACAGTCCAGCCGCCTTCGCGGTGACCGTTTCCGGTCTGCTTTACACCTCCAAAAGGCATGTGCGCTTCAGCGCCGATTGTCGCGCCGTTAACATAAGTAATTCCGGCTTTAATATCTCTTATCGCTTTGAAAGCATCGTTTACATTTTTTGTAAAAATACTTGATGACAATCCGTATTTTGTTCCGTTAAGAATTCTGATGGCATCATCCAGGTCAGTGCATTTTATAACTGATAACACCGGACCAAATATCTCTTCCTGTTCTATCCGCATACCCGGCGTAACATCAGCAAAAATAGTCGGTTTATAAAACCATCCGTCTGAAAGTTCTCCGTCTGTTGCGAACTCTCCGCCGCAAATCAGATTTGCTTTGTCTTCTTCTATACCTATCTTTACATAATCATGAACTGACTGTCTTTGTGATTCGCTTACGCAGGGTCCCACCTGTGATTCCGGTTCATTACCGTAACCGAGTTTAAGATTCTTTACTTTCTCCGCGAGTCTTTTTATAAAATCATCATAAATATCTTTATGCAGTATTAGTCTTGAAGTAGCCGTACACCTCTGTCCTGTCGTGCCGAATGCACCCCATAATACAGCTTCCAGTGCAAGCTCTGTATCAGCATCTTCCATAACAATCTGCGCATTCTTTCCTCCGAGTTCGAGAGATACTCTTTTAAGATCACCTCCGGCAACTTCATTTATTCTTTTTCCTACCTGAGTAGAACCCGTGAAAGAAATCAGATCGACATCGGGATGTGATATAATTGCTTCTCCGACGATTCTGCCTTTGCCGTGAACAATGTTAACGACTCCGGGAATATAATCTTTTCCAAGTACTTCTTTTATTGATGCTTCAATTATTTCGATCAGCGTAGTAGCGGTTTTTGGAGTGAGCTCCGCAGGTTTAAAAACGCAGGTATTTCCGCAGACAAGTGCCGGAAACATTTTCCAGGTCGGAATTGCCATTGGAAAATTCCAGGGTGTAATAAATCCGCCGACACCAACAGGCACTCTGAAACTCAGATTCATTTTGTTTTGTAATTCACTCGGAGCATTATAACCGAATAACCTTCTTCCTTCCGAAGCTGCATAATATGCAGTATCAATTCCTTCCTGCACGTCACCTTTAGTTTCTGCAAATACTTTTCCCATTTCTCTTGTCATTTCAAATGCAATCTCATCTTTTCTTTCAGACATTCTGTCTCCTACTATTTTTAGAATATCACCTCTCTTTGGCGCGGGAATTAGCCGCCATTTCTCAAAAGCAGCTTTTGCCGCAGTTACCGCTTCATTCACATCATCTTTTGAAGAAGAAGGGAATATACCTATTAAGTCTTCATTCCATTTCGCAGGATTTCTGTTTTCAAATGTTTTACCTTCAGAAGAGTCTTTCCAGACACCGTTAATTAAATTTTTAAATTTCTCCGCCATGTATTTGATTTTCTTATTATGATTATTAATTAATCAATTTAAGTATAATGAATGTTTATAAAAATTGAATAAATTTTATTTTATTCAGTTTCCTCTTATTTCAATCAGATCTTTACAAAAACATTCTGTAACGGCGGCTTTATTTCAGGGAGATATTCAATTATCTATTTGAATTACATGAGTAAATCAATATTTTATTTTTTTTAAATTAAAATAAACCATTTTGAAACGTTCTGAGCTGGAATTTATTCCGGAATATTTTGGAAATTACATAAATGAACTTGAAGATCTCGAATTATCCGAAGCTTTGATAAATTACGGTCCGGATCTTTTCAGAAAAGAATATACTGCGCTTGAAAAAGCAGGTGACATTATTTATGCTGAAAACAAATGGACAATCAAACAGATCATACAGCATATAATTGATTCTGAAAGGGTGTTTCTTTACAGAGCTTTATGCTTCGCAAGAGGTGACAAAACAGAATTACCTTCATTTGATGAGAATAGTTATGCTGAAATGTCGGAATCTAACAGAAGAGATCTGGATGAATTAATCACTGAATTTGAATCTGTCAGAACTTCAGGAATATTACTTTATAACAGTTTTAGTCTCGAAATGCTGAACAGAACAGGCATATGTTATAATAAAAAAATTTCTCCTGCAGCAATCGGATTTGTAATTGCAGGACATACATTACATCACTATAAGGTAATAAAGGATAGGTATATTCCTCTAATATAGAATTAATCATTTGAGACAGAATAAAAAAATTTAAGGTATCTTGTAAGATTTCCGCTTCTTCTGTCCTGTTCCGGCTTCTAACAGCGAAAAACCGTTAAAACGGTTTTTCCCCCTCATCCCCAAAACACTATCCTATTCGTTTACCATTTCTTATTCCTCACTTCAGCAGCACAAATCGCCTGACTAAACCCTTTGCTATGCCGTCCTTTATCAGTCTGTAAAAATAAACTCCGCTCGGATAACCGCTCCCGTTGAATTCCGTCACGTATTCTCCGGCTTCCTTCATTCCTAACTCAAGTACTGCTGCTTCTTTTCCCTGTATGTCCGTTACAAGAAGTTTTATATTCCCGCTCTCGGATAATCTGTAACGGATCAGTGTCAATGGATTAAACGGATTCGGATAGTTCTGATCAACTCCGGTCGTGAACGGTATTTCATTCGATGAATTAAAAATGTTTACAGTTGCAGTATCATTTCTCAGAAGTAATCTGTCTGTTTCCGTCGTCTGCTGCGGCGATCTCCTGTTTTGCAAATACAAATCCGTCAATCCGTCTTTGTTAAAATCACCCGGCAATACTCCAATTCCTTCAGCAACTGTATTAGGAGGCAGCACCATATCAGTGATTTCCGTAAATACTCCGCTGCCGTTATTCTCAAATACTTTCATCGGTCTGTTGAAAAATATATTTGAAGTTATAAGATCTAAATCGTTATCAAGATCTATATCTGCAAATATCCCTTCTGTTGTATGTTCATTATCAGCAGGTAAATGCGTAGCCGTAACGTCCGTATAAAATCCGCTGCCGTTATTAAGCAAAAGTCTGTCCTGCCTGGTCCTTCCGGGTCTGAATGCAACATTTGCAAAAAATATATCAGGATCATTGTCGTTATCCACGTCAGCTAATGTGACTTTTCTTGTCTCTTCAACTGCAGACCCGGGAAGTCTTTGTGCAGTTTCATCAGTAAAAAATCCGCTGCCGTTATTTATATAAATTTTGTTCCCGTCCTCATTTCCCGCAATCAGATCATTATCGCCGTCATTGTCAATGTCAGACAGTTTCAGATCCTGCGTTACTTCAAAGGAAACCGGAATTCTCAAATCTGTTTCATTTCGAAAAGTAGTGTCGCCGTTATTGATAAGGACTAAATTCTGTCCCGCATTTCCTAAAATAATATCAGGAAGAGAATCATTATTGATGTCCTTTGCCAGGACAGCATTGGCAATGCTGTTTGGCAGTCTGTTATTGAAATTACTGAAACTACCGTTACCGTTATTCAGATAAAATTCATGTATCATATTATCCTCGCTTGCAAAGACAATATCCTGAAATCCGTCCTTGTTAAAATCAGCTATCCCAATGTCTTCACTGTCATAGCTGAGCTGCGGAAGATTTCCGGGAGTACCGTCCGTAAATATTCCGTTTCCGTTGTTTATCAGTATTTTGTTTGGCGCAAATTCCCTCGCCAGAATAATATCAGGGTTACCGTCATTATTAAGGTCAGCAGTCTCTGCGTCCATTGTAGGTCCTGTTACCGTTGAGATAGACAGGTTAGTAGTTGTTACATCATTATACAGGATTTTTCTGTTCTCAATAGAAAAGGAGATTATTATAGGGATTAAGACAGATGAAATTATAAATAATTTTTTCATGCGATTTTATTTTTTGTTGAACTACGGTTTCTCATACTTTAAAGTTTTAATTTCTTTAATCCGGAGTTTCTGAGTTATTAATTGAATTAAGTTTGCATTTTCTTTAATTTACCTAAAATTCTCCTGATGCTTAGAAAGACAGCCCTTATTTCTGCGTTATTCTTGTTTGCGTATTTTATTCCTTATGATAATGCAGTTTCACAGGATAAATGGTGGAAAGAAAAAAAGTATAAGAATGAAAACCTCAGATCAAAATACGATCTGTGTAAAAGAACATTTATAGAAATTGCTTACGGGTTTTCTAACAGAAATATAAATTCTATTAATCAGTATTTCGACGAACAGATTTTTCTTAACATAATCTCAACCGATAAAGGTTATTACAGTCCGGGTCAGGCGGAAATTATTTTAACCGACTTTATGAATTATTTTAAAGTTGTTGAATTCAAATATATTACTTCCAAGAGGTTTAATACATATGCATTTATAAACGGAAAATATTCATACAGACTCGGTAACGGTAAAAGAAATCTCGATGTAACTATATCTCTGAAATATCTCAATGATAAGTGGTATCTGGATCAGATTAATATAAATTGAAATTTACTGAATAGACTTATGTAAAATGATTATTATTTTTAAATATATGAGTTTTGGAACAGAATAATAAAAAATATATAAAGAGTCTTTTTGACAGGCGGTTAAAAATTTTGATTTTAATCGCTTTTTTGTTTGTTGTCTGGATTACTGTTTCCGGATATGTCACAAATTATATAAAGTCGGAAACTGTCAAAAACTGGAATGTAATTTCAGCCGAATATAATGATAAAAGAATTCAGACCGTAAGTAAGTTATTTAATTCTTATCTTGAAGAGCTTAATAAATTCTCCCGGAATATTTCCGCTGATCCTGAAATAATTAAGCTCGTGATGAGAAATGACTCGAAAAAATTATTCGAATATCTGCTAAATCTTAAAACCGAAAGCAATACTCATATTGAATTTTATAACTCACGGCTTGAGCCGCTTGCATTTAAAGGAAGAAAACTTGATTCTGATATTTATTCACTGAATAAATGTATTAACGGAAACAGATTCGCCGTCTTAAAAGAAATTGGTTTTTATACTTATCTGATTATTTATTCCCCTGTCTATGATCCGGAATCCAAACAGCGTATTATCGGCGCTTCGCTGACTGCAGAATTAATAGACATTAAGTATCAGATAGATAATAAGTTTTTTAAAAATACCGGGCTGCTTTATAATATCAATGCCGAAACAAGAGTAAATCCCGAACTCTATACATCAAATGTCATTTCAGGAAAAATAGATATTATATCTCCGAATACTGAGGATTTCAATCAGGTCGAGCTCAAAGGGCTTTCTGATGACGTGATCGGCGTAATTCTTATTCCCAAATATAACGAACAGACACACTTTAATGATATTGATAATTATTCCGCCAGATTAAATTCTGTTCTTATATTTGGTCTGACGGTGATATTGTTTCTTATTATATACAGATTTATTGCAGCAGCTGATTCTCCCGTATTAAGATTTATTTTATTTTCTTCTCTATTGATATTCCTGAGATATCTCTGGCTGGAGTATGGTTTCCCATCAGCTATTTTTAACTCAGATCTTTTTTCTCCCGGATTTTATGCTTCCGTCTTCGGAAACGGTATTGCAAGATCCGTCGGTGAATTGTTTGTAACAGCATTCATTATTCTGATTATCTCTGTATATGCTTTTAATACAATTCTGAACAGTAAAGTTAAATCCGCTGTCAGTTCTGTTCCTTTTGATATTCTGAAAATAACTTTATCGATTGTTATCTTCTTCCTTTTTATTTACGGATTTGGATGGGTAATACAAAGCGTTGTCTTTGATTCCAACCTAAAGTTTTTTGATAATGCCAATATTATACCGTCAAGAGAATTGTTCCTGATTCAGCTCATTATACTGATCCTCACATTCTCACTTTTTCTTTTGCTTGTTTCTATTGTATTTCTTTTAATAAGAAATTTCCGTTTTAATGTATTCCGGATAAACTCTTTAAAAAATTATTCTTCTTTTATAATTCTGTTTATTCTCTTATTTATTAATCAGATTCTGACTTTTTATGATACAGACTTCCATATCAGTTATATTTTCAGAGTAATTATCATAATCAGTATTTTTCTCTTCGGTATTTTTATCAGCCGTAAGCTTACAGATGTTCAAAATTACAGTATTTATTCACTCAAGAATTTTTCCGTACTGCTGCTGCTGTGTATTATTACCATTCCGGGAATTCTGCTCGATAATATTACTTCACAGGAAACAAGATATGTCGAACTTATCGGGAATAAGTTAACCGAAAAAGAAGATGATAAAATAAAATTTCTGCTGCTGACCGAGCTGTCTGAAATTTCAAATAATAAAAAAATAGAAAGTGATATAAGAAATAAGAATAAACTTAAGGAACTCGCTTTCTCTATCTGGAATGAAAGCAAATTCAGCGAGGAAGATCTGAACACATCCGTTATTATTCTGGATACAAACCGGAATATTCTGAGTGATTTTATGAATAATTTCAGGCAGCTGAATCAGGATTCCATAATTGCTTTTGCAAACAAAGAGTATTTTAAAAAGATAGAATCTTTGAAAAATATTCAGGATACCCTTTATTTTGATTCTCTGAATGCCTCCGAAGACACAGATGATGAAAGTATTACAGATGCAGAATCGGATGAAGAAACCGAAATGTCCGATGAAAGCTTTATTGAAGATCTTAATAATCTTTTCATTACGGATAAAATTCTGATTCTTAATAACAGTGTTGAAAAATATTTTCTCGGTATCGTGCCTGTAGAAAGAGTGGACCTGAGGAATACCGTGTTTGAAACTAATCTCGGTTATTTGCTTGTGGCTGTCCAGTATGAATCAAAAAATATTCTTCAGCAGTCTTCTGTTCAGCTTTTTAAAACCTATTCGCGCAACAATCTTTTTGACAAGCTTATCTCCGAACCTGTTATTACGGAATATGTGAATGGTGAAATTTTAAACTCCACCAGCAGAGACCTTACTAAATCAAACACTCTTTCTCTTAACGCTTTCAGAGAGGCAATTAAATATAAAAATGACAAATCAGACTGGCGGTTTGAAATTATCAATAATGAAAAATACAGGTCCTTTTATATTCTTGACCAAAGCAAAGATAATTCTGTAAATGAAAGAATTTATTCCGTTAGTCTCACAAGAAATGATTTTAAACTTACAGTTTTTTTCTATCTGAAATTTATGCTGTTTGCGTTTCTGATCTATTTGGCAGTTCTGGTCGTGAAACTGTTTCAGATGGTTTTTAAACTGAAGGAATTCAAGCTGAACTTCCGTGAAAAATTATTTATTTCCTTTTTCTTCGTTTCGGTTATTCCTATTGTCCTGCTTGCAATTTACACAAGAAGTTTCATTAAGGAAAAATATGACGCTAACTTTCAGAATCAGATTATATCGGATCTTAATCTCGTTTCCCAAAGTCTGAAAAATCTTAACCTGACTCCTAATAATAAAGATACTCTAACTACTCCCGGTAAAAAATTGTTTGCGCGAAATCTGTTCCACTCTGATAAAAATTTTAATCTGTATATAAATACAAATCTGATATCCACTACAAATGAAGAGTTGTATAAATCAGATATTCTTGATTCGAGAGTGGACGCCGAAGCTTTTTATAATATTAATTTCCTTAGAAAAGATTTTTTTATTAAAAACGAAGAGATTGGCGCATACTCTTTTATTGTCGGATATAAACCGTTTCTCGATCAGAAAAATAATTTTGTGGGAATTATGTCTTCCCAGACTTTATATAAGCAGAGTGAACTCAGCGAAGAACTTACGGAAATTCTTACTTTCATATTCGGTATCTATTTAATTGTCGTCATTATTCTTCTGATCTTTGTATCCATTATGACCGACAGGTTTTCACAGCCAATTCTTAAACTCAAAAATGCCACGGAAAGAATTTCAAAAGGTGAGAGTAATGTTGCGATTGATATCAAAAGAAAAGATGAGATAGGTAATCTTGTTGACTCCTTTAATGTTATGTCACGCGAGCTTGAATCTTCCAAAGTACAGCTGAAAAGAGCAGAGAGAGAAGCTGCATGGCGCGATATTGCCAGACGCGTTGCCCATGAAATTAAAAATCCGCTTACACCTATGAAACTTTCCATTCAGCATCTGTTTGACGTTTATGATTCCAAATCTCCCGAAGAGTTTTCCGAAGTGCTGAAAAAAACCAGAAACATTATTATAAATGAAATAGATAAGCTTAACAAAATCGCTACGGAATTCTCAAACTTTGCAAAGCTTCCCGGTAAAAACTATACTGAGACGGATCTTAATGAAATTATCCGCGAGGTCGTTTCACTGTATAAACTCTCTCCGAATATTGACTTTGTTGAAAACCTTGATGATAACATTGGAAAAATATCCGCTGACAGGCAGGAGCTTAACAGAGTATTTCAGAATCTGGTTAAAAATTCTGTTCAGTCTATCGGTGACCGCGGTATAATTGAGATCTCTACAAGAGGCAACGGAGAATACATAGTTGCGGAAGTTAAGGATAACGGCTGCGGTATTGATCCATCCATTATGAAAAATCTGTTTGATCCGAATTTTTCTACCAAAACTACCGGTATGGGACTTGGTCTTTCAATTTCAAAAAAATCTCTCGATGATATGAAAGCTGAAATTAATTTCGAAAGCTCTCCAAATGAAGGCACGAAGGTAATTCTGAAATTTGTAAAGCTTAATTCAAAAATCGCCGGAAACTGAGTTGAAAAATTTTATATTTTATTTTTCCGTTTTTGTATTATCAGTTTCTTTATTCTGCTCCTGCGCAAATCAGCTTCCGCCCGAAGGAGGAAAAAATGACACGGATCCTCCAAGATTAACTTATATTTTTCCGCGTCCTAATTCTACCGGTGTGAAAGGAAACAAAATTATTCTAAAATTTAATGAATACGTTGACAGGAGAAGCTTTGAGGAATCATTCTTCATTTCCCCTCTGCCGGCGAAAGGTTTTAATTTTGAATGGAGCGGCAGGGAAGTGGAAATCGTTTTCAATGAAAATTTCGGAAGAGACAGAACTTATGTAATTATTATCGGCAAAGATCTTCGTGATGTAAGAGGCGGAAATAATTTATCAGAGCCGGCAGTGTTCGCTTTTTCTACAGGCAGTAAACTCGATAAGGGTAATATCTCCGGTAAAGTTTTTTCAGATAATTATGACAGAGTGAAAGTGCTTCTGTATCACGTTAATGATACAACAGCAATTTTTCCCGATCCTTCAGTAAAAATTCCCGATTATGTAACGCAGGTTTCTGCGGATGGAAATTATACATTTACAAATTTACCTGACGGAAAATTCAGACTTTATGCTGTCATCGATGAAGACAGAAACAATGTATATGATAAAGGAATTGATAAAGCAGCATTGCTTCCGGATGATCCTGTCCTGACAGGTGACAGTATCAGCGTCAGCGGGCTGCACTTCGCTTTGAATCTTCCGGATACGGATATCAGAAGTGTAGATTTTCTTAATACTCTTAAGCCTGACTCTGCGGGATATGTATTCACGAATTATCCGGAGAATAATCTGATCACACCGTTTCACAAATTTTATTTTTATTTCGAAGATAAATACCCTGATAAAAAATCAATAGTTGATAATTTTATTATTACAGATACTTCTTCAGGTAAAAAATATAATCCGGTTTTTAACTGGGTTAATGATTCGCTGCTTGAGGTTTTTTCAACTGAACCGTTTGAATATAACTCAAATATTTCTGTCGGATTTAATGTTTCACCTTCCGAAAAATATCGAGAGTCGTTTAAAGTTTACGAAAAAGATAAATTCGGAAAGATATCAGGCAGATTTCTAAATGCGGGATCTGGCGTTCCTGTGATACTTAAGCTCTATAATCTCACGGACCGCGGGATCAGTTACACGTCAGTTATTTCAGATACATCCGCTTTTTCAATCGGAAATATTATTGAAGGAAAATACATGCTGTTCGCATTTCGTGATGATAATTCGGACGGGTCGTTTGACAAGGGAATTGTCTATCCATTTAAAGCTCCGGAAAGATTTCTTATTTATGATAAAGACTTTGAGATCAAAGGTAACAGCAGTATTGAAAATATTATTCTGGATTTTTAGAGGTCAAAGCCGTGTGCGGAGCAGTCAAGTCAGATTTTTTTTTCATAAGTGAGCTGATACTGAAAAAAAGATTGTAAAGAATTAATTCCGGTATAACGTTTTTTTCAATATCCGTGATTGCATCCTCTATCGAGCTAATGATCATGTAATTATCCGAATCGTATTTTCCTGCAAAGCTGATTAACCGCTCTTTCTTATCTCTGTTAATAATCTGATCCCCGTTTCCGCTGCTGATGTTTATTATATCCCTGAACCAGATGATCAGGAATACCAGAAAATTTTTAATACGGGCTTTGTCTTTTTTTCCGATTATAAAATCAATACTGTTTCCCAGTTTCAGACTGTGTCCTGACAGAATAGAAACGAGTGTGTCAATTACTTTCTCTCTGAGATCCAGATAATTATTATTCAGCAGCTGATTGCATTTAGAAATACTCCCTTCTGAAATACCTGCAATAAAAGCAGCATTCTCATCTGTAACAGCGTTGCTTTTCTGTTTGATATATGTGATGATCTTGTTATTCGGAATAACATCAAATCTTATGCTCTGACATCTGCCGACAATAGTCGGAAGGAGAGAATTAATTCGCGAAGTGGTAAGTATTATTACGGAATCATTCGGTGGCTCTTCAAGTATTTTCAATAAAGAATTTGCGCTTTGAGTGTTCATCATTTCGCAGCGCGATATCAAAAAAACTTTTTTCTTTCCCGATCTTCCCGTCATATAAATTTCCTTTTTCAGCTGTCTGATACTTGAGATTCTAATATCATTTGCTTTTGGAATCGAAACTGTATGGTATTTATCTTCAGCTTTCAGTTCAATTTCGGAGAGATAATTCTCAAAATCCTCTTTCTCAAGTTTTTCAAGCGGATTTGAATCGTCATCCGAATCATTTTTTCCGGCAGGCAGCGCTGTCACAAATCGCAGCATCTGAGACTTAAGAGAATCTGTCTCAATGCAGCTTTTACAGCTGTCACACGCCTCTGATCCGTTCAGCGGACTGTCGCAGTTCAGCAGCTTTGCAAACTCAATTGCAGCCGCATCTTTGCCTGTGCCTTCATTTCCGTAAAAAATAAATGCATGGGACAGCTTACCGCTTTTGTAAAAGTTCTTAAGGATCTCTTTAATTCTTTCCTGACCTATTATATTTGACCACATATTAAAAAGTATTTCCTATTCCGAACTGAAAATTATACTTATCACTGAAGTTACTGCCTTTTCCGAATATCCAGTTTGAACCGCCGACAGGACCGGGCTGAGGATCATAGATCTTGAATCCGACGTCAAACCTTATGGCTCCGATTATTGTGTAATACCTGATACCGGCTCCTGATGCAAGAGCAATTTCGTTCAGTTTGAATTTTCCGATCTCTGACCAGACATTTCCATAATCAATAAAAGTCGCGAATCCCAGATCCCTTAGATATAAATTTTCCGCAGTCATAAAAGGTTTGAACCTGTATTCGACTGTATTTTCAAAAGTAAAATTTCCGCCGAGCTCTTTATTCGGCACTATGCCAAGCTGCTTTGCTCCCCATCCTCTGATGCTCGAACTTCCGCCGCCGAAATATCTGGTATCCCGTGGTACTCTGTCTTCTGAGTATTCCTGTCCCAGAAAAGTAAATGTATTTTGTCCGTATTCTATAATTATACCTGCCAGAAATTTGAAAGCAAGGGCGGACGGAACATTTACTTCGCGGTTACTCGTATTTATGTAAGCAGAGCTAAGATTGGTAAATTTAAAATAACTGAATGTGGATGTATTGAAAATTCTCCTGATAATTCCTGACAAAAGCCCGCTCTCTTCAAATTCATAAGACTGATAATTTCCGCCTGAAGGGAAAATGATACTGTTTACAGAATTATGTATTGCAGTAAGTCCTAACTTTGAGATAAATTCATTGTAATCAAATTTACCTATTACAAGTTCGCTTCCCTCAATCGGAATATCACTGTCTACTACTATTCTGGAATTTTCCAGATCCCATCTGGCCTGAAGACTGTTTATATAAGTGTGTTTCGGAAGTTCATATGTAACTCCGAATGAGTTTTTGAGTCTTCCGATATTAATGCTTTTTTCGAGAACGTATTCATATCCAATATTCCAGTTTCCTGTTATAAACCGGTTACCGAAAAGAAACGGCTGATAAACCGAATTCACAATATCAAACCTGTTGTTTTCAAGTGAATTAAAATAAACCCTCGCGCTGGTTGTCAGCACTCTTCCGCCTCCCAGAAAATTTCTGTCACTGAATGACAAACCTGTACCGACATAAAAATAATTCTGAAAATAATAACCGAAAACTTCAGGAGTGATATCATATTTTTTCCCGACTACAGCGTTAATGATTAAATCTACCTTGCCTGTGACGCTGTTAATAGTATCGATATTGATCCTTGGATTTTCCAGAATTGAAAATTTAGAAAGTTTTAATTCGCTTTCAATGATCTTGCTTTTATCATAGACCTGATTTTCTTTGTAAGTCAGTTCTCTTCTTATATCTTCTTCAGTAACATTGTATTTGTAATTTGTAAATTTTATAAGTGTTTTTCCAAAATCATATTTTCTCTTTGGATCAAAATTTATAATTACATCCACTTTATTGAGCAGGTTTTCCTTATTGGTTTCATACTTTAATATTTCAGGAAAACCCGATGTTGCAGTTGCATATCCGTTGTTGAATAAAATTTCCATGATCCTTAGTAATTCAAGGTTGACTGTATCTTTGGAATAATATTTTCCTTTAACAATTAAGGCTCTTTTGTTATTAAAAATCAGGGATTTTACCGGTGCATCTATACTGTCCAACCCTTTATACTCTATATTGTAATAGCTGAATCTTTCGTTTTCTTTTACAATAAAATTTTCGATCACTTCTTTATCTTCTCTGATGACCTGCAGGTTTGTGTCAATCCTTGCGTTAAAAAAACCGTTATCGAAATAAAATTTTTTAATTCTTTCCACATCCAGCAGATAGGTATTCATGTCAAAAACATCTCCTGTTTTTGATGAGAGAAGGTTTATGATCGCGCTTTCTTCAAATGCATAACTGCTTTCAAATTTAATATTAATTTCATCTATTTCATAGACTCCTTCAATTGAAGTATTTTCCTGACAATAAGAATAATGATAACAAAAAAATGTAACTCCCGATATGAGCAATAATTTTAATAAAATTCTCATCGGCAAAAGTTAAATAAAAAAACCCAATAACTTGCATCATTGGGTCTTATAAAAATATGTATTAACTTAAAAATCCTTTGCTTCTTCATCATAAAAAAAGTCTTCGTCCGTAGGATAATCAAGCCATATTTCCTCTATGCTTTCAAAGGGCTCTTCAGTATCTTCAAGATCATTCAGATTATTTATTACTTCATTTGGAGCGCCTGACCTGATAGCGTAATCTATCAGCTCAAATTTATTCGCCGGCCACGGCGCGTCATCCAGATATGACGCCAATTCTAATGTCCATACCATGTTATTATTTTACCTCCTGATATTTGTTTTATAAATTTGTATATAACTGTGTTTTAAAAATTTTTACTAATCTCTGAGTCTCGGATCCAGAGCATCTCTTAATCCTTCACCAATTAGATTATATGTTACTACTGCTATAAAGATCATCATACCCGGAAAAATCGCAAGCCACCAGGCATTTGAAGCGCCTCTTGCTTCATTTAAAAGCGAACCCCAGGTTACTACCGTAGCGCTTACTCCGAAACCGAGAAAGCTCAGCGCGGCTTCGGTAAGAATGGCGCCTGCAATTGCAAATGCTCCGGATACAAGAACTGGCGCTATTGCATTTGGAATTACGTGCCTGAAAATTATCTGTCTGTTCGGCAGACCTATCGAACTTGCAGCTGTAATGTATTCCATACTTCTTACTTTTAAAACTTCTCCTCTGATCAGCTTTGCATCTCCGGTCCATGATGTAATACCGATAGCAGCCATTATATACCAGATGCTCGATCCGTAAATCGCCACAATTGTAATAATGAGGAAAAATACGGGAAGAGTTACCATGATCTCTACAAACCTCATGATGATCAGATCGACTTTACCTCCGTAAAATCCTGCAAGCGAGCCCATTACAATTCCAATCAGAAGAGCGATCCCCGCAGCTACAAATCCCACTGATAACGAAACACGCGATCCGTGAATAAGTCCTGCCAGCAGATCCCTGCCAATTGCGTCAGTCCCGAGATAATGATCACCTCCCGGAGATTTCAGATTATTTGCAAGATCTATTTCACTTGGTCCGTAAGGCACCGGAGTCCAGAGTACGCTTTCGAGTTTATTCTGATTGTCAAGCTCTTTCCAGTTTATGTTTATCATGTTTGGCTCCCACTTGCTTATGCCAATTTCATTAAAATAATCTTTTATAACAGGGAAATATGTTTCGCCGTTATATACCGCATAAAGAGGTTTGCTGTTTGCAAGAAAATCTGCTGTTATCGCAATCACAATCAATACGATTACAATATACATCGATATCATAGCCAGTTTATTTTTTTTAAACTGATGCTTTACAAGCGACGAGTAAGAAACTCCGACTTCTTTCTGAGATTCAAGCTGCGATTTGCTTAAGCCGTTTCCGGCAGCATCGCTGATTTCAGTATTAACTGATTTTTCTTTCTGATCTGTTTTCTTCATGCTGATTTTTTAGTAAATGCAATTCGGGGATCTACAAATGAATATAATATGTCAACAAGTAAAATACCTACGACAGTAAGTACAGATGCCAGAACAAGTTCAGCCATTATCAACGGATAATCCCTGTCTAATATTGCCTGAAATGCAAGCTGACCGATTCCCGGAATGGAAAAGATCGTTTCGATAATAACGCTTCCGCCGATCATTGCAGGAAGTAACCCTCCTACAAGCGTAATAATCGGGATCAGTGAATTTCTTAATGCGTGTTTCATTACTACTTTTCTTTCAGAAAGACCTTTTGCTTTTGCTGTCCTTATGTAATCCTGTCTGATGACTTCCAGCATTGAACTTCTCATCTGTCTTGACAGGAATGCAAAACTTGTCAGACTTGAAATTGTAACCGGAAGAAAAAGGTGCATGAATCTGTCTTTTACCTGACCGATGAAACTCAGAGAATCAAAATTTTCCGATCTGATTCCCGCAGTCGGAAATATTTTCAGATATTCTACATTACACAGAAATACGATTGCAAGAGTTGCTACCCAAAAATTCGGCAGGGAATAAAGTACAAACAAAATTACCGTAGTCGTCCTGTCAAGTAATGAATACTGCCTCGCTGCGCTGTAAATGCCAATAGGTATTGCAACCGTATAGATCAGTAAAAATGAAAGAAGACTGATTGAAATGGTAACAGGCAGTCTTTCGAAGATCTTGTCAATTACAGGTCTGTCATCCTTAAATGAATTCCCAAAATCACCCTGAAGCATATTTCCAATCCAAAGAAAATACTGAACATACAGCGGCTTATCGAGTCCGAACTTCTTTTTATAAAATTCCTTTGCCTGCTCATTCATCAGATTTTTTGAATCCGTCTTCTGCGCTTCCTGAGTCTGTCCGATTTTCATTTCGGTAGGATCTCCGGGAGCAAGTCTGCAGACAAGAAATGTTATCATGGTTATAATGATAAGCGTGGGAATAAAAAGTAAAATTCTTCTGATTACATATTCTGTCATTTTTATAAATTAGTATTTATAATTGATAAACACGCTGTCCGTATAAAAACTGACAGCGTGTTATTTATTTATTAATTTTGATATCTCTGAGCACTTGCAGGTGTCCACCATTCGTTGAGTAAAGGCGAATCAGGATATGCATACCATCTTGTGTTTCTGAATCTGTCACTGTAAATAAATCTGGATGGTTCTGTCCAGAGAAATGTAGTCGGCTGATCATCATATATTATCTGCTGCCATTTTTTCAGGATCTCCATTCTTTTATTATCATCAAATTCCATTCTGTTTTGCTCTATGAGTTTATCACTTTCGGGATTATTATAACTTATAAAATTACTTCCTTCGCCTTCGGACTGTGTGGAATGCCATATCTGATAAGGATCTTCCGGCGTTACGGACAGCTGCCATGCTGAATAGCATGCATCATATTCATGCTTCTTTGTCTTTTCCAGAAATACTGACCATTCATATTCCTGAAGATCCGCCTGAATGCCGAGCTGTCTGAGCGATTCAATTATAACGAGCATTACTTTTTTTCTTTTCGGATTATTATTGTTAATGAACGTAAATTTAAAATCCGTTTTCTTTCCGTCAATGACTTTATCAATTATGCCGTCTCCGTCAGTATCTTTCCATCCTGCTTCGGTAAGTAACTCCTTAGCTTTTTCAGGACTGTACTCGATGACGGGCAGATCGTTATTATAATACTTGCTCTCTATGAAAACAGGAGACTGAACTTTTGTACCCATTCCGTATACAATTTTATCTATCATGGTTTGTCTGTCTATTGCATAGCTAAGCGCCCATCTTACTTTTTTATCTGAAAATAGCGGACTTTTATTATTCCATGCGATAAAAATATAAACCGGCTCTGATACAAGAGCTTTCTTCAGATTGAACTTGGCGGGATCCTTTACATTTTCTACAAAGTCAATCGGCGGAATTACAAACATGTGATCCACTTCCTTATTCTTTGCAGCTACCAGCGCAGCATTCTGATCCTGTATTATTTTAAAGACAAGTTTGTTTGGAAAATTCGGCACCATGCTTTTATTCCAGTAATTATTATTTCTCTGTAATACTATCGATTGTCCGGTTGTCCATTTATCAAGTTTATAAGGACCGCTGCCCAGTACATATTTCGGATCGCGCGACACTTCCTGAGAATTCAGGAAGTCTGCATATTTCTGCATCTCCGGATATTTTTTCGGATCAAGACTTTTCTGAGCTTCTTCAAGTTCTTCCCAGGTAAATTTTTCATTCATTCCGTCTTTATCAAGTATATGTTTTGGCGTAATAGACATACTGCCCAGCGAATATACCGCTCTGAAATAAGGTTTTGCCATATTAAATCTGACTTTGTATTTGTTTCCGTCCACCAGTTCCACATTTTTAAGATCTACAAAATAATTTCTGAGCGCCTGAGCATCCGTAAACGGATTCTTTATTGTTTTTACTGTAAAAATTATATCCTCACCTGTCAGAGGAGTACCGTCTGAAAATTTAACATCTTCTTTAAGATCAAAAGTGTAAGACAACTTATCTTCGCTGATTTCAGGAAGTGATTTAGCAATAAGCGGTCTCAGTTCGTAAGTTTCTCTGTTAATATCCAGCAGCGATTCGAAAATATAAATATAAATTCCTGTTGCAGTAGCGTCATTTGTAACCGTAGGATTGAGTTTCTCAGCATCAGCCATTTCCTGCTTTATCACCCAGTCGCCTTCTTCAGCATTAACAGTATCAACAGGCATCAGCTCAGTCAATACCACATCTGCGTTTTCTTTGCTTTCCGTAGTTTCCTTCTTTCTTCCGCATGACGTAAAAAGCAAAGTCATTATTATCATCAGGGAAAAAATTCCTGCTATGGTTTTTTTCATAATAAATGTTAATTAATTAATTTAAAATTTTTATTCAAAATCATGCTCAAAGTATTCAGTGGTTTTTTCAATTCTGATATTTTTGTCATTCAATGATCTGCTTTCGGATTTTTTTGTAATTTTCTCCTGCAGCTTTCTTCTGAATTCTTCGGCAGCATTGTAACCGTAATGCTTGCATAAATAATTCAGTGCAATTACTTCGGCTATCACTGTAATATTTTTACCGGGAAATATGGGCAACTTGATCAGCTCAATATCAACATCGAGAATATCAGTTGTGGAGTTGTCCAGACCTGTCCTGTCATAGGCTTTATCTCTGTCCCAGTCTTCAAGCTCCACTATCACTTCCACTCTTTTCTGAAAACGAATTGATCTGATCCCGAATATTTTGCTGACATCAATGATACCAAGTCCTCTGATTTCCATTATATGTTTAGCAAGCGCCATTCCGGAACCCATTAAAACGCCTTCGCCTTTTTTGGAAACCACTACAACATCATCCGCTACCAGTCTGTGTCCTCTTTCCACGAGATCCAGCGCAATTTCACTTTTACCTATTCCTGATTTTCCCGAGAAAAAAAGCCCAACCCCGTAAACATCTACAAATGACCCGTGCAGTATCACCTGTGCCGAGAACTGATCATCAAGAAAATCACTTATAAAATAGGAAAATCTCGTGGTCGGATAAACTGATCTGAACACCGGGACGTTTCTCAAATCCGCAAGCTCTTTAAGTTCTATTGGAATCTCATTATTGTTAGTAACAATCACGCACGGCACATCAAATGAAAAAAATCCTTTAAGAGAACTGAGTCTTTCTTCCGGAGACAGCTGTTCCAGATATTTTATTTCCGTATTCCCGAATAGCTGAACCCTGTTATAAGTAAACAGCTTTACATATCCGGCGAGAGCAAGACCAGGTCTGTGAATATCTTTTTCAGTGATTTTAATTTCAGGATCGATATCTTTATCCGTAACTTTTTCAAGTTTAAATCTTCCTTTGAATTCATTATACAGAAATTCCACCGAAATGGAATCCTTCTTTATCTCCTTAATATTTTCAAACTTACCGGGCAATATTAAATTGTTTTTTTGATTTCTTTTTTGGAATTATATTTTTCAGCTTTATTTTTATCTTTGTATTTCAATATCTGAGTCTCGATTTTATTTACCGCCTTATCAACGGATTTTGCAAAATCATCACTGCTTTCTTTTGCTGTGAAGTTCTTATCGTGTATTTTTAATAATATTTCACAGTGCTTGATACTGTTAACCGCTTTTTCAAATGAAAGTATTACATCTGCATAAATGATGTCTTCATTGTATTTACCGAGATTTTCAATTTCTGCTTTAATGTATTCCTGTAACGTATCGTGAGCTTTAAAATGACGTGAAGTGATGTTAATTTTTATCATTTTTAAGGTTTTAAAGGTTAATAATATAAGTATCAGAATTTTGCGAATATGCTAAACTCTTTATTTAATTTCAACTACTATAAATTGAAAATCATAAAAAATATTTTATTGAAACAGTATGTTCCTGTTCGGGATTATTTAAATTAATTAATTTATAAAAAGTTTATTCCTTATACAGTTGTCTGTTGGCAGGAACCCACCATTCATTTAACAAAGGCGAGTCGGGAAAAGCATACCATCTGGCATTTCTGTATCTGTCACTGTAAACATATCTCACAGGTTCGCTCCAGAGAAAAGTTACCGGCTGATCATCATATACTATCTGCTGCCATTTACCTAAAATTTCTTTTCTTTTTTCATCATCAAATGTAAGTCTGTTTTCTTCAAGAAGTTTATCGCTTTCAGGATTTTTATAACTGAAATAATTACTTCCCTCACCTATTGACTGCGACGAATGCCAGATCTGATAAGGATCATCCGCAGTTACAGAAAGCTGCCAGCCGGCAAAGCATGCGTCGTAATTATGCTTTTTTACTTTATCCAGAAACACCGACCACTCATATTCCTGAATATCGGCTTGTATTCCGAGCTGTTTCAGCTGTTCTATCAGGATAAGTATAACTTTTTTCCGTTTGGGATTTGTATTATTTGTAAATGTGAATTTAAAATCGGTTTTCTTTCCGTTAATTACCTTGTCAAGTATCCCGTCACCGTCAGTATCTTTCCAACCGGCTTCAGTCAGAAGCGTCTTTGCTTTATTAATATCATAGGGAATTACCGGGAGGTCGTTATTTATAAATTTGCTTTTGAAAAAAATATGCGACTGAATATTACTTCCCATTCCATATACTATTTTATCTACAATCGAATTTCTGTCAATTGCATACGCCATTGCCCATCTGACTTTTTTATCTGAAAATATCGGATGTTCATTATTCCAGGCTATATAATTGTATGAGGGTTCAATTACAAGGGATTTTTTCAGATTAAATTTCTCGGGGTCTTTTATATTCTCTACAAAATCTATTGGCTGAATTACCTGCAGCTGATCGACTTCTTTATTTTTTGCCGCTACAACTGCTGCATTCTGATCTTTTATGGTTTTGAATACAATCCTCCTGGGATAGTTTGGCAGTTCGGATTTATTCCAGTAATTTTCATTTCTAACAAGAGTAATGGACTGACCCGTAACCCATTTTTCAAGTTTATAGGGACCTGAGCCGATCACAAATTCCGGGCTTCTCGACATTTCTTCTTTATTAATCAGATCTGCATATTTTTTCATACCGGCAAATTTTTCAGGGTCAAAAGTTTTTCCCGCTTCATTAAGCATATCCCAGGTAAAATTATCCGTTTCGTTATTTTTATCAAGCACATGCTTCGGAATGATTTCAAGATCATTCAGAGCGACAATTGCTCTGAAATACGGCTTAACCATATTAAACCTTACTTTGAATTTATTTCCGTCCACTAACTCCACGCTTTTCACATCAAGAAAATAATTTCTGAGCGCCTGGGCATCCGTGAACGGATTCTTTATGACCTTTACGGTAAAAATTATATCTTCGCCTGTAAGCGGTTTACCGTCTGAAAAAGTAACATTTTCTTTTAAGTCATATGTATATGACAAATGATCATCACTTATAACCGGCATTGCTTTTGCAATAAGCGGTTTGAATTCATAAGTTTCTCTGTCTATCTCAAGAAGGTTTTCAAAAATATAAATCATAATGCCTGTTGCTGTGGCGTCATTTGTAACAATCGGATTCAGTTTTTCCGCATCGGACATTTCATGTTTAATTATCCAGTCGCCGTATTCGGAGCCGGCTGTATCAACAGGCTGAAGTTCGGTAATGGGAAATTGTGCGGTTGTGTTGCTTTCGGAGGTATCTTTTTTCCTTCCGCAGGAAAATGTTAAAGCAGAGGATAACACCAGAATTAAAAATATTTTGGCATTTTTCATATATTTATTACAGATTAAATTTTCTTTAATAATTTTTTGATAGTAAATATTCTAATTGATTTATTCAAGTGAATGTAATATTTTAAAAAATGAATAAGCTTTCCGATGCCGGTGATATAAATTATAAAGACGCTGACATATCAAAAAAAGTTTACTTTTTCATATTAATATTTTCATTTCTCTGGCTGTTACTGATATTAAGTGCTCCTGTTCTCAGCGCTCTCGGCGGTATCTGGAGTGATATTTCTATATATCTGTATATGTTTTTTTCACCTGTATGCCATCAGGAGGACACAAGATCATTTTTTATTTTCGGAGAAAAGATTGGAGTATGCTCAAGATGTCTGTGGATTTATGCGGGATTTTTTACCGGGACGGCAATATATCCTTTAAAATACAAACTTGATAATATAAACGCTCCGTCTTTAATTTTTCTGCTGACGGCATCTCTTCTGCTCGGACTCGACGTATTGCTGAAGTGGAGCGGGATAATGCAAAATTCATTTGTAACAAGATCCGTTACAGGTTTTCTTATCGGATTTGTACTGCCGTTTTATCTTATCCCCGGATTTGTAAGATTTTTTTCTGAGGTAAATCTTTTTTTAAAAAACAAATATACGAGTTAAAAATATGCAGCCGGACAATAAATTATTCCCCGTAATAATCGGTACGTTTACAATGACTTTCATAGCTCTTTTTCCAATACTGAATCTTCTGAATCTGTTATGCTGCGCCGGAATTATGGCCGGAGGTTTTGCAGGCGTATTTTACTACAGCAGGCAACTGCTGAAGACAGGGCAGACTGTGTCTTCAAAAGACGGCGGAATGATCGGAATTCTGAGCGGGGTTTTATCTGCTGTTATTATAAGCGGATTCGGACTTGTGTTCAGTCTATTTTCCAGCCAGAATCCGATGAATGAAATGATTAATACTTTTGACAGTATTGGTGTAGATATTCCGCCGACAGCTTATGAATTTCTGGAAAAATTTTCAAATGAATTCAATGAACACGGTTATTCCCCTACCCTTACAATTTTTTCATTTATAACAAATCTTATAATATATCCTCTGTTCGGATCGATAGGAGCAATAATAGGCGTTACTGTTTTGAAAAAGAAAACCGCGGTCTGAGTTGAAATTCTTTTACTTAGAAAAAACCGGTTCCGCCGAATCTTCTAAAATCCGTTTATATCTTTTGCTTATAATTTTTTTTATTGTGATATCGACCTATCTGTCACCTTTAAAGCTTATCAGAAAATTTTTCCCGGACATATTTAACAGAGACAGTTCCTGTATATTGCTGAACATAACCGGCATACCGTGTATATTCTGCGGGCTTACAAGATCTTTTGAAGAGCTAATAAATTTTAATCTTGCAAACAGTTTTTATTATAATCCTTCATCTGTATTTATCTTTACATTTTTAGCTGTAATTAGTTTAAGTATTTTTACACTCAGTTTTTTTAATTATAAAATCCGGCTGGTATCCGGTAAAAAAACTTTAATTGCTGTAACGGTTGTTATTGCAATAGTATGGATCTTGAATATCATATTTGGTCATCATTAATAATCCGGCATAACCATTAAAATAATTTCAAAAAGACTTAATAATTAACACTCACAAAATTTATGTTTGAATACTCAGGTTCTATGCATATGCATTCTCATTATTCCGACGGGTCAGGATCGGTAGAGGATATTGTAAAAGCTGCTGTCGAATCAGATCTGGACTTTATAATTCTCACTGATCATAACACTCTTAAAGCTAAGGACAAAGGTTATGAAAAGTGGTATAAGAATACAATGCTCATAGTCGGTTACGAAGTAAATGACAGAAAAAACCGGAATCATTACATCGCGCTCGGAACGGATAAAATTACCGGCACATATGAAAAACTTCCTGACGGCGATACTGGAAGCAGAATGTCAGCATGCGAATATGTGAAAGCGGTTAATGAAGAAGGCGGATTTGGATTTATTGCGCATCCGCATGAAGAGAGAAATAATATGCCTCAGCATCCTCCGTATCCATGGACAGCATGGGATTGTGAAGATTTTACCGGGATTGAAATATGGAATCATATGAGTGAATGGGCTGAAGGTCTGAATGAATCAAATAAATTTCAGAGATTCCTACACCCTCTGAAATCCATAATCGCTCCACCGGAAAAAACATTAAAAGTCTGGGATGATCTGAATTTAAAAAGAAAGGTTGTTGCAATAGGCGGGGTTGATGCTCATGCGCATAAACACAATGTAATGGGAATGGAATTTGAGATTTTTCCTTATAAAGTTTTATTCAAATCAATAAGAACGCATGTATTTCTGAATGATGAACTCAAAATGGGAAACAGTTCTAACTATACAGAAAGCCGTGATAAAATACTTGAAGCTATTGCCAAAGGAAGATCTTTTATTGTTAATAATTATTACGGCAACGGAAAAGGTTTCAGATTTTATGCCGAATATGACGGAGTGCATTACAATACAGGCGATGAAATTAAATTCGTTAAGAAAATAAATAAGAAAATTATATTCAGAACTCTTATTCCTTCCACAGCTAAAATAAAAGTTATTCATAACGGCAAATGCATTAATGAATCCGAAGGTATGGAATTTACATTTGATACCGATAAAACAGGTGCTTACAGAATAGAGACTTGGAAAGAAAACAAGGGTTGGATATTTTCAAATCATATCAGAGTAGTTTCCGAGTAATATCATTTTATTATCAGTTCTGCTTTAGTTAATATTCATATCGTAGCGATTATATAACTATGAATTTTCACATCAGTTATATAAATCTCTTTGCATTTTACTGCTTTTATTAATACAGACTGCTTTCTCTTCAATGTTTACCTTTATTCTTTAACTTCAAAAATTTATTTTTGCACTACTCACTTTGAAAATAAAAAATCTCAAAAATACAGTTTACAGTTCAACCAAATCAATTCATTCCAACTGCGGCGTGTTCGGCGTATTTAACAGTATAGATGCTTCTTTTCTGACTTATTACGGACTTCACGCTCTTCAGCACAGAGGACAGGAAGCAGCAGGTATTGTATCCTGTGAACAAGGTCACAACGGCAGCAAAAGTAAATTCAACATTCACAAGGATCTTGGTTTAGTACTCAGCGTGTTTTCAGATGATAAAATTCTCACTCAAGAGCTCAAAGGAACATCGGCAATCGGACATACAAGATACTCCACTACAGGTTCGGGAGATAATAGAAATAACATACAGCCCTTTAAAGTAAATTATAAAGACGGTAATCTCGCATTATCACATAACGGAAACCTTACCAACACAAGATATTTAAGAAACAAACTTCAGAATGAAGGTACTATTTTCCAGACTACAACTGACAGCGAACTGATACTGCATCTGATTGCAAAAAGCAAAGAAGAAGATATTGTAAATAAATTACTTGACGCTTTTTCACTTGTGGAGGGTGCATATTCTATCTGCATACTAACCGATGATAAATTATTCGCAGTAAGGGATCCTTACGGAGTAAGACCGTTTTGTTTCGGCAAGGTTGATGACAGTTTTATTTTTTCATCCGAAACCTGCGCACTTGATATTATTAACGCAGAATATATAAGAGAAGTAAATCCCGGTGAAATAATTATGATAGACCGTGAAGTAACGGAAACCGGATTTGAAAAATCATTTCAGACAAGATCAGCCGGGAAATACAAACACTGTATTTTCGAATATATATATTTTTCGAGACCGGACAGTACGGTATTCGGAGAGAAAGTTGACAAGGTAAGGAGAAAGATCGGAAAAAATCTCGCCATCGAAAGTCCTGCGCCTGAAAGAGAAACGGATGATGAAAAGAAAATTGGAATCATAAATGTTCCGGACTCATCGAATACAGCAACATTGGGATATTTCAATGAGATGATAAAGCATAACAAAGAAGTAAAACATGAAATTGGACTGATCCGAAGTCATTACGTCGGCAGGACTTTTATACAGCCGGGTAAGGATAAAAGAAAAATGAAAGTAAAAACAAAGTTCAATACCGTTAAAGGAGTAATAAATAACAGGAAACTGGTAGTGGTTGATGATTCCATTGTAAGAGGCACAACGTCAAAGCTGCTGGTCGATCTTATAAAAAAAGCAAATCCGAAAGAGATACATCTGAAAATTACATCTCCTCCGATTATTTCACCATGTTATTACGGAATGGATTTTCCGTCATCTGAAGAGCTGATTGCAAATCAGCATGACAGTAATGTAGAAAGTATTAGAAAAGAACTCGGTGTAACTTCTTTATCTTATTTAAGTACAGAAAAATTACTTGAATCTGTTCCTTACACAAACGAAAAAACCGACTATTGCACTGCCTGCTTTACACGTGATTATCCTATTCAGATAGAAGGTCTTGAAAAAATGAAAAAAGAACAGTTCGATGATTAACTTTAAAAAACATTAAACTAAAACCAATGAATAAAATCCAGCTGAATTTTCATAAGTCAAAAAGGAAAGAATTATCAGAACTGATCGGAAAAGATTCCATTGCTGTTATTTTCGGAAATACTTTAAGAAACAAATCTTATGACGGTGATTATTTATTTAAACAGTATAAAAATTTTTATTACTTAACCGGATTTACAGAAGCTGATTCTGCGCTGCTTATAGCGCCCGGCGAAGTTACATTAAATTCAGGAAGTAAGAAAATTAAAACGAAAGAAGTATTATATGTTCAGCCAAAGGATGAGAAAATGGAAACCTGGAACGGAAAGAGATTAGGATATAATAATGTCAGAAAGGTACTGGGTATCGAATATTCCGAAGTAAATGAAAATATAAGCCGGTTACTTTCTTATCACTTTCTCAAAAATTACAGAAGAGTATATCTTAATATTGCGGAGTTGCTGAAACTTACCGGTGATATGAAAAGAATTGTTTCGGATTTTTTAAACATACTTAACCGAATCGCTCCCCATACGGAAATTATTGATGTTTCATATATTATTGGAAAAATGAGATCAGTTAAAACGGAGTACGAAATTGAAAAAATTAAAAAGGCTTCTGAAATATCCGTTAATTCCTATAATGAGATTTTAAAGATTCTGAAACCGGGAATGACTGAATTTGAGATACAGACAGAACTTGAATATTATTACAGATTTTACGGCGGAGAAGAAGTAGCTTATCATCCCATAGTAGCCGGCGGTGAAAATGCATGTATACTACATTATGAAAAAAATGATCAGAAATTAACCGGTAAACATCTATTGCTTATTGATTCAGCTTCAGAGTATAATTATTACTGCTCTGATATTACAAGAACTTTTCCTGTAAGTGGAAAATTTACACCTGAACAAAAAGAAATTTACGAAATAGTTCTTAAAGCAAACAAGGAATGCATAAAAAAAGTCAAGCCGGGAGTGAGATTTTCAGAGATAGGTAAGCTGAGCGAGAAAGTTCTTGCCGACGGTCTGAACAAAATCGGTTTGCTTAAAGATAAATCGGAAATTAAAAAGTATTCCCTACATGGAATAGGACATCATATAGGTCTTGATACACATGATGCAGTACCGTCATCAGTAACGGAGAGTTCGGATACAGATACATTAAAGCCCGGAATGGTTCTTACTATAGAACCGGGTTTGTATTTTACAAAAGAAATGAAAGAGATACCTTTAAAATACAGAGGTATGGGAATAAGGATAGAAGATGTGGTGCTAGTGACAAAAGGAGGGAATGAAGTATTGACGAAGGAAATGGTGAAGGAGGCGGGAGAAGTGGAAGAGAAGATGAGTATCACGGATTTGTAATCCGTGAGGAGGGGTTGGTATCACGGATTTGTAATCCGTGAGGAGAATAAAAGACCGGTGAATTAGTATTTAATAGAGTTTGATATTTTGAATAACTCCATTTCCATTCAAATGCATTTTTTGTCAAACCCGCTCTTACAGGATCCGTTAAAATGTAATCTAATATTCTGATTAATTCGATTTCATCCCTTACTATATGATCATAATTCTCCTCATTCCAAAATGCGCCGGATCTGTTCAGAATATTATTTGAATGCCTTGAAGTATATCTTTTTAAAGACTGCATTAATCTGAAAAATGGTTTAACTAATTTCCCTACTTTTGCCAGAAAATGAAAGTGATTCGGCATAATGCAATAACCAAGCAGATCATATATTTTCCCGTCATAATGCATAAGAGAATCAGAAACAATTCTTGCTATTCTGTCATCGGACAAATACTTTTCTCCGCTTAAAGCTTTATTCAGATACCGATCATAGTATCCAAAATATTTTTTCATTAAAATATATCTTTCATTTTGAAAGTTTAGAATGTCAGCTTTTTTCATCAGCATTTTTTCTTCCAGGAGGAAATTGTTTTTTAACATTTTATTTATCTCTTCCGGTATGGAATCTATTAGTCTCGAAGTTACAAAATAATATTGTCCGCTGATCTGAAAGTGCGGATAGTTTCTCCTGTAAAAATTTTTAATAATCATATTTGTCTGTTTAATATTTTGTAAACAAAATTACCTCTTCAAAATATTAATTTTTAAATTTCAGATCAAACTGTAATTTTTCTGTTTTGTGAAATTTATCCATTAAGCCGGAATACAATTCCGGCTCACACGCGGAATACAATTCCGCCATACAAATATTCCCCATATCTTAATTTACTCTGACACCTATTTTCCTTATCTTAACTTCCCTAAATATATTGTTCATGTATCTCAATCTTAACATCCTTAACCCCGAACAAAAAAAAGCAGTCGAAGAAATCGACGGACCCAGCATGATTATTGCCGGCGCAGGCAGCGGAAAAACAAGAGTCCTTACTTTCAAAATTGCTTACCTCCTCGAATCCGGCGTCAGCCCCTATGAAATTCTTTCGCTCACTTTTACCAATAAAGCCGCTTCCGAAATGAAGGAGAGAATCTCTAAACTCGTTGCTTCTTCCTTTGATAAAATCTGGATGGGCACTTTTCACTCCATCTTTGCTAGACTGCTGAGAATTGAAGCGGAATATCTCGGCTTCAACAGAAACTTCTCAATCTACGATTCTGATGACTCTGCTAATCTCATTAAACAGATTATGATTAATCTCTCGCATCCGACTGATAATCCAACTCCTAAAGCTGTGCAGAATTTTATCAGCAATCTTAAAAATAAAATAATTTTGCCGTTGGAATTTTCTTCAGTGGCTAAATCCATGTTTGAAAAAAAAATCGAGTCCATTTATCATGAATATCAAAAAGCGCTTTTCAAAAATAACGCAATGGATTTTGACGACCTGCTGCTGAAACCGATCGAACTCTTTAAAAGATATCCCGAACTGCTCGACAAGTATCAGGAAAGATTTAAGTTTATTCTCGTTGACGAGTATCAGGACACAAACAAGGCTCAGTATACTATCATAAAACTTCTCGCTGAGAAATATAAAAATCTCTCCATCGTCGGAGACGATGCGCAGTCTATTTATAAATGGAGAGGAGCTGAAATTCAGAATATATTCGACTTCCGGGATGACTTTAAGGAATGTAAAGTTTTTAAACTCGAGCAAAATTACCGCTCCACACAGAATATTCTCACTCTCGCCGGAAATGTGATTAAGAATAATAAAAAGCAAATTGATAAAAATCTCTGGACGGAAAATCATGTGGGTGAAAATATTCATCTTATTGAAAACATGACTGACAGAGATGAAGCTGTGAGGATCTGCAGAAATATCTTCGATGAAATGCAGAGAAAAAAAATAAATTTTAAAGACTTCGTTATATTGTACAGAACAAACGTGCAGTCACGGACGATTGAAGATGCCCTGAGACAAAATAATATTCCTTATCTTATCATCGGCGGTATTAGATTTTACCAGAGAAAAGAAATTAAAGACATACTTGCTTTCTTAAAAATTATTGTAAATCCTAAAGACAATGAATCTCTGCTGAGAGTGCTTAATCTAAAAGCCGGAATAGGTAAAACCACTGTTGATAAACTGATAGCTATGGCGGAAAAAAACGGTGTTCAGATTTTTGATGTACTGAAAAATATTGCTTCGGTAACCGAACTCAGCTCTAAAGTTAAAAATCTCCTCGTAGAAGTAAATAATTATATTTATAAATACCAGTATCTGCAGGAAGAGATTCCTCTTAAAGAAATGGTCAACAGCGTTTTGGATGAAATAGGAATTTTAAGAACTCTCAGACTTGAGAATACCGTTGAGTCTGAAGAAAGAATCGGAAACATACAGGAATTACTATCCGCAGTTGCGGAATTCAGCGATACAGAAGATGAACCGACACTCGAATTGTTTCTTCAGAAAGTCTCTCTTGTCGCCGATATTGATAATCTCGATAATCAGAAAAATGCCGTCACACTGATGACAATTCACTCCGCCAAAGGACTGGAATTTCCGGTCGTGTTTATTACAGGACTTGAAGAAGGTCTGTTTCCTGTCATTGGTGCTACTATGTATGAAGATGAACTCGAAGAAGAACGCCGTTTGTTTTATGTTGCAATCACAAGGGCAAAGTCAAAACTATATATGTCTTTCGCTAATCAGAGATACCGTTTCGGCACTCCTTCATTTCAGATGAAATCAAGATTCATTAAAGAAATACCGGAAAATATTTCCAAAAGCATTATTACTTACGAAGGGCTCAAAATTAAAACGTCTTTCCGCCCAGGAGCTGATAAGCATACAGCTTCCGGTCCGTCTGTGAAATTTAATTCCACACATAAGAAAAAATCCGGCGCGCGTGAATCTGAAAATGAATTCAGTGATAGTTTTCCTGATATTCAAAAAGGCGTTACTGTTACTCATAATACTTTCGGTAAAGGTACCGTTCTGAATACCGTAGGAAAAGGACTCGATAAAAAAGCTGAGATTTATTTTGATGATGTAGGTATAAAAAAGATTATCCTCAAGTATGCAAAAATGACTGTGCATGATAGTTAAATTTTCATTTAAAACATTATCTGAATTTATATGAATTACTGGCTGCTTAAAACAGAACCCTCTGATTATTCTTACGATGACCTTGTCAGAGATAAAAAAACCGTGTGGGACGGCGTCGCAAATAATGCAGCGCTGATCTGTATCAGAAATACGCGGAAAGGAGATAAAGCTTTTATATATCATACAGGCGACGAAAGACAGATAGTAGGTATTGCTGAAATTGTTTCCGATCCGTATCCCGATCCGTCTGAAGATAATCCCAAATTAATGGTGTTTGACATTAAGCCTTTAAAAAAATTGAACACTCCGGTTACTCTTGCGCAGATCAAAGCAGTTAAAAAATATCTTGAATTTCCTCTCGTTAAAGAAGGCAGGAAATCCGTTGTAGAAGTACCCGAAGAATACTGGAAGGATTTTTTGAAAATGAGTGAAACAATATAAACAAAATTGGTTATAAACAGTTGTAGTAACCTGTCAAAAATAATTAAACTTCTTTTTAAATGGTTATACTTTAAATTACATCATTCATCTTAATGTTTAATAATATGTTTAAAATATCTTTTTCCGTTTTTCTGTTTATAATATTATTTTCTTCCGGTTTTTCTTATTCTCAACTTACAAAAGCCACGGTAGGTGTGGATGGTTTTACCTGTTCCCTTTGCGCAAAAGGCGTGGAAGGACAGTTTAAAGCTCTTGACTATGTGAAATCAGTCAAAGCTGATTTGAAAAAAACAGAATTTATCATCTCTTTTAAAAACAAACCGGACGTTGATTTATCTGAAATAGTAAAAGCCGTTACTGACGGCGGCTTCACTCTGAGAGATTTAACTTTTGAAGCAAAAGGCAAACTAAAAAGTAACGGCAGCTCAGGATTTATTCTCTCCGCTGTAAATATTCCTGATTTAAAACTGAAAAATATTGACAACAGCTTTGAAGATGGTGATGAAGTTTCTCTGAAAGGATCTCTTAACCTTAAGGATTTTTCAGTTTCAGTTACTTCTATTAAAAAACTGTAGCATTATATTCAGCCGAAGTCTTCTGCGCATATTCGTTTAGTCATATCCTGTCATAAATTTGATCATAATTTTTATTTAATCCGGATTTTTCTGTTTGTTTATTCAGAATGTTTTTAATATTATTATATTAATTAAAAAATTTGATATGAAAACAAAAATATTATTTTTTGTTCTGATACTTTTTTTCATTTCGGGTTTGCTTTTATCACAGACTGATCACAAAATGGGAAATGAAAAGAAAAAGGAAACAGATAAAAATCCCGCCGTCATAATCCCCGGTCTCGGCAATTATTCTCATAAGGTCACAACTAAAAATAAAAAAGCGCAGCAGTTCTTCAATCAGGGTCTTACTCTTGTCTACGCCTTTAATCATAATGAAGCCGCTAGGTCATTTGCAATGGCGGCTAAGCTCGATCCGGATCTGGCAATGGCTTACTGGGGCATTGCTTATGCGCTCGGTCCAAACATAAATATGCCCGCTGATAATGAACAAAGAAAACAGGCATATCTCGCAATTAATACCGCCATGAAATTATCAAAAAATTCTTCCAAAAAAGAGAAGGACTATATTTATGCGCTGTCAAAAAGATATGCTAAGGATGTGGATAATGTACCGCAGTCCGTAAAGGATAAAGAGTTTAGCTATGCAATGAAAAACGTTATGACAAAATATCCAAAAGACAATGATGCAGCCGTTATATATGCTGAAAGTCTGATGAATCTTAAGCCCTGGCAGTACTGGAATGAAGACGGAACGCCGGCCGAAGGCACGGAAGAAATTGTCTCTGTACTTGAATCAGTTCTTAAAAAAGATCCGAAACATCCCGGCGCTAATCACTATTACATTCACGCCGTCGAAGCCTCAAATGATCCCGGACGCGCCCTCACGAGCGCCGAAGTTTTAAAAGATCTTATACCTTCTGCCGGTCATCTCGTTCATATGCCGGCGCATATTTTTTTCAGAGTGGGAGATTACTCCGGTGCTTCACAGTCTAATCTCGCAGCAATTAAAACTGATGAAAATTATATCAGTAAGTATAAACCTGAAGGCATTTATCCTGTGATGTATTACAACCATAATATTAATTTTCTCTCTGTTTCAAAAATGATGGAAGGAAAATATTCCGATGCTGTTTCAGCTGCAAATAAAATTGCTGAAAACGTAAAACCTTTTCTGAAAGATATGCCGATGCTCGAAGGTTTTTATGCTAATCCTCTGCTTATTTATATTTCTTTCGGTAAATGGGATGAGATAATAAATATTCCGGCTCCGGATACTTCTCTTCATCTTTATTCGGCTATATGCTATTATGCCAAAGCCATTGCTTATGCCCAGACAGATAATCTTGAAATGACAAGGAAATCACTTAATGAATTTTTACATTTTAAAACTCTTGTACCGGATGATGCCTATATAGGTCTCACTCCGGCCGATCTTATTCTGAATATGATGCAGGATATTATTTTTGCAAAAATTGCTCTTGCAGAAGATAATCCGGAAAATGCTTTTAAACTTTTTGAAGACGCAGTCGCTAAGGAAAATAAAATTAACTTTAACGAACCGCCTGATTATTATCCGAGTGTCAGACTTATGCTCGGATCAGCGCTTTTTGTAAATGAAAAATATGAAGAAGCTGAAAAAGTTTTTCGTGATGAATTGAAAAAATATCCGCACAACGGAAGAGGTTTGTTTGGTTTAAAAGAATCTTTAACAGCTCAGGGTAAAAACTCTGAAGCTGCGGAAATTGAAGTTCAGTTTCTGAAGGCATGGGATGATGCCGAAGTTCTGCTTATAATGTCAGACCTGTAATTCATTTTTATGAATATTGAAATAAAAAAAATAAACGCTGCCGATACAAGAATACTAAGACAGTTAATACTCAGACCGCATCAATCGGCTGATGAACTTGTGTATGAAGATGATGACCATGCCGATACCGTTCACTTCGGTGCTTATGATCATGATGAACTTTGCGGTATTGCTTCCTTGTATAAACATAAATTAAAGGGAATTGACGAAAATGAATCATGGAGGTTAAGAGGTATGGCCACTTCCGAAAGATGCAGAGGAAAAGGTGTCGGGGTTTTACTGATGGATAAATGCATAAAGCATATTAAATATCATAACGGTAAATTATTCTGGTGTAATGCGCGCACTACTGCTGAAGGGTTTTATGAAAAATTCGGATTGAAAAGATACGGAGATGTCTTTACGCCGGAAGGACTCGGAGAGCATGTTGTAATGATTAAATATTTATAAAGTATATAAAGATGACTGATATAAAAATTAAGACGATTAAAATTAAAAACCGCCACGGAGATAATCTGAATACGGATGTCCGCTATCCGGAAAATGCAGACATAAACAGTAAACTTCCTGTTGTCATTCTGTTCCACGGCTTTAAAGGATTTAAAGACTGGGGATGCTTTCCATATATGATGGAAAAAATTACCGCAGAAGGTTTCTGTACTGTTGCATTTAATTTCTCATATAACGGAACAGGTGATGATGAAAAAGATCAAAGCGATTTTACAAGACTTGACCTTTTTGCGGAAAATACTTTTTCAAGAGAACTGGATGACGCCGGATCTCTTATAGATTATCTTTTTGAAAATGCCGGTGAACTGAATATTGATACTGATAGAGTTACTTTGCTCGGTCATTCGCGCGGCGGAGGCACAGCGATCCTAAAAGCTGCCGAAGATAAAAGAATTAACCGGCTGATTGTCCTGTCTTCCGTCTGTAACTTTGACAGATACAGTGAAACATTAAAAACCAAATGGAAAGAAACCGGTTACTTCGAAGTATTGAACTCCCGGACAAATCAGGTGATGAGAATGAATTATACTCTTATCGAAGATCTGGAAAACAACAGTGATAGACTTGATATTCAGAAAGCGGTTTCAAAACTCGAAATACCCGCTCTTATAATTCACGGCACACAGGATATTACGGTGGATTATTCGAATGCCGAAGATCTCTACAGCAGAAGTAACAAAGATCTTACTTCATTAAAATTAATTGATAATACCGGTCATACTTTCGGAGCTGTGCATCCTTTTGAAGGAAGTACAAAAGCTCTTGAAGAAGTCATTTCATTAATCATTAACTTTATAAAGTGAAGTATCCCTGCGAAGTATGAATTTTGTTAAATTATCTGTTACTCTTCTCTCGCTTATATTAGTTTTTCTGTTTTCCGAAAATGCATTTTCAATTCAATATACAAGCGAAAATAATTTTTATACCTCGGCTGAATCTGTTAATACAGAAGGATCTTTCGAAAATAGCGGTCAGGATAATGGTAATAAGGAAAAAGGAACAACCGGTCACGGTGATAAATTTGCAGAGATATATCTGATCTTATTTCTGATTATTCTCGGAGCTGTCATAGGCAGAAGACTTATTGCAAAAAAACTAAAACAGCCGGAAGTGCTGGGTGAACTCATTATAGGAGTTCTGCTGGGTTTGATCCTGTATCAGCTTGATAACCCTATTCTTGTAATATTAAGACATCAGGATGAAATTCAGCATATTGTCCGGACCAGCGTTACGGAAAATATTAAATGGGATGAATCTATTAAAAAAAATCTGAATGCAGAAGCTTTTGAGAACGGAGGTTACGGGGAAGTAATTTCGGAAATTCTTACAAGTCCCGACTTTGCAGATAACAATCTTTTCGCTCAGATCATATTGCTGTTCTCGGGATTCGGTGTGCTTGTTCTTCTTTTTCTTGTAGGTCTGGAAACAAGCTTTGAAGAAATGTTTGAAGTGGGAGGATCTGCGCTGACTGCCGCAGTTATTGGGGTTGCAGCTCCATTTGTCCTTGGTTATCTTTCGACGATGTTTCTTTTTCCGGAAGCCGGCGTGAATCTTTATATGTTCGTCGGCGCTACGCTGTGCGCTACAAGTATCGGAATTACAGCACGTGTTTTTAAAGATTTAAGAAGAACTAATGCTCCGGAAGCAAAACTTGTACTCGGCGCAGCGGTTATCGATGATGTGCTCGGACTAATCGTACTTGCAGTCGTTGCCGGAATTATCGAAAGCGGAGAGTTACAGTTCGGAAATATTTTACTTATTGTTTTTAAAGCTCTTGTTTTTCTCGGACTCACTTTTTTTATAGGTAAAAAATATCTGAGAAAACAAATTAAACTCGCTTCACTTGTTCAGGGAAAAAATATCAGCATTTTATTTCCTTTCAGTATGATGCTGCTGATGGCCTGGATCAGCGACAGTATTGGACTTGCAAGTATAGTGGGAGCTTTTGCAGCAGGACTGATTATTAAAGAAGAGTTTTTTAATGATGTGATAAAAGACAGTTCTAAATCAGTTAAAAATGTGATTGAGCCGATAGAAGCAATATTTGCGCCTGTGTTTTTTGTTATCATGGGTCTGCAGGTCGATCTGTCTGTTTTCCTGGATACGGATATTCTTTTGGTTTCATTACTGCTGACTCTTGCCGCTGTTATCGGAAAATTCGGCTGCGGGATTTTTGCAAAAGGAATGGATAAAAAAATTATCGGCATTGGTATGATACCAAGAGGTGAAGTTGGCTTGATATTTGCAAGTATCGGAAAAAGTTTAGGTGTACTGGATAATGCAATGTTTTCATCTATAATAATTGTAGTTATCCTTACAACTTTCATAACTCCGCCTGCGCTGAAATGGGCTTTCTCTCATTATGACAAAAAAGCTTCTGTAGTTTAACAAAATTAAATTATGAAAAAAATTTTTTCGATAATTGTAACTGTGATTTTATTTTCTGCGGGCGTCTTTTATTTTTCAAAAAAAAATAATTCAAAATCCGGTGATGATACTTATACTGCCGTATCGGATTATAAGAAAAAATTTATTCCCGCCGATGACTGGTTTGAAAGTCAGAGAGCTTTTCCATTTGATGAAATTCCGCTTGAGGAATATCTTAAGTCAGTTGAGTATGTAAAAAAGAATATGTCACAGAGCTCCCCTGACGGCGCTCCGCAATGGTCTCTTGCAGGTCCTCTGAATATAGAGGGAAGAATTACTTCCGTTGCAATTCATCCTTCAAATTCTCAAATAGTATATTCCGGAACAGCAAACGGCGGACTTTGGAAATCAACAAATTTCTGTCAGTCCTGGACGAGTGTATTCGACGGACAAAATACTTCTTCTATTGGAGCAGTCGTTATAGATCCTGTGAATCCGGAAATTATCTACTGCGGAACAGGTGAGCCGAATTCACTAAGAAGTTATTATCCCGGCACGGGAATTTATAAATCCACTGACGGCGGAAATAACTGGAGTTTTTCAGGTCTCGACAGTTCGTTTACTATTGGAAACATTTCAATCAATCCAGCAAACCCGCAGGAAATTTACGCTGCGGCCGGCGGATGGACAAGACGTAAAAACAGCCAGCGGGGAATTTATAAATCCACTGACGGCGGCGCGAAATGGCAGAGAAGTTTATTTATTTCTGATTCTGTCGGCGCTGTTGACGTCGCTGTCGATCCGTCAAATCCGGCTAAAGTTTATGCGGCTATGTGGGAAAGACAAAGACGTGAAGACTATATTAAATACGGAGGTAGATATTCCGGTTTGTATGTCAGCTCAAATTCAGGTCAGAGCTGGCAGCAGATGCAAAACGGATTTCCGGCTAATGATAATAATCTGGGAAGAATCTCCTTCGATATTTCACAGTCAAACCCTAATATAATTTACGCGCTAACAGCAAATACAAGCGGCACTTCACGTGGACTTTATAAAACTACCAACGGCGGAAATAACTGGAGTCTTATTAATAATACTGTCGCCGGTTCTTCAAACTATGCGTGGTTCAACAGGATCTGCAAAACCGATCCTTCAAACCCGAACAAACTTTTCTGCGGAGGACTTGAAATGGAACTGTCTGTTAACGGCGGAACTACATTCAGTATACCTGTATCCGAACATGTCGATCAGCATGCCGTCGCATTTTCTAAATCCAATCCGGATTTTATTGTGATTGGAAATGACGGAGGAATTGATTTCTCAACCGACGGCGGAGTTTCATGGGGTGAAAGCCTTTCTTTGCCGGTCACACAGTTTTATGCGGGTGAAATTGATTTTAATAATCCGGATGTCATTCTCGGAGGTACGCAGGATAACGGCACTATCAGATCCGGTTCAACTTTCGGTGTATGGAATGAAATTTACGGAGGTGACGGATTTTATTGTCTGGTTGATTACACAAATTCACAAATTGTTTACGCCTCTTATCAAAACGGCGGACTCGGAAGATCTGTTGACGGAGGCAGTTCATTTTCTTCAGGTATCAACGGACTTGATCTGCAGTATACTAACTGGATGACTCCCTATGTCATGGATAAAAATAATCCGCAGATTTTATACTGCGGTACTTATAAAATACATAAGACTACTAACGGAATGCAGTCATGGACTGCTGTCAGTCCTGATCTTGCAAATGCTCATATAAGGAATCTCGGAACTATCACAACCGTGGACGTTGCAAAGTCAGATCCGAATGTTATTTATTGCGGCACTGATGACGCTAATGTCTGGAGAACTACTACCGGTGGAAGCAGCTGGACTAAAATAAATTCCGGACTCCCGTACAGATGGGTTACAAGAGTTACTGTTCATCCCGACTCCGCAAATGTCTGTTTTGTTACTCTTTCAGGATATAAAGTCGACTCTACAGGCGCGCATGTTTTCAGGACCGCAGATTACGGAAATACATGGACTTCGATTTCGGGAAACTTACCCGATGCGCCGGTAAATGATCTGATCATTGATCCGCAGAATACAAATACACTGTATATTGCAACTGATATAACAGTAATGTATTCAACAAATCTCGGAGCTGTATGGAATGTTTTGTCTTCAGGCATTCCGTCAAACGTTCCTTGTCACGATCTCACTTTTCACGATCCTACACGGACATTAATTGCGTGGACTCACGGTAGAAGTGCTTACAAAATTATTCTTCCGGTTACCGGTATTAGTCAGAATGAAACTCAGTTACCTTCAGATTTTTATCTTAAACAGAATTACCCTAATCCTTTTAATCCTCGCACTGTGATAAATTACGAAATTCAAAAAAAAGGATTTGTAGATTTAAAAGTGTTTGATATTTTAGGCAAAGAAATTACTGTGCTCGTTAATGAAAGACAAAATTCAGGCAGCTATTCAGTTTCTTTTGATGGAAGTAATTTTGCAGGCGGAGTTTATTTCTACCGCTTGGTTTTTACATCTGAAGGAAATGTTAATTCTGTGTTATCAGAGACTAAAAGTATGCTTCTCATAAAATAACCTGATCAAAAATTCATGAAAAAAATATTGTTTAATTTTGTTTCAACTTCAATAATTGTTTTTCTTTTTTCATCATGTAATCCAATGAAAAAGAATGTTATGAACGACAATTGCGATGATGTGGAAGAAACTGTTATTTCAGAAAGCAACGGCAGGTTCGCGCTGATCACCAGGGAAGAAATTTTTCAGGCGACTTCAAAATCAAATGACAGAGGTATCAGAAAAATAACCGGCTGGACTGAATACAGATTAACGAGTTATGATATTAATACCGGAGAGGTTATTAAAAGAATTGGGCTCGGAGACATGAGGGATAATGAATGTGTACTCCTCGGATTTACTGAAGGAAAACTTTGGTATAAAAGCGTAAACCCTGAACTTGGATTTCATGCCAGAGACCCGGTAACGCTTGATGTAACCGTGTCGGAAAAAATGATCACTGAAGCGAATCCCTTTCTTCAGAATAATCTGAGCAGACCTGAATGGAACAGTATAAGAAAATTTTACGGATTTGATATTTCAAAAAATATGCCGATGATATCTGATAATGCAGGTTATTTGTATTTTATAGATCCGGTATCATTGAAAGCCGAAAAAACTGCATCTTCATTAGAGCATATTAAATTTGATGAAAGTGTACTTACATCATCATTAAATTTTGACGGGAACAATACTGTTTATTTATCGGGCGATCCGAGAAAACGTTTTGATATTAAGAATAAAATAATTGATGAACCTTCTTTTCTCAACGGAGAAATAATCAAAAGCTCCTGCGATGCCTTTATGCCGAATGAATATTTATCCGGCGGTGTTTACAAAGATGCAGCGGAAAAGAAAGATCCGATAAGATTAAAAAGAAAAAATGATCCTGAAAATAATTTTGCAAAAGGCGAGATCATAACAAAGGACGGATGCATATTTGTATTAAGCCGGACTGATGCTACGGATCAGGCGAAAGTCATTATCTCAAAAGTTAAAATCAACGGTACAGAATCAGCATCGCTTCAGTGGGAAACCGTTCTCGATAATATCTACAGAGATCCTGACAAAGCTCTTGACAAATCAGCTTTTGATGACGTCTTCTCTAAAGGCGATCCCGAACTCAGCACTATGAGAACAGCTTATTCCGATAATAAACTTGTTTTTATTTTTATGCTGAAAGCAACATGCATAGATGAACATTCAGGAAAGGTGCTGTGGTCGAAAGATCTGTGATATTGGATATTGTTATCTTATAAAAAATGAATTTCGGGTTAATGTTTGTGAAAATATGAAATTAACGTCAACCGTAATTTCTAATTCGCAATTCTAATTTATTTTATTCTTTTAAAAACGTACCCGCCCTTCTCCGCGCCCCAGACCTGATTACCGTCCTTATCAAAACCTCTGTCCCGGCTGACTATCCTGTCGGCGAAAATTTCAACTTCGGAAGTAGCGTATTCCGCGCCGCGAAGTTCGCTCGCACAATCCTTACCCGTCGTGCCGCCTTCGTAATGATCTTTACCCATCAGAGTCAGTGTTACAGTGCATCCGTCACGAAGCATAAGTGAATCCGGAGATAGTTCCGCCAGCGGCTCTTCAAGTTTCCATGCGCCGGCAAATCTCATCGGATCGGAAATTGTATATACCGCGCTTTCAAATCTGCCTTCGTATGTTCTCGTTACTCTGTAAACTCTCTGTCTGTACGGCTTATCCGGCGCCTGCGCGGAAGCCTGCTCTACATAAAGCCAGTATTCTTCATCTTCTTTTTCAATATCCTTCCATATCTTTTTCATATGAAGTCTGATATCAAAATAATCAGAGTCGCTCTTTGACTGCTCCTCACTGCTGAACGAACCTTCCATTAATTTTACAAGCGACTTTATATCTGTTGATTTGATCTGTGAGTTTACGGTTTCCGTCAAAAAAACAGTTATCATCACAGCAAAAATTAACGGCAGTAAAATATTCACTTTCATAAATTTATTTTGATTTGTTTAATATGGAATTTTTTTCCGACGATTCTTTTTTAATTTTGTCCTTAAAAGAAATTACCTTTGCAAGGATTTTCTTATCTGAAATTCCTAAGATCTCAGCTGCAAGCAGCGCTGCGTTTCTTGAATTATTAATAGCAACCGTTGCAACCGGTACGCCGAAAGGCATCTGCGCTATCGATAACAGCGAGTCCAGTCCCTGTAGTGACTTTGTAGTTACCGGTACGCCGATCACGGGTAAAGGTGAATAAGCAGCGCACATTCCGGGCAGATGAGCTGCTCCGCCTGCTCCGGCAATTATAACTTTAATTCCTCGTCTGTGTGCGGACTTAGAATATGATGCCATCAGATCAGGCGTCCTGTGGGCAGATGTTATCTTTAATTCATATGCGATTCCGAATTCATCAAGTATTTCAGCCGCCTGTTTCATTACAGGCATATCAGAATCCGATCCCATTATTATTCCCACAACAGGTTTTTTTTTCATATGTTTTTTCAGATTCTTTGGATTATTAAAATTGTGAGATCATCTTTCTGAATACTGTCTCCGGTGAATTTTTTAATGTCTTTGAGAAGTCCGTTAAGCAATGCCGTGGAATCTTTTTCAGAATTGTTATTAAGATAATATTCAAGATTATCGAGACCATACTCCGTGTTGTTGCCGTTCATTGCTTCATTTACTCCGTCAGTATAAAAAATGAGCTTGTCATCTTTTTTGAAATCTATTACCACTTCATTATCTTCGGCTGAATTGTCAACTGCGTCCATTGCTCCGAGAGCAATTCCGTGTTTTTTTATTTTAAAAATTTCCCGCGACTCCCCTGATATTTTATAAGGAGGAAGGTGACCGGCATTAAAGAGTCTGCACTTGTTTTTTTCAGTGTCTATGATTGCAAACACCGATGTTACGAACATTTTTCTGTTCTGCGTTTTCCTGATCATCCTGTTCAGTTTTTCCATTATCAGTTTCGGATTGGAATTATCCTCAAGCAAAACATGCATACCGCTTCTGAGCCCTGAGAGCAGCAGTCCGCTGGCAACCCCGTGACCCGAGACATCGCATATAAATAATCCCGTTTCATTTTCCGATATTTTAAAATAATCAAAATAATCGCCGCCGACTTCACTTGCAGGAATGGAAATGCCGGATATTTTAATCTGACCTATTACCGCATCGTTTTCCGGAAGCATTGAAAGCTGAATCTCGCGAGCGTAATTCAGCTCCTTCTTCATCCGTATGGATTCGTAATTTTTTTTGTAATTGAAATCATACTGACTGAAAAAATTCTTCTGCTGCTTTCTTTCGGATGAATAAGCGATATAAAACAGAAATGCGCCGATCAGAATATTTGGTATAAGCTCGCCGGGCTCTACTGAATTCTGAAAGACAATTAACAGTATCAAAGGTAATGTAAGTGAAATAATAAACAGCTGTATGATTTCTGATTTTGAAAAACTGAATATCAGAACCAGTATTCCCATGAATAATAAATATTCAAAATATGTATCTTTCTCTTCGCCGATCGTAACGCCGATATTAAAATTTGAGGAATCCCGCTTTATGGATTCCTCTGTTTTATTTTTACTTTCAGATAAATTTTCTGATTCTTTATGAGGGTAAAGAATATCGAATGAAATAAAAATCAGCATCTGCGCTATTACAAATATGAATATGCTTCTGCGAATATTATCTGTAGTGAAATATTTTTTGTAAATTATTCTCAGCGTAAGAAGAACTGCTAAGTTAAGAATTGCAATTATGAATGAAATGTTTATATATTCTACGGAAGAAATATTCACCGCCGCCATTATCGCTGTTATGATTATAAAAATAATCAGCGTGGTTTTGAAATATCTGAGATTCTTCTCGTCTATAAAAAGATTAAACGCCTGTTCGCGGGGATGCTGAAGATAAGTATCAAATGACTGTAACAGATTCACTTATGTCCGAAGGTTAAATTAAGTTTAATTCCTTATAAGAAGTAAAAGTAATAACGTATCTGATATTGATTTGTTATCGGAGCATCTATTTTTTTTCATCCGGAGGTACGTATTCATCCGGAAGTTTAATGCCGCCGCCGAAGAAAAACTCGTTCATCTGATCTTCAAATATTTTATCCGTTGCAGGAGAGGTGAGATCCAGTCTGTATTCATTTACTATCATTTTAAAATGATCGAGAAACATTTTGAATCCCTGCTTTGAAACATTATCATAAATTTTCTGCCCGAGCTCGCCTGTTACCGGCGGCTTGTCAAGACCGGGCAGATCCTGTTCGAGCTTTACACAGTGCACTATTCTTTGTTCAGACATTCTGGTTTTTATAATTTTAGATTAATCATTTTTGTTTTTTGAAATATCTCTCATTCTGATATCAGCTGTATTGTTTATCACTCCCTGATTTTTTATTTCTTCAATAAAAAGATCCCTGTCCACTATACCCGTATCTACAGGTTTAATTTCCTCTGAAATATCGCCGAAGTATTTTGCAAACTGCGCTCCGACATAATTGTTTGTAGAAATACTGTATATTTTCTCATCGTCCGCTTCCTCGCCGTTGACCTTAATGCTCTTTATGTAATTTCCTTTTGAACCGTTTTCCAAATCATACTCTATCATAAGCCCGGATATTATTACTCTGTCTCCGGAACTTCTCTCGGTTGATTTATCCAAACTTTGAAAGATAAGATTTTCAAACATTTTCTTCAGCGTTTTTCCGGTTATATTTATTTTTACTATCGTATTTCCGAACGGATTTATTTCCCATACATCTCCGATTGTTATGTTACCTTTGGAAAGATCTTTTCTTATACCTCCGGAATTCAGAAACGCAATATCAGTGCCTGTTGCTTTTCTGACAGCATCGGCTTCCCACTGTCCGAGATTACTTTCATTTGTGTTTCCGCGTTTCCAGTCTGTATCCAGTGTGCCAATGACAGTCGAAAGATATCCTTCGATCTCTTCAAGCATTTTATCAACTTTTTCACCTGCGGCTTTATCATTTATTGCAGTGTCCATAACCGTTTCCGTGAGCCACGCTTTGTACTCTGCCAGCGTATCCATTTTCCTGTCAACTGTTATATCCAACTGACCCAGATATCTTCCGTGCGCGCCTGCCTGCACTATGACTACTCCGTTTTGAATTACCGGCTTGAATAACGGTGTGTGCGAATGACCTCCCACTATAATATCCACGTCTTTATAAAATTTTTCCGCAAGCATTTTATCGTTATCAACTCCTACATGAGTAAGAAGAATTATAAGATCGCACTTATTTTTTTTCATATACTTTATGCCTTCATTGATAACGGAATCCGCATCGAGCATTTTAATATCGCTGACATTAGCCGGCAGAGTAAGCGTCATAAGATCAAGCGCTGTCAGACCGATGATGCCGATCTTTACGCCGTTTACTTTCTTTATTGTGTATCTGTCACCGATAGTTTTATTCTTTGTTGTCAGAAAAGCGTTTGCGCACAGGTAATCAAAATCCGCCAGCATCATCACAGAGTCCAGCGCATACTGACCGTAATCAAATTCGTGGTTACCAAGTACAAAAGCATCAAGGTCATAAAGATTAAGAAGCTCTATCTGCGACTTTCCCCTTGTAATGGTAGAAATCGGCGATCCCTGAAAATCATCACCTCCGTTGAGGAGAAGTGTTCTGTTGTTTCTGTTCTTTTTAATATATCCGAGCATACCTGAAGTCCCGCCTACCATATATGAATTATCTGTGCCGGCTGCTGTATCTTTTTTGGTGATTTTATACGGCTGATTTCTCGCGTGAAAATCATTCCAGTGAAGAATTGTAACATCCTTATACCTCTTTTTGTCCTTTCCGCTTTTTGAATCCGAATTCTGTGAAACGGTTATTCCGGAAAAGGTAAAAATAATTAACAGACTTAAAAAAAATTTTTTCATTTAAAAATGCGGGAGTTAAAAATTAACGGACGTTTTCCAAATTGAAATTACCAGTCGGGATGACTGGATTTGAACCAGCGACCTCCTCGTCCCGAACGAGGCGCGCTACCGAGCTACGCTACATCCCGATAATCTCTGTTTAAGATTTTATATGTGTAAATATAATTAATATATATTTTGATTTAAATGTGAATTTTAGATTGAGTTACTATCATTTGACATTGTTTTCCAAAACGTTTTCGAAAATAAATATATATGTGTGATTTTACATAAATTTAGAGTTTTCTAATAAAAAAATAGTATAACCGCCTTTGAAAAATTGCCGAAAGAATTCATAAGCAATTGCGTCAATAAAATTTCCTTGTCTGAGAAATTTGCGCAGCAAATTTTGAGTTGGAAATTTTATAGCAATTGTGCAATGAATTCCGGCAATTTTTCAACAGCGGAGATTTTTTTTTGGTACTTTTTTTTGATCTCTCAAAAAAAAGTACGTTAAGACCAGCTTAACTTTAATTTAATTACCTAATATTTTGGACAGATGTGATCTTTGAATTTATCATCTGGTGAAATAGGATTTATTTACTTAGATTAATTTTTAAATTTCATATATTTATTTATTCGTGTTGCAAATATCATATCAATGGACTTTAAGTTTTTCAGAGTAACGGATAATGTTATTAATAAATATTACTCAGGAATTGCAGTAAAATTTCTGATAGTATTTTGCATTTGCGCTTCGGGTTTTTATCCGGATGATTCATACTCTCAGAATAAACCCGGAGATAAATTTGCCGAATGGTCAACGTGGATTTTATTTCAGACTATACCTTCACCGTCTTTCTATCAGGACAGAAACGAAACCGGCTCCCGGCTGCAGTTCGGCTTGAGATGGCAGGTTACTCCGTTTAATTATTCATTTAATGCAAACAAATTAGTTTCGTCAGTGCAGTTTTTTAAAGTAAATCCCGTCAGAAGATACGGCGGCTCTCTTGAATTATTTATGCAGCCGGAATGGGCGACTGCGGATTTCAGGCATTCGGATCTCAGCAGATTTAATTTTACAACCGGCGTCAGAGGTTTTATTCCCGTCACGGAATACGGAGAATATCTTTCCGTTTCACTCGGCGGTAAATACAACTTCAGAAAAAATAAAAATATGGATAACGCAGGATATTATTCAGTTGAAGCCGGACTGTTTACTTTTTTCGGAATACTCGGATTTGTCACGGATTATAATTTCACTGAACAGAGCAGATATAATTTATCAGTCAATTTAAAATATTATTGAGAACAATAACCCGAATATTAATTATTATAATTCTTATAACTTCACTGTCCGGCTGCAGGGTATTGTTTGACGTCGGAGATAATATTGTAAGAAGCTTTTCATCGCCGGAAAAAATCAGGAACAGAATTAAAGATCCCGTCAGACCCGGAGTGAAATTATCAGCGCTTTGGGTAGGACACGCAACAATACTTTTACAGATAGGCGATAAAGTCATCCTTACTGATCCTTTCCTCACTGACTTTATTGCGGAAATTCAGATGCGGATTCAGGAACCGGGGATTGATATAAATGATCTGAAGCAATGCGATATCATTTTAATTTCTCATTCGCATTTTGATCATTTAAATCTCGGCAGTCTCGGAATTCTCGAAAAGAAATTTCCTAAAGCAGATCTCGTCTTTCCCGAAGATGCAAAGGAATTTATACCGAAGATCGATTTTAATCTGCATCCGCTTAAAATTCCCGATCATAAAAAAAAGAAATATATAGGCGAATCTAAGATAATTGACGGAGTTGAAATCATATGCGTCGCGGCATATCACTGGGGCGGCAGATACGGACTCGACGGACTGCTCTGGGGATATGACGGATTCTGCGGTTTCATAATAAAGTATAACGGATATACTGTTTACTTTCCGGGCGATACTGCTTATGACGAAGAGTTTTATAAATTCCTCGGCGAGAATTATGAAATAGATCTGGAGTTTATGCCTATCGGTCCATGCTCAGACTGTACGCTTGTTGATAAACCGGACAGACATCTTTATCCGAAAGGAGCTTTGAAAATTCTTGACGACACAAAAGCTAAACTTATGATACCGATGCATTACGGCACTATCGCAGAGCTGTCCGAGCCGGAAGAGCCGAAGAGAGTTCTTGAAGAATTAGTCAGAGAACAGCCGAAGTATAAAGACAGGGTGAAAATTCTGAAGATCGGTGAGCAGATAGTGATCAATTAAATTAACTATAGAGGGAGATTATGTTGAGAAGAATAAAAAATATTGCCGGAAAAAATGATATTGAGCTGAATTATTTTAAAGTAGTAATTTGTATTGAATATTATTTTTCACTTGCTTAAGTTTTGTCTATAAGTATTATTAAAAACACGGAGGAAATATGAAATTGCTTACAATTTTATTTTTGACTATAGTTTTTACCCCCCCCCCATGTAATTCTCAGGACATGATTGAACATTTAGTAAATCCGGTTTGTGGAACAGAAGGAGCTACTTCTCAGTTTTGCAGTCCTGCACTTTTCAATACTTTTTTTCCGATGTCTGACGATACTCTAAAAACTTTAGTAATTTTTGCAAATTTTCCTGATGGAAACTGGGATCCTGTTAGTTTAAATTCAAATCTTATTTATATGCAATATTGGCCGGGTTCAGCCGGTCAGCAAATGCCGGCTTGGGCGGATTCTGTAATTTGTCCGACTACTGCCAACTTATGGCATCCGTCAATAACAGGGAATTTTGTTCAAAGCAGCAATGGAAAGTTTTGGATAATCGGAGATGTATATCCTGACTTAGTAATTTTAGATCATAACCATGATTATTATTCTCCTGCAAACGGCAGGCGTATTGGTACGGCTGTAAAAGAAATAATTGATAAAGTTAATCCAAATGTTAATTTCGCAGACTATGACAAATTTGATCCTTGTGATATAGATAATGACGATAATCGCAGAGAGCCGGACGGAACAGTTGATTTTATTTTTATAATTTTTAGATTTACAATTTCTGTAATAACCGATCCCAGTTGTTATCCATGCACAGACCCAACCGGTTACTCAGGGGTTGCTGCTTTAGGAGGTCAGATAACAAAAAAGTTTGGTGTCGATACCGATAGTTCAACAATTATTAGAGATTCAACTAAAATTAGTGCAGCATTCCCCGGATCCGGATGTATATCTGAAATGTATTTCAAATGGAATATAAATATTCCGGTTCATGAATTCGGCAGACATTACGGTTATGGTTCAGGTCATCAGGATGGTCTGGGTAATCATTCAATTAATGGAGGCGGAATAGCTTCAGCTTATGACAGAGAACATTTTGTATGGAACTTTGGAAATAATTATCAGCCAACATCTAATACAACCGGAATCAATTTAAGGGATTATGTTACAACCGGCGATTATATTAAAATACAAAGAAACGGAAAAACATATTATGTTGAAAACAGAAGAAGAGTAAACTACTATTCCTCGCCGGAAATTCATGGCTGGAAATGGACAAACAATGAACCATTACTTCCCTATCAAAGAGATTCAGGACTTTTTATTTATGAAGCAAGTTCCTATTCATATTTAATTCATCATGCATACGGCAAATGGAATTATGATAATTGCGGAGGAAATCCAATACGCTATAAGATCACAAAAGCTCCCTATGCTATTCAATATATTCCGGAGACAGTAAATAGATATACAGGTTCTACTGTAATGGATTTAAGAGGAAGATCCATTTATGATCTGAATTGCAACTCAGTTTACAATACTTATTTCACCCCTACTAGGCTAATTGATAAAGCTTCATATATAGGTGTTGACGGTGACAGCAATACATGTTTTGACATAAGTTATAATCAGGTGTTTTCACCCTGGAGTAATCCGGGTATCCTAATTAGCGGCGCTTCTGACAGTCTTGCCATAGAGTTAGTACAAAGAAACGGAGATGGAAGCATAGACGTTAATGTTTATTTCACAAACTTAATTCAGACTGCGCCATCCAAACCGCAATATTTAAAAACTTCCAAGCAATATAACACATCTCCGACCGGCTCATTTTATGTCCGGTTAAACTGGATTAGGAATGGAGAACCAGATATGAGCACATACGGGATTTATAAAGCTGCAACTAATATTCCGGGAGAAGATGCTGTATATTCTTATATTGCTTCGACCAGTGACACTACATTTCTGGATCAAAGTATTCTTATGTATGATCCGAATACAAGATATTCTGGTACTTGTCCAACGCAACATATTACATTTTCGTATAGAATTTCAGCTGTTGATCTGACAGAAAAGGAATCCTGTTTATCTGAAAGAGACAGCATTTCAGGATATTATGATCCCTGCACAGTAGATCCTGAAGGACCTGATAATCTGATAAATGAAAATAATTCATTTAAGAATGAATTATCTCAAAACTATCCAAATCCTTTTAATCCCTTAACCAGAATAAAATATTCTATATTAAATGAAGGAAATGTAAAAATAAAATTATATGATATTTCCGGAAGAATTATAGCTGTTTTAGTAAATGAGTTTAAGCTTCCCGGTTCATACTACATAAACTTTAATGTCGATTCACATAACCTCTCAAGCGGAATTTATTTTTATAAAATTGAAGCATTTGAATTTAGTGAAGTCCGACGTATGATAATTATTAAGTAGGGGGATCTTAATGATGAAATATTTTAATGTCAGTTTTTTTATATATATTCAAATTTTAATACTTTTATTTTTCTATACCTGTGAAGTGTTTCCGCAATCAGGATGGATTCATCAATTTATAAATAATAGTAATTGTGTTACACTTAATTTCCCTCAAAAAGATACCGGATACATATCCCAACATCGTGGAAGTTTATTTAAAACAACTGATCGCGGATATACGTGGAATGATTTAAATCCTGGTATTTCATTTATAGGACCAGCTAGATTTACAACTGCGTTACTTGGAATAGTACTTGGTTTACCTAGTAAACTAACTACAAATGGTGGAGTTAGCTGGAATGAAGTAAGTAATAACTTACCGGGTATTGGAAATGTGCATATTACAGACCAGCAATTCATTGACTCAAACACAGGCTATTATGTCGGAATTGACTTCTATCCGGATCCAGTTCCCTGTTGTTACGATGGGGTAATTTATAAAACCACTGATTCGGGATTAAACTGGAACCTTGTCTATAGACATGGTGCCGAGCAGCTTCAGGAAATATATTTCAAAGATGAAAATAATGGAATAGCGCTTGATCATATTGCTTTGGTATCGACTACAAACGGTGGATTGAACTGGGTTTATAATAGTTCGCCTTTTTTGAATGTTCGTCCTTTTTTTAACAGATCAATGACAGATCCGTTTAAGGATACAATTTATATAGCAGGAATCAAAACCGGTTTCGGAGCAGATACAGGAGCTATAATTAAATCTACAGATAAAGGTGTCTCCTGGCATTATTCTTTATTATTGCCGTACAGTTCACGTTTTAGAAAAATATTTTTGATAGATAACTCAAATGTATTTGCCGTCGGTGACACAGGACTTATTGTAAAGACCACAAACGGCGGTGAAAACTGGGCAGTTCTCAATTCAGGAACAAGGAAAAGATTAAACGGAGTTAGTTTTATAAATAAAGATACGGGGTTTGTAGTAGGAGACAGCGGATTGGTTTTAATTACTTTCACAGGCGGACTTGTCGGTGTTTCAAATGAATTATCAGTAATCCCCGATAAATTTATACTGCATCAAAATTATCCAAATCCTTTTAATCCTGAGACAATTATCAGATATCAGTTATCGTTTTATAGTGATGTATCGTTAAAAGTATTCGATGTTCTCGGGAATGAAGTCGCTGAATTAGTAAATATTAAGCAGCCGGCAGGAAGTTATTCAGTTAAATTTGATGCAGGCGGATTACCCAGCGGGATTTATTTTTATAGGTTAGATGCCGGTAATTTTTCTCAAGTAAAAAAAATGATGGTGTTAAAATAGATGCGGGATTAATTGCTGTAAATATTTTCGTACTCGCTAATTCTCCGACCTGAAAGAATTTATAATTCAGAATAAGCTCCGGCAAAGAAACCGTATAACAAAAATTCTTAAGATGGGCGAACAGATCGTTATTGAATAAATAGATGCCGAGCATAACTTAACGCTAATGCTCCCGGAAATAGCCGCTTTGATCTGATGTATATCTCTTATATTGTGTCATCTTTTTTGTCATCGCCATGCAACGAACTTTATCAGCGTTAGGCGGAGGTGGAGGATCAACGTCTCCTATTTACAGGAGAAATATTGTTCAAGGAGTTATATCAGATATGAATAAAAATATGAATACGGGTATAAGGATAAAAAAAAATTTATAATAATTATCAGAGTAAAATTCTGACATCTTAAATCAGAGAATATATTTTACATTCTGATTAATTTATCGGATGTTAAGCATTCCTGAAGGATTTTATTTCTTAAGTGTAAATAAAATTAAAATGAATAAACATGTTTTAAATCCCGAAAATATTTTTTTTATATGTTTCGTATCTTTTCACAAATTCCGATTGGGAGTCAAAAGAATTTAAAACTACGATTCAAATAATACAACATCAAATGCATCTTTTGCTGTCTCAGCGTTTAAATAATTTTTATCTGTAATAAAGATTCCGATTTGAGTAATTTGTCATTTCTCAATTATATCAATAAGTATCTTTTAATTTTGAATCCTGTCTTAAAAAATATTCTGGGAATTCTGATTCTCCTGATAATTGTATTCATAACAGTCGGCGTTCTTTTTAACAATCTCACCAAAAAATCTTTTTATAAAGAATCAGGGACATTCAAAGTTAAAGGTATCAAAGGAAATGTAAATGTTTATATGACAGACTTCGGCTTTCCGCACATTTATGCCGAAAATGAAGAAGATATGTATTTTACGCTCGGCGTCATGCATGCGCGTGAACGTCTCTGGCAGATGGATCTTATGAGAAGAGTCGCTGAAGGAAAACTTTCGGAGATATTGGGAAAGGAAGTTCTTGAATATGATATTCTCTTCCGCACTCTCGGTATAGATAAAAATTCCGGATATCAGTATGACAAACTTTCTCCCGTATCCAAATCGCTTCTGAATTCTTATTCTGCAGGTGTTAATAATTTTATAGAAAATAATTCGAAACAGCTTCCTCTGGAATTTGATATTCTGAACTACAAACCCGAGCAGTGGAAACCGGAGCATTCTTTAATGATTGTGAAGCTGATGGCGTGGGAGCTGAATCTCTCATGGTATACCGATGTTATGTTCGGAGAGATCGTAAAAAAATTCGGCATCGATAATGCAAAATTTTTTTTTCCTGATTATCCTGAGGACGCTCCTTTCATTGTAAAAGATGATCAGCTTAAACTAAAAACCGATTCCGTTAAAAGGCCCGTTAGTATTTTAAAGTCCGTAGAAAAAAATTACGGGGATATTTCCTCTCTCGGAAAAGATTTTTACTCTTCGGCTATGAAGTTCAGGGAATTTATCGGAAATGAAGGCACTCATATCGGCAGCAACTCGTGGGCGATCTCCGGCAGCAGGACTGAATCCGGCAAACCTCTCTTAGCCAACGATCCGCATCTCGCTCTGCAGGTACCTTCCAAATGGTTTGAAGTAAGTCTGTATAACGAAAAGAAAAAATACAGCGTCTGCGGTTTTACGATTCCCGGAGTGCCGGGCGTTGCAATAGGTCATAATGACGTGATCTCCTGGGGACTTACAAACCTGATGTGTGATGATTCAGATTTTTATATCCTCAGCAGGGATTCTGCAACAGGCGGAAATTATATTTACAGAGATAAATCCTTTGCTTTGGACAGCAGCATGGAAAGCATTAAGATCAAGGATGAGAAAGATGAATATGTTTTTACTTCTTATACAACAGTGCTCGGTCCTGTTGTATCAGGACTTTCCAAAACAGGTTTCATAAACAAGCAGAAGTTTGATGATGTTAATGAAAATGAAATCCTGACTTTCAGATGGACCGGTTATGAATACAGCGATGAGATAGAAACTTTTTACAAACTGAATAACGCCGGTAACTGGAACGAGTTTAAAGACGCATTGAAAACTTTCGGCGCGCCTGCGCTGAATTTTGTATTTGCAGATACAGCAGATAATATCGGATACAGATCCGCCGGTTTTATACCGGTTAGGAATTTTTCGGAAACTGAATCTGCTCCGTATATTCCGCAAGGTCCGGTTGCGCTGTGGACAGGATTTATTCCGTTTGACGAAATGCCCGAATCGGTGAATCCGGCTGACGGTTATATTGTCACAGCAAACAATAAGCCGAAAAATAATTATAAATATTATATATCAAATCTTTATGAACCGCATTACAGGGCGGAAAGGATCGAACAGCTCATTACGGGTATGCCGCTGATAAATGAGGAAGAGTCAAAAAAAATACAGCGGGATGTTTACAGTATTCAGGCAAAGGAATTTTGCGGGTTTCTGTTTGAGGCATTCGGAGATTCAACTGATCTTACTCCGGATATAAAATCATATCTGGATATTCTGAGACAGTGGGATTATGAATTCAGACTGCACAGCACAGGCGCGGGGATTTTTGCAATGTTTGAAGTTCAACTATATAAAAATCTTTATCAGAATGAACTTGGCAGCGAACTTTTTGAGGATTATCTTTACCTGAAAAATATACCGGTAAGAAATACATCAAAACTTCTGAAGCTTAGTTCATCTTTCCTTTTTGAAAATAATACCATAAAGCGTCAGATTATCAGAAGAAGTTTTTATGAAGCTGTCTCCGGTCTGATTTCAAAATACGGTAGTAATCCGGACGGCTGGAAATGGGAGATGATGCATGATGTATATATGAGGCATCCTCTTGGTATAGTTCCTGAATTCAGCTCAATGCTTAACATCGGTCCTTTCAGCATCGGCGGTAACGGCACCACTATCAATAATCTCGAATACAGCTTTTCAAAAGCTTTGACAGATCAGAGATTCGAAAGCTATCTCGGTCCGTCTATGAGAATGATCACAAATATGTCTTCAATAAAAAATTATCTTTCAATTCTTCCTACAGGACAGTCAGGTCAGCCGATAAGTCCGAACTACGGAGATCAGGCAAGACTATGGCTTAACGGGGATTATAAAAAAGTCACAACGGATTTTGCCGAACTTAAAAAAGAGAATCTTAAAATGCTCAGCTTTGAACCGGCGGAATAATTATCAATTTCTTCCGTTATTATTTAAACTTGGCTACAACTAAAACAAAATACGAAACATACAGACCGAAAAAGTTTCTCGGACAAAATTTTCTTACGGATGAAAATCTTGCGAAGAAAATTGTTAACTCTCTGGAAATAACTTCCGGTGATACGGTTGTTGAGATCGGTCCGGGAAAAGGCGTTCTTACAAAATATCTCGAGCCGCTGACGGATGATTTTTTTGCTGTTGAGCTGGACAGACATATAGTAGAAGAACTTAAACAGAAATACCGAGACCGTATTAATCTTATTCACAAGGATTTTCTGAAAGTAAGCATTGAAGATGATATTATTTCACGTAGGAAAAATAAAGGAAGGATAAAGATCATCGGCAATATCCCTTACAATATTACGACTGAGATTATTTTCCGAATGACTGAAAAACGGAATTTGATATCATCTGCTGTCTTAATGATGCAGAAAGAAGTTGCACGCAGACTTACTTCATCGCCGGGCACAAAAGATTACGGCATTCTTGCCGTGCTAATTCAGCTTTACTCCGTTCCGAAAATTCTGTTTAACGTTCCGCCCGAAGCTTTTTTCCCGAAACCCCGGGTTGTATCTTCAGTCGTCAGATTTGATTTTCCTGAAAACATACATAATGAAATTGATTACGGACTGCTGTGCGAAGTGGTAAAGAAAAGTTTCGGTAAAAGGAGGAAGACAATGAGAAATTCACTTAAAGAATTTTTTATTGAGAAAGAGATACATCAGGATAAAATTGAATTTGATTTTAACCGGAGACCGGAAAGCCTGTCAGTGGAAGAGTTTGTGAATCTTACACGCGAGATTGCAAAACAGATCTGATGGTTAACCTTCGCAGACTTCTTAAATTATTTTACCGTTCACCGCATTCCATAATTTTTTAACGCTGAAAAGGAGTACAGACTGCCATTCGATGTTACATCTTGTCACCGGCAATACACTGCCGGCAAATTCCGGTTTTCGTAAGATGAAGATCAGTCTCGCTGCATTTACAGAGACTAACAGCCGCTTCATGATGTACCGGCTGACTATTTTAAAAGTGCCATCCGCTTGATTTTAGACAGGTTTTGTAAATGAAATAGAGTGCAGTTTGTTGTTGGTGACCAAAAAGTTTTATCATGTGAATTTGTAAACTCAACTTAAGCAGTAAAACTTTTTGGAACACCAACATCTATTAACAAATAAGTCAAGTACATAACTCACCTCTCACCGGAAAAAATATTTTTTTCGGTGTGTTCCAGTCGATTTGACTTTTGGGGCTCACTTTCAAATTCAAGTATCAATCTCATTTAAATAAAACCCGTCTCTGCTCTTTAATGGTTTTTTGATCTTTCTTTACTTTTTGGTTTTTGAATAAACGTCTATCTGAGCCTCGAAGGCTATGGTAAATTTAGATTATAACCGGAAGCGGTTAACCGACGGACGGATGACTCTCATGGAGTATGTTGGTGTTTGAACCTCTCTTCCGAATTCTAGATCATCGATTAAAGTAAGACCGGCTCTACTTTGTTGAAATTATTCTTTAGATTCTCTCCATTGATAGGGCCGGTAATCTGTCTTATTTTTTATTACCACATAGCTTGCCTTTGCTATATATCTTGCAATCTGATTTCTTGCATCTTCAATACAGTAATTATTATGAAGCAAATACTCATAATACTCCCGGATATCATTGTTGCCTCCTATTGCTGCATTTGCTGCTATCTTGTAACACCTCTTTAATGTCCTGTTGTATCGTACATTTCTTTTGCCGTAATTTCTTCCTCCACTGTCCTTCAAATACTTAACCAACCCACTGTATGCATAGTATTTGTACTTACTCTCAAATCTGTTAGCATCGATTACAACCGCTAAGATTGTTACTGCAAGCTTCGTTGCTATTCCAGATATCTTAACCAACATCCTGACAGTTTCATTTTCACGCTGTATCTTTTTGAATAGCTGCTCAAACTCACATCTGATCTGATCGACATGTTCAATGTATATATTCTGTTTTTCAGTAATAAATTTGCTTATCTCATTTTCTGTTAGAATCTTTTCTTTTTTATGATCTTTGCCTGTTGATAGAAACATCGATGACCTCTGGTTCTTCATTCGAACTGATGCTTTTACAAAATCTTCATACATACTTACCAATTTCCTTAGCAGATACAATTTATCATCACAATGAAATACTTCCTTTAGAGATCCGTTTCTAAGCAGCAGGCACAAATCTTTTGCATCCCTTTTGTCATTCTTTGGACCGCTCTGAAGTAATTTATTCCGGTGCGGCTCGCAGATAAGAATTCTGTCGACAAATCTTTCAATTCAACATAAAGCCAGTGTGAGGTTGTAGTTTCTTCAATAGTAAGTATCTTTTTTCCTGGAAGATCTTTCAGACACTGTTTCAGCTTTTTCAATTCCGGCGGTTGTTTTTCAACCTTAATGCCGGTAGCATTATTGCGCATTGAAGCTAATGCAAAACTGTCCTTTGACCAGTCTAAAGCGATGTAGTGCTTGTAAATTTCATTTTTTGTATTTTGTTTCATAAGGGCTCCTTTTGATTAGAAGTTCATTATTCTACGGAAAATCGTAGTTATTACGAAATTAATCCGTACTAACTCAAATTGAAAGTGAGCCCTTTGTTAATTTACCAACGGCGGAAACATCTTAATCTTAAATTTATAGTGCAGGAGAATCAGCGAGGACGGAAAGAAAGGAAATTAAGATATTAAATTACTTACCTTTTCACCTCAAAAAAACTTCTCAGTATCTCGCGGCATTTGTCATCCAGAATTCCGCCGGTTACATTGCATTTATGATTAAGATTCCTGTGATTTGTAATATTCATAACGCTGCCGCATGCGCCGCTTTTATTGTCAAAAGCGCCGAAGAAAAGATTCTCAATTTTTGAAAGGACTATAGCGCCTGCGCACATTGCGCACGGCTCAAGCGTTACATACATGCTGCATCCGACAAGCTGCTTTGACTGAAGATATTCCGCAGCCGAAGTAATCGCTATTACTTCAGCATGAGCTGTCGGATCTTTAAGCATTTCTGTCTGATTATGCGACTTTGCGATTATTGTATTCTGAAAAACTATCACGCATCCGACAGGGATCTCCTGCTGCTCGTATGCTATCTCAGCTTCCCTGTATGCATAGTTCATAAAAAATTCGTGACTGATCATTGTATTAAAATCTTTAGTTTATTTTACGGAAACGGTATCACGGTCTTTTTCATTAAACAGATTTTTTAATTTTCCTGCAGCGTCATTTGCCGTGAGAAATTTAATTCCGGGTTTCTTTAATTCCGGGATCCTCTTCATATATTCTTCAAAATCTTTTCCAGAAAAGCTGACAATGTAAAACTGCAGCCTGTTCCCTTTTTCGGATTCTTTTTTTATTTCACTAAAGAGTCTGCTTACTTTGTTTTCATCCGCCCTGATTTCTGTGAATAATGTATCACTGAATACTTGCATATTATTTTTTCTGAATTCAGATTTGATCTTCTCCGCAAACTCACTTCTGTCCTTCGTATAGTATAGGACAATTCCGGAAGCATTAGGATAGCTTAAAGAAACTGATCTTATTCTCTGTTTTAAGAGTGATTCTTTCATATCAGAATTAAAATCTGAAGTAATATCATTGCTACCGCCTACAAAGAATTTGAGCAGATAATTTTTATTATTATCTGCTATCATAGACTGGTAATCAGCTTTATCATTTCCCGTCGGCAGAAAAACGGAAACTTTCTCTGTCGAATTTAATATTTTGCCGGCATCAAAGAAATCAATATATTCAACGCTGTCAAGGACTATACAAACTTCAGATACATTCCTTACGGCTTTTTGTGAATAGATAAAATTCAGCTTTGCATATTTGGTTCTGACGCTGTCCTTTATCCGGAAGATCTCCATTATAATATTTTTCGTCTTTGCGTCTTCGGTAGTTACTGAAGTAAAATCATTTTTTGCAAAGTATTCCGAAAGGTCAAAGTTTAGATTTATAGTCTGTATATCAGCCGGTATTAGAACGCTTTCGGTAAACGTATATCCTTCTTTAGAATTTATATCGGTTTTGATTTTCCATTCTTCCTTAATTCCGAAAGATTGTAAGATCGAATCTATATCCTTTTTAAAAACATCAGGAGTGATCTCCTTCTTTGAAGATTGGGTAAGCGCCGGTTCGTCTTTCTCCTCAGAAAATAATAACAGTAAAGCAAATATGATCAGCAATATTCCGAGAACGATGATCAGTATTACTTTAAGTTTTTCTTTTTTGTCCATTATAATTTCACTGAATATTAACTTATCTCCGTCTTATTATCTGCTGATTCGATTTCTGTTGAAACGTATGAAATTATTTCTTCGGCATTATCTATTTTATTCAGACTAAGGACTATTATCAGATCATCAGCATATTCAGGTTTAGTCATACCGGCAAGGACACAGTCAACACCTTTTACTGAAATCAGAATCAGTATAGCTTTTTGTGAAAGTGTGAGTGAATGATATTCGGCAGAGAGTTTTTCATTAATGAGTTTGTTTATAAAACGGCTGCGTTTGTCTGCCCGCAGCTTATAATAATTACCGGTAAGTTTCAAAAGTAAATATACATTCTGAATATAGTTATTTAAAAAATCCTTCGCTCCGTCATCATTTATTTTCTTTTGTAAAAAGTCGAGAAGCATATTTATTCTTGGCGCAAATAATTGTCTTATGAGGTCGTTGAAATGTTCGATGCTTCCGAAAAATTTCCAGTTTTCTTCTATCTGTCTTCCGGTTATAAGATTATTTTTCAATTTTTTAAAATCATCTTCCCCAAGTTCATCAGCCGTAAGTTTCTCGCCAAGCATATCTTCTTCTAACAGCTTTACAAGCTTGATCTGTTTTATAAAATCTTTTTCTTCAAATGCTTCTGTCTTAAATTCTGCAAGTCTTACAAGTCCTTTGGAAGTGATAGCATTCAGAGGTCTGTTAATGAGTACTTTTAATCCTTTTTCATCAGCATATTCAAGGACTGTCTTTGTTTTATTTTCCTGATTTTTATTTCTGACTGCACCTGCTTCAAAAAGATTAAGCGGAAGCTGTATCATTTTAAATCTGTTATTCTCCGAAATTGAATTTGCAATTTCATAAATTTTTTCCAGGGATGTAAAAGACGGGTCGTCCGAATAAGCCGGAAAAGTATTTGATGAGACGCCGTAATATTTTATCCTGCCTTCGTCACATTGCTTTTCCAGATATCTGAATGCCTTTTTAATTCTGTCGTAATAAATTTCAAAGGTTTTATACTTATCCGCACTACTGCCTGCTGCATTTTCAAGAAAATATTCCGGATTGTGAAGAAGGTAATAATCTATATAAGGCGTATTCAATCTTTCAAATTGTCTTCTGAGCTGATCTTCCAGAAACCCCGGCGATATACAGTGCCAGAGACGGTCGGATTCTTCCACTACATCTTCAAAAATCTTTCCTTCGTCTTTTAACTTCTTAAGTTCATTTAACAGAATACCCTGTATATAACCGCCTTTTGTTACCAGCGTAATATCTTCCCTTTTAATTTTATTTTCGGAGATCAGTTCATTTAAAACATTTCCGACAAGCGATTCGCTTCCGCCCATGGAATAATTTGATGAAGTGTCAATAAGATTCACTCCTGAAAGCAGAGCTTTCCGCAAAGAGTCATAATGCTGCTCTGCGCCTGTATTAATTCTGTAACATCCGAAACCAATCTTTGAAAATGATTTTACCATAAAATTTTAAAAAACAAATTACTCATATTATTTTCCGTGTGAAAGTCTAAATCAGATTTATCTGACGAATGTTTAAAATTTCTCTGAATGATGCTGCCAATATCTATTAAGTTCTCTCCGTTGAATTTATAAATCAGTTGTTTTATTTTACAGACATACAATTTATAAATATCAATGAAGGATTTTGACAAACTATGGGATTACAATAATCCTGCAGGAACAGAAATTAAATTCAGAAATTTACTTCAGGAAATAAAAAACTCCGGAGACATGCCGGCTTATCTACAGCTTCAGACTCAGATAGCAAGGACTCTCGGACTGCAGATGAAGTTTGATGAAGCTCATTCGCTGCTTGATGAGGTTGAAAATAATCTCACCGAAAATTCCGGCGCAGAGAAAGTCAGATATCTGCTTGAAAGAGGACGCGTGTTTAATTCGTCCGGTCAGAAGGAAAAATCGCGTGAATTATTTCTTAAGGCGTATGAACTCAGTAAACAGACCGGAGAAGATAATTATGCAGTTGACGCCGCGCATATGATGGGAATTGTCGAGACAGGTGATGAATCTTTGCGCTGGAATGAAATTGCTGTGAAAGATGCTGAAGCTTCCGATGTCCCAAATGCAAGGAACTGGCTCGGCTCACTTTATAATAATACCGGATGGACATATTTTGATATGAAGGATTATGATAAAGCTCTTACTGTTTTTACAAAATGTCAAAAGTGGTATGAAGAAAAGGAAAGACCGCCGGAGACTGCAATTGCAAAATGGAGCATTGCAAAGACATTGAGAATGATGGACAAAACAGATGATGCTTTGGAAATTCAGCTTACACTTCTGAAAAACATCGAAGACGGTAAAGCCGGCAGTGACGGATATGTCTTTGAAGAATTAATGGAATGTTATCTTTTAAAAAATGAAAAAGAAAAAGCTGCTGAGTATGCCGGAAAAGCTTATGAACTTTTATCAAAAGATATTTGGGTGGCAAAAAATGAAAAGGATAAGCTCGAACGTTTAAAAAAAATCAGCAATAAGATATTTATATGAAGATAGGACATATTGAAATTTTTGCAGAAGATCCGATTGCTTCGATAGAATTTTATGAAAAAATTCTCGGCTTTACTGTAGAGGAAATTCAGCATGAAAAATTTGTCTGGCTGAAACTCGGTGAGACACAATTACTATTACGTCCCGGAAAGAATAAAAATCAGACTGACGAATATAAAGATTCGAACATTGGTTTTGTCTTTTACACATCTGATCTGAATAAAACAAAAGTTGAGCTTGAGGACCGTGGTCTTGTATTCAGCGGAACAGACGGATCTGATTCATGTCTTACCTTTAAAGATCCGGACGGAAACTGGTTTCAGCTGACCGATCCTGATCATCAGTAATTTTAAACTAAATAAATTTATATATGAAATACTCAGAAGAAGAAAAGAAAAAAGCTAAGGAAAATTTATCCGAAATAGATAAAGAGATCGAACTGCTCAGAAAGAAGAGAATTGAATTGAATTCAGTTATCGCATCAATGGATGTAAATGATTATACTATGAAAGACAGAAACGGAAAAGACGTAAAGCTCTCGGAAATGTTCGGTGATAAAAGTCATCTGATACTCATTCATAATATGGGAAAGGGATGTTCTTACTGCACAATGTGGGCAGACGGATTTAAAGACACATATAAGGAGATTGAAAAGAAAGCGTCTTTCGTATTGGTAAGTCCTGACAGTCCGGAAGTTCATAAGGAATTTGCAGACTCTAGAGGATGGAATTACCGAACTTACTCTGCCGCCGGAACGGATTTTATTTTTGACATGGGTTACGAAATTAGAAAAGACGATAAAAAATATTACTGGCCCGGTGTTTCAGTATTTGAAAAGAAAGAAGACGGCAATATCGTGAGAGTGACAAAGGATGAATTTGGTCCGGGAGATTTTTATTGTAACATCTGGCATTTTATTGACCTGCTGCCGAATGAAAACATTACAGTCGATTCATAAAATATGAACTTTAAAATACCGGACAAAAATTTTAAATCCTGTTGTTTTAATATATAATTTTTTTCTAATCAAAAATTTAATCAGATGTCTTTAAAAAATTCTTTGATCAGTTTATATTCCGATCAATATGATGTAATGGTTCAATGGGTAAACGGCTGTATAAATCCTATTTCAGAGGAAGAATTTAAACAGGAATTGTCGCCGGGAAAAAGTACAGGTATCTGGATACTTGGTCATCTTGTTGTCTGCGATGATGACTTTTCGGAATATATGGGAAAAGGAAAAATTCTTTATCCTGAACTTATTGAATTATTCGGACAGGGCAGCAAACCTGTATCCCCTGAAAATTATCCGTCTGTCTCCGTACTTAAAGATTACTGGAATAAAGTTTGTGAGAAGAACAGAAAAGTTTATACAGAATTAAATGACAGTGAACTTGACGAACCGCACGCACTTATGGCAAATAATGAAGATGATTATTTCAAGACTAAGAAAAACGTGATCGTTCACTGGCAGCTTCATCAGATGTATCATGCCGGACAGCTTGGTGTTTTAGTTTCGCGTGCCGGAAAAAGTAAATATTAATCTGCGCTTAATTTGACAAAATTCATTTCCGCCTGGAAACAATATTTTTCATACCGTTATGCTAAAGTTGAATTTATTTTTACAGTTATAATTCTGATAGTTACGCTAAGCGTTTTCAGCAGATTTCTTCTGTTTAATGAATCGAGGCAAGGCGCAGTAATAGATGACCCGTTGTTAAAATATTTTCAGGCAATTGATCTGAACGCTCTGTTGTTTTTTGCAATTTACTCTTCTCTGCTGATTGCGCTGATTTCCTTCAGCTTTGATCCGGATTTACTTATGACGGGGATTCAGACTTACATACTTCTTGTATTATTCAGAATGTCCGCAATGTTTTTGATTCCGCTTGATCCTCCGGAGGGATGTATTGATCTTCAGGATCCTGTTGTATTTGTTTTAGGTACGGGAAAAAAAATTGTTAAAGATCTGTTTTTTTCCGGACATACATCAACGGCATTTTTACTTTTTCAGACAGCAAAGAATAAATATCTGAAGATATATTTTCTTATTGCTACCGTTACAGTCGGCGCGTCGGTTATACTTCAAAAAGCGCATTATACAATTGATGTCTATGCCGGATTGATATTTTCATTTGCTTCATATCAGATCGTAAAAAAATTAAGAACCAAATACGCTCCTTCAAATAAATTAAAATGAAAGAAAGAAAAAAATATTCTTCAGGTGTGATCTGGGAAGACATTGTCGGATACAGCCGTGCTGTGAGAATTGATGACAGGATACTTATATCCGGTACTACTTCAATCGTCGATGGAAAACTTATCGGAAAAGGTGATATGTACCTTCAGACAAAAACTATTATTGGAAAGATTGAAAGTGTTTTGAAACAGGCGGGAAGCGGACTTGACGATATTATAAGGTTGAGAATTTATGTAACGGACATCAGCAGATGGGAAGAAGCAGGCAAAGCTCTCGGAGAATGTTTTAAAACAATAAAACCGGCGCAGACGCTTGTTGGTATAAGCGCTCTTGTAGATCCGGATATGCTTGTTGAAATTGAAGCGGAAGCTTTAACCGGTTAAAAAAATTATACAGAAAGTACAAAAAGGTTACTTACGGATTATTTTATGCCTCTGATAATACATAGAAATAAATATTCTGCAAATGTAACTTATAATTAAAATTAAAAATCGTCAGGAGGATTTTATTATGTTACCACCCATTAATTTTAAAAAATGGATTGAAGAAAACCGTCATCTTATGAAACCGCCGGTCGGAAATAAATGCGTTTACGACGGCGACTTCATTGTAATGGTGGTCGGAGGACCGAATTCGCGGAAAGACTATCACTTTCAGGACGGACCTGAATTTTTTTATCAGCTGGAAGGAGATATTCAGGTAGGAATAGTTGAAGACGGAAAGGAAACTATTTATGATATCCGGGAAGGTGAAATATTTTATGTGCCGCCGAAGACACCGCACTCACCGAGAAGACCTGCTGATACAGTGGGACTTGTAGTGGAAAGAAAAAGAACCGAAAATGAACTTGACGGATTTCAGTGGTACTGCGAAAACTGTCATAAGAAACTTCATGAGAAATTTTTTAAACTTACTGACATTGTATCTCAGCTTCCGCCGCTGCTTAAAGAGTTTTATGATTCGGAAGAGCTGCGCACATGCAAGAGCTGCGGAGCGGTGATGCAGCCGCCGGTTAAGAGCAATTAAAAATTAAGAATTAGGAATTAAAAATTAGTATTGATAAAACAATTCTATCTTGTTTTATAAAAATTTGTTTTTTCTGTTTAGTTTTAATTAGGAATTAGTATTGATAAAACAATTCTATTTTGTTTCATAAAAATTTGTTTTTTTCTGTTTAGTTTTAATTAGGAATTAGTATTGATAAAACAATTCTATTTTGTTTTATAAAAATTTGTTTTTTCTGTTTAGTTTTGGTGTAAAGTCATTTTTAGTTGAAATTAAACAGAGACTCATGCTGCTTTAACATA
>ERZ761609.198-NODE-198-length-82329-cov-74.417228_pt1 | contig 82329 bp, 57 predicted proteins | sample MGYA00511163_ERZ761609 | MGnify/ENA primary metagenome ERZ761609 (study PRJEB28899, sample SAMN02445070) | bioreactor sludge metagenome | biome: EBPR sludge | place: Australia: Brisbane, Thorneside Wastewater Treatment Plant | collected 2011-12-16 ...
TTTTATTTCTCACAAGCCCACGCCGCAAAGCGGCGATTCTTCACGAACCATTGATCATGAGTAGTGGGGCAAAAATAAATGCTCATTTTCTTTAGGCCAAAGGATTAGACAAGACACTTAAAATGAAACGTTTACTTATCTAATCCTTTGGCGAAAATGATCACTTTATTTTTTTATCGCCCCTGAGCGCTTGGCAAACGAACGACAACTTTGCGGGTTCGTAAACATCACTTTGATGTGAAATTTTACCGAAGTTCTGTTTTTTCCGGCAAAGTTTAATATTTTTCGGCGGTTTTGTAAAAATCACTTTTTCCATTCATTCATTGCAGTCATCATTATGGCAGACATAAAAGGCAAAGCGCCGCAGGAATCAGGTTCTAAAAGCGTCCCGACATCGCAGGGGCTCAACTGTTTGGTAGCGAAAGGCACGCGCATTGAGGGGCAATTTGCCGCAGCAGAAGACACCCGCATTGATGGCGAAATCAAAGGCGAGGTAAAATGCGAGCGCAAATTGGTAACGGGCGAGAGCAGCCACATCGAAGGAAAAATATGGGCGGCAGAGGCTGTTTTTATGGGTTCCATCACCGGAGACATCGTGGTAAGCGGGTCTGTACAACTGACTTCTTCAGCAGTGATTACAGGCACTCTAAGCGCCAAAACGCTATCGGTAGATGAGGGCGCTCAGCTCAATGGCGCCTTCAAAATTGCCTGAAGCGGCGTTTTTTCCACATGATTGTTTTATGTGTGGAGCTTTTGTCATAAAATTGCACCGGCATTCGGCTAAAAAGTTCAGTACTTGTATCAAAACAAACCGAAAATGAGAATCGTCATCAACATTGTTCTTCTTCTTGCCACCGTTGGGTTGGCTTATCTGCTCTACAGCAGCATTCAGGAGCCTATTTTGTTCAAAAAAGAACGCACCCGCCGCGAAGACGCCGTCACTGCACGGCTGGTACAAATCCGCACGGCTCAGGAGGCTTATCGGGACATCACCGGACGCTATGCTCCCAACTTTGACACACTCAAGGAGGTGCTCTCAACCGGCAAATTCAAAATCGTGAGTGTCATTGGCGACCCCGACGATCCCAACTTTACCGGAAAAATCACTTACGATACCATTTTCCGCCCTGCTTTGGACTCCATCAAAGCGCTGGGAATTGACTTGGACGGCATCCGCTACATTCCTTTTTCCGACAAGAAAGACATGTTTGAAATGCAAGCCGACACCCTTACTTACCAAGGCACTTTGGTACAAGTGGTGGAATGCAAGGCCCAACGCACTACGTTCATGGGCAAGTTTGATGCCTCCTATGCTAAGTACGATAAGGCATACGACCCGATGTCGTACCTCAAATTTGGCAACATGACCCAACCAAACCTCTCGGGCAATTGGGAATCAAAATAATTTCAGAGTACAAAGACCCGCATTTCAGGCAAGGGTCTCCTGCCGAACACAAGCTGTCTGTGCTTTTGCGCCCGGACGGCTTGTGTTTTCATGTGACGGACGCCGCGCACAGCACGTCTTTTGCATGGAAAGAATTGGCAGGAGATACTGCTAATGAATTGCTGGCTGCGGCCGGTCGGGAACCGCTCCTCTCCGGCACGGCTTATTCGTCTGCCATTCTGGCGACCTGCGGTCCTGCTGCTTTAGCGCCTGCGCGATTGTTTGATCCCTCGCACGCTGCCGACTACTGGCTCAGCCTCAGCGATTTGCCCGCCGGGTACAGTGTTCAGGCTGATGCAATTCCTGTATTAGATGCCTATGTCGTTTATCCGCTTGACGGGCAGTCGGTGCAGGCTTTGCCGGGAGCGCGCAACATTCATCTGGCAACTGCCTGGCTCAGCGGCATTTATCGCCATGCTTTGCGGGAAACCGGCCCGGCCATATATGCTCATACATCGGGCAAACAACTGATGTTGGCCGCTTTTGACGGTCGGGCATTGCGCTTTTTCAATACGTTTACTTTCCAAACAGCTCAGGATTTCCTCTATTTCGTATTGCTGGCGCTCGATCAGGCCCAGTTTGCGTTGGAACAAACATTGCTGTTCGTTTCCGGCAAAATGACCTCCGATTCCGAAATTCATCTCTTATTACAGCGATATTTCGTTGACATGCAATTCCTTGCGCCCGCTGCTGCCGCCCCCTACCCTGCCGGCCTGCCCGACGACCGACGCCATTGGTATTTTGATTTGGCCTGCATCGGAAGTTTGTAACCTTTGCTCTACCTCCATCATGCGCATCATTTCAGGAAAATTCAAAGGCCGGCGGTTCTTCCCGCCTGCCGACAACTGGCCCACCCGCCCGACTACAGACTTTGCCAAAGAAGGTCTGTTCAATGTACTGAACAATCACTTTGATTTTGAAGACATTAAGGTGCTCGATCTCTTTGGCGGCACGGGCAATCATAGTTATGAATTCATCTCCAGAGGCTGCACCGACGTCACTTATGTGGACAAATTCAACGGCTGCGTGGAGTTTGTGCGCAAAACAGCACAGGCGCTTCAGGTAGAATCCTGCCTCCGCATTGTCCGCGCCGATGTGTTTCGCTTTATTGCCACCTGCCGGGAGCAATACGACTACATTTTTGCCGGGCCGCCTTACCCCTTGCCCAACATTCCCGAAATACCCGACCTCATTTTTTCGTTTGACCTGCTGAAACCCGGCGGCTGGCTCGTGCTGGAGCACAATCCGAACCACGATTTCAAGGGGCATCCACGATTTGCGGACGCGCGCCACTACGGGAAAACTATTTTCAGCATTTTTCACGCAGCCTCCGATGCCGGGGAAGACGCAACGGAAGAAGAGGTAGCGTAAAGGCTGCGGATAAAACCAATTAAAACTATGAGATTTTTGCTTCCGGCTATTCTATGGCTTTTTCTGGGTTGCTCATTCGCTACTGCTCAGGTCAATATCAGCGGGCAATGGAAAGGCTCCATCACGCAGGAAAAAGGCGGCTACCGGCCCACTTATGATTTTGAAATGTTTCTGTCTCAAAAAGGCAGCACCCTCAAAGGACGCTCTTATGTTTTTGTGGATAATATCTTCGCCGTCATTGAGTTGAGTGGCGAAGTGAGCGGCAACAACATCAGCATCCGAGAGTTTCGCATCGTTGACTCCAAAAAAACCAAAGATTTGGAGTGGTGCATCAAAACCTACAAACTCACTTACAGCAAGTCGGGCAATACCCGGCAACTCAGCGGCTCCTGGACAGGCCACACCAACGGAACCCCTTGCATCCCCGGAAAAATCATTCTGACAAGGCAAATAAGCAGAGCCTGAAATACTCAGATCTTCAGGCACTTAACTACTTTTCAACACGCTTCGACATGACCCTCCAAGCCATAGCCATAGACGACGAAGCGCCCGCGCTGGCCATCATAGCCGCACACGCCGCCAAAGTGCCGTTCGTGCAGCTTCAGGCCACCTTCGTCAGTCCGATGGACGCCTTGGCCTGGCTGCAAAACCATCCCGTTGACCTCATTTTTTCAGACATACAAATGCCCGACCTCTTCGGCACCGAGTTCATGCGATTGGCCAAAAGCTCCGGCGCCCTGTTTGTGTTCGTCACCGCGCATCCGCAATATGCCATAGAGGGTTTTCAGTTGCAGGCATTGGACTACCTGCTCAAGCCGGTGGAATTGCCCCGTTTTATAGAAACCTGCAACCGGGCGCTCCAACAAAAACAGACCCAAGCCGGGCAACAACAAAGCATTTTTGTAAAAGACGGCCACGACTGGCTGCGCATCCAAATAGCTGATATTGAATTTATTCGATCAGATACCAACCTGCTTTTTATTCACCATGCCGGCCAGACGACTGTGACGCGCATGACCATCGGGCGACTGCTGGAGCTGCTTCCGGCGGGCGAGTTTGTGCGGGTGCATAAGTCATACACCGTGGCGCTCAAGGCGGTGAAAAAAATTGAACGGCACCAATTGACGGTGGGCGGGGCGCTTATTCCGGTGGCGCGCTCGTTTCGGGAAGAGGTAGAGCGGTTGTTGCTGGGGTGATGGCTATTCTCTCAAAACTCCACTTTCGCATACACATCTTTCATCGGCAGGCTGGCGCCGATGCTGCGCAATACGATGTCGGCATCCATACCCGCTGTTTCCGAACTGCGCCACAGGTCGGGTTCTTCCCGAAAGGCCAGCAGGGCCTCGGGCGCGTCTTGCCGCACCAGCACATATTCCTGAAACGAAGGCAGACTTTGATATTCCAGGAACTTTCGGTTCCGGTCATAATCCATTGTACTTGGCGACAGTACCTCAAATATCAAAATGGGATTGATGATGGCGCTTGCTTCCTCCTCGCTTTCTATCGGCACGCCCGCCACTACTACGGCGTCGGGGTAAACATACCAGCCGTACTTGGGCAGGTATATCTTTTGATCGGAAGCAAAAATCTCCATGTTCCCTTTTTCATCTATCAACTGCCCCAGCTTGATGATGATATTCCTGGTAATGCGGTTGTGGGCAATAGTTCCTCCGGCCATTCGTCTGATTTTTCCATTATAGAATTCGTACCGCTCACCCGTACGTCTTTCCAGGAGCAAGTATTCGGCAACGGAATAGGTTGTTTTTTTCTGCGTGGCGGTCATGGCTGCCGGATTTTTGTACAAAGTTACAGAAATTTATTCAAAGTTTCCACGCTGCATTCCTCTGCCGGGGTGCATGGGGTTCATCCAGATACCGCAGCGCCATCAACGCGAACAAGATGAAAAATGCCGTGCCGAGTTGCGTTTCCAGCGTGTGTTCCACCATGCACGAAGAGAGCATGAGCACATAAAAAGCAGTCAGCAGCGGATCGCGCCAGGCCCGCCGGTACAACAACGGCCACAGTAAAGCCAGCGTAAAAATCAGCATGCCCGGAATACCCGCCGAGGCGCCCGCGTGCAAAAACTGGTTGTGCGGCATGAGTTGAAAACCGGCCAATGAGGGGTAGTGCTGCTGCAAATACGCATCGGTGGCATCGCGAACATCGCCGGCCCCAACGCCCGTGAGCGGGTGGCTTTTCAGCATGTCTGCCGCCGCGTACAAAGACCCGATGCGCCGGGCATCCGACAAGTCGCTGATCTGCTCCTGCTTTTCAAACACCCGAAATGTATAGAGCGAATAGTTGATCCGATTCTGAAACGAGGGCACATATTGGTACGCCAGCCAACCCGCCACCGCCATAGCCACTGCCAGCCCCCCGGCCAGCAGGTATTGTTTGCGCTCCCATACCAGCAACGCCGCGTAGTACAGCATCATCGCGTACAGTGCCAACAGGCCGCTTCGCACTGCCAGGATATGCAGATAGACGATCAAAAAAATGGTGACGATTTGTATCAGACGGCGCTCCCAACGGTACTTCCATACAAAACGCTCGCGCAACAGGTACGCGCCCACCGCCACACAGAAAGCTACCATCAGACTGAATCGGATATGCTGTACCGGCGTGGGCAATACCCGACCTTCGCGATATGCAGAGTTGATGGCCTCATAATCAGCCAGATAAAGCGCCAATGAATGCAGCGAGGCCAATGAAATCCAGATAAAAAAAGCGTACAGCAGCTTCAGATACACCTGCCGGTCCAATCTAGGGATGGAAACTATGGCCATCGGCATCAGCAAAAACGGCAGTTTCATGCGCACTCGGTCCAGCCACCACGCGGTGTTTTCCGACCACAGTCCGCTCACAAAATACACCACAAAAATCAGCATGAGGGCCACCAATGCCCGGTGTTTGAAGAAGTGGCGCATGTTGTCCGGGAAGTTCAGGTTGAACACCGCACTCGCCGCCAAAAAAATCATGCCCATGCTCATCATCGCCTCCGATGCCACCATGCCGCCCATGATGAACAGGATGCACACCACCCCCACAAACTGATGATCTATTTGCGCCAAAGCGCCGGCCAAGCCCTTCAAGCCTTGAGGAAAATCGCCGTGTTGTTCGGTATCGGGTTTCTGATTCGACATGATTACTTTTCGGATTTGAGTGCTCCAAGCGCTATAAAATGCGGATTCAGCGTACTTTCTTTATTGTATCGCAAGGGCTGCCGGGTATAAAAATCCAGCACTGCGCCGCCGGCCTCCTCCACAATCACCTGGCCGGCAGCCGTATCCCACTCGCCGGTAGGCCCCAACCGCGGGTACAGCTCGGCATCGCCGCGCGCCAGCAGCCCGAATTTGATGGCGCTGCCTTTGTTCACAAACCCCGGCTCCCGCAAGCCGCCTATCCATTCCTGCGTGGCCGTATTGAAATGCGAACGCGAACTGAGCACGCGCAGCCCGGCATCTTCCATCCCAAAACGCGCACATTGCAAACGCCGCTCCCCCGCTTCCGTCACCTCGAAAGCGCCCTGCCCCTGCACGGCCCAAAAGCACTGCCCCGTCACCGGAGCATACACCAAGCCCAGCACCGCGCGCCCGTCTTTTACCAATGCTATGTTGACGCAAAAATCGCCATTGCGCCGTATGAATTCCTTCGTGCCGTCTAATGGGTCCACAACCCAGCAATAGCTCCACGCGCGGCGCGCTTCGTAGGGCGGCAGTTCATTCTCCTCAGAAATGATGGGCCAATCGGGCGTCAATGCCAACAAAGCACTGCATATCAACTCATTGGAGGCCCGGTCTGCACGCGTAATGGGGGTGTTGTCCTCTTTTTGTTCTACCCCAAAATGGGCCGGATCATCGTACACCTCCAGAATGACCTCGCCCGCAGCACGCGCTATGCGCAGCAATTCAGGTATCCATGTCAGCCATTCCGTCATATCATTCAACTTTTTTGTACTCCATGTTTCGGGTTCAAGGTTTCGGGTTTCATCCGCCGTAGCCTTGGCGAAGGCGGGTTCAAGGTTTCGGGTCGGAACCGCCCACCGCAAACCGCCTACCGCCTACCGATGACCGCCCACCGCAAACCGCAGCTACCCCCTCCGCTCCGTCCCCCCCAAAAAAGGCACAAATTTAAAATCGCCCTGCTCTTCCTGCACAAACTCCGTTTCCGACACCCGCCGCACCCGCAACATCCGCTGCACCTCCCGGCCCACCGGAATCACCAACATGCCGCCCACCGCCAACTGCTGCCGCAGCGCCTCCGGCACCTCCACAGCGCCCGCCGTAGCTATGATCCTGTCAAAGGGCGCATGTTCGGGCAGCCCCTTGTTGCCGTCTCTAAAGTAGCAGCGCACATTCTTCAGCCCCAGCGCATGCAGCAGTTCCTGCGCCTTCACATACAGCGCCTCATAGCGCTCCACCGTATAAACCCGCGCCCCCATCATGGCCAGCACCGCCGCCTGATACCCCGATCCGGTGCCTATTTCCAGCACCTTCAGGCGCGGCCGCAACTCCAGCCACTCTGTCTGAAACGCCACCGTATAAGGCTGCGATATCGTTTGCTCATTGCCTATCGGGAAGGGGTTGTCTTCATAAGCCTGCTCCTCAAAAGCCTTGTCCAAAAAAAAATGCCTCGGCAGCCGCTCCATCGCGCTCAGCACAGCCTCATCCCTTATGCCCTTGCGCCGCAGTTGCTCTATCAGCCTGCGGCGCATCCCTTTATGCCGGTAGTTGTCGGTCACTTGTGCGCTGTTTTGTTCTGCAAAGAAACTCATTTTTTCCACAATTTCCGCCCTCGATCTTCCATTTATGGCGCCACCCGCCACAGGCAAGCCCCCCTTCAGCCCCCGCCCGCACAGGCAGCGGGTCGGGTCGTCCGCTACATGCAGCCCGCCACACCTGCATACCCAACGGCGGCCTGCATCCGCTTCCACCCCTGGCGCAACCCCAACCAAGAGCTGTCGGCTTTAAAGACTAAAGCTAAACTGCGCTGCTATTTTCATCCGTCCGATAAACCTGCCGCTATTATCTTTGTTGGACAAAAAACAAAATGTAATACCGCCATGAGGACAGACGATTTGCTGCACCGCGCCCTACAACTTGATTTCCTGAGTGCCGAAGAAGGCCTGTTTTTATTAGAAAACGCTACCACCTCAGAGCTGATGTACGTCGGCAACAGCCTCCGGCAGCATCATGTGCCCAACGATGTCGTCACCTGGATCATAGACCGCAATTCCAACACCACCAATGTGTGCATCGCCAATTGCAAGTTCTGCAACTTCTATCGCCGCCCCGGCCATGCCGAGTCTTACACCACCACCATCGAGGAATACAAAGAAAAAATTGACGAACTGTTCCTGCTCGGCGGCGACCAACTCCTCCTCCAGGGCGGCCACCACCCCGATCTGGGCCTCGATTTTTATGCCAATCTCTTCCGGCAACTCAAAACCCTCTATCCCGACCTCAAGCTCCATGCCCTCGGCCCGCCGGAAATTGCGCACATTGCCAAGCTCGAAAAAATGTCGCACTACGATGTGCTCAAAGTACTCCACGAATCGGGCCTCGACTCGCTGCCCGGCGCCGGCGCCGAAATCCTCGACGACCGCGTGCGCCGCCTCATCTCCAAAGGCAAATGCGGCGGCCAGGAATGGCTCGATGTGATGCGCGCCGCCCACCAACTGCGCATCACTACCTCCGCTACCATGATGTTCGGCCACATCGAAACCAACATGGAGCGCATGGAGCATTTCGTGGCCCTGCGGCAGGTACAATCTGAAAAGCCCGCCGATGCCAAAGGCTTCATTGCCTTCATTCCCTGGCCTTTTCAGGACCAAGACACCATCTTGGTAAAACTGAAGCGCGCCCGCAACACCTGCACCAGCGACGAATATGTGCGCATGATCGCGCTCAGCCGCATCATGCTGCCCAACGTGACCAATATTCAGGCTTCCTGGCTCACCGTAGGCAAAGCCGTGGCGCAGGTCTGTCTGCACGCCGGGGCCAATGATTTCGGCAGTATTATGATTGAGGAAAATGTAGTGTCGGCTGCCGGTGCTCGTTTCCGCTTCACCGCCGACGGCATCCAGCAAGCCATCCGCGACGCAGGATTCCGGCCACAATTGCGCACACAGCAGTATGCCTACCGCGATTTGCCGGCTAGTTTAGTCAATCAGGAGTTGGACCGCACGGTGATGATTGTGGACTGAGGAATTAGATAAGGCTATACCCGTTCGTGCTTTTCAAGTATCCCAACCACCTCGGCTTCTTCCATGCCGGTGATGTTGGCAATCAACTGTATGCTCAGACCATTGGCATAGGCATTGAGTACGACTTCGATCTTGCCTTCGATCTTGCCTTCGATCTTGCCTTCGATCTTGCCTTTTTCGATGAGTTGATCGTACGTTGACATAGCTGTTGAATTTTTTTGTCCTGAATATTTGGCGATTTCCGCCCTGAAAACTTCCGGCGGAAGGTCAATAATACTGATGCAGTAAACAGAAATAGTTGCCAGAAAGTTGCCGTATTTCGAGTACGAAGACATGCTGTTGAGTATATCCATCCAGGTGCGAATCAGTTCAAACGGATCGTAACGCCGGCGTTGTACCGTCAATGCAGCTTGAAGCATGGCATCGGTCAATTGCTCTATGTGTTCCGGTGATACATCGAACAGGCTGATGAATATCTTATCAAACTCCGGCACAAAACGGCGCAGTGATGCCGGGTATTGGCCAAAATACTCCGACAGCGGTTTGAGCCGCCACTTCTCCCTGCCGTGATAATACACGAACGGAATGATGATCTGGAGCGGCTTATCCTCTTTCAATTGTGTCAGGTAGCCATTGGCCGTGTAGCCCATCAACTGAAACTCCACATACTCGCCCGGATTGGATTTGTGTTCAACCAGAAGGCTGAGGAAGGAGGAGTCTTCCGTGCCGCGCATTTTCAGTTTGAAAACAATGTCGGAAAAATACTGCTTCAGTTCGTCGGTCAGAAAAGTGGTATTGGCCAATTCCAGACTTTGCAAATCCAGTACCTCCTTCACTTCATCGGGCAGAAATTCCTCTAAAAAAGCAATGGCCGTCTCCCGATTGTGCATCAGAGACTTGAAGAAGCGGTCGTGCGGATTGTGGACGCTGGTATTGTCGTCGGCCATGATGCAATCTGATTTTTTTACTTCATTTTATACTTTCCTTCCTACCCACACTCCGAATAACCGCAATCTGTGCAAATCACACAGCCCTCTTTATAAGTCAGACCGGTATCGGAATGGCAGTGCGGGCAAGGGTCCTTTTCCACTTTGGTGCCGTCGGGAACAAAGCGCTTGAGGGCGCGCACCACCCCGTTTTTCCAAGTATTGATGTGATCGTCTTCCACATTGAGGCCGCCCACAAGCTCCACTACTTTATTCAGCGGCATACCCTGGCGCAGCACGCCGGAAATGAGCTTGGCATAGTTCCAGTACTCTTTATTAAACGAGCGGCTCAGCCCTTCAATGGTGACGCGGTAGCCCTCTCGGTCGGTAAACTGAAAATCATAGCGCTTTCTGCCCTCGTCATCGGCAGCTTTGATGACCCAACCTTTGGTAACGTATTCCGGCAGATGAAAAATATCTTCGGCGCGGCCGGTGAAAATCTCATACGGTCGCCCGTCCACCAAGCCGATGAATGCCATCCAGCGCTCGTTGTTGTTGGTGAAGCGCACAATGTCGGCTTCGAGTTTTTTGGGCCGCTTGGGCGGAAATCCGGCCGGCGTGGCAGCTTCAGGCTTCGTCTTTTTGCTCTCCGATACCAGCACGCCCGAACGGGAGCCGTCTCGGTAGATGGTACAGCCCTTGCAGCCTGATTCCCAGGCCGTTTGGTAAATCTGCTTCACCATATCCACCGAGGTGTCTTCCGGTACATTCACCGTCACGCTGATGGAGTGGTCCACCCATTTTTGGATGGCACCCTGCATTTTCACCTTTTGTACCCAGTCCACATCGTTGGCGGTGGCCCGGTGGTACGGCGATTGTTCGATGAGGGGCTGTATTTCATCCTTGCTCATTCTGGCCACAGCCGCCATGTCGTGGCCTTGCGCCCGAATCCAGTCGGCAAACTTGTGGTGAAACACATGGTACTCCTCCCAGTGGTCGCCCACCTCGTCCACAAAGTCAATGCGCACGTCTTTGTCGTTGGGGTTCACCTTCCGACGGCGCAAATACGACACCATGAACACAGGCTCTATGCCCGACGTGGTCTGGCTCATCAGGCTGGTGGTGCCGGTGGGCGCTATGGTGAGCAGCGCGATGTTGCGGCGGCCATATTTGATCATATCGTCGTACAGGGCAGGATCGGCTTCGCGCAGACGCTGGATGAACGGATTGCGCATTTCGCGGGCGGCATCGTAAATGGGGAAAGCGCCGCGCTCGCGGGCCAATTGTACGGACGAGCGGTAGGCATTGACAGCCAACTCCCGCTGCACCCGAACGGCAAATTCAATCGCCTCGTCGCTGCCGTAACGCAAGCCTAAGGCTGCCAGCATATCGCCTTCGGCAGTGATACCCACCCCCGTGCGCCGCCCGTTGATGCAGGCGTGCAATACTTTTTCCCACAACACCTGCTCCGTGTGCTTGATATCGTCTGCTTCGGGGTCGTTTTTGATTTTTTCCAAAATGTGCTCCACTTTCTCAATTTCCATATCAATGATATCGTCCATCATGCGGAGGGCGAACTGTGCATGGCGGCGGAATTTATCGAAATTGAAACTTGCCTGTGGCGTAAACGGCTCGTCCACATAGCTAAAGAGGTTGATGGCGAGCAGGCGGCAACTGTCGTAAGGGCAAAGCGGAATCTCGCCGCAGGGATTGGTGGAAATGGTGCGGTAGCCCAGATCGGCATAACAATCGGGCACCGACTCGCGGATGATGGTATCCCAAAACAGCACCCCCGGTTCGGCGCTTTTCCAGGCGTTGAAAATGATCTTGTTCCAGAGTTTCTGCGCATCTATATCCTTCACCATGGCGGGTGTGTCGGCATCTACCGGATATTGCTGCCGATAGGTTTGGCCGCTCACCGCCGCCCGCATGAAGGCATCGTCCATGCGCACGCTTACGTTGGCGCCGGTCACTTTGCCGGCCTCCAATTTGGCATCTATAAAATCCTCCGCATCAGGGTGTTGTATGGATATGGTGAGCATGAGTGCGCCCCGGCGACCGTCCTGCGCCACCTCGCGGGTAGAATTGGAAAAGCGCTCCATGAACGGCACAATGCCGGTAGAACTGAGGGCGCTGTTCATCACCGGGCTGCCTTTGGGTCGGATGTGACTGAGGTCGTGGCCCACGCCGCCGCGCCGCTTCATCAGTTGTACCTGCTCTTCATCAGTGCGGATGATGCCGCCGTAGGAGTCGGCGTTGTTGCCGATGACAAAACAATTGGACAGCGAAGATGCCTGAAAATCATTGCCGATGCCGGCCATGGGGCTGCCCTGCGGGATGATGTAGCGAAACTGCGCCAGAAGTTCGTACATCTCTTCTTCCGATACCGGATTGGCGTAGCGCTGCTCTATGCGGGCCAGTTCGGCGGCTATGCGGCGGTGCATATCGTCGGGGGTCTGTTCGTAAATATTGCCGAAGGAATCCTTGAGGGCGTATTTGTTTACCCATACATTGGCGGCCAGTTCGTCTCCGTTGAAATATTGAACCGAGGCTTCGATGGCTTCTTTGGCGGCATAAATTTTTGTGGGTAGGGCGCGTTGGGCGCTCTTCATTTTGGTCTCCATAGTAGTTTGTGTTTGACGGGGTGAAGATAGGGCTTTGAGGTGCGATAAAAAAATGATTTTTCCTAAAAAGACGAAGGGTATAGCGCGGGATCAGGCGCTATACCCTTGACAATATTGTGATACCAACTAAACCAAGTATATATCTTATGGATGAACGCAAATCAGGTCGAAATTGAATCAGGGGAGGAAAAAAGGTCGCATCTTGTGAGATGCGACCGTACGATATTATAATCCCATGAACATATTCAATTTCGGAGGAAGCGAGGCGGGAAGTCGCCCATGAGTCCCGGGTTGAAAATTCAATCCGGGACTTCATGGCGTGTAAAATTATAATCCCATGAACATATCCTTGCTTCGTGCGGAAAATCCTTTTGATTTCCCTGTGTCAACCCTGCTTCTCTCTCTTCACGATACAAATATGCAGCCCCTGACACGCCCGAAACAAATACATAATTACCAAGTTGTGAAAAAAATACACCGCACTTAAAAGTCAAAAAAACCTTTAATTATAATAACTTTTAATTGAGGTATTGTGAAAAATACAAAACTTCATTTTATGCGTTTTTGAATTTTTTTTTGAAAAAAAATGCACTTTTTTCAAAAAACACGGCCATTGAAGCCCAAATACCGCTCCAAAATGCACTGCTACCACATTCTCACAAATCCAGACCGATGTCGCGCCGATGGTACTTGCCCTCAAAAAAAATACGCCCAGCATTGACATTCGACAGGGCCAGCGCTTCCCGGAAATCTGCACCGTAGGAGGTCACAGCCATCACCCGGCCGCCGTCGGTCAACAGTTGGCCGTCTTCCTGTGCCCTCATGCCCGCATGAAAAACCATGCTGCCCTCCACCCATTCCAACCCGCCGATGGGCTTGCCCTTTTCGTAAGCCTCCGGGTAGCCGCCCGATACCAGCACCACCGTAGTAGCAGCGCGGGCATCACTCGAAATCGAAACCTCCACCAGACGGCCCTCGGCCATAGCCACAAAGAGTTCCACCAAATCATTTTGCAGGCGCGGCAGCACCACCTCGGTTTCGGGGTCGCCGAGGCGACAGTTGTACTCTATCACATAAGGCTCTCCGTCCACCCGAATCAGCCCGAAAAAGACAAAACCGTGGTAAGCCATGCCCCGCGCCGCTATGCCGCGCACAGTGGGTTCTATGATGCGGGTTTTTACCTTGTCCATCAGTTCGGCGTCCACAAACGGCACGGGAGATACAGCGCCCATACCGCCCGTATTCAGCCCGGTATCGCCCTCGCCGATGCGCTTGTAGTCTTTGGCTTCGGGCAGCAGCGCCCAGGAATGGCCGTCGGTGAGCGCAAACACAGAAAATTCTATGCCGCTCAAAAACTGCTCCACTACCACGCGGGAACCGGCCTGCCCAAACTTGCCGCCCAGCATGGCCCGAAACTCGCGCTGCGCCTCGTCGGTGTCCGTACAAATCAGCACGCCCTTGCCGGCTGCCAGCCCGTCGGCCTTCAGCACTACCGGCAGACTGTGCGCGGCTATATAGGCCAGGCCTTCTTCCATCTGCGCCGCGTCAAATTCCCGGTACGCCGCAGTGGGTATGCCGAACTCCTGCATAAAGGCTTTGGCAAATGCCTTGCTGCCCTCCAGCCGGGCGCCCTCCTGCGAGGGGCCAACTACGATGATGTGTTGCAAATCGGGGTCGTTTTTAAAAAAATCCCAAATGCCGAGCACCAGAGGGTCTTCGGGGCCTACCACCAGCATATCTATTTGCTCGCGGAGGGCCAGCGCTTTAAGTCCCTGGAAATCATCGGGTCGTATGGCTACGTTTTCGCCGCAGGCAGCGGTACCAGAGTTGCCGGGCGCGATCAGCAGACGGCTGCAAAGTTGACTTTGTTTCATTTTCCAGGCCAAGGCGTGCTCTCTGCCGCCGCTACCGATGAGGAGTATGTTCATGTTGTTTTTTGCTGCAAAGATAGTGTTTCGGGTTTAAGGTTTCGGGTTCGATGTTTTGCATTTCGGGGGTAGTGAAGGGGGGACCCGGTAAGTTTCAGCGGGATAGTCACCCTTTCACTAAGCTGGACAGTTGTTTATAATTGTTATGCCCCCTCGCGTTGCGGCAGGGGCAGTAGCGGTACTGGCGGCGTCTTTAAACGCCGGCAGTAAGAGCGGATGACCCGACACGCCGTTGAGATGGCCTGCCTGCCGGGCATTGAGCAGGGGCAGGCTACAGGTGGCGTGGGCCGCCCCAAAAAAAACTACCTCACCGGGCAACGCCGGTACCTGCGCCGAAATGCCGGCACGCGCAGCCGAAATACCAAGCCGCTGAGCCAAAACATCAGCCAACGAATGATCATGACGACGATGACGCCAATGACTACCCCGCCGATGGCTGAAAGCAGTACGCCCCAGGTCCAACCGTAGATTCCACCCTCTCCGGCATAGATAAGGTAGTAGAGCAAGCCATACAATACCAAGCCGATGAGGATGGCCAACAAAACGAAACGCGCTGCTGCACCCGTGTCGCGCCGGAGCTGGAGATAGTGGTAGCGGCGGGCGTGCTCGTTGGGGAAAAAACTCTTTTTGCGGGGCAGGCGGGGCGCTGTGCCGACTGTCTGCGAAACGGGGGCGCTGTATTGCACGGCGGCGGAAAGCACTACGGGCGACAGCGTGATGGCAAGAGCAAGTAGGGCGAAACGGAGGGTCATTGTGATTCTTTATGCCCTCTAACGCTTTGCGCTTTGCCTGACTTTTTTGACGGCGTCTTTTTAACGCCCCAAATTAGGGCGATGAAAAATAAATCTTCATTTTAAGTGCCTTAACTAATCCTTTGACCTAAAGAAAATGAAGATTTATTTTTGCCCCACTACGTTGCGGATGAGCGGTGCATCGCGTTCCAGATCGAAGGCGCGGCCATTGACGACGGCCCAGCGCACCCGCCCGTTTTGCATGAGTACAAAGGAGGGATTGCGGCCGGGCTTGAGTTCGCGGCTGCCGCTTTTGCCGGGCGCCACGATGAGAAAGGGAAAGCCTGTGGGCTGCGAGTCGGGGCGCTTGGTCATTTGCAGTTCGGTGTAGCCCTGGCGGAGGAGTTGAAGCAGGTCTAAGTTTTGGGCGGCGGCCATGTCGGGTATTACTTTGGAGTAGGTTTTGCCGGGTGTGAGCCTCATGCCGCGGGCGTCCACCTCGTCGAAGGCATGAAAAATGGAGAGGTCGCCCTGGTCGGAGATGGACACGCTGGAACCGTCGCGGCGGAAGCCGATGTCGAGGGTATAAACGCGGCCTGCTTTTTCCACTTCCGCCTCGCGAATGATGAGATCGTGGAAGAAGTTGCTTTTGTTGAAGGGGATTTGTTCATACCCGGCGATGTCGAATTGCTCCACTTTTTGAGAAGCGATGGCATCGAGGGCCATGAGCAGGGCGGCGAAGTGGAGGCGGCGGAGTTCTTGTTTTTCGGGATCGTTGGGCAGCACGCCCGCCTCGATGAGGATGGTGGAGGTGCCCCATTTTTGGATGTTGTCGCCGAAGGCGCGCGGCTCGAACTCGTCGTCGTAGCGGGCGATGTGGCCGGGGATGTACTCATGGAGGAAGGCGCTGAGGCCGGCGATGAGTTGCATGGCATTGCCGCGGCTGTCGTTGATTTCTTTTTCGTAATTGTAGGCCGGAGCGAGGAAGGCCATGGCTGCATTTTTGGGACCGAGGCCGGCGCCGTAGAAGCGGCCCTGATCGTGGAGGTTGAAGCCCCATTGGGCGGAGAGTTCGTCGCGGAGGCGCTTGAGCAGTTGAGATTCAGGGCATTGCAGGCGGAGGGCATCGCGATTGAGGTCTATGCCGAGGGCATTGCGGCGTTCGAAGCGCTCGGCGCCGTCGGGGTTGAGCATGGGTACAAAGACGAGGGTGAGTTCGCTGCGGAGGCGGCTGCGGAGTTCGTCCCATTCGTCGGAGCGGCTGAGGAAGTTGAAGATGTCCATGAGGGCCATGGTGGCGGTGGGTTCGTCGCCGTGCATTTGCGACCAAAGCAGCACCTTGATGGGGCCGTTGCCGTACTGCACACGATAAATATTGCGCCCCTCGATGGACTTGCCGTCTACGCTCCACTGGAAGGGCGACTGGAGGCGCTGCACCAAGGGCGCAATGGCGGCGTGCTTGAAGCGCTGGCGGGTGATGCTGGGTTCTTTGTAGGCGCTGTGGCGATCGTAGAGGGCTTTGTACATGGAAAAATCGGCGCCGTCGGTGGGTGCAGCGCTTTGGTGGGCGGCATGGCGGGCGGGCGTTTCGGCAGGAGCAGCCTGGCTGTTGGCGTCGGCGGGACGGCAGGAGCAGAGGCTGGCGACGAGAGCAAAGACAAAGAAGTGGCGCATGAATTGGATTTTTGCCGTGCAAGTTAGGCGTATGTATTGGTTTTGCTATCTTCGCCCGGCAAGTTTCACCTTTATAAAAATGATTCTTTGACAAATAGTATGCTTAAAGGAACAGATTTAGCGAAAATCATGCCTCCTTACAGTCGTCCTGCCTTCCGCTAAATCTGTTCCCACACTATTTGTCAAAGAAGGATAAAAATTGCAGATCAATGAATAGCAAGCATTTCTACCTCCCGATGGCGCTTTTTGCGGCATTTCTCCTTTTCTTCATTTTCCCACAGGACGCGGCGGCACAGAAAAAACGCCCGGCCCCCTCAGTAGGCAGCGGCCCTATAGCGTCGGCACCCACTTTTGATGAAGCGCTGTACCAGTCGGTGCAATGGCGCAGCATCGGGCCGTTTCGGGGCGGTCGTTCGGCGGCCGTAGCCGGCGTGCCGGGCAAGCCCAACCTCTTCTATTTCGGCAGCGTGGGCGGCGGCGTGTGGCGCACCAAAGACGGCGGCCAGACCTGGGAAAACATCTCCGACGGTTACTTCGGCGGCTCCATCGGCGCGGTGGCGGTGTCGGAGTACGACCACAACGTCATCTATGTGGGCGGCGGCGAAAAAACCGTGCGCGGCAATGTCTCCTTCGGCTACGGTATGTGGAAATCGGAAGACGCCGGCAAGACCTGGAAAAACATGGGCTTGAACAACTCGCGCCACATTCCGCGCATCCGCATCCATCCGCGCAACCCCGATCTGGTGTATGCAGCCGTGCTGGGCGACCTCTTCAAACCCACTGAAGAGCGCGGCGTGTATCGCAGCAAAGACGGCGGCAAAAACTGGGAGCGCATCCTGTTTGCCAATGCCGATGCCGGCGCCGTTGATCTCATCCTCGACCCGGCCAACCCGCGCGTACTCTATGCCTCCACCTGGCGCATCCGTCGTACTCCTTACAGCTTAGAAAGCGGCGGCGAGGGTTCGGCCCTGTGGAAAAGCACCGACGGCGGCGATACCTGGATGGAGATTTCTAAAAACAAAGGCTTTCCCAAAGGCACGCTCGGCATCATCGGCGTATCGCCCTCGCCCGTGCAGCAAGACCGCGTGTGGGCCATCGTGGAGGCCAATGAGGGCGGCGTGTATCGCTCCGACGACGGCGGCCAAAGCTGGCAAAAGCTCAACGAAGACCGCGCCCTGCGCCAGCGCGCCTGGTACTACACCCGCATCTATGCCGATACCAAAGACGCCGACATTGTGTATGTGCTCAATGTGGATTATCACAAGTCCACCGACGGCGGGCGCACCTTCAAATCTTATGAAGCACCCCACGGCGACCACCACGACCTCTGGATAGCGCCCGAAGATAACCAGCGCATGGTCATAGGCGACGACGGCGGCGCACAGGTATCCTTCGACGGCGGCGAAAACTGGAGCACCTACCACAACCAGCCCACCGCGCAGTTTTACCGCGTCGTGACCGATAACCACTTCCCCTACCGCATCTATGGCGCGCAGCAAGACAACTCCACTGTGCGCATCCTGCACCGCACCGACGGCGGCTCCATCACCGAGCAAGACTGGGAGCCCACTGCCGGCGGCGAAAGCGGCCACATCGCCGTGGACCCGCTCGACAACGACATCGTGTATGGCGGCAGCTATGGCGGATTCCTGACCCGCACCAACCACAAAACCAACAAAACGCAAGCCATCAACGTGTGGCCCGACAACCCCATCGGACACGGCGCAGAAGGTATGAAGTACCGCTTCCAGTGGAACTTCCCCATTTTCTTCTCGCCCCACAATCCCAAAAAACTCTACACCGCCTCCAATCACCTCCACTCCACCACCAACGGCGGCCAAAGCTGGGACATCATCAGCCCCGACCTGACCCGCAACGACCCCGCCAAACTCGGCCCTTCCGGCGGTCCCATCACCAAAGACAACACAGGAGTGGAGTACTACTGCACCATCTTTGCCGCCATAGAATCTCCGTATGAGGAAGGGCTGCTCTGGACCGGCTCCGACGACGGCCTCATTCATGTCAGCCGCGACGGCGGGCGCAACTGGCAAAATGTGACGCCGCCCGGTATGCCCGAATGGATGATGGTCAACAGCATTGATGCCGATCCTTTCAATAAAGGCGGTGTTTACATAGCCGGCACCCGCTACAAAGTCGGCGACTATACGCCTTATCTCTACAAAACCGAGGACTACGGCCGCACCTGGAAACTCATCACCAAAGGCATTCCGGCGGAGCATTTCACCCGCGTACTCCGCGCCGACCCTGCGCGCAAAGGTTTGCTGTATGCGGGTACTGAAACCGGCATGTACATTTCTTTCAACGACGGCGCCAACTGGCAGCCCTTCCAACTCAATCTGCCCATCGTGCCCATCACCGACCTCACCGTGAAGGGTCACCACCTCATAGCCGCTACGCAGGGCCGCAGTTTTTGGATGATAGACGATCTGGGGCCTATCCGGCAGGCACAGATGGACATGCCTCAGAAACAGATGGTGCTGTTCCAACCTGCCGATGCTTACCGCATGGGCGGCGGCGGATGGGGACGGCCCTCCAAAACTGCGGGCGCCAACCATCCGGCCGGGGCCATGATTCATTTTTACATCAAAGACCTGCCCGCTGATTCGATCGTAACGAAGCTCGGTTTTTACGATGCTGCCGGCAAGCTCATCCGCGAGTATGCAAGCAACGCCAAGGAGCGCAACGAAAAATTGGAGTTAAAAAAAGGTGCCAATATGTTTGTCTGGAATATGCTGTACCCCGATGCCAAGAGCTTCGAGGGCATGGTATTATGGGCGGCTTCATTGCGTGGCCCCAGAGCCGTGCCCGGCGAATACAAAGTGCGGCTCAGCATCGGGAATCAAACACAGGAACAGCCCTTGCGCATCCTCAAAGACCCGCGTTCGGAGGTCAGTCAGGCCGACATACAGGCGCAGTTCGACTTCGTGACCGAGGTGCAAAAGAAGGTCTCCGAAGCGCATGAAGTCATCATTGAAATCCGCGACATACGGAAGCAGCTCAACGCCTACCAGGAGCGCTTCAAAGGTAAAGACGAGTGGAAAGCGTTGGCAGACAAGGCCAAAGCCATAGACAAAGCCATGACCGAGGTGGAGGAGGCATTGTACCAAACCAAAAACCGCAGCGGACAAGACCCGCTCAACTTCCCCATTCGTTTGACCAACAAGCTCGCGGGCGTGGCCAGTCTCAGCAGTATGGGCGACTATCCGCCGACGGCGCAGTCCATCGCCGTGAAAAACGAGCTGACGCCGTTGGTAGATGCCGAATTGGCCAAGTTCCGCCAGATCAAAGCGACCGAACTGCCCGCTTTCAACCAGATGGTGAAAGAAAAGGGCGTGGATGCGGTGATAATGAAGTGATTTTTGTTCGTACCTTGCAGGCCATTAATTCACCACATTAAATCCTTTATTTTATGAACTTCAGATTTTTCATTTTCGCTATGCTCTTGATGAGCGCACCACTGCTGAACGCTCAGGACTTTTTGGACGGCGCCACTATGTTTTCTCACAGCAAAGACGCCCATTTTACGCTCAAAACAGGGGAGACCATCACCGCCTTTGTTGAAAACGTGAAGCGCAAAAAAGGGCTTATCAGCGCCATTGAGATCAAAGATGCCGCCGGCAAAAAGACGGTTTTGTCGCCCGACAAGGTGAAGCACATGTACCTGCCGCCAACAGGCTACGACAAACTTTTGAGAGCGACGGACATTTCCAACAATGTAACGAAATGGGACCGCGATCAAAGCGCACATGCACAGTACATCAAGGGCGGCTATGTGTATTTTGAACACACCGATGTAATGGTAAAAAAGAAAAAAATGTCCATGATGATGCAGGTCATCAACCCAGGTTTTGCCGACGGCATCAAAGTGTATTTCAATCCTTTAGCTGGTGACACAGGCGGGCTGGCAGTAGGCGGACTGCAAGTAACGGGCGGCGATGACCGTTCCTGTTATTTCAAAAAAGGCGATAAAGCCGCTTATTTGATTGATAAGAAAAACTACAGCAAAGAGGTGAAAAACCTGTACGGCGACTGCCCGGATGTGGCCAAAGCCTTCGGCAATAAATTCAAGTGGTCGGAGGCGGCCAAGCATGTGGCTTTCTATTCTGAAAACTGCAGCAAGTAATTTCGCAGCATCAGCGTAAGGCTGAACGACGACCGGCCCGATGAATTTCGGGTCGGTCGTTTTTGTTTTGAGGGGATATTTCCCAAAAAGAGCGCTTTCCCAGAGACAAAATAACGCCGGAAAAACTTTACTTTTGCCCAAGCGTGTCGAGAGCGACGCAACGCAGTGTGACTCCATTTTTAACTACTGTTTACAGAAACTCTTCTCTCCTACCTCATGTAAAAAATCCTACCAGCATGAAAAACCTCCACCACTTCTTTCTGATGAATGCTTTTGCAGCGGCTTTTTTGCTTTTCAGCACTGCGGGCCAAGCTACCACCTGCAGCAACGCCATCCCCATTACCTCCTTTCCGGTGGTGGGGCAGCCATTGGTGTGCGGCAGCAGCAATGACCTCAACAGTATATCCGTGCCCGGAATTTGCGGTACGGGGTTTAATCTATATAAAGAAGGTAAGGAAGCGCTCTACACGTTCACGCCTTCCGTTACCAGCACATACATCATTCAATATTTTAGAGGGATATTCGAATCCGCCATTTGGGTGTATTCGGGCTGCCCCGCATCCGGCGGCATGTGCGTGGGCGCTGTCGGGTCTTCGGAAGGGTACAAAGAACTAAGGGTTACCCTTACTGCCGGAGTCACCTATTTCATTTGGTTTGATGTAACCCCCTCTTTGACCAGCGATTCACCTTGTGACTTTTACGGAGCATTCAGTATCACAACTCCCATAACCAACGACGAGTGCTCCTCCGCTATATCCTTTCCGGCCATCCCTACAGATGCGAACTGCTCTTCGGTGATCGCTGTGACAGCTACGGCCACCGGAACTACAAATCTAATTTGCAATGGAAATCAGCCTTTACACGATGTGTGGTACCGTTTTACTACGCCTCCCGGCATCACATCATTGCATTATACCATCAGTACCATTTCCGGTATTAGCGACAGAGTGTTCCAAATATTCAGCGGTTCCTCTTGTGCCGATATGACTATGCTCAACTGCTACGACCCCGAAACCGGCTTCATTACAGGCTTGAGCGGAAATACCACTTATTTTATGAGGGTTTTCACCAAGACCAATTTGTTGATTCAAGGCGGGGCTTTTGAAATCTGCCTGCGAAGACCCCGCATCAATGACAACTGCCCCAACGCCATTGCATTTCCCGCCATACCCGCCGACGGTTCCTGCGCCACTGTGACCGACGGCACGACTGCGTCCACCGATTCGGGGCTTACAGCTTGCCAGGGTACTGCCGACGACGATGTGTGGTATTCATTCATCGCTCCGGCGGGCGTTTCGGCGCTGTGGTATTCGTTTACGCCCATTTCAGGCGCAACCGATATGACCATGCAGGTGTACAGCGGTTCTTGCTCACAACTTCTGCCTGCGGGCTGTTACGGCAATGAAAGCGGAGCCATTTCCAACCTGACGCCGGGCCTCACCTATTATTTGCGCGTATATACCTATTACTCCAATGTCGCATCAGAATACAACCTTTGCCTGCGGGCGCCTGTGGCCAACGACAATTGTTCGGGGGCTTTTTCTTTTCCTGCCATTCCCGGCGACGGCGCCTGTGCCACCGCCACCATCAACACAACCGACGCTACCGGGCCGGAGGGCTGGGTTTGCGAGGGGTACCCTGACGACGATGTCTGGATGAGATTCTTGACCCCGGCCGGAGTGGCTGCGTTGTCTTATGAGATTACTACGGTCTCCGGCAATCCCGGTATTTCTTTTCAGCTTTACCCCAGCAGTTGCGGCACTACTCCTATTGGTTGCTTCAGCAGTCCTTCCGGCATCATCACGGGGCTGGCTGGCAGCAGTGTGTATTATGTGCGTTTATACACGCGTACATCAAACGCCCGCGCAGTGTTCAACCTGTGCCTGCGGGCTATTGTGCCGCCGCCCAACGATCAGTGCGCAGGAGCCATAGCCTTGCCGTCTATACCGATTGACGGCACCTGCATGATGGCCTATGTAAGTACTTACGGCGCCACCGGAATGCAAAGCACCACCTGTGTGGGATCAGAAGACGACGACGTATGGTACAGTTTCACCCTGCCGCCGGGCTACACATCGGTGCATTACAATCTGGTCCGTCTAAGTGGCTCTTACGACGGTGTCATTCAATTAATGCGAGGTTCCTGTTCGGGTACGCTTACTTCAGTGGGCTGCTACGATCCCGAAGTCGGTACCATGACCGGATTGAACAGCAACACTACATATTACCTGAGGATATTCAGTTATGAGAGCGGTATGTTTTCAGCATTCAATCTCTGTTTGCGCGTGACGCCCCCGGCCATCAATGACGAGTGTACGAGCGCTATAGCATTTCCCAATATTCCCGGCGACGGGAGTTGCGCCACGGTTACGTCCACCACCGATGGCGCAGTTGACAAAGACGTATGGTTTGTTTTTGAAGCTCCCGCAGACGGGGCTGAAATGTATTACGAGATCAGCCCTGTTATTCAGAGCGTCGCCCATCGTTTGAATTTGTATCGGGGCGATTGTGACAACCTTAGCTTCACAGGAAGAAACTACTCGTCTATAGCCGGAAAACTGGAGCAACTCGAAGCTGGAGAAACGTATTATGTGCGTGTGTTTGCAACCTCAAGCACTTCTCCTTTTTCTTTTTGCCTGCGCAGATTACTATCGCCGGCCAATGACGAATGCGAGGGCGCCATTGCATTCCCTCCCATTGCGCCGGAAGGCGGATGTTCCATCGTTCGGGCATCAACTTATGAAGCAAGCGGCATTCCTGACGACATATGTGCCGGTGCAGAGGATGACGATCTGTGGTACACCTTCACAACATCCCCCAACACAACACACCTCATCATTAAACTTGAGATTGCAGAATGGAATGACGATATCAGAATACAGATACTCCGAGGAACATGCTTTGCACTAGAATCCATTGGGTGCTATCAGTTTGAATCTTTCAGTTCTCGAAAAATCCTTACCGGGCTGGAAGGGAATACTACTTATTATTTACGGGCCTACACCAATCAGTCAGGAGAAACAAGGGCCGCATTTGACATTTGCCTTATCAACCCCGTAGCAAATGACTTTTGTACACAAGCCATCAATTTTCCCGATTTTCAGACAGACGGAAGTTGCTCTGGAATTACTGTTTCCACTTATAACTCTTCGGGCACAGCAACGCCCCAATGCTCCGGCACTGAAGATGACGATGTTTGGTACAGGTTTACCACACCTGTAGGAGTCAGTGCTTTACGTTATAAAATAACCGACAATGCCGATTCCCAATTTTGCTTTGAAATTCTGACCGGTACTTGCGACAACCTTACATCAATCGGGTGCTATAATGGTACGACGGGTATTACTGAAGGAGTAATCAACGGCCTGTCAGGTAGTACGACCTATTATCTGAAGGCATATACATTCTACGGAGGAGCACAAACTACGTTCAAAATATGCCTCGCCCCGCCGCCGCCCAATGACGATTGCTCCGGCGCCATTGCCTTCCCGCCCATTCCATCTGATGGCGCCTGTTCGAGTGTACAAACTGGGAATTTCGGAGCCGGCGGCACAGCCGATCCCACTTGCCCCGGCAATGAAACCGACGATGTGTGGTTGTCTTTCACCCTGCCTGCCGGAGCCGACAAAGTGTATTACGAACTGGGAAGTATGATGCAATTCCAACTATTAAAAGGCAATTGCAGTTCCTTGATCCCTATCGCCTGTTTCAACTCACTGAACGGCTTTATCAGAGGGCTGAATGACAACGAAACCTATTATATGCGCCTGTACGGAAGCAGGAAAAGCATTGATGTATGTTTAAGAGTTCCGGTAGCCCATGACGAATGTGCAGGCGCTATTGCCTTTCCGCTTATTCCTACAGACGGCAGCTGTGCCCGGGTAAATGTATCGTCCACAGAACTGGCCTCGATGACCCCCGGTATCAGTTGGTGCGGTAACAACGACAAAGATGTGTGGTTTTCCTTCGTCGCACCTGATAGCGATGCGGGCCGGTTGCAGGCTACCCTAGAGCACTTTTCTGAAAACACGCTTTCAGGTATCGAACTGTACAGCGGTCAGTGTGGCAATTTGGTGAGTATAGAATGTAACAACACCACCTATGGCTGGGTATTTCCCCCATTGACTGCCGGCGAAACGTATTATTTGAGGGTGGCTGTCCGGTGGCACGCTAATTTAAATCTTTGCCTCAAAACCCCGGCCATCAATGATTTGTGCGCCAATGCCATCGCTTTCCCGTCCATTCCCACAGACGGCAGTTGCGCCACCGTTTCAGGGGCCACATTTGGCGCTACCGGCGCCTACGACCCTACCTGCTACGGCGATGAAGACGACGACGTGTGGCTGACGTTCACCACACCAACAGGGGTAAATACCCTTTTGTATGAGTTGTTCCCCCCTGAGAATAATCAAATCCGGTTTCAGTTATTCGCCGGCAATTGCGCCAGCCCGATTTCCTTTGGGTGCTTTTCGGAGACCCGGGGCGAGATTTCCGGGCTGACGGAAAGCGCCATTTATTATATGCGGGTATATACATACGGCAGTATTGGGGGGCAATCGTTTGCTAATTTCAATATTTGTCTCAGAGTCAGGCCGTCTAATAATTTGTGCTCCGGCGCCCTGCCCTTCCCTGAAATAACCACAGACGGCAATTGTGCCTCCTTGCGTGTGACTACTTTAGGAGGTACAGTGACGCCCGGCATGACTTGTGGAACCGATAGACCCGACATCTGGTACACTTTTACCACGCCTCCAGATGTTACCAGACTGCGATATTTTAAAACAGACTTAGACAATACTCTTGGTGTTGATTTCCAAGTATTTAGAGAAGATTGCAACACACTCCAACTTGTAGGGTGTTATGGAGCCGACTTTGGCACCATCTCAAACCTGAACAGCAATACAACTTACTATCTTCGCATTTACTCTTCTTCAGCGGTCACTATTGGAATTGCTAATCTTTGTTTGATGGTCATGCCATACAATGACGAATGTAGTCAGGCTATTAACTTTCCTTCATGGCAACCTGATACTGACAGTATTTTTATCGTCGCCGACAACCGGGGGGCTACTATCTCTAGCGCACCGACTTGTACCGTGAGCAATTATGGCGATATTTGGTTTCGATTCATTGTTCCTCCCAATGTATCTCGCTTGGGTTGTCGGATTGACAATTCGAGTTTTTTAGTCTCCGGTGTTCAAATATTAAACGGCGATTGTGCCACCCTAAGCTCCGTAGGTTGTTATTCAGGCTCTCAAATTATAATAGCGAATCTTCAGGGCGGAAATATTTATTATATGCGTGTATTGGGCAGTTGGCCCCTTGAGACCGGAGGGGGACGATTCAACATATCATTACATCTGCCGCCGCCCAACGATGATTGCACAGACGCTTCCGTGATCAGCTTTTCAGCGAATGGAAGCTGCACCAATGTGCATGTAAACACCTTGGGAGCCAGAGAAACTACTATAGCCGGCTGTGCCGGCAACAAGGACGATGTCTGGTATGCCTTTACTTGCCCTCCCGGCATGACGACACTCCATTATTCCATCACCAATGTATCGGGTAGTTCCACTCCGATTTTACAGTTATTCAGAGGCTCCTGTAGTAATTTGACAGCTATTGGATGCTATACCAGCCTCAACGGAACGATCAATGGTTTGGCAGAAAATACAACTTACTATCTGCGCGCCTACAAATATGATTACTCTCCAGGGCTGCAATATGATATTTGCTTCCGCAGAACGCCGGTGCCTCCTAACGACCACTGCCAAGACGCGATTGCTCTGCCGGAGATAGCTCCCAACGGTGGATGCACCACCATGTCGGGCACCGTTCAAGGAGCGAGCAATGACCATATATCTTCCTGCAACTCAGTGGGCAATCATGATGTATGGTTCACCTTCCGTACCCCGTCCAATGTTTCGCACATCCTATATAAAGGAGTACTGGCGAGTGGAGGCAATGTCTGCGGGTTTGAAATCTTGAGCGGTAGTTGCGGCAGTTTCTCCTCTTTGGGGTGCTACCAACCTTCCGGTGGCGTCATCACAGGGCTGCAGAGCAATACGATTTATCACATTCGAGTATTCAAAGCCTTTGACGCAAGTCATTCTGACTTTGCATTTTGCCTACAATTGCCAATTGTTAATGACATTTGTGCCACAGCGACCTTAATTGACGGCTGCAATGCGTCCGTAACCGCAAATTTGGCTTCCGCTACAGATATAGGAGGCGGCCCCCACTGTGTAAATGAGGTTTTTCCTCGAGGAGTCTGGTATCGTTGGGTAGGCGACGGTCTGCCGGTTGTTGTGCATACATGCCCGGCAGGTCCGTCTTCAGGCGCTTTTGTGGAAGTATATAAAGGCAATTGTGATTCACTTATTTGTGTTACCGGCAACAGGAACGGGGGGTGTGTGTATGGGGCTTTAACGAGCTGGCATTCCAGTGCGGGGGAAAATTATTACATCTATGTTTATGGTTATCAGAGCAGTGTATTTACTCTCACATTGGCTGGCGGCTCCCAGTGTTCTGCGCCCGCAGCGGCGTCATTGGTGAGCCTGACCGACTCCACCGCTACCATCGCATGGCCGGCCGTTGCAGGGGCTGCGTATTACAAATATGCGGTGTCGCAGGGAACGACTTGCCATGACGATGCGCCTGTGCTGAGCAGTTCGGAAAACACTGTCTCCCTGTCGGGTTTGTTGCCGCTCACCGAATATACATTCTGCCTGCGCGCTCATTGCTCCTGTACCAGCACGGGCAGCACCACCGTCCGTTTCACCACGCCCGCCCGCCCCTTGCCCAACGATTTTTGCGCCACCGCTCTGGCAGCAAGTTGCGGCAGTACCATCACCGGCAATACGGAGGGCGCATTTCCCGACATCAGTCAGGGTATCTGCGAAGGGAGCAATCTCCTGCCCGGCCATGGCGTCTGGTATCAGATACAAGGCGATGGTTCTATAATGACCTTAGACCTGTGCGCCTCTTCTTTCGATACCAAAGTGCATGTGTATGAGGGCGCCTGCGGTTCGCTCCGATGCGTGGCAAGCAATGACGATGCCTGCGGCGCGCAGTCCAGCCTGAGCTTTCCGAGCCTGCCCAACCAGAACTACTACATTTTGGTGAGCGGCGCAGACGATGCCTTCGGCGAGTTTACGATGGACATCAATTGTGTGTGCCAACTGCCGTTGGAATCGCCCTGGACAACGGCCTCCATCGGAGCGGGGCAGGGCAGCGCTGTCGAAAATCTCTGCAACGGCAGTATAGACCTCAACTACGAGGGCAACGCTCCCGTGAATCAGGCAGACCGGCAAATATTTACATCCCAAAATGCCTGCGATACTTTCAGCCTCATTACCCGCGTCCATTTCATACACCCGGAGGCCTTTGCAGGCATTGCCATTCGGGAAAATGACGCGCCGGGCGCCAGAATGATTGCCCTGAAATCCAAAGGCACCAAGTACGTCTATCTCGATACGCGCACCGCAACCGACGGCGCCAGGAATACGCAACAAGCCATCACACAGAACCATCGGTGGCTGCGACTGACGCGGGCCGGCGATGTTTTTACCGCCTACACCTCAGCCGACGGCCTTGTGTGGCAACAGCATTTTGTGGTGAATATGTCTATGCCCGATTGCCTTCAGGCCGGCCTTTTTGTCGAGAATGCCCAAAATGGCGCCAACTCCACCGGAGTCTTTACCGGCACGAGCATTGTCCCGGCGGCAGGAGGTACATCGCTGCCCGGCGGCGATATTCCCACCGGTGATTTTCCGATGGAATTTACCGTATCTCCCAACCCGGCACTTACCGAGTTGCGCGTAGCCATGAGTTCTGTTTTTTCGGGCAAGGGTCTCAGCATCAGCATCGTGAATCAATTGGGGCAAACCATGACGACGCGAAAAATAGAAATGGTGGAAAATCTCATAGAAACCTTTGACGTACAGGCATTTCCGCCGGGCGTGTATGTGGTTTGCCTTCGTTCCGAGGGCAGCCCTCTCGTCGTGAAAAAGTGTGTTGTCGGAGGCCGGAAATATTGACCCGCCTACGGGAGGGGGAGGCCGAATGAATGGTCTCCCCTTCTCTTCCGCTCGCGCCGAGATTCTATCTCGCGTGAGTATTATGCGGGTTCCACCCGCTTGCAAAAACTACCGAAGGCGAGTATTTGGCGGATATGAATCCACCGGATAGTGGCACGAGATGGAATCTCGCGCCAGCGGGAGGCCGGATGAATGGTCTCCCCTTCTCTTTTCTACCAACTCACCCGCTTGCTGCCCAGTACCCTGCCGCTGTTGTCGCTGAGGCGCGCTTCGTGTTCGCCGCCGGGGAAGCCCCACACGCTGAATGTAAACTTGAAACGGTGCTGGCCGGCCCACCAGGATTTGTTTTCAAAAAACATTTGTACCGGTTCGCCCGCAGCGTTGTATAGGCCAAAACTCACGCTCTCTTCTTTTTCGGTGCGATGCTCAAACAAGCCCTCCACCGATACCGGCTCGTAGGAATAGGCCGGGCCGCCCGGTTCCGGTTGATAGCCGTTGCGCACAAAGTATTCAGGCACAGGCTGTCCCGTCAACTTAGCGACGAAGGCAGCTAGGCCGATATGTGCGATGCCGGTCAGATTGAGGTCGTCACTGAGGCTCCACACAGCGCCCTGCACCTCGCCCGGCTCTATTTTGTTGCGATGTATGTATTGGGCCAGTTCCTTCATATTGCCCTCCGCCGGGCCTTTGGAAATGTATGCCTGGTCTATCTGCGGGCTGCGTTTGGAGGCGTTGGTACAAAAGGCGTGCAGGCGCAGGGTACGCTTTTGGTCTTTTTCCAACGATACCAATACCTCCTGCGTGGTGAGGGCATTTTGCACAGTGGTATCTTCGGCAGAAAAATGCCAGCCGGCAGGAATGAGCAGCTCCATCTTTTTATGGCGATTCGTCAATGTCAGGCGAAGGGCGTGTTCGCCGAAACGGCCGGCCAAACGGGCATCCATGCTGATCCAACCGTTGCGCAATGCCTCGGCAAAGTTGGTGGTCTGGGCTTGTGCCAATGAGGTAAAAAGGAGGGCCGCGAAGGCGAACAGACAGGTTTTGAGTGGCATACGTTTCATTTTTTATGAGGAACGATGCGAGGCCGACCTGGCGTATTTTGAGTATTTAGTAAAAGTCTTAGTTCTGCTTCAGCATCCTGAAGTTTTTCATTCCCCCTATACTCAGCACCATTCCGGTAATTTCCTTCTTTTTGCCGCCGCGTTCCCATTCCAAAGAAAAAGACGGATCGGAAGCCAAATCCCTCAGCGGTATGGCCGAAAGGTTGCCCGGACGGAGATGCAACTCGTTATTTTTCAATGAGATGGTAAAAAAAGCATCCAATTCCTCGCTGTAATAGCGGCCTGCAGCAGAGGGCAATTCCTGTGCCGACAAAACCGGCAAGGGCTTGGCTTGGGGATTCGTTTCAGCCGTCTGATCGGGCGACTTGCGATCCTGCAATTGCCCGGCCAACAGCACATCAGCGATGGCGTAGGCTTTTTGTTCGGGTGCAAATTCAGCTGCATTGCCCAATAAAATAATACTCAGTTGCTGCTCCGGGAACCGCACAAAGGCCGCCCGATAGCCACCCAATGAACCGGTGTGGCTGAACGTGCGCAGGCCCCGATATTGGCCCGGAACGAGCGCGCCCGCATAGCCGCAGGGTTGCCCGTTGCTGAACCGGCCCTCTGTGAGCAGCTTTTCAATCAACTGCGGACTTTTTTTGCCCAAGCGGTTTTCATAAAAATTGCGATCCCATTTTGCCAGGTCTTCCACCGTAGTATAAAGCCCGCCGGAACCCACCAGATCGAAGCGCATCAACAGGTTTTCAAACCCGCCGCCCGCGCCGCGCCGGTAGCCGAAAGCCCGGTTGGGGATGAGGCCGTAGGTGTTGTCGTTGAAAAAAGAACTGCTCATGCCCAGCGGCTCGAAGATGTGCTGCCGGGCAAACTGCCGCAAAGACTGCCCCGATACACGCTCCACGATTTCGGCCAGCAGGATGTAGCCCGAATTGCTGTACGAATACGCTGTGCCGGGTGCGAAATTGAGTGCTCGTTGCCGGAAAATCATTTCCAGAACGGCCTGTTTGTTCAGTCGGTCTAAGTAGTCTCTGCCGCCTATTTGCCACAGTGTCAGGTAGTCGCGCAGGCCGCTGAGGTGGTGTACGGCATGGCGAATGGTAATGGGCGTACCATAATCGGGCAGTTCGGGCAGGTATTTTCGCAGCTCGTCGTCCAACGAAATGCGGCCCTGTTCTTCCAAAAGAAGCACACACATAGCCACAAACTGCTTCGACACCGAGCCGGCGTAAAACACGGTATGCGGCATGTTGGGAATCTGATGCTCCAGATCGGCCCAGCCGTAGCCTTGTTTCATCACCATTTCACCTTTGGAAACAATGGCCAGCGATCCGCCCGGCGATCCGTGACGGTTCCAGTCGGCAAACATGGCATCCACCTGTCGTTGTTGTTCGGCAGTGGGTTGGGCGTTCGGGAATTGTGCGGCGCCAAGGGAGAGGCAGAGCAGGAAGAGGATTCTGAGCATGACTGATTTTTTTGTAATTTTTGAACGATGTAGCTGCAGGCGAGCGGCAACGTTGTCACGAAGATAAAAAGCATTCCAACTATCTTCCTTGTAGTGGGGCAAAAATAAATGCTCATTTTCTTTAGGCCAAAGGATTAGATAAGACACTTAAAGTGAATCGTTTACTTATCTAATCCTTTGGCGAAAATGATCACTTTATTTTTTTATCGCCCCATTCCTCTGGCTCGTTTCTCCCTGATTTTCCCCAAATTTGCCTGATTTCCAACCAACAGACTGTAGCAACACCAATGACACGCATCCTTTTTATCATCATCTTCTTGGCAATTACACTCTCCTTACAGGCACAAAAAAAAGCGCCGTTTAAAGCCGCCGATTTAGCACTCCGATGGGAACTCGTTCAAAATCAGTACGATGGCAAGTCGCAGGCATTGGCCAAACTGCGCATTCACAATCAGGGCAAAAAGAAAGTACCCGCTGCCGGCTGGGCTTTGTACTTCAACTCGGTGCGCTCGTACAAAGACGCATACACCCGCCCTGCCGGCTGGAAAGTGGAAGGACTGGGCGGTGACTGGTTTCGCCTGACACCGACGGCAGATTTTGCAGGTTTGGCCCCCGGCGACAGTTGCGAGTTGCCCTTGGTGAGTCAACACTGGCTGCTCAACCGGGCCGATGCACCCAATGGTTTTTACGTCGTTTTTGATGCCGACCCCGGTCAGGGCTATGTCACGAAGCCCGTGCGCATAGTGCCGCCTGCCAATCCCGACCTGCTGCGCCGAGGTCCCGAAGACCACGCCGGACGCGTAACGCCCGCAATGGTGTTTGCACAAAATGAAGCTACGCCCCGACTACCCGCCTCCGCTTTGCGGCCGGTGTTTCCCACGCCCGTTTCGTTGGAGATGCAGCCCGGCCATTACGCCCTCGACGGCAACACAGTGATCTGCGCGGTACCGTCATTGGAGCGCGAGGCCCGGCTGTTGTCGGAACAATGGAGCACCTGGTTCGGCAAGACGGCGGCAGTACTCATTTTGCCCGCCGAACGGCACCACAGCGGCATCTCACTGCGCCTGTCGGACAAGATGCGCGACCCCGAAAGTTATGAACTTCGCATACACGGCTCCGAGGGCGTGCGCATAGAAGCCGGCGGCGCTGCGGGCGCATTTTACGGCATTCAATCGCTCAAAACACTGTTGCCCGCACAAGCCTGGAGCCGCCCGCTTCCCTCCGCCGCCGTGCCCTGCCTGACCGTGAGCGACGCGCCCCGCTTTGCCTATCGCGGCATGCATGTGGACGTGGCCCGCAACTTCCAGACGGCCAAAGAAATACTGCGCATATTGGACGTGATGGCGCTGTACAAACTCAACAAACTGCACCTCCACTTCAGCGACGACGAGGGCTGGCGCATCGAAATTGCCGGTTTGCCCGAACTCACGCAGGTGGGCGCCCGACGGGGACACTCCGCCGACGAGCGCGAGATGTTGCACCCGGCCTACGGTTCCGGCCCCCACCCTGCAAGCGGCACAGGATCAGGCTATTATTCGAGGAGAGAATTTGTAGAAATACTGAAATACGCCACCGAGCGCCACATTGAGGTCATACCCGAAATAGAACTGCCGGGCCATGCCCGCGCCGCCATCAAATCAATGGACGCCCGCTATGAGCGCCTCCGCGCCGAGGGCCGCTTGGACGAAGCCGCCCGCTATCTGCTGCGCGACCTTGAAGACCGCTCCAAATACCTGTCGGTGCAATCGTACAACGACAACGTGGTGAATGTGGCGCTGCCCTCCACTTATGCCTTTGTGGAAAAAGTATGCGACGAACTTTTGGCCATGTACCGCGAGGCCGGCGCGCCGCTTGGCTCCATCCATCTGGGCGGCGACGAGGTACCCAACGGCGTGTGGGAGCAGTCTCCGGCCTGTCGCCAACTCATGCAGCAACAAGGCATGGGCAGCACCGACGATTTGTGGTATTATTTTTGGAAAAAAATGCGCGACATGCTGGCTCAACGCGGGTTGCAGGTGGCCGGTTGGGAAGAGGCCGGGCTGCGCAAAACCCGCTTGGACGGCAAATTGCACTACCTGCCCAATCCGGATTTTGTAAACGACCGCTTCCGCATGTATGTGTGGAACAATGTGTTGGGCTGGGGCGCCGAAGACTTGGCCTATCGCATGGCCAATGCGGGCTATGAGGTGGTGCTGGGGCCGGTGAGCAATCTCTACTTCGACATGGCCTACCACAACGATTTTGACGAACCCGGCTACTACTGGGGCGCCTACACCGATGTGGATAAAGCCTTTTCTTTTGTGCCATTTGATTATTTCAAAACTGCCGCCCAAGATCGTTTCGGCAATCCGATAGACCCGGCCATTTTTGTGGGCAAAAGCCGCCTGACCGACTACGGCAAGGGCAAGATTGTGGGCATACAGGGTTTGATTTGGTCGGAAACGCTGCATGGCCCGCACGATCTGGAGTTTATGGTGTTCCCCAAATTACTGGGCCTGGCGGAGCGCGCCTGGAGTCCTGCGCCGGCGTATGAAACCACAGCCGATTCGGCGCAATGGCTCAGCCAATACGCGGAGGCATGGGCGCATTTTGCCAATCAACTGGGGCAGCGCGAGTTGCCGCGCCTCGATTTCTATACAGGGGGCATTTATTACCGCATTCCCACGCCGGGCGCGGTGGTTCGCAACGGGATGTTGCACGCCAATATTCAACTGCCGGGGTTCGCCATTCGCTATACGACCGACGGCTCCGACCCGACCATCAACAGCCCGCTGTATGCCGCCCCGATGCCGGTGAGCGGCCGGGTGAAGTTGCGGGCCTTTGATACGCGGGGCCGGGGCAGCCGGGTGGTGATGGTGGAGTAGTAAAAATCAATCTATGCAAAACATAAAAAATCTCCTCTTAGCGGGCCTGTGCGCCCTGCTGACGATGCCCATGCTGAGCGCGCAAACGCCCGGCGATACGATTGCCAGGCTCTTTCGGGCCACCGAACAATCATTGGTGCTGCTGCGTAATGAGGGCGCGTTGCTGCCTTTGCAACACCTGGACTCGCTGCGGGTGGCGTATTACGATCTGAACGACCAAAAAGGCAGCGCAATGGAGAAAACGCTGGCCAAATATACGGTGCTGGAAACGCCCGCGCTGCCCGAAGGACTCTCGGCAGGCGATGCCGCATTGTGGGCCGATCAGCAGGCGCGGCTGTACGATGTGTGCGTGGTGGCCCTGCGAGATGTGGCCGGCGATGCTGCGTTGCCCGGCTACCTGAAGCACCAGTTTTTGTTGCGGGCGCTGATGGAGCGCAGGCCGGTGGTAGCGGTGACGGTGGGAACGGGCAGGGCCTGGGAGTTTTACACCCAATTGGGCTTGGCCCGGGCGTCCATTCACTGCCCGATGCCGGGAATGTGGTCGGAATCGCTGGCGGCGCAGGCTGTTTTCGGAGCGGTGGGCCTGAACGGCGTTTTGGAAAACGATCTGGGCGCTACCTTCAAACGCGGGCATGGCCTGCGCATGGACGCGGCGGGCAGGTTGCGCTATTCGCCGCCGGCAGCGGTGGGTATGGACGAGCAATATCTGCGCGACAGCGTGGCGGCCATTGTGCGGCAGGGCATTGCGGGGGGCGCGTACCCCGGCGCGCAGGTGTTGGTGGCGCGGCACGGGCATGTGGTGTATCACGAGGCGTTTGGGTTTCATACCTACGACAATGTGCGCCCGGTGACGACGGAGGATATTTACGATTTTGCATCGGTGACGAAAATAACGACGGGGTTGCCGGTGGCGATGAAGCTGTACGGCGAGGGCAGCTTAGATTTGGATGCGCCCTGGAGCAAGTATTACCCGCCGTTCAAAAGGACGAACAAATCTGATCTGACGCTGCGCAGCATACTGGCGCATCAGGCGCGGCTCATGGCCTGGATACCGTTTTGGCGCGGCACGCTGGAGGGCAATGGCGTGAATCCCTGGGAGCCGGACTGGCAGGGCAATATGGGCAATACGGGCCGGTTCAAGCCGCGCACTTTTGCCGCGCAACAGAGCAAAGCGTACCCCGTATTGGTGGCGGAAAACCTGTGGCTGCACAAGAAGTACAAGTCGAAGATGCTGAAATTCATTGCCCAATCGCCGCTGAACGAAAAGCCGGGCTATGTGTATTCCGACCTCTCGTTTTATTTCTGGCCGGAGATAGCGCCGCGCCTGACGGGAACGGAGTTTGAGACGTATCTGAAAAAGACGTTTTACGAACCCTTGGGCGCTTTTACGCTGACGTACAACCCGTTGCGATATTTTCCGCACAGCCGCATTGTGCCTACCGAGCGGGATACTTTTTTCAGAATGTCTCTACTGCACGGGCGCGTACACGACGAGGGCGCGGCCATGTTGGGCGGCGTGAGCGGGCACGCGGGTTTGTTCGGCGCGGCGAACGATCTGGCCAAACTGATGCAGATGTACCTGAACAAAGGCGAGTACGGCGGCCGGCGATACATAGCGGCGGCAGCGCTGGAGGAGTTTACGCGTTGTGCGTTTTGCGGGGAGGGCAATCACCGGGGACTGGGATTCGACCGGCCCCTGGCGGCCTATGATCCGGCCCGCAGCTACACGGCGCGCTCGGCGAGTCAGGCCAGTTTCGGGCATTCGGGCTACACGGGTACTTTCACCTGGGCCGATCCGGAGAGCGGCCTGCTGCTGATTTTCTTCTCCAACCGGGTGTATCCTACCCGCGACAACCGGGAGTTGTACAATCTGGGGATACGGCCGAGGCTGCATCAGGCGCTGTATGATGCGGTGCGGGAGTGAGGATTTCTACTCTCCCAAATACGCAATACACTTCAGCTCAATCGCTATCGGCGTGGGCAGCGCAGTGATGGCTACTGTGGTGCGGCAGGGCTGGTGGTCTTTGAAATACTCGGCGTAGATGCGGTTGTAGATATGGAAGTCGCGCTGCATATTGACCAAAAAGACGGTGACGTCCACCAAGTCTTCCCAGCGGGCGCCCGCCGCTTCGAGCACGGCGCGCACATTGCGAAACACCGAGTGGCACTGCGCCTCGAAGTCGAACTCCGTAAAATTGCCCATAGCGCTGCGTTCCAGGCCCGGAATGCCGTTCGTTTCGGGGTCGCGGGGACCAATGCCGGAGAGGAACAGCAGATTGCCCGCCCGGCGTGCGTGCGGATATGCGCCTACGGGCTGAGGCGCTTTGTTGGTTTCTGTTTTTTGAGTGGACATGGTAGTAATATTTTTCCGATTCCCTTCGTCCATCGGAACAGGCTCTGCGTCATCGGGACAAGTTGTGCTGATTTACTGATTGCCAAATAAGAGCGTTCTATGAAGTGCCCTATGTTTTTTTTAAGTTTCTGCGCGTAGTGAAGGGGTGACTACGAGGCGCTACTCCGACAGAGTCACCCCTTCACTAGCCGGCCTGAATGGAATCCAAAGCGCCCGAAATCAATTCCTGTTCAAATCCTCGTTGCAGGGCGAAGCGCATCAGTTTGGCCCGCCGTTGGAAGGTATCCGGCTCGGAGAGTTCTGCCTGTTTTTTGAGCAGCAGCCTTTCCAACTCGGCCAGATATTCGGCCTCTTCAATTTCCTGCAAACCTTTTCGGATGCAATAATCCGACACCCGGCGGGCGCGCAGTTCCTGCACGATGCGGTTGCGGCCCCAGCTTTTCATGCGAAACTTGCCCCGGGCAAAAGTACAGGCAAAGCGCTCTTCGTTCAAAAAATTTTCAGAAACCAGATCGGCCATTACCTCCTCCAACCGGTCGCCATACACGCCCCACTCAATGAGTTTACTGCGCATTTCGCTGTGGCAACGCTCCTGAAAAGCGCAGTACCGGCGAGCCTTGGCCAAGGCTTCGTCCAGCGTGAGATATTTGGGCGTACTGTTTTTCATGTTTCTAAAAGCGGCAACAAAGTTAATGTTTGTATCTTAGTGACCAAATGAAGCAGCCGGCTTCTAAATCATATTCACTCATCAAAACACAAGGCTTATCATGGACTTTTTAGACTTTGGCAAACTATCGGAAATGGCTACAGCCTACCTGCCCAATGTGTTGGGCGCACTGCTCACCCTCGTCATTGGGTTCTGGATCACCGGGCGTGTGGCGCATTTGCTCCGCGTAGCGATGGAGAAAAACAAAATGGAGGCCTCGGTCGTCCGCTTTTTGTCTTCGTTGGTAGCTGTGGGGCTCAAAATTTTAGTGCTGCTTTCCGTGGCCCGCATGTTCGGCATTGAGACCACCTCATTTGTGGCCATTTTTACCGCATTGGCCTTTGCTGTCGGTACTGCACTGCAAGGCGGTCTGGCGCATTTTGCCAGCGGCGTACTCATCCTCGTTTTCAAACCGTACAAAGTGGGCGACCTCGTGACCATCGGCGGCGGCCAAACGGGCACGGTGAAGGAAATTCAGGTGTTCAACACGGTGTTGCAAACCTTAGACAACAAACACATCATCATTCCCAATGCCGTCGTTACGAGCAACATCATCACCAATATTTCCGGGCAGGGCATCATCGGGGTAGAATTCAGCTTCCCCATCAGCTACCAAACCGATATTGACAAAGCGCGTGAGGTCATTTTGTCGGTAGCCAAAAACTGTCCTTATATCTTGGACGAACCCGGCTACGGCGTAGTGGTAGCTCAATGGGCCAATGACTCCGTGGTGCTGGCATCGAGGCCGTTTTGCAAAAGCGGCGACTATTGGAACACCTTCTTTTACATGAATGAGGAAGTTAAAAAAGCCTTTGACAAAGCGGGGCTGAGCATTCCGTTCCGTCAAATGGACATCCACCTGCACCAGGCCGGATAATTTTTTTTACAAAAGTTTTTCACCCGATTTGGCGCGGCAAAGAGAAAACGTTTATCTTTGCCGTCCCAAATCGCGGTCGCGTGGCCGAGTGGCTAGGCAAAGGTCTGCAAAACCTTGTACAGCGGTTCGAATCCGCTCGCGACCTCCACCTGAAATAGCGTAAATAGTTGCTTGTCAATTGTTTGCGCTATTTTCTTTTTACGCAATGCCATGTTTAGAACAGTTTTTACGCCTGAAATCTCCTCGGCAGGTATATCACATTACAATGATATCCTTGCCCTCGGTTCCTGTTTTGCCGAACACATCGGCGGACGTTTGCAGGCGTCCAAATTCAAAGCCCTCGTCAATCCGTTCGGCATTCTTTACAACCCCGCTTCCATAGCATACACGCTGGAACGCCTTTGGGAAAACCGCCCTTACACGGCCGATGATCTGTTTGAAAATCAGGGCATTTGGCACAGTTTCGATCATCACGGAAGGCTGAGTGCGCCCAACAGAGAACAGACCCTGCACAACATCAACGAGGCGCTGCACGAGGGGTCGGAAGCCCTGCACCGCGCCGACCGCCTGCTGATAACGCTGGGCACGGCCAATGCTTTTGTATGGAAAGAAGAACGCCGCATCGTAGCCAATTGCCACAAATTGCCGGGAACGGCCTTCGAGCGTTACCGATTGAGTGTCCAAGAAGTAGTTGATCTGCTGCTGCCGGTTTTTGAGCAGTTACAGCGAGCGCAGCCCCAGTTGCACATCCTCCTCAGTGTCAGTCCGGTGCGGCATTTGCGAGACGGTTTTATCGAAAATCAACGCAGCAAGGCCACCCTTTTGCTGGCGGTGGAAGAACTCTGTCGCCGCCTTTCTTTTGCACACTATTTCCCGGCTTTTGAGCTGATGATGGACGACCTGCGCGACTACCGTTTTTACGACCGAGACATGATTCACCCGTCTCCGGCAGCAGTGGATTACATCTGGGAGCGCTTTTCCGACAGCCATTTCAGTCCGCAAACCCGGCAATTGGTATTGTCTGTCCATAAAATAGCCGAGGCCGCAGCCCATCGCCCCTTCCATCCGGATTCGGAGCCGCACCGCCGGTTTGTAGAAAAACTGTTGCTCGAAATGGATGCAATAGAGAAAGAGCATCCGTTTCTCAATTTTGTCAAAGAGAAAGAACAGATATTAAAAAACAACCAACCCTGAGGCCTTGCCTTGACGTCTTTCGACAAAAAAAGCTATGAAAACTTCTTTTTCCCTCTTCGCTCTGGTACTCCTGACAAGCGCCTTTTCCTGCGATGAATCCCGCATCAAAATTGATCCGTTCGATCTGGGCGCACCCTTTTTATTGAGGCCCGGCTTTCAGTACGATTGCTCGGAATGCGACGTAAGTGTCTCTTTTACAAAGGTAATTTCCGATTCCAGATGTCCGTCTGATGCGATATGCGTTTGGGCCGGCATGGCCGTGGTGGAACTTTCTGTTGAAATTGAAGGAGCAAGTCACACCATTTTGTTGGCGACCGCAGGAGAGAACAACCGCATCGCACTCGGCGGCTACTTGTTTTCACTCGGCGAGGTAAGCCCCTACCCCACCCTGCAAAATCCGATTGCTCAAAAAGACTACCGCATCACGCTCACAGTCACCCGATTGTAGCCCTCTGAGCGTTTTTGATTATCTTCGCGGCCTCAAAAATGAGCGCCATTATGAAAGGAATCATCCTCGCCGGCGGCCTTGGCACCCGGCTTTACCCACTCACCCTCGCCGTCAGCAAACAACTGATGCCGGTGTACGACAAGCCCATGATTTATTACCCGCTTTCGACCCTGATGTCGGCGGGCATCCGCGATATTCTCTTCATTTCTACCCCGCACGATCTGCCGCATTTTGAAAAACTGCTCGGCGACGGCAGCGAAATAGGCTGCCATTTCTCGTATGTGCCGCAGTACGTTCCCAACGGGCTGGCACAGGCATTCGTTTTGGGGGCGGATTTTATCGGTTCCGACAGCGCCGCGCTTATTCTGGGCGACAATATTTTTTACGGCAACGGCCTCAGCGAGCAACTCCGCAACAGCGTCAACCCCGATGGCGGCGTCATCTTCGCCTATCAGGTGGCCGACCCGGAGCGCTACGGCGTGGTAGAATTCGACGGCAGTTTCAAAGCGGTTTCCATCGAAGAAAAACCCGCCAGACCAAAGTCCAACTACGCTGTGCCGGGCCTCTATTTTTATGATAATCAAGTGGTTGAAATTTCCAAAAACCTGCAACCCAGCCCGCGCGGCGAATACGAGATCACCGATGTGAACAAGCATTATTTAGAAATGGGCCGCCTGCATGTGGAGGTATTGGGCCGGGGCATTGCCTGGTTGGACACGGGCACGCACAAGTCGCTGATGCAGGCCGGTCAGTTCATCGAAGTCATCGAAGACCGGCAGGGCCTGAAAATCGGTTGCATTGAGGAGGTCGCCTACGATATGGGCTTTATTGATGCGGCAGAGTTGGAGCGGCTGGGGCATAAGTATCTTAAAAGTGGGTATGGGGAGTATTTGCTGGGGCTATTGAAATCTTAATAACAAAAAAGACCGGACACTCGCAAGGAGTGCCCGGCCAAAGCGCGTTGGTTGTATGTAATATCTTGACGATCAGATTAAAATCATCACTGAATCGAAGCGGTGGTGATGGTGACTTCGCCCGGTTTGCGGTTGTTTTTGCCGTCGTTGAGCATAAACACATCCGTTTCGGGGTGGAAAGCGTACCAAGAGTACCAGTAGCCTGTGACGCTGGGATACACCTCGCCTTTGATGTTGGTCACCAAGACGGTTTTGCTTTCCTTGTCGTAGCGGATGAGCAGTTCCACGCCGTTGAACGTGTCGGCAATGAGCGGGCGGTTTTCCATTTGGAGCACAAACATCGGGTAAGCGCGGAAAGTACCGTTGACTTCTACACCGACTACGCGCTCTTTCAGCGGCATCATTTTGTTCACTTTGTTGATCGGGTAGCGCAGGCCGCGAGTGGTTTCAAAACCCTCGTAAGGATTGACGGCGTAGTCCACCTCATGGCCGGTATTGCGGTTGAGTACCAGCGTGTTGGGGTTCTGACCTTTCCAGTTGTTCCAGGTAGTCCAGGTGGCGGGCAGTTGCTCCAGCATTTGGCCGGAAGCGGCGCCGGCTACTCCCTGACCCAACACCTGCGCCCAGAGCGACTCGGTTTTGGTGTCGAAAAACAGAGAGTTGTTGTTGTACACCAAGCCGGAGACGCCAAACTTGCGCGTTTCGCCATCCACATCGGCGAGGTAAGCAATGGCGGTGCCGGTGAGCGGCGAGTAAGTAACGGCCACCGACTTGTCGCCGAAGCGGTCGTTGACGACCTCGTGGTGGTTGAGGATGCGGGCGGGATAAGCCTTGGTGACGCCGTTGAAAGTAATGCCGATCACGAGGTCGTTGGCGGCGAGGAAGTCATCGTCTTTGGCAGCCGAGAACTCCGGCTTGTCAATGGATTTGATGCTTTCCCGCGATGGACCTCCGATGAACATTTCCTCCAAAGGCAACGCTAAGTCCACCAATTGGAAGCCGTTGAGCGTGGGTACGGCAGGCGTTTGCTGCGCGTGAGCGGTGTTGAAAATGGCCAGAAGGGCGATGAGCGCCGGCGAGAGAAAACGGACAATAGTGTTCATAGTAAAACAGATTTAAGAGTTAAACATGAATGAGATGATGAATGAGCAATTTGTTTTGCTGTACATACTCAACCAGAAATCGTGCCAAAAATGAAATATGAAAAGAAGTGATTTACAAGTAATTGATTTTCAAGGGTAAAATTTTTATAAAAAATATTTTCGCGACTATTCAGTGGCTTTCCCAAGAAGCCATGAGCCGCGACCACGCCGAGGCGTGGCGCGAGTTTGATCTCCCAAAATGAAATATGGCCTTTTTTCAAGATGAGATTTTGAATTTTCCCAAAATGGAAAATCTAATTTCTGAACGAGAAAACAAACTCATAGCTCGTGACTCATAGCTCGTAGCTTTTGGAGGCCCGCTGAAAAGTAACAATATTTTCTAACCGAGCGCAATTCCATCTTCATGTTTACTATCAAGCAGGTTATACCACTTCGCATTGTTCATCCTCGGTGACTGAAGTCGTCGCCGCAACCCTTCCGCTGCCGCCGTTGTTGGTAAGTTTGTTTACTTTTGCGATCAAATTCAAATGCAATGAAATTCCTCTACATGTTTGCCGTCATCTTCGGCTTTTTCGGTATCGGCTTTATACTCATCAATCTGCGCCATATTGTTACCGGTAAAGAATTCAGAGGCACCTGCGCCAGCAACAATCCCATGCTCAAGGACAAAGTCGGAGAGTGTACCGTGTGCGGGCGCATGCCGGGCGAAGAATGTAAAGGCGAAGAAGCCAGAGCTTGATCTATTCCTAACAGCCCGTAACTCGCGGCTCGCAGCTCAAAGTAAACACTTTCCAACCATGTACTTTTTCCTTGTCATCACCCTCATTGGCGTCGTAGGTTTGCTCCTGCTCATGCGCGTCATGGCCGACTTCCAGCCCAACGAGCGCAAAGTGAAAGCCGACCTCCAGAAAATGCGCGACGAAATAGCGCAGTACGGCGGCGAGCTGGCGCCCATAGACAAACAGGAACTCGACCTTTTTGCAGTAGAACAAGTACACCGGGTGCTGAAAAAGCGCGCCGTACTCACGGCCAAAGGCGTTTTCACCACCATCTACCACGAGCCGGTGGCGGCCTACAGCTACAGGCGCTATGTATCGTCCAAGCTGAACGCGCTGCTGTATGTGCGCACCGCCGAACGCGAGTTTGTCTATCGCTTCAAAGGAAAAGAGGTTCAGATCATCCTCAACAACCAGCCCTTGGGCACCATCAAAGAAAACGGCGTACTCTACAGCGCCCGCGACGGCAGTATGCTGGCCCGCCTCAATGCCGAAACAGCAGGGCTGCTCCCCGTTGTCGGCAAAGACCGCGAATTGGGCAGCATCTCGGCCAGAAACCTGCCTGCCGCCGCCAAGCCCGGCCTCAATTCCCGCGCCTTCGAGTTTGTCAACGACAACCTCAACGATCAGGAGGAAACGCTGTTTTTGTCCTTTGCGCTGATGGAATTGGTAAAAAGGTCGGTGGGGTGAGATACTCGGTAGCGAAGCCTTTAACTTTAGGTTTCTACGGCGTAGTGAATGACGGGCGACTACAAGCTGTGCTTCAGGCAAGGGCCTCCCTTCACCAACTAGCCCCCGCAAAGTGGCAGGTTGTTGTTCAGACAATTCCCCCGCTATATCCCCCGATTTAAAAAAAATACTTCTTTCAGGCGCCTTGTTATCAAAATGTAATGTGGAGTGATTATATTTGGCCGTTAAACAGCCGGTATCATTTCATGAGCGACACGACCCATAATCATCAAGGATACCCCATCTTGCAGGTAAGGGTACTCAACATACGTCACAACAGGATGGTCGTGAGCTTGCCTGATAAACGAAAAGGGTATATTGTACGCAGGGAATGGACTTGGGAAAGAAGCATCAGAAAAACCGAAATACCTCAATTCAAGGAAGGAGGCATCGAGCAAGCCGTATTACTGCCCCCTAAAAACAAGGAAACCATCCCCTATCTCAGCATCCGGGAAAAAACCGATCCGTGGAAAGACGTTCACCACAGTCAGGGACAAATGCTCGCAGGCGAAGTCATCAACATGCGGTACTCGGCGGTTTATGTGCAATTAAGCCCCGGCATTGTGGGCATATTGCGGGCAGAGGAAATGCCCTTGTTGCCCGGCGAATACCCCAAAGATGTGCTGTCTCTGGGCGATATACTCTTGGTGGAAATTTTATCGGTGGATGGCGCCGCACGCCGTATAGAACTGAGCGCCCTGAAACCCCTGCAAAGAGCCATGAGCAGCGAACAACTCTCCGCAGAACTGCACCAAGCATTTGAAGGCAGCCTCAGATTGATGCATGAACGGACGCAGTCGCTTTTGTCAGGCAGCCCTGTGAAGGCCATGCGGGAGCGCATTGATGTGGCGCCATTGACCCGCCTGAATCGTATATTGGTCATAGACAATGAGCAGAAAGAAGGAGAAGGCGTATGCGGACTGCTCCAACGCAGCCTGCAAGCTGAAACCGTGTGGGTGGACACCGAAAAAAAGGCATTGGATGCCGTGAGTCAACAAGAATCGAAATTCGATCTGGCAATCATTGACATCAATCTCTCTAATGGCGAAAACGGTGTCCGCGCGGCGCAGAAAATATTAGCAATCGCTCCAACTTTGCCGGTTTTATTTATGAGCAGCGACCCTCTTTCAGAGTCACGCCTCTTATCGCTGGAAAACGACACGCATAGGCGTTTCCCTTTTGCCTTGAAAGACTGGCGCCCCCAATCTGAGACAAGTAACCCCATATTAAAATCCATTTCAGACCTGCGCGCCGGCCGAATTTTTAAAGTGACCAAAGATGGAGCGAGTCTGGAAGTTGGTCGCGAACGACCTGCTAATGCTTCAAATGCATTACAGGTTAAGCTCTCCTTATTACTACGCGAATTGAGTATGGAGGCGCAGATCGATCACTGCCTGCTCCTGCGATTGGACAGCGACCAAAAGGAAGTATCGCTTGCAGCGTTTTATCCTCCTCAAAATGAAAACATATACCTCCGCAGCATGGACGGTCTATATTACAGTCCAGTGCGCGAAGTCATTGAGGACGGCGATATAAGCTACATGGCCAATATCGGCGAAGCTTCCGGGCCTCCAGTTTCGGAGAATTTCTTTCAAGGCTTATACTTCCATAGCAGCTACGGTCTTCCCGTGAAAATGTTCGGACGCACTTCTGAGTATGCCTTGTTTGCAGTGGACAAGCGCCCCGACCTGTCCTGGAATACCATCTCCCGCATCCGGCTTGCCGCGGCCTATTGTGGCCTTACCTTGGAAAAAGAGCGCTTTTTTGCAGGCCTCCGTCCAGTACAAGACTTGGCCCTGCGTGGTGAGTTAATGAGCAGCTTCTTACACGAATTCAACAACATGCTCACCCCGCTCTTCGAGTTGATGGAAGACGGCGCGATGCTAAAACAAGAAGGAAGAAAAGAAGAATTGTGGTCTCTGATAGAAAATACTGCACCAGATATTGTAAAAATAAAGCACCTGACGGCTGCTTACGGAAGATTGGCCAACGATGAGATGGAACTAACCGATCTGAATGCCCTGGTTGAAAAAGTAATAACCCAGCTCACGCCTTATGCCACGCGCTTGCAAATTCAGTTAGAAGCGGACATAAAAAGCATAACTCAGGTAACTGCCATTGCGCTGCACGCGGAGCAGGTACTCACGAACATAGTACTCAACGCTATACAAAATATGGCGGAACAAAACGAGCGTTTCGATCAGATGAACGAACGGAAAGGCGCATCCGAGTTTCGGCAACTACAGGCGCATCGCTTAGTTAAAATAAGCACTTGCGCCTCTCAACAACAAAACGCCTGCTGTATTGTGGTGACAGATGCCGGCCCCGGCATACCCTATCATGCACGGGAGCGCATTTTTCAGATGGGGTACAGCACCCGCAGCGGAGGACATGGACTGGGCCTATTCATCAGCCGGCAACTGATGGAGGCCATGCACGGTCGCTTAGAGTGGGTGGACAGCCGACGACACTGGGGTAGCGCATTTGCCATTATTTTTTCAGCTCAATTAAACCATGATCATGGCTGAATCTAAACTCCTACGGGTATTGCTGGCGGATGATAATCCCGAAGTGCGCAACAGCGTTGAGCGGCGCTTGTCCAAGCGCGGTGTGAACGTGCAGACGTTTTCTAATGCCCGGGAATTGTTGGCACATCTCCATACCCTTTCGCCAGATGACATGCCGACGGCGGTCATTACTGATTATGTACTGCCGGATATGAGCGGAGATCAATTGGTTAGAGAAATACTCACTTCCTATCGCCAGCTACCGCTGATCGTTGTGTCCGGAGAGGATATGCGCGGCAGCATCCGAAGTTACGGATTGGGCGCTTATGCTGTGATGCAAAAACCACTGGATTACAACGAATTGATAGTGATATTAAGAGAATTGTCGGAAACCGATCAGGTGGCCATGGAAATAGCAGGAAGCCTGAAAGACATTACCGAATTTGGCACTTGTTTGGTATGGGAATTAGATAGAAAAGATTATCCCAACTACCGCATCACAGGTTGGTCAGGATGTGATCGGGAATTCGCCTCAACAACCATCATGTGGGAAAATAAATATCCTCGTATTACCAAGCTAAAAAAAGGAAAAGCACTTTTTATAGAGGATGTTCATAAAGTAGATTACTTCATAGATAAAAAGGCCGCTGAAGCAAGAGGCTGGGTATCCCTGATCTCTCTGCCCATGATGCGTCAAGGTAAGCTGATCGGCTGGATTGACTGTTACAAAAACGAGCAACATGATTTCAAAAATGAACAAAGAAAAAAACACCAATTAGTCTATTTGTTGAATTATACGAAGTTGGCGGCTCAGGCATTGTATGCCCGACAATTAAAGCAATACTCCAGAGTTGTACATGAAACCCAGCAAAACCTGGCGGGAGCACTTCAGGAATCTTTGATATATAACACCATTTTGGAAAAAGCCTTAGCTACGACGGGAGCGGATTACGGTTGGATATACAGGTATAACCCTGAAGGAAAGTACATTGAACTGGGCGCCGCTGCCGGCCCAGGCGCTGATAAAGTCGAAAAGAAAAGGTACCTGACCAAAGGCGGCATCACCGGCAAAGTAGCTGACAAGGGGATTTCACTGTATGTAAGAGACGTAGATCAACCAGAGGATGCTTACAGCCCGGACGTACAGGTAAATATCAAAGGGCTGACGGAGAAATCGGTCTTGGCTGTTCCTTTGCGCAGAGGTAAGCGTACACTGGGCGTGCTTACGGTGTCGAGCCGACATATAGATTTTTTCCTTCCAGAAGAAATGCAATTGCTCACCAGCCTGGCAGCAATAGCGGCCGTCAGTATGGAACGGGATAAACTCGCCTATCACCTGCAGGGCATCAGCAAATTGGCGGCCGAAACCTCCGACTTCGAGCGTTTGGCTCAGTATGTGGTGGATGCCGTACATGATCTGACGGATGCAGATGTCAATTTATGGCTGATGAGTGCAGAAGAAAACGAAGGTGATCATTATCTGCGGCTTAGGCAAACCAGTATTCACGAGCGCAGAGGCGAGGATATTAAAATACCCACAGCCCCCGGCAGCAGCATAGATGCAGTAGCCCTACAAAAGAAGCGTTTTCAAATTGTGGACAATATCAGGGATTACAGCGGCGAACCAGGGTTTGTTGACAAAGAAGCATTGCTGGGGTACAACTGGAATTCTTTTATGACCGTTCCACTCCTCGGCAAGCAAGGCGAGGCACTCGGCGTCATCAGCACGATGAGCAGGGAAGTGAACAGATTCACGGAAGAGGAGGGCAATTTGGTGCAACATTTTGCCAATCAGGCCGCGCTGGCTCTACAAGAACAAAGACATATCCGCATATTACAAGAATTGGCCAACACCGGCGAACAACTCACCGTTGGGCGGTCCGATGCAAAGGCATTGCTTGACAAGGTCGTTCAGTTCGCCCGCCAGGTGACCCATGCCGACCTGACCGTGCTCTACCCTTATGATCCTGTTAAAAAACTCTATTACGACGACGAGAGCATTGTGTTCAGCGGAACACTCAAAGACGGGCAAAAGATACCCAGCCAAAAACCTCGCGAAAACGGGATGGCAGCTTTTGTAAGGCGATATGAAGCGATGATCGTGGAATACATACCTGACATGGGCGAACTGGAGATACAAACCGGCTTGCGCAAACCGACTGCGTTGAAACCGGATTCAGATGCGCATCAAGAAGCGACAAAATTTATTCGGGAATCTAAATTTGTAAAGCGAGAAAATGTTCAGGCGTTCATTGGCGTATCACTCCGTGCGGAGGAACATCAGCGGAAAGGCTCAAAAATACATTCGCATGAGGTGGCCGTTCTCTATTTCAATTTCAGGGCGCCCCGGCATTTTTCAAAAGAGGAATTACAGGTCATAGATATTTTTTGCCATCAGGTGGCCAATGTGATTCACCGCAACCGCCTGTTTTATTCGCTGCGCAAAGAGCGCGAGGTGTTGGAAGGGGTGTATCAGTCGGCACTCCGTATTATGCAAGAAAAAAATCAGCGCACATTATTGGGAGAAATTGTAGCAGAAGCGGTTCGACTGTTGCACGGAAAAGGCGGAGTGGTATATTTATTAAGCAATGGAAGTCGCCAGGATTTGACCTTGGTTGCCTCTAAAGGGTTAAAGAAAAAGTACATGAAAATAGGCGACAAATTACCCGAAGGAAAGGGCTTGGCGCGTGAGGTCATTGATACCAAAGAATACCGTATTGTTGACAATTACAGCGAGTTTCACAACAAGATAGATGCCTTAGCCGACTTTTATACAGCCGTTGTAGAAGTACCTCTCTTGTTCAACAATGATGTCATTGGTGTTTTAGGCGTATTTGACGACCATGATAAAAGGGTGTTTACGGAAGATGACGCTGCAGTCTTGGAAAAATTAGCTGCGCAGGCTGCGCTGGCGCTTTACAATGGGCGCTTGTACGAAGAATTGGACGCCCTGAACCAGACCGGATTGGAAATTGCCAAACAGGCTCCCCTTCAGGAGATTGCCAATCGCATTCTTGAACAATTAAAACGGGTGATTGATTATGACAAAGCCACGATACAACTGATCGAAGGTAAGGATACGCCCAGAAAAGAGCTTGCTCATGCAGGCTATGACCAACCCGGGAATAGGGATAAGTTTTGCCGACCGGTTAATCAAGATCCATTAATTTTAGAGATTGTGGAATCCAAAAAAATTCGCATTCTTTCCGATACTAATCAAGAAGAATTATGGGATATAGACGACCCGGATGTGCGAGACGTGCGCTCCTGGGCCTGCATGCCGCTGATATATGGAGACCAAATCACAGGCTTACTGATGCTGGATCATAAAACGCCAGGGTATTATTTGGAGAAAGATATTCCCAAATTAGAGCGATTTGCGCTTCAGGCAGCCATAGGCATACAAAACGCATCGGAAGAACATCGCTATTTGCGTTCGCTTAATGAGTTTTCCACACAAATCAATGACTATGATGATAAGACTTTATTAATCAGAGCAGCCTTACATCGTTTGATAGAGGTATTAAAAGCTCAACGCGCATTTTGTTATTTAAATGAAAGCGAGTATCTGCAACTTGAGGGTGCAAAAAGCGACGAAAAAGTATCCTTCGCTCCATACACATACGATGACAAAGAAAATCAGGCATTATTTACATGGGAACAACGCGGCGGAAACAGGGCGGAGGTTGTTCAAACTGATGATGGAGCGCAGCATCTGATTGGCCCCTTGTGGGCAGAAGGTAAGCTGATAGGCGCTTTAGATGTCGTTGGGGATAAAGAGTCATTTGATTCCAATGCCGTCAGCTTTTTCTTTGCGATGACCACCTTAGCCCGGCAAGGCTTATATGGAATTCATACTCAGGAGAGGAAAACAACTGCATTCAAACGAAGGACCATTCCCTACATAGTGGGGCCACCAATATTCTCACACAGTAATTTTTATGGCAGAGAAAATATTGTCAGGCTGATATTAGACAGCCTTCACCAAAACAATTTTCTGATCGAAGACGAGCGTAGGATAGGAAAAACCTCGCTATTGTACCACCTCAAGTATCAGTTAGAACAGCGAAACGACTCCGACTATGTATTCTTTCCGGTTTATCTGAATATTCAGGCCACTAAAGAGGATGAATTTTGGGGGCACCTGCGCGACAGCCTGTTCAGTATTCAGGGCAAAGCACGACCTTTCGAAACAGGTAAGTATGACTATTTTGATTTCAGGAGTGATATGGTTATGGTCTTGAACGAACTTGAGAACCAAACAGCAGGTCGAGAAATAAGGGTGGTGTTGCTCATGGATGAAGTAGATCAATTGAAAAATTATAACGAAATTACCCTCTCCAAGCTTCGAAGGTTGTTTCAGGAAGAGGCTCGTTTAGGTATCGTTATGGCAGGGTATGAAGTTAAGCGGCATCTAAACCATATTACCAGCCCCTGGTACAATCAATTGGTGCTTCTGAAGCTCAACGCGATGAAGGAAGAAAATGCCCGCCAACTCATCATGGAACCCGTGAGAGGCGTCTATTCGTATGCGTCCGATGCTGTTGATTTTATTTTGAAAGAAAGCATGTGCAAACCTTATCAAATTCAAAAAATTTGCCATGATGCCGTTGCCGCCATGCTGAATCGAGAGCATCAGCTCAAAGAGAAAGGGCAAAAAGCGGACGCTATGATAACCCTTGAAGATGTAATGGAAGCCATCATCAATAAAACAGACGACCATACCGATGAGAAACCCGTATAACAATGGCGGGGTCATCAGAAAAGACTCCGGATTCTACAACAGAAACGAGCTATTGGCCGATTGTAGCACCCTGGACTCCGGCGCCTACTATCTAAAAGGGAATCGGAGAATTGGGAAATCCTCATATTTACGATCCCTTGAACGAATAATGACCGCCAATCCGGACGTGCTTCCCGTGTATTTCAGTCTGGAAGGCGCCAACAATACAGAGGAAATACACCGTTTTTTTCTAGAGGCGCTCCAAAATGCCTGCCGCCACAAGAAGTTGCCTCGCTACGAGGCGCCGGAAGGTTTTATAGAAGCATTGAGCGCATCGGTAAGGCATTTCAACGATCAAGGGATGCATTATTTACTGTTCATTGATGAGGCGGAAAACCTGATGAAACTTCCCGGAGAGACACTGACTTTATTGCACCGGGAATTGATTAACATGCACGATGGTCTCACCGTCATCCTCAGCGGCACCAATCGCCTGCAGCAGTTGTACCAGAAAACTCAGGACGGAGTCATCTTTTTAGGAAATTTCCAAACGCGGGTCATCGGCTGCTTCTCCAAAGAAGACGCCAAGGCGCTGATCCGGCAAACCAAAAATGAAGGAGGCGAAGTAAAAGTCAGCGAGGAAGTGATAGAACAGATACTTCAATATGCCGGTACGCATCCTTTTTTGATTCAAAAACTCTGTCATTCACTGTTCCAGTATGGCGCCCTCCGGGAGGTGAAACCCGAAGAAGATTTGATCTTGGATGCTCAGTTGAGCAGCTTTTTTGATATTGACTTTGAGCAGTTGGATGAAGAACACCAACAGGTGCTACTGCAATTCCGCTGGGACGAGGGCTTGAGTGCCGACAAAATAAAGGGTACGCCTAATATCAACATGACCCGCGCCATACTGCGCGAACTGGAACAACTCGGTTTTCTGCGCAGCGAAAATGGAGTGTACTGGGTGGGGAATTATTTCCTGGGGTTGTGGCTGGGGGAGCGGTCTTCCCTGCAAGATACAATACCTAATGAGTACACCCAACCAGACTCCACCTTACCATCTGATAAAAACCCAACTCTGATGCAAAAACTCAATGTATTCATCTCTTACTCTCACAAGGACGAGGACTTCAAGGAGGCCTTAGATACCCATTTGACGATGCTCAAACGCAGCGACAAGATCGCCGCGTGGAACGACCGCGCCATCCTGCCCGGTACGGAGTGGGACGCCGAAATCAAACATCAATTGGAAGAAGCGCACATTATTCTCTTGCTCGTCAGCGCCAATTTCATCGCATCCCAGTATATTTGGAAACACGAACTCGCCCGCGCCATGGAGCGCCACGAGCAACGAGAAGCCAGCATTATCCCTATTTTTATTAAGGATTGTGATTGGGAAGGCGCGCCGTTTGACAAATTACAGGGTCTGCCCAAAGATGCAAAGCCTGTCGGCAAGGCCGATAATGATACGGCTTGGTTGGAGGTAGCAAAAGGAATTAAGGCAGTAGTAACCAAAATGGAGCAACAGTTGTCGGCACCGTCCAAAGAAAACCCGGCACCAGTTCCCCCCACTATCTCACACAGCAAAAACATAGTCAGCGGCGAGATTACCGCCGGCGGCAATGTGCATATCGGAGATACGATAGTACATCAGCATGCACAGGCGAAAGAGGCAACTTCACCTGCCGAACAAACCGCCCGGCCCGATCTGAATGCAATGGACGCAGCCCTTAATAAGGCCGACTTCGCCTCGCTATTGGCGTTGTTGGATAACCACTTCAGCAGCCGCCCCACTACGCAATACAGCACGCTGCGACAACACATTGAACACGCCTTGTTGCAGGGCATGATGCCCAACCCGGCTACCGTGCAGGGATTGAAGATGTTGATTGGGCAATTGAAAAAGCAGTAAAAGCTATGAGAAAGCTATTTGAGAGTATTGTTACCGTAATCGGCAGTGTGATCTCCCTGCTACTGTGCATCAGATGGTACCTGAATACCAGAGAAATAGAACCCTTGGTAGGCATTATTGGTTTTTCGGTAGTTTTGCTGACGGCTTTAGTTTACTATCTTTTTCCAGAGCATAAAGCAGAGCCTTCAAGCGCTACACCTATTGTCGATTCAAACAAACCAGAAATATCCGAAACTCTTAACATTAGTCAAAGCAACATGAAAGATGAACAATCTGTAACCAACACTCCTCAAACAGAGCCTATGCATACTGCGAAAGGTAACATTGTCGAAGCAGAGGCGGCATTGAACTCCGCCGACTACTATAAAGTATTGAATTTACTTGACTCCCATTATGGCAACCGCCCCTCCATACAGTACAGCACGATTCGGCAATATATTGTACACGCCTTGTCACAAGGGCAAATGCCCAATCCCGCTTCCGTCTCGGGGTTGAAAATTTTGATTAACGAGCTGAAAAAAGAGAGATGACCTAATGGACAAAATAAAAGAAATAGAAGGCGCATGTCTTGAGTCAAAGTACTCAAAGGTATTTGAGTTGTTAGAGGAGCATTTTGGTAACTTTCTAAATGATAAGTATTACAACCTCAAAGACACAATAATGCATTCTCTTACTCAAGGACAAATGCCAAATCCTGCTGCTCGTGAAGGTCTGTGGATTCTTATAAATGACTTAAAAAAGAACCGCATTTCAAAACAGCATAACATTACTGGTTTATGCCAATTCTTATTATCCCAAGACTTCACCAGCCAAAAAAGAGCATTACAAGAAAATGGAGAGGAAAAAGTCGGAAACTTCATTGTCATGCACGGAACCCAAACATGTGGCCTTGACTACTTTATCATGTACAGGCATAAATTTCATCCGGTCAATACAGCCTCCACACTCATCAAACAGATAAAAGCAGATCATATCTCTTCTGATCATAATGGTAGTTTTTCCATTCCTGCTTGGACTGAAATTGCTCTTTTACTGAATATTGAATTTGACGAACATCATGAAATCGTCACGCATCTTAAAACTCAATTGAAGGAAAAATCAATCGTGGTCATTTTTAACAACGTAGAGCGCTGGGGAGGCATGTATCTTGATAATATCAGGTCAATTGTTGAATTTTGGAAAGAGCCTCCGCAGATAACGGAAAGACATCCTTTGCATATTTACTTTCTTCGAACGGACGGGCAGGTCGTGATTAAAAATGAAGAAAAGTACATTATTCTGCCTTTGGTTGATGAAGTATCGGAAGCTGAATTAATAACTTTACAAGACGCATACAAAGACCTTTTTAGAGGCTGCAATGCGGAAATAAGTACCCTCTTCACCGGTCCCAAAAAACTCGCGGAAGTAATTGAGGTATTTCTGGAACATAGCTCTTGCAAGGACGAACTGAGACATATTCTACAATTAACCTAACCACAAAACGAAACAACCATGACGACTTACTACGGCGACAAGTTGAAGGATGCCAAAAAGGAACTGGGACTGGAACCCTACATTCCATCTCCCGAATTGGTACGGGCCGTCAATCACGCCATTATTCTGAAACGCCCTCTGCTGCTCAAAGGAGAGCCTGGCTGCGGAAAAACCCTATTGGCGAAAGCCGTGGCGTATGAGTTTGGAGTCTACCCCAACAAACCCGACGAACCCGCTCGCTATTTTGAATGGAGGGTCAAATCAAGCTCCAAAGCGCAGGACGGGCTTTATTCCTTCGATCACCTCCGACGCCTGCACGACGTTCAGGCGCAAAATAAAAACGGCGCCGACCCAATAGATATCAGTTTGGATCGCTACATCACAAAAGGCCCGATGTACCTGGCTTTCGAGGCTACTATAGAAGACCCAGAGAAACCTGTTATCCTGCTGATTGATGAAATAGACAAAGCAGACATTGATTTTCCCAACGACCTACTGCACGAATTGGAGCAAAAGGATTTTGTTATACATGAATTGGATAGTGAGAAATATCCCGATGAGCAAAGACACATCAAGGTGCCGAAAGACAACAAGCTCATCATTTTTATCACCAGCAACAACGAAAAAGAACTGTCCGACGCCTTTCTACGGCGTTGCCTGTTTCACTACATAGAATTCCCGGATTTCAATCAGCTAAAGGAAATTGTGGAAAAGCGATACAAAAATCTGGAAGCGGGTATTACTTATCAGGTAATAAAAAAGTTTGAGGAGGTGAGACGCCAATATCATAGTGAAATTCCAAACGACAAGCCGCCGACAACGAGCGAGCTAATAGATTGGTGCAAATTGATACATCATTATGTGGAGGCGGATGAAAAAGAGGAATTGGAAAAGGTGATCCAAGACCCTTCCCTGTTGTATAAATCCGAAAATGCCGTAAAAAAGCTATCATCGAAATCATCCTAATATAGCCGGCCATGTCCTTTGATACCTTTACACTCGACTTTTTTCGTCAGCTTCGCCAGAAGGGGATGCCCCTTACTTATGATCAGTACGGATTGTTGCTTGACGCCGTCCGGCACGGCTTAGGCTTGGAAGATCATACACGTTTTATGGAAACCTGTTGTTTGCTCTGGGCTAAAAACAGCGAAGAAGGTAAGTATATTCAAGAAGAGTTCAATATTTATTACAAAACTACTTTGGCGCGGATTGCGCGCGATGAAACAAAACAGCAACAGGCGCTCCAGCCGCCTCGCAGCGAACCAAAAGAAAAAGAACCTGAAAAACAAGCACCGATTCAAGGAGGAGACGAATCTGACGCCAAAGGCGAACCCAATCGGTCGGAAGACACATCGAAAAAATACTCCGAAGAAACCTTTACTGAACACGATGCCCCCACTATCGCATTTTATCCGCCTGAAAAAGGAACAGGAGAAGGAAATGAGTTGGACGAGCAATTGTACGCGGCAGATACCAATTACATACAATCGCCTTTCATTTTATCTGATGATTACCTGCCCATATCTTTGAGGCAAATGCAACAGACATGGCGCGGTTTGCGCAGTTATGCAGCCGGCCGTGTCGGCGCCAATATCCATTGGGCCGAAACCGTGCAGCATGTCGCCCGGCAAGGTGTTTTCACCCGCCCCGTTTATGAGCGGATTCGGGAAAACCGGATAAAATTGGTCATTTTGATAGACCATCACGGCTCTATGACGCCTCATTGGGAGCTGGGGCAACACCTTATCAAAGCAGCACTCGAAGACGGTGGATACGCCGATGCGAACGTGTATTACACCCACAATCTCCCCATCAAATATTTGTACAAAAATCCAGGCCATACGCTGGATGTTCCACTCAATACGGTGCTAGCTCAATGTGCAGCACGACACACGACATTTGTAATTTTTTCAGACGCGGGCGCAAGCCGGGGACATTTCAATCCTCAGAGGATTATCGCTACCCAAGACTTTTTAGGGCAGCTAAAAAAATGCACAAAATCGGTGGCTTGGCTCAATCCCATGCCCCGGCACAGATGGGAGGACACATCGGCCGAACTCATCGAACGCATGACGCCCATGTATGAGTGTATGGAATCCGATCTGGAGGCCGCTGTGCGAACACTAAAAACAGGCAGGTATGCACGAATATGAAGCCTTATTAGAACAGCATCGGAACGTGTACCCGATCGAAAACCGCGATTATGACCGGATTGCCCACTTTTACAGGCAGTCTCGCGTTCACGATCTCTCCGGTCTTGGTATAGGGCATGGCCTTTTTGTCCTGTATGCGGCTTTGCCCGTGTTGCTTACGCCCGACCTGCTGCACAAACTTTGCTTCAATTTTAAAAATTTTTATTATCAGGACAAACCTCAATCCATTCATCCGGTAGCTGTCAGCGATCTTCTCATGTCCTCACTTTGCCGGCAGGTAAAGAGCAATACTTATGAAATACCAGAATCCATCCGCTTTTTCCTTTTGAGCCTTTTTCAAAAATGCGTACGAGATAAAGCAGTGAAGGAATGGCTGAGATTTCCCGACGAAACTCCAGACAGGCGCGTTGCAGAATTTACCAGGTATTACGCCGCCCATACCATAGCGTCGGGTTCGCCTTACGGTTTAGCTACCATGAAAGCACTTCAGTTGAATGCCGGTATGTATTTATTTCCAGCCAAAGCGCTGGAGCAAATGGCCCGCGACATGGCGCAGACAGGGCATGATGCTTCCAGACAGCACAGGCTGGCCATCACAATTGAACAAGCGCTTGTACAACACCAAAACTTCCAGAAGGCAGATCAAATGCCAATCAATGTGGAGAAAACCCGCTCTGACGCCTCGCTTCAGTTGCTCCTTACCTACTCCCGCACCCTGAAAAAGTTTTATTTGGAAGGAGATACCGATGAAGTACGTACCGGCTTCGAAACCTTGCTCCGGGAAAGTGTCGTATCAGAAACCCGTTCTATCCCGCCCGTACTACTGCCGGTACCCCAAAAGATCGCGGAGGGCATCAGGATACCAGTTCCGGGAATCAATCCGAATGTAGAATTAGCCCTCGAACTGATTCGTCAGGAACAGGAGCAAAAGACAGGGTATCTGGAGTTAGGTAAGTGCGGGCTGCGCTATGACAATCCGAACCTTGATTCCATCTGGAATGAATTAGGAAAGCTGACGCACCTGGAAACACTCATTTTGAGTAACCGCTGGATAAATTCCGACGGTAAAGCAGAGACCAGCAAAAATGCAGGACCAGATAACGGCCTGAAGCAGATTCCCGCTTGCATTTTACAGCTTACCCGATTAAAAAAGTTGATCATCAGCGGCGACGTTCCCAATAGCTGGGGCATACGCAACATCGAAAACCTGCATACGCTGATCAATCTCCAATATTTGGACCTCAGTAGAAATAGAATTTCCCAAATATCGGGATTAAAAAAGCTCAAAAAGCTGGAAGAGCTTTATCTCAGTAACAATGAAATATCTGCCATTACCGGCATTCAGCGTTTACCTAAGCTACGAACATTATTTCTGACCAACCAGAAAATTACCAATGTGGAAGGGCTGGCCCAAATGCAAGCATTACAAAGAATTGACCTTAGTCACAACCCCTTTAAAAATGCTAGCCCTTTATTGCCATTTCTCACCCGCAATACCTCCCCATTGAAGTGGGTGCTGAAGCTCAAAAGTTGGGAAACGAAAAACGGGGAAATCAATTTGCATGGCACCGGAATATCTCGCGATCATTTAGAACTCATTTCCAAAGGAACAGGGGCCATTTTAAAATACTATGATGAGTTGCAAAAAAAGTCAGAGCGAGAAGCTGTATTTGCCCGGCGTTTTAATCCTTATATTGTTGGGCCGCCAATTAAAAATTCCGCTCAGTTCTTTGGCCGCGAAGAAGTGATTCGTACCATCTTTTACGGTATTCATAAGAATAGTTTTTTGATTGAAGGAGAACGAAGGATTGGAAAAACATCTTTATTGTATGCTTTGGAATCCCAAATGCTAAATAGCATTAAACTTATCAAAGATGTTTTTCACCCGGTATATTTGAGTATTCAAGGAATAGATCAAAAAGATTTTTGGAGAATGCTTGGTGAGAGTTTATTTTCAATTATTAATAAATCGGGGCTATCGTTAAGCAATTACTATGATTTTTATGATTTACAAAAGGATATTTCATCAATATTACACACGCTTGAGAGTGACTATAAAAACGGGGGAATTAGAATTATTTTTCTTTTAGATGATATAGATCAATTTCAAAATTACGATAATCAATTATTATCACAGTTCCGACGATTGCTCCAAGAAGAATCTCGCTTGGGTTTCATAATGGCCGGGGGTAAAATAGAGCGATACTTTAAGGAGCTTACTACTACTTGGTTCAATCAGTTGGTGACTTACAAATTAGAGCCATTAGATAGAAAGGCTGCACAAAACCTTATCATTCAGCCGTTAGAAGACAGATACGATTTCGATTCGGAGGCTGTACGGCTTGTCCTAAGCGAGAGCCAATTAAAACCTATGGCCATTCAATCCATCTGTTACCATGCAGTAAATAACATGTTGAACAGGAGCATTAACACTGTTATCGAGGTGGAGGATGTCCAAGCAGCTTTAAAAATCTGGAAAGTAGATAATGCCGACAGATTCGACGCTCCGGATATCCTTAAAGATGCTATAAAGCCCAGAAAGTTCACGGCCTCCATAAGCGGAAACATTTCAGGGAAGGGTCCCAATCCTTATAGAGCCGATCAATATTTAGTAAAGATTACTGATTTTTATAACCGGCAGGAAATCCTCAACAAACTAAACAGGAATGCTTCCGGGCTTAAGTATCTCCTTAAAGGGCCACGGAAAATAGGTAAATCATCGCTGCTCCAATATACACAAATGCAAATAATTGAGCAAAAAACAGGCATACCTATAATGGTTGACATGGCAATTATCCGCTCATTTATTGATTTCACAAGCCTATTAAAAGGATCAATATATAGCGTCATCAGGTTGCTGAAATTATCCGAAGTGAGCTTGGAAAACTTAAAACCTGTAGAAATCATTCAAAAGCTAATCAATTTGGCATCGCTTTATAAGCGTCAAAACTACATCATACTAATTGACAACCTTGATCAGATTCTTTCTTTTTCCAAGAGCGAATTTGAACACATGAACGAAGTGCTTAGCCTGTCAAGAAAGAATCTCACTTTCATTATGACTTGCGCTCCGAACTTTGAGAAAGAATATTCAAACCGACTTCCTCAAAAGAGCTTTTTAAAATCTTGTGAAATAATCCCTCTTTCCACTTTTCCAAAGACAGATGCTGAAAATTACATACGCCAAACTCAAAGCGATTGGGGCGAAGTAGAAATTGACAAGGTAACGTTAAACGCAATTATTAAGCATTGTGGGTATCACCCTTACTACATCCAAAAAATCTGTCACGAATTGTATGGAGACAGTACAACATGGGTAGATTTGGATATGTCATCCGATATTAGAGAGTGTGTTGAGTCTGATTTTCGTTACCTTACCCAAGCACAACAGAATATATTGCTTCAATTTTCATGGGGCAAGGTTCTGAATTCTAAAAAAATCAGTGGTTATACTTCGGATAAGTCTCAGGATGTGCTAAATGAATTGGAGTTTTTGGGATTTCTAAGAAAGGTGGATACCGGATATGAACTGGGGAATTATTTTCTGTGGCTGTGGATTGAGGAAAGAACAGCCTCTCCTAAACTCAATGTATTCATCTCTTACTCTCACAAGGATGAGGACTTCAAGGAGGCCCTTGACACCCATTTAACGATGCTCAAACGCAGCGACAAGATCGCCGCTTGGAATGACCGTGCCATCCTGCCCGGCACGGAGTGGGATGCAGAAATCAAACATCAATTGGAAGAAGCGCACATTATTCTCTTGCTCGTCAGCGCCAATTTCATTGCATCTCAATATATTTGGAAACACGAACTTGCCCGCGCTATGGAGCGCCACGAGCAACGGGAAGCCAGCATCATCCCTATTTTTATTAAGTATTGTGATTGGAAAGGGGGGCCGTTCGACAAATTACAAGGTCTGCCTAAAGATGCAAAGCCTGTCGGCAGGGCTGATAACGACATGGCTTGGAGAGAAGTAGCTCAAGGGGTTAAAGCTGTGGCCGAGGCAATCCTATCCGGCACCCCGATTCCACTGTTTCCCCCTCTCACCACTGAGCCTACCACTCTACACCAACCTCCTAAAAGTAGTAATGTCAAGCCACCAAAAAATCAAGAGAAAATTCTCCAATCTTGCGCAACTCGACTCCGGGGGCATGCCTCGTTTTTTGCCAACTTGTCTCCTTATGTGGAAGCAGATGAACTGGAAATGAAAAGAGCAGCGATTGAGTCCATTATGGATGAAGTGCTAGATCATTTAGATGCTTCAAGGAAAGGAGCATTCAAATCTGCTATATCGGAAGCAGAGATAGGAATCAGGGCGTTATTGCGAAGCATCCATAGAGAGAAAGATCGTTCGCGAGAATTCTTCAAAGAGGGTAAAGAAATATCAAGTTTTCTGAAGACGGCAGCATCGTTATTATGAGTATAACCTCCTGTCATGTTTATGTTCCATTCCTGATACCCTCTACGGCAAACACCCCCGCGTCAGCGCCACATAATCCGGGCGATCTGAAGAATGTTTGTGGATGAAACTGCCCCGCACATTTCGCTGATAGATGACAAAAATGCCCGGCATCTGGAAGCCGTCGCCCAATTCGGCGCCATAGCCATTGCCTTCTACTACGATGGATTGAAAGCCCCGTATCCAGGAGCGCAGGCCGTACAACTGCCGGTAACTGCCCTTTACCAAACCGAAAGCCGCGTAATATTGGCACATGGGGTCGCTGATGTGTTCCGCGCCGTCCAATCCGAAACGATGGAAAAACGGTTCGGCAGTGTCGTTGTCGGTCATGTGAACGAAGATGATGCGGACGCCGAGGCGTTCGATGTCCTCTCTGAGGTCGGAAATATCGGCCAGGGCTTCCCGGCAAAAGGTGCAGCCAAAATGCCTCAGAAATATGAGCAACACAGGGCTGCCGTCGGAGACCTGGCTCAGGGAAACGCCGCGATTGGTGATCATGTCGGACATTACCTCCGGGTTGTTCAATACAAATTCCATCCGCTATTCTTGCTTTTTCGACCGTTTCAAAACAAAGCGGGTTGGTGAAAGTTCATAAAAATGAGGCATTGTGTATAGTCTCGTCTCTCGCTCAGTAGATTTCCAACAAACCATAGTGCGCGCTGTTTTCAAGGGTCTCTATTTTTGCGGAATCCAGCAAGATTTTCATGAAGCCGCCAGGATTTTTACACTTTCCTCTCTGTCTGCTGCAAAAGCGAGCGCAGCCCGAATGGCCTCTAAACTCAATTCGGGAAAGTCTTCTAAAATCTCCTCATAGCTCATTCCGGCGGCCAGCCAGCCCAGAACGTCACCCACCGTGATGCGGGTATTTCGGATACACGGCTTCCCGAAACGGATGTCAGGGTGGATGGTGATGATTTCGCGGTAGTTTTTCATACTAATGCTGTTCGATACATTCGATGACAACATACAAATGGAGACAAGGGTTGAATTGCCTAATGCTTCCCACTGCTATTGAGTCATTGGCATCCCGCTATGAGCAGGAACCTGAGTTCAGTTTCATGCCGGGCAATTTCCCCTCACTCCTCTGCAAACCTCTTAACCCTTTTTTAAGAAGAAATTTATTTATAAAAAACTCATAAACAACAAGTTAAGCAATCCACCCACCAACTCCACCTCTTCCTTCTTGACACAATTTAACGATTTCCCGGCGCCGGATTAACGCTTCTTTAGCTTACCTCGCCTTTGGGAGGGATTAACTTCGCATCATCAAAACAACCAAATGAGGCACCTGATTTAGTCACCTGTTAAAATCGAAAAGCCATGATGAACCTGCGAATGAAACCGGAAACAATGGCGCTCTTGTTGGCGTCGGCTCTTTTTGCAGCCTCTTGTATGTCCCCCGAAAAATTAGTGGAAACAGGCGACTACGACCGCGTCATCGAAATGTCTATGGACAAATTGGCCGGCCGCGCCAAAAAGAATCCCCGCTATGTGGATGCCCTCAGCCAAGCGTTCGAGCGTGCCAATGACCGTGATCTGGCGGAAGCTGAAGCCCTCCGCCGCGACAATCGCCCCGAACACTGGGACCGCATCCTCAGCCTGTATCAGCGGGTGGCCGACCGCCAAAACCGCGTGGCGCCCCTGATGCCGCTGGCCGACAAGCACGGCATTCGCGCCGATGTCCGCTTTGTGCAGGTAGAAGACCTCATCCGCGATGCCCGCAACAATGCCGCCGAATACCACTACAACCGCGCGCTGGAACTGATGGCACAGGCTCGCCTTGGCGACCGTTTCGCTGCCCGCAATGCGTACGACGCGCTCTCCGTCATAGACCGCTACTTCCGCAATTATCAGGACAAAGAGGCCCTCAAAAACGAGGCGCTCCACCTTGGCAAAACGCATATCCTCCTCAGCGTGCGCAACGAAGCGCAGGTACTCCTGCCCGAATACTTAGATGCAGAATTGCGCCGATTGCCCCTCCGCGACCTCGACAGCCGCTGGCGTCAGTACCACACCCGCCCATTGGCCGGCGTACAGTACGATTATGAAGTGGTGGTGAACATGGTCAACATAACAGCAACGCCCGAAATGGTACGCGAACGCGAGTACGAAGATGTGTGCGAAGTGGAAGACGGGTTTGAATATATCCTGGACAGCCGTGGGAATGTGATGAAAGATACTGCCGGCAACGACCTGAAAGTGCCGAAAAAGAAGTTGGTCCGCGCCCGCGTATTTGAAACCTGGCAGCAGAAAACCGCCACCCTCCACTGCCGCGTGGACTTCTACGACAAGTATAACAATAACGCACTCATTGATTCCTGGCCTATCACCGCCGATGCTGTATTCGAGAACTACGCATCCACCTTTTCAGGCGATCAGCGCGCCCTCAGCGATCAGTCACGCAACCGCCTCGGCAACCGCCCGCTGCCTTTTCCCAGCGACGAAGCGCTCTTGATGCAGGCCGCCGACAGGCTCAAGCCCATCATCAAAAACCGGATTTCCAAAGCGAGAGTGACCACCTGATATCCCGATAAGAAACATTGATCTGCAAACATTTTGAACACCGGCGGGGCGCGTCTTCGTCGGTGTTTTTTATTTTTTCGTTACCCAAAATCCTCCGGTTTCAGCCCCTCAAAATCTGAAATCACCCGCACAACATGCTCAAAATGAGCAAATTCATCGGCAGTATGTGTGGTAGTGATGATGACGGCCTTCATACCGGCCCGGCGTGCGGCTTCTGCTCCGGTGGGCGAATCTTCAAACACGATACAATCTGCCGGCTCGGCGCCTAATTCTGTCGCTACCCGCAAAAAAACCTCCGGATCGGGCTTGCCTTTCGTCACCTGCGAGGCATCAATAACGGAGCCGAACAAGGGCTGCAAATGCAGATGATCGAGCACAAACTGCACATTTTCATGGGGCGCCGCCGTGCCTATGCCCATGCGGATGCCCGCCTCCTGAGCACTTTTTAGAAATGCCTCTAATCCGGGCACCAATTTCAGTTCCGACAGAAAAATATCGCGGTATTCGGCCTCTTTTTCCCAGGCAATGCGGCGGCGCTCTTCTGGCGAAAAACGACTGCCGAACAGCCGTTCCAATATCTCCTCATTGATGCCGTGAATGGATTGGCGTACTTCCTCCAGCGTCATATCCAGACCCAGCGCAGCCAGTTTGCGCTGCCAGGCCCTGTGATGCACCATCATGTTGTCCACCATGGTACCGTCCATGTCAAAAATGAATGTTTGTTTCATGAGTCAATTTCGGATTGAAAAAATTCGGGTTCAAGGTTTCGGGTTGCCACCCTACGTTCGCGGAATTTCGCGCCCTTCGCTAAAACCTGTCCGCCGGGGTGGATTCGCGTTAAACACTTTGGAGTTCCGGCAGGAACTGGCGGGTTTCGGGTTCCACGTTCAAAGTTTCGGGTTGCTCACCCCTCACACACTCACCCCCTCACCCCTGAAAACCGCCTACCAATGTCTGTCCCTCCTTTCCGCTTTGGTTTTTTCAAACACATCGCGATCTAAAAAGAACGTATCCTCTTGCGCCGGACCCTCATCTTCCCAGGAATAACGAGGCGGAGTTTCATCGTTTTCTTTGTTGTTTTTATACCAAAAAGCAGCAAACACGCCCGTCAGCGCGCCCAGCAGGTGGCTTTCCCAAGAGATACCTTCCTGACCGGGAACAATGCCCATGAACATAGAGCCGTAGTACATCAACACAATGAGTGCCAGTATGATAGACTTGATGTTGCGCCGAAAAACGCCGCTCCAAAATACAAATGCGACCAAACCATACACCACACCGCTGGCCCCTACATGCACTACATCGCCGCGCCCCAGCGTCCAAACGGCCGCCCCGGTGAGCAGATAAATCATGCTGAATGCCTGCCAGGCAATGCGCCGGTAAAAGTAAAACAGGATGAAAGTGAGGGCGGCCAATGGCGGCATATTGGAAAACAGGTGCCCCCAACTGCCATGCAACAATGGCGCAAAAACTACACCGATGAGGCCGTCGGTATCGCGTGGCAAAATACCCCAGGACAAGGGCGGAAACGTAGTGGCTACGCGCACCACATGCAGCACCGAGATCAGTGCCGTGAGTTGGAGCGAAAACACGAGACTGCGCCGGAAGGGTCCGGGACGTTTATTTTCCATAGCTTGTTGTTTTTGACGCCCAACATCAGGCCAGCACCCGAATCATTTCCATGATGCCGGGGTCTATTTCAAAGTTGTGCTTGATGGCCTGTTCAAATGGTGTAAAAGAAATTTCATGATTGACCTCGCCAATCATCACGCCGCGTTTGCCGGCCAATAACGCATTCACTGCCTCCATACCCATGCGGCTGGCCCGAACGCGCTCCATACAGGTAGGACGCCCGCCGCGCTGCACATGCCCCAACACGGTCACTTTAATTTCTACCGGCGTAACGAGACGCTTTTTCACCTCAGCCGCCACATGAAATGCTCCGCCGACATCATCGCCTTCAGCAACCACCACGATGCTGGAGTTCTTTTTATTGGTGAAGCCATCTTCCAGATCCTTTACCAATTTGTCCATATCCGTCGGAAACTCCGGCACCAAGATGTCTTCGGCGCCGGTAGCCAGGCCCGACATGAGGGCAATAAAACCGGCATCTCGGCCCATGACCTCTACAAAAAACAAGCGCCCGTGCGCATTGGCAGTGTCTTTGATGTTGTCAATGGCAGCCATGGCCGTATTGATGGCAGTATCGTAGCCGATGGTATAATCGGTGCCGTACAGGTCGTTGTCAATGGTGCCGGGACAACCGACGATGGCCAAATCGGGGTACTCCTTCATAAAAATATTGGCCCCGGTAAAAGTGCCGTCGCCGCCGATGGCTACAATGCCCTCTATGCCCTTGGCCTTGAGGTTTTCGTAAGCCTGCCGGCGACCTTCGGGTGTGCGAAAGGCATCGCTGCGCGCCGAACGAAGGATGGTGCCACCCGTCTGGATGATGTTGCTGACACTGCCGGCATTCATATCCATGAAGTCGTTTTCGATCATGCCCTGATAGCCCCGGTAGATGCCACTGACTTTTTCAATGCCCGCGTGCAGGGCCGTGCGTACTACTGCGCGGATGCAGGCGTTCATGCCTGGCGAATCGCCGCCGGAGGTAAAAACAGCTATATGTTTCATTGTTTTTTTGGATTTCGTAGTGTGTTTTATACTCAGGCCAAGTATCGGCGCTGAACCAATTGCACAAAAGCCTGGGCCGTTTCCACGCGCTCTTCATCCATCCACCGGTGCTGCTGCGCGAGTTGGATGAGATGCGCTTTGGCGCTTTCAAAATTGCCGAGCACGTTCAACTGCCGAACGTTTTCTGCAAAGGCATTTTGGTCTTTCCCAAACAAATCATTGGCGTACAGCAACTTGTCGTTGATGGCAAATGCCTTGGTGAGGTCGGCAATCGGCTGTTTGCTCAGTTTATCCGACAGGTCATTGGACGACTTGGTACTGAACAAGCCTTCGTAGGCGCCGGCAGCGCGGGGCGTCGGAGCGGGCTGCACGGGAGGAGCAGGCTGCGGCTTGGGCGGCGGCGGGGGTACTACCACTTGCGGTTGAGGGGCAGGCGCTTCAACAGGGGCGCGCACAGGCTCAGGTTGCACAGGGGCCGGAGCCGGAGGAACTTCCGTCACCGCTACTTCTGACACAGGCGGCGCGGATGCAGGCTGCACAACCGGCGCGGGTGCAGGAGGCGCTACCGGCTGCGGCTTGGGCGGTGGGGGTACTGCCGGCAGGGCCTGCAACTGGTTGAAATCGAGAAATACATTATACAGTTGCCGGATGTAGCTGAGCATGAGATCGCGCTCGATGGCCGATACCGGGCCGGGAGTAGCGTTGATACTGCGCCACAGGGCATTGATTTTTTCCAGCAAAATCTGAGCTTGTTGAGCTTCCATGTTGATTTTTACAAAATGATGGTACAAAAACAATCGGGCGCAAAGATAAAGTATTGGTAACTACTTAGCATCTTTTTCAAGGCCACAACCACGCCTTGGCGTGGCAATAGCCCTTAGCTTATTTTTTCTTGGGGAAGAAGATTTTCCTCATAGGTAAATTTCCAAATGTACTTTTGAAAATAAATCCTTCTCCTTTTGGAAAACCACCACGCAGGGCGTGGTTGTAGCTAATAGCTAAAGGCCGATGGAAAATGGTAAATAGATATCTCATTGAAAAAGAATTCTTGTCTTTTTGGAAAATCAACCACACAGGATTTGGGTGCGGCTAAGCTCATTTTCCTCCCGCTCACTTTGATGCTCATCCCCACCGTGTTGCAACCCGGTTTGACCCGGCTGGGGTACTCACTTAAAATAATGGAAACCAAATCTTTGTAATAATTGCAACAACTATAACCAACGTGTAGAAATTTCCCTTTAATTTACTCCGCAAAATGAGCACTCTTATGAAACATCACATTTTTTACCTGTTGATCGCAGCATTCTGTACTGCAAGCTGCGACAACCTGATTAGAAACCCTCAAGGCGCCGTGGTGGACGAGAGGGACACCATGACCTCTGCCCCGCCGGAAACAGTCCCGCAGCAGCAGGAGGAAACTGCCATGAATGATTCAGACCCGCACCCCGATCTCATAGGTTTTTGGGTAGGCTATTTTCTGAATGCTGCCGACGACGATTATTATGAAAAGTCTGTGTATGGAGATGAGGGCTTGAGTTGGGGCCGGGAAAACAAAATCAATATTTCCATAGATGAAATTCATCAGGGCCGCGTGAAAGGACACAGCGTGGTGGCAGGAAATAACCGCCCCTTTGCGGGCACTATGACGCAAGAGGGAAACCAATTTATTTTCGAGGTCGCAGAGCCGGGAGACGACCGATACGACGGGCGTTTTTCTTTTCACATTCAAAAAAACGACGACAAGCTGACAGGCACCTGGAATGCCTATAAAAAGATTGACATTCCCACAAGAAAATACGAGTTGCAAAAAAAACGCTTCCAATATGACCCTGAACTCATGCTGGAGCCATCGCGGAGATACGGCGACTGGGGGAAAGCGAAAAAAACGGCCATAGAGGATGAAGAAGAGCGCGAGGCATTCGGAGATTTTTATGTGCAGTTTGAGGCGGCTACGGATAAGGTATATGAAGTGAATGCTTCTACTACCTTGCTCACAAAAAAAGATGTGGAGAACTTAAAGAAAGGCGATTTGCTCATCATCCGCAATACGATTTATGCAAGGCACGGCTACTCTTTTAAAAACAGGCCTCTGCGCGTTTTTTTCGATGCTCAGCCCTGGTATATTCCCGTGCATACAGACATTCGGAGCGATTTCACAGAACTGGAAAAGAAAAATATCGAGTTGCTGCTGAGATATGAAAAAAATGCCAAAGTGTATTACGATACATTCGGCCGGGGATAAAAATGAATACGCGCCACTACTATCAATGGGGAGGCAAAGTGCTTCTGTATGGGGTTTTGTTCTTTTTCATTTACCTTATGGTATTGATTACCATACAGTATATTCCCATTGATTATGAGGCCGCATTTCTGGCCTTAAAGCAAGATGAAATCCAGTTGACGCATTACCGGGTAGCATTTTTCACGCATGTCTATTCCAGTATTTTTGTACTCCTATTGGGAGCCTTTCAGTTTTCCGGGATTATTCGAAGACATTATTCTTTGATTCACAAGGCATTCGGAAAGGCGTATGTGGCGCTTATTCTGCTTTTTGCGGCGCCTTCGGGACTGATAATGGGGTATTATGGCAACGGCGGCTTTTACGCGCAGGCGGCTTTTTGCCTTTTGTCTGCTCTGTGGTTTCTCTTTACCCTAAAGGCTTTTTTGGCTATAAGAGCGCGGCGGATTCAGGTCCATCAGAATTTTATGATTTTGAGCTATGCACTGACACTTTCAGCCATCAGTTTGCGCCTGTTTAAATGGTTGATAGCCAATACACTGGCACTACCACCGATGGACACCTACAAAATTGTTGTGTGGTTGGGATGGATATTCAATCTCGCGGTAGCACTTTTACTGATCAAAGCAAAACAAAGGGTTTGAGCGTAATGCCGCTTTGTTGGCCATCAAAACACGCTGCCATAATATTTACACAAGCAAAAAAAATCCCCCACGGAGTATTGAATTGCTCCGAAGGGGATTTTTTAAAACCAATATCCTCAGAAATTAATCTTCCATATCGTCTTCGTAGCGGGCATGATCCAATTCCAACTCGTGGGAATTGTCTTTGTGCGTCACCAAGAAGTTTTCCAGATAGCGCGATCCCGTACCTGCCGGAATGCGCTTGCCTACAATGACGTTCTCTTTCAGGCCGTTGAGGTCGTCGCGCTTGGCGCCGATGGCAGCCGTGCTGAGTACTTTGGTGGTTTCCTGGAACGAAGCCGCCGAAATCCAACTGTCGGTACCCAATGAAGAACGCGTGATACCCTGCAACATCGGGCTGGACGTAGCCGCTACGGCATCGCGGAACGTAACCGCTTTTTTGTCGTTGCGCTTGAGGAAGGAGTTCTCCTCGCGCACCTGACGCAGCGTAACGAGCTGTCCGGCCTTGAGGCGGTTCGATTCGCCGGCATCAATGACGAATTTCTTATCGAAAATCCAGTCGTTGGTTTCCAGAAAATCGTATTTCTCCACTGCTTCGCCTTCGAGGAAATGCGTATCGCCGGCCTCTTCAATTTGTACGCGGCGCATCATCTGGCGCACGATCACTTCAATATGCTTGTTGTTGATCGTAATACCCTGAGAACGATACACTTCCTGTACGCCGTTCACTAAGTAAGACTGCACGGCAAACGGGCCTTTGATGGCGAGAATGTCGCGGGGCGCAATGCTGCCGTCGGACAGCGGCGTGCCGGCGCGCACAAAGTCGCCTTCCTGCACCAGAATGTGCTTGGACAAGCCGATGAGGTACTTGCGTTGCTGACCGTCTTTGGCTACTACGGCTACTTCGCGGTTGCCGCGCTTGATCTTGCCGAAAGATACCACGCCGTCAATTTCGGAGACGATGGCCGGATTCGACGGGTTGCGCGCTTCGAAGAGTTCGGTTACGCGCGGCAGACCACCGGTGATGTCCTGAATCTTGCCCAGCTTGCGGGGAATCTTCACGATTTTCGTACCGGCTCTTACCTCCGTTTCGTCGTCAATGGCAATGTAAGCGCCCACAGGCAGCGTATAGCTCTTCAGTTCTTCGCCATCGGGGCTGACGATCTGAATGACGGGTACTTTTTTCTTGTTCTTCGATTCGATCACCACCTTTTCGGCAAAACCGGTTTGGTCGTCGCGCTCAACGCGGAAGGTCACGCCTTCTTCAACGTCTTTGAACTTGGTAATACCGGAGTATTCCGAAACGATCATGGCGTTGAAGGGGTCCCATTCGCAGATCAACTGCCCGCGCGTAATCTCCTGACCGTCTTTTACATGTACGGAAGCGCCGTACGGAATGTAGTGCGATGCCAGCAGTTTATTGTTCGGGCCTTCCACAATACGGATTTCACCGGTTCTGGAAAGTGCAATATCAATTACGCCGCCTTCTTCGTCCACATATTCGGTGATACGCATACCGTCGAACTCAATGCGGCCATTGAACTTACCCGTGATTTCCGACTCGGTTTTGGACACCGATGCAATACCGCCCACGTGGAAGGTACGAAGGGTGAGCTGCGTACCCGGTTCACCGATAGACTGCGCCGCAATGATGCCCACCGCATCGCCGTTTTCGGTAATACGCCCCGTAGCCAGGTTGCGACCATAGCACTTGGCGCACACGCCGCGCTTGGTTTCACAAGTGAGCACAGAGCGAATGGTAACAGATTCCACACCTACTTTTTCGATGTATTCCGAAGCCTTGCCGTCAATAAACTCTCCGGCTTTCAGGATCACCGCGTCGGTTTCCGGGTGTACAATATCGTGCAACGTGTAGCGGCCTTCGATGCGGGAAGACAGCGGCTCGATGACTTTTTCATTGTCTTTGAGCGCAGATGTTTCGATACCGCGCAAGGTGTTGCAGTCCGTTTCAAGGATGACCACGTCTTGCGCCACGTCCACCAAACGACGGGTAAGGTAACCCGCGTCGGCAGTTTTCAGAGCCGTGTCGGCCAAACCCTTGCGGGCGCCGTGCGTAGAGATGAAGTATTCCAATACCGAGAGGCCGTCGCCAAAGTTGGAGAGAATCGGGTTCTCGATGATGGCGCCGCCGGTATCGCCGCTCTTACGAGGCTTGGCCATAAGGCCGCGAAGCCCGCACAACTGCTTGATCTGCTGTTTGGAACCACGCGCGCCGGAGTCGAGCATCATAAACACAGAGTTGAAGCCCTGCTTGTGCTGCGATAGTTCGCGCATCAAGGAATCAGTGATGCGGTTGTCGGCATAGGTCCACTTGTCAATGATCTGGTTGTAGCGCTCGTTGTTGGTAATGAGACCCATGTTGTAGTTGTCCCACACTTCATCCACTTCGGCCTGAGCCTCGTTCAGCGTTTTGTCCTTGATGGAGGGCAAAATGAGGTCGCCGAGGTTGAACGACAAGCCGCCTTTGAAAGCCCAGGTAAAGCCCAGGTCCTTGATGTTGTCGAGGAATTCGGCAGTTACCTTGAAGTTCGTACGGCGCAGTACGTCGCCGATGACTTTTTTCAGGTTTTTCTTGGTCAACAACTGATTGATGTAAGGCACTTCATCAGACACGGCCTGATTGAAGATGATGCGACCGGTAGTCGTATCTATCAAACGCCTTGCAACAACGCCGTTTTCATCTTCCACATTCACCCGCACTTTGATGGGCGCGTGCAGGTCGAGCTGGCCTTCGTTGAATGCAATCACTACCTCTTCAGACGAATAGAACTTCCGGCCTTCGCCCTTTACAGGCGTTTCGGGAGTACCTTTGCGCTCTTTGGTGATGTAGTACAAGCCCAATACCATGTCCTGTGAAGGCAGCGTAACGGGCGAACCGTCTTGCGGGTTGAGCATGTTGTGCGAAGCCAGCATAAGCACCTGCGCTTCGAGTATGGCCGACTGGCTGAGCGGAACGTGAACCGCCATTTGGTCGCCGTCGAAGTCGGCGTTGAACGCGCCGCACACCAAGGGGTGCAACTGAATGGCCTTGCCTTCGATGAGTTTGGGCTGGAATGCCTGAATAGAAAGGCGGTGCAGCGTCGGGGCGCGGTTGAGGAGCACCGGGTGGCCTTTGAGGATATTTTCGAGGATTTCCCAGATGACGGAATCCTTGCGATCCACCAATTTCTTGGCCGATTTTACGGTTTTCACAATGCCGCGCTCGATGAGCTTCCGAATAACGAATGGCTTGAACAATTCAGCCGCCATCGTTTTGGGAATGCCGCACTCATGGAGCTTCAGGGTCGGGCCTACCACGATCACAGAACGACCGGAGTAGTCCACACGCTTACCCAACAGGTTTTGACGGAAACGGCCCTGCTTGCCTTTAAGAATATCGCTCAAAGACTTGAGCGCCCGACCGCCCTCAGCCTTCACGGCATTGGATTTGCGGGAGTTGTCGAACAGCGAGTCCACGGCTTCCTGCAACATCCGCTTTTCGTTGCGCAAGATCACTTCCGGAGCTTTGATTTCCAGAAGGCGCTTGAGGCGGTTGTTGCGGATGATAACCCTGCGATAGAGGTCGTTGAGGTCGGAACTGGCAAAGCGGCCGCCATCCAAAGGCACCAAGGGGCGCAGTTCGGGCGGCACTACCGGCAGGTATTGGATGATCATCCATTCCGGGCGATTCTCCATCTGCTGCTGACCTTCCCGGAAAGCCTCCACCACGCGCAAACGCTTGAGTGCTTCCGATTTGCGCTGCTGCGAAGTCTCATTGGCTGCCTGATAGCGCAAATCATACGAAAGCTGATCCAGATCAAGGCGCATGAGCATATCGCGAATGGCCTCGGCGCCCATGCGGGCAACGAATTTATTCGGGTCGCTGTCGTCTAAGCTTTGATTGTCTGCCGGCAAAGCGTCCATCACTTCCATGTACTCTTCCTCGGTGAGCAACTCATTGAGGACCTTGCCGGAAACACCCGGCTGCAACACCACATAGCGCTCGTAATAAACAACCGATTCCAATTTTTTGGAAGACAGCCCCAACAGGTAACCGATTTTGTTGGGCAAGGAACGGAAGAACCAAATGTGTACCACCGGCACCACCAACTTGATGTGGCCCATGCGTTCGCGGCGCACTTTTTTCTCCGTTACTTCTACGCCGCAACGGTCACAAACGATTCCTTTGTAACGAATGCGTTTGTATTTGCCGCAGTAGCACTCGTAGTCCTTTACCGGGCCGAATATCCGCTCACAAAACAGACCATCGCGCTCCGGTTTGTAAGAGCGGTAGTTGATCGTTTCGGGTTTGAGCACTTCTCCATAAGAGCGCTCCAAAATATCGTCCGGCGAAGCAAGGCTGATAGTGATGCCACTAAAATCCTGCTTTTGGGTCTGATTCTTTTTGAAAGGCATATTGCTGGCGAGTTGAAAAAGATTTTCAAAAAAATTGATTACTCAGTGAAGGCCGATTCATCAATCGAACTTCACATCCAATGCGAGGCCGCGCAATTCGTGGACCAATACATTGAATGATTCCGGTACGTTAGGCTCCGGCAGGTTGTCGCCTTTCACGATGGCTTCGTAAGCCTTGGCGCGCCCTGCAATGTCGTCCGATTTGATGGTGAGCAATTCCTGCAGAATGTGCGATGCACCGAAAGCTTCGAGCGCCCACACTTCCATCTCACCAAAACGCTGACCACCAAACTGCGCTTTACCACCCAGAGGTTGCTGCGTGATGAGCGAGTACGGGCCGATGGAGCGGGCGTGGAGCTTGTCGTCCACCATGTGAGAGAGTTTCAGCATGTAAATGATGCCCACCGTGGCCTGCTGGTGGAACCGGTCGCCGGTTTCTCCGTCGTGCAGGTAGGTTTGTCCCAGGCTGGGCAATCCTGCTTTCTGGATGTACTCTTCGATCTCGTCTTTGGTGGCGCCGTCGAAGATGGGCGTAGAGAATTTTACACCCAATTTTTCGCCCGACCAACCCAGTACGGTTTCAAAAATCTGGCCCAGGTTCATACGCGAAGGTACGCCCAGCGGGTTGAGCACAATGTCCACAGGCGTTCCGTCATCCAGGAAAGGCATATCTTCGATGCGCACGATGCGAGACACGATGCCCTTGTTGCCGTGACGTCCGGCGAGCTTGTCGCCCACCTGAAGTTTGCGCTTCTTGGCGAGATAAACTTTGGCCAATTTGAGTACGCCGGCGGGCAATTCATCACCAATGCTGATGTTGAATTTTTCGCGCTTGTAGCGGCCTACTTCTTCATTCACTTTGATGCTGTAGTTGTGCAGCAATCGGGCGATGAGTTCGTTGGCGGCGGCGTCTTCCGTCCAGTTGGCGTAGTCCACCGTTCCATAGTCCAGATCGCGCAGTACCTCCAAAGAGAATTTGACGCCCTTGGGTACCAATTGCTCGTTGTAAATGGTGCGCAAGCCCTGACTCGTTTTGCCTTTCACCAACACTTGCAACTTATCAATGAGAATGGTTTTCAACTCATTGAGCGCAATCTCGTGCTGGTCGTCCAACTTAGTGAGCAGGTCTTTTTCCTGCGCCTTTTGCTTGTTGTCTTTTTTGGCGCGCGCAAACAACTGCTTGTCAATCACCACGCCACTGATGGACGGCGGTGTTTTGAGCGAAGCATCCTTCACGTCGCCGGCTTTGTCGCCGAAGATGGCACGAAGGAGTTTTTCCTCCGGTGTCGGGTCGGATTCGCCTTTCGGAGTGATCTTACCGATGAGGATATCGCCTTCTTTCACCCAGGCGCCGATGCGAACGATACCGTTTTCATCGAGGTCTTTGGTGGCGTCTTCGCTCACGTTGGGAATGTCGTTGGTCAATTCCTCTTCACCGAGTTTGGTATCGCGCACATCCATCTCGAAGTGTTCGATGTGGATGGAGGTAAATACGTCCTCGTGAAGTACGCGCTCCGACAACACAATGGCGTCTTCAAAGTTGTAACCTTTCCAGGGCATGAAGGCCACTTTGAGGTTTTGCCCCAGTGCCAATTCGCCCTTTTCGGTTGCGTAACCTTCACACAGCACCATGCCCGGATACACGCGATCACCCCGGCGCACAATCGGCTTGAGGTTGATGCAGGTACCCTGGTTGGTACTCATAAACTTGGTGAGCTTGTAAGTACGGCGGTTGTCTTCAAAAGAGATCAACTGCTCGTCTTCGTTGCGGTCGTAGCGGATGATGATTTCGTTGGCGTCCACATACTCTACTACGCCCTCGCCTTCTGCGTTGAGCAACATGCGGGAGTCAAGCGCCACTTTGGCCTCCACCCCCGTACCCACGATGGGAGAGCTGGGGCGAATGAGCGGTACCGCCTGACGTTGCATGTTCGATCCCATGAGGGCGCGGTTGGCGTCATCGTTTTCGAGGAAGGGAATCAAAGAAGCCGATACGCCCACAATCTGGTTGGGCGCCACGTCCATATATTCCAACTCATCAGGCGTCAACACCGGGAAATCGCCATGTTCGCGGCTTTTCACGCGGTCTTTTACAAAGGCGCCCTTTTCGTCCAATGGAGCATTCGCCTGGGCAATCTTGAGAAAGTCTTCTGCTTCTGCCGACAGGTAACGCACTTCGCTTCCGTCCACCACGCCATCGGTTACCGCACGGTAAGGCGTTTCCAGAAAGCCCATTTTATTGATCTTGGCGTGTACGCACAAGGTAGAGATCAAACCGATGTTCGGACCTTCAGGCGTTTCGATGGTACACAAACGGCCGTAGTGCGAATAGTGTACGTCGCGCACCTCGAAGCCGGCGCGTTCGCGCGAAAGACCGCCCGGGCCTAAGGCCGAAATACGACGCTTGTGCGTGATCTCGGAAAGCGGGTTGGTCTGATCGAGGAACTGAGACAACTGGCTGGTACCAAAGAAGGAGTTGATGACGGAAGAAAGCGTGCGGGCATTGATGAGGTCCACCGGAGTAAACACCTCGTTGTCGCGCACATTCATTCTTTCGCGGATGGTGCGGGCCATACGAGCCAGACCAACGCCGAACTGAGCATACAATTGCTCGCCTACGCTGCGTACGCGGCGGTTGCTCAAGTGGTCAATATCGTCAATCTCAGCCTTCTGGTTCATCAGGCTCACCAAATACACCACGATGGAAATAATATCCTCGCGGGTGAGCACCAATGTGTCCATGCTGGTTTCCATGCCGAGCTTGCGGTTGATCTTGTATCGGCCTACTTCGCCAAGGTTGTAGCGCTTGTCGGAGAAGAACAATTTTTCGATGATACCGCGAGCCGTTTCTTCGTCTGGCGGATCAGTACCGCGCAATTGACGATAGATATAAATCACTGCTTCGACCTCCGAACTGGTGGGGTCTTTTTGCAATGTATTATAGATGATAGAGTAATCCTGGTCAATGTCTTCTTTCTGAAGGATGACCACATCGGTTTCTGCATCTAAGATGCGCTCAATGTTGTCTTCATCCAGAATGATGTCGCGCTCCAGAATGATCTCGTTGCGCTCAATGGTTACCACCTCACCGGTATCTTCGTCCACGAAGTCTTCCGACCAGCTACGCAGTACCCGGGCAGCCAACTTGCGGCCAACGGATTTTTCCAACTGTTCGCGCGTGGCCGGCACTTCATCGGCCAAACCGAAAATATCGAGGATGGCTTTGTCTGTGTCGTAACCAATGGCACGCAGAAGGGTGGTTACCGGGAACTTCTTCTTGCGATCAATGTACGCATACATGACCGTGTTGATGTCGGTAGCAAATTCCATCCAGGCGCCTTTAAAAGGAATAACCCTGGCAGAATAGATTGCCGTGCCGTTCGGGTGGAAAGTCTGACCGAAAAATACGCCCGGAGAGCGGTGCAACTGAGAAACGATCACCCGCTCGGCGCCATTGATAACAAAGGTGCCTTTGGGCGTCATGTAAGGGATGTTCCCAAGGAATACATCCTGTACTATCGTTTGGAAATCAACGTGTTCCTCATCGTTGCAGGAAAGACGCAACTTGGCTTTGAGAGGTACGCTGTAGGTCAGCCCACGGTGCATACATTCTTCGATGGAGTAACGAGGCGGATCAACAAAGTAATCCAAAAACTCCAGAACGAAGATGCTGCGAGCATCCGTGATGGGGAAGTTTTCCTGAAAAACCTTATACAGGCCTTCGCTGATCCGGTTTTCAGGAGTAGTTTCCAATTGAAAGAACTCCTGAAACGATTTGAGCTGGATTTCAAGCAAATCGGGGTGAGGAGAAGGGAATCTGATTTTGCCGAAGCTTACGCGTTTAGCTTCTGCCGTAGGAACCATGCCGTTTGATGCCATTTGCAAATGATATTTTATTCCCGGATATGTTAAAGTGCCTTTTCAGGCAAAATGTTCAGCCTGTGCCGAACTTTCGTCATTTCTTTCAAAGACGACAATAGGCTTAACGGATCTAAACAGACCCGTTAAGCCTTTTTGTTGTCGAACAAACTGACAATCAAGTACTTGACTGCCTGAGAGCCGACGGAGGAACTGCTTACTTCAGCTCAACCTCTGCGCCCTGCTCTACCAGAGTGGCTTTCAGAGCTTCAGCGTCAGCTTTGGGCATACCTGCCTTCAGGGTGCAAGGAGCGCTGTCAACCAGTGCTTTTGCATCGCCGAGGCTGAGGCCCAACTTGTCTTTCACCAACTTGATGACCTGCAACTTGTTGGCGCCTGCTGAATTGAGAGCTACGTCAAACTCCGTTTTTTCAACAACCGGAGCAGCGCCGCCGCCATCAGCAGCCGGAGCAGCAATAGCTACAGCAGCAGCAGCCGGCTCGATGCCGTATTCTGTCTTAAGAACGTCTGCCAATTCGCTTACTTCTTTTACCGTAAGGTTGACCAACTGTTCTGCGAGGGCTTTGATATCTGCCATTTTTCTTAAATTTTGAAAAGGTGAAACGATAAAATTACTTTTATCGTGCGTTTGAACTTGGAAGCCGAATCAATGTGGCGGCCCGCTATCGGAGCAGTGGCTCCGGACAGGCTGCCGGGTAAAAATTACTGAGCTGCGCCGCCGCGTTCTTCCAACGCTTTGACTAAGCCGGCAATCGTCTGACCACCAGACTGCAATGCACTGATGACATTGCGTGCCGGAGATTGCAACAACATAACCACTTCGCCCAACAATTCTTCCTTGGACTTGAGCTTGACCAGCACTTCAATCTGCTCGTCACCCATAAATACGCTGGCGTCAATGTACGCAGCTTTCAGAACGGGGCGCTCGTGGTCTTTGCGGAATTGCTTGATGAGTGTTGCGGGCGCTTTGGCAGACTCCGAAAACATAATCGCCGTAGGGCCATGCAGTGCATCGTACAATGCAGCATAGTTGCGGTCTTCAGAGAAACTGTCCATTGCTTTGCGCACCAAAGTGTTTTTAACAACATGGAGTTCGATCCCGTTGTCATAGCACAGTTTGCGCAGTTTGTTCACCTGTCCCACAGTCAGTGTGGACGAATCGGTGAGGTAAAAATTATTGGCTGTTTCCAGCTTTTCTTTCAGCGCCTCAATGGCTGCTGTTTTATCTGCCTTCGTCATGGCTTCGACATTTTTTAAGACTAGCGAATCGTTTTGATGTCCACTTTGATACCCGGGCTCATCGTGCCGGCCACACTCACTGATTTCATGTAAGTGCCTTTGGCAGAGGAGGGCTTGAGGCGTTGGAGTGCCCCGAGCAACTCATTGGCGTTATCTGCCAATTTTGCGGGATCAAAAGAAATACGACCGACGGAAGCGTGAATGATACCATATTTATCTACGCGGAAAGAAATTTTACCGCCTTTGACATCGCCGACAGCAGCCGCGACATCCTGAGTAACAGTACCCGTTTTGGGGTTGGGCATCAAACCACGCGGGCCGAGGATACGGCCGATACGACCTACCTGACCCATGACCTGCGGCATAGCAATGACTACGTCCACATCTGTCCAACCGCCTTGTACTTTCTGGATCAATTCTTCCAAACCAACATAGTCAGCTCCGGCAGCTTTGGCTTCGGCTTCTTTGTCGGGAGTACAGAATACAGCTACCCTTTTCACTTTACCGGTGCCGTGAGGCAGGGTAACAGAGCCGCGAATCGCCTGATCGGGTTTGCGAGGGTCCACGCCCAAGCGAACGTGAATGTCAACGGAAGCATCAAATTTGGTGGTGTTCACCTGCTTGACCAAGGTCATAGCTTCCGGAATGGTGTAGAGCTTGGTACGATCTACCTTGTCCTCTACGGCTTTCCTTTTTTTAGGTAATTTTGCCATTATGAAAAAGTTGAGGTGCCAGCGTTCCGCACTGAAGCGAAACTCCCTGCTTGTGAAATAAAATCAGTTTACGTCCGAGTCTCCCCAAGGCGGCGTGCCCTCTACCCGGAGACCCATACTGCGAGCAGTGCCTGCCACCATGCTCATGGCAGCATCAAGGCTGAAGCAGTTAAGGTCAGCCATTTTGTCTTCGGCGATGGCTTTTACCTGATCCCAAGTTACAGAGCCTACCTTGTTGCGATTGGGCTGTGCCGAGCCACTCTTGATCTTGGAGACTTCCATCAATTGAGCAGCGGCAGGAGCGGTTTTCAGTACGAATTCAAAGGATTTGTCCTTGAATACCGTAATGATTACCGGGATGATCTTACCCATTTTGTCTTGCGTCACAGCATTGAAGCGCTTGCAAAACTCCATGATATTCACACCTTTAGAACCGAGCGCAGGACCGATTGGGGGCGCAGGGTTGGCTTGGCCGCCTTTGACTTGCAGTTTTATAAAGGTTTCGATTTCCTTTGCCATTGTTGTCGTTTTTGCCGGCCAGCTCATTGATTGCTCCGGGGAAGCGTATTTCGCCATGATTACCTGACGAAAACAGGAGCGCAAAATTTGCAGACCAAATCTTTATTATGCTTGTTTTTCTACTTGCATGAAATTGAGTTCCACCTCAGTGCCACGGCCAAAAATTTTCACAATGACCTTCAGCTTTTTCTTTTCCTCGTTAACCTCCTGAATATCCCCGACAAACTCGCTGAACGGCCCATCAATAATTTTGATGGTTTCGCCCACGATAAACGGTTCGATCAGCGATTCACCAGCCCCCTGAGATTCATCTACTTTGCCCAACATGCGGTTGGCTTCGGCTTCACGCATGGGAATCGGCGTGTTCTTGCCCAGAAAGTGGATAACGTTGGGCACATTGGCAATAGCCTGCACAATTTCCGGTGTAAACCGAACCGGATCGGCCTCAATGAGCAAATACCCTGGAAGAATGTTGCGCTCCGAAATTACTTTTTTGCCATTTCGGATTTTATATACCTTTTCAGTGGGTACAATCACCTGCGTAATAAACTCAGACCAGCCCTCGCGCTGTATCTCCAGCTCGATACGCTCTTTGATCTTGCGTTCTTTTCCGCTGATCACCCGCAAAGAATACCACTTTTTTTCTTCCGACATCGCTTCGGGAATATACTTAATTGGAACCTACTCCGTAAATGAGTTTAGTCAAAGCATTGGAACCGCCGTCCATCAGGATAATGACTCCCATCAAAATGGCAGAAGCTACCAATACGGCTACTGTATTGGACATCAGGCTACTCATAGTGGGCCAGGTCACTTTGTGAACCAGTTCATTATAGCTTTCCAGCAAGTACAATTTGATCTTTTCCATCTCGGATATTTATTGCACGGGCAGAAGGACTTGAACCCTCGGCCTACGGTTTTGGAGACCGTCGCTCTACCAACTGAGCTATGCCCGTATGACAAATAAATCAGCAGTTAACAGAGAAAGATTAGGCCCCCAAAAGAGTGCCTAATCTTTGCTCATATCACTTCTGAAAGAATCAGATATTAATCAATGATCTCAGTTACCTGACCTGCGCCAACGGTACGGCCACCTTCGCGAATAGCGAAACGAAGACCTTTTTCCATAGCGATGGTATTGAGGAGAGATACTTCCATCGTAACGTTATCGCCAGGCATTACCATTTCTACGCCTTCGGCCAGTTTGCAGTCGCCGGTAACGTCGGTCGTACGGAAGTAGAACTGCGGACGATAACCGTTGAAGAACGGAGTGTGACGACCACCTTCTTCTTTGCTCAGGACGTAAACCTCGCACTTGAACTTCTTGTGCGGCTTCACAGAACCCGGAGCGCAGATAACCATACCGCGACGGATAGCTTCTTTTTCAATACCGCGGAGGAGCAAACCTGCATTGTCGCCGGCTTCACCACGGTCGAGAATTTTGCGGAACATTTCCACACCCGTAACCGTAGAGGTAAGAGGTTTTTCGCCTTCTTTCAACATACCTACGATTTCCACGGGGTCACCGGTTTTGATAACGCCACGCTCAATACGACCCGTAGCCACCGTACCACGACCGGTGATAGAGAATACGTCTTCTACCGGCATGAGGAAAGGCTTGTCAACGAGACGCTCCGGTTGAGGAATGTCATTATCAACAGCATCCATCAATTCTTTGATAGCTCTTTCGCCATCGGGGTTACCTTCGAGAGCCTTGAGGGCTGAACCCTTGATGATGCTGGCGCTGTCGCCATCGAAGCCGTAGGTGTCGAGCAATTCGCGCACTTCCATTTCTACGAGTTCGAGCATTTCAGGGTCGTCCACAAGGTCAACTTTGTTCATAAAAACAACGATCTTGGGAACGCCTACCTGACGAGCCAACAGAATGTGCTCGCGGGTTTGCGGCATCGGGCCGTCCGTAGCTGCTACTACGAGGATGGCGCCGTCCATTTGAGCGGCACCCGTAACCATGTTTTTCACATAGTCGGCGTGACCCGGACAGTCAACGTGTGCATAGTGACGGTTGGCCGTCTGATATTCCACGTGCGCCGTATTGATGGTGATACCTCTTTCTTTCTCTTCGGGAGCGGCGTCGATGGAATCATAGTCCTTCTTCTCTGCAAGACCCGACTGGGAAAGAACGTAGGTGATGGCAGCCGTGAGAGTGGTCTTACCATGGTCTACGTGACCTATCGTACCAACATTTACGTGCGGCTTGGTTCTTTGAAATTGCTCCTTAGCCATTGGTAGTTGATTTAGGATATGGTTTAAAAAGATTAAAGATGCTGAACAAGAGCCAATGAAGGGAATTGAACCCCCGACCCCTTCCTTACCATGGAAGTGCTCTACCCCTGAGCTACATTGGCTTAAATGCCATAATGCAACAGAAAATAAAGAAGACTGCCGGTGCGCCTGCTTCATTTTTTGAGCGGACGACGAGATTCGAACCCGCGACCCTCAGCTTGGAAGGCTGATGCTCTACCAACTGAGCTACGTCCGCATTGCTAAAATGGTGGGGGTAATAGGATTCGAACCTATTCAGGCATAGCCAACAGATTTACAGTCTGCCCCGTCTCTCCCACTTCGGCGTACCCCCAAAAGATAATTATGTCAAATCAAATACGCTGCTTTTGCAACATTTCTGCCTATTTTGGCTGAGCCAGTGGAGGGACTCGAACCCCCGACCAGCTGATTACAAATCAGCTGCTCTACCAACTGAG
>ERZ761609.200-NODE-200-length-82237-cov-49.253730_pt1 | contig 82237 bp, 88 predicted proteins | sample MGYA00511163_ERZ761609 | MGnify/ENA primary metagenome ERZ761609 (study PRJEB28899, sample SAMN02445070) | bioreactor sludge metagenome | biome: EBPR sludge | place: Australia: Brisbane, Thorneside Wastewater Treatment Plant | collected 2011-12-16 ...
GATTGGTCAGTGACTGGAGTTCAGACGTGTGCTCTTCCGATCTGCCGGCGACGCGGCCCATTTTGTTGGCGGTGGTGCCGAGGGGGACCCAGGCGGGCGCGCCCGTGGCGGCGTGGGTGACCTCGCAACAATCGCCCGCGGCGAAGACGCCGGCGAGCGAGGTTTCGCAGTGTTCGTTGACGCGCAAGGCGCCGGAGCGGCCGGTTTCGGCGCCCGCGGCGGCGGGGATTTCGGCATTGGGCCGAAGACCGACGGCGGTGAGGATCAGGTCGTGGGTGAGCGCCGTGGGATCGGAGACGGGGGAGTTCAAGTGGACGCGGACGCGGGATTGTTCGAGGCGTTCGCGCAGGAGATCGGTGAGCCAGGCTTCGTTCCAGTGCAGCAGGTGGGGGCCGCGGTCGTGGAGTTCGACATCGAGGCCGCGGGCGCGCAGAGCGCCGGCCATTTCGAGGCCGATGTAGCCGCCACCGACGACGGCGGCGGTGCGGGGCTGGCGGGCGAGGGCGTGTTCGAGACGGCGGGCGTCGACATCGGTATGGAGGCTGAAGACGCGGGGATGGTCATGACGCTCGCGCGGCCGCGCGCCGGCGGCCCACACCAAGGCGTCGTAGCCGAGGCGTTCGCCGCTGGCGAGGACGACCTCGCGGCGCGCGGGATGAAGCGCGGTGACCTCGGCGCCGGTGCGCACGTCGATGTTGCGTTCCTGGCGGAAGAACTCCGGCGAATAGACGGTCAGCTCGTCGATGGAGCGCACCTGGCCTTCAATCAGGTAGGGGAGGCCGCAGGCGCCATAGGAGATGCGTTCGCCTTTTTCGAGGACCAGGATTTCGGTGGCGGTGGCGAGGCGGCGGGCGCGGGAGGCGGCGCTGAGGCCGGCCGCGACGCCGCCGACGACGATCAGCCTCATGCGGGGCCCTGCCCTCCGCGCTGGCGCTGGACGAATTCGAGGATATCGAAGCGCGGCGTCTGGCGGCCTGGGATCAGGCTGTTGATGGCGTCGATTTCGGTTTCATGGAGGCGGAAGACGGTGCTGAGCTTGGTGAGGATCATCAGTTCGAGGTTGCGCAGGCTGAGCCCGAACAGCGCGAGCGCGCCACCGGCCTTTAGCAGGCGGGTGTGCGTGACCACGAGGCAGCCGAGGGCGCTGGAATCCATGTAGCTGACGCGGGTCATGTCCACGACGATGCGCAAGTGGTTGGCGGCGACGGCGGCGTCGATGGCTTCGCGGAATTCCTCGAGCGCTTCGCCCGCCACAAGCCGGCCGGAGGGGCGCAGCAGCCGGACGCCCTCCTGGTCGTCGATGGTCAATTCGAAAGACATGGGAAGCCTATATTGTAATTGGTATGCAACCCTCCGGAATTTCCCGACGCGCGCTGTTCGCCTTGCCGGTTCTGAGGTTGGCCGCGCAGCCGGCGGCGGGGCGCAAGCGCCGCAGTGAGTCGTTTTTCGGCCTTCATTTCGACCTGCATCCGGGAGAGAAGGATACGGCGCTGGGCCGCGATGTGAATGAGGCGATGATCGAGCGGCTGCTGGCCGCGGCGGCGCCGGACTATGTGCAATACGATGCGAAGGGCCATGCCGGCTGGTTGGGCTGGCCGTCGCAGGTGGGTCCGTCGTCGCCCGGGATTGTGCAGGATTCGCTGCGGTTGTGGCGCGACGTGACCGCGCGGCGGGGCGTGGCGCTTTATATTCACTTCTCGGGCGTGTGGGATGGGGAAGCGGTGAAGCGGCGGCCGGAGTGGGCGCGGCTTGACAGGGAAGGGAAGCCGGATGGGCGGAACACGTCGACGTTCGGGCCCTATGTGGACGAGTTGATGATTCCGCAGTTGCGCGAGGCGGCGACGCGGTATGAGTTGGACGGGGTGTGGGTGGATGGGGAATGCTGGTCGGTGCAGCCGGACTATGCGGCGGCGGCGGTGAAGGCCTGGGGCCGCGGCGAGCCGCCGCGCGGGCCGGAGGACGCGCTGTGGCAGGAGTGGCTTGAGTTCCATCGCGAGCGGTTCCGGCAGTATGTGAAGCATTATGCCGATGCGCTGCACGCGAGTCATCCGAAGCTGCAGGTGGCGTCGAACTGGCTCTATTCGACGTTTGTGCCCGAGGCGCCGGCGCTGCCGGTGGATTTTCTTTCGGGCGACTATTTGGGGAATGCGTCGATTTCGCGGGCGCGGCTGGAGGCGCGGTACCTGGGGCAAACCGGCAAGCCGTGGGATCTGATGGCGTGGGGTTTTCAGCAGGCGCAATCGAACACCGTCGGGCATGTGCACAAGCCCGCGGTGCAGTTGCAGCAGGAAGCCGGCGTGGTGCTGGCGCAGGGCGGCGGTTTTCAGATTTACTATCAGCCGAGCCGCGCGGGTCATTTCGAGGAGTCGCACATTCGGGTGATGGGCGAGGTGGGGCGCTTCTGCCGCGCGCGGCAGGAGGTTTCGCATCAGACGGAGACGGCGCCGCAGATCGGCGTGGTGATGTCGCGCGAGTCGCTGTACCGCACGACCAACCGGCTGTTTGGCGGATGGGGCCGGGCCGATGCGCCGGCGGTGGGCTGGCTGGATGCGCTGGTGGCGTGCCAGTGGTCTGTCGATGTGATTCCGGACTGGAAACTGGCGCAGAGTGCGGCCAGCTATCCGTTCATCGTGCTGCCGGATTGGGCCGCGCCGGGGGAGGCGGCGCTTTCGGCGCTTCTGACTTACGCGGAAAAGGGCGGGCGACTGTTGGTGGCCGGAGCGGCGAATGCGCGGGCGATTGCGGAACGGACGGGGCTGACGCTGCGCGGCGAGGCGGCGGAACAGAGCGCCTACCTCGGCCGGGGCGAGGTGCTGGGCAACCATCGCGGGCTGTGGCAGGACGTGGAGGGAGGCGCGTGGGAGGTGGTCGAGGAGAGGTACCCGGCGCTTGATTCCACGAGGGACGGGCGGCCGGCGGCGGTGGGGCGGGCATTTGGCGCGGGGCGGCTGACGGTTGTACCGGGGCCGACGGGCGCGGTGTACGCGGGCACCCATGCGCCGGCGATCCGCGACTTTGTGAAACGGCTGGTGCGGCCGCACTTCACGCCGTTGGTGGAAGTGGAAGGGCCGCCGACACTGGAGGTGGCGCTGCGGCGCAAGGATGGACGCCTGCTGGTGCACCTGCTGAACTGCACGGGGATGCAGGTGGCCGGCGAATGGGCGGCGATTGACTATGTGCCGCCGGTGGGGCCGGTGAAGTTGACGTTCCGGGGTGTGAAGCCGAGGCGTGTGGAAGTGGCACCCGGCGGCAAGGTCTTGCGGCCGCCGTATCTTCTTGAACGACTCGAGGTGCATGCCGTGGTTGCCGTGACGGTCGCCGGTTGAACAACGGACTTGTTATACTCAGAAAGGTTGATTGAGAGGGCCTGTAGCTCAGTTGGTTAGAGCGCTACCTTGACACGGTGTCGAGATCAAGGAGTTGCAGGTGCCGGTTTTGAGTTTGCAGTGGTTTACGGGCGTTCGATTTGGACGCCATTTGGACTCCAGGAGCGCTACCTTGCGGTTTTGGACTCCGGGTGGACTCCAAACGGACTCCAGTTCGCCAGTCACACGTTGGGGCTCGTAGCTCAGTTGGTTAGAGCGCCTGCTTGACACGCAGGAGGTCACAGATTCGAGTTCTGTCGAGCCCACCACCCCCCTCCTCCACATCCCTTGGCAACCCGATTGCTCTCGCGCACGCGCGCGGTCGTACCCGCCGATTTGAAAACCTGTCTCTGGACCACAGTATGGTGCAGTGAGAAGAATTTCGATCGCCTATTACTGCGCCTGGCCCCAGCCCGGCTGAGGCCAGGCGTGTGGGATCAGGCTGCTTCTGACTGTGGATTCCTCGCCCGTCCGGATGTGGCGTGGAGCCACTACGATGGTGGTGATGAAGCCATCCGGCAAGAAGGCCGTCACGATCCCCCTCAACGGCGCCGAGTATCTGGAATTGGACGCTCGGTCGGCCGAGGTGGGACTGAGCCTGCCGGCGTTCGTCCGCACGTGCTGTGACCTGCCGGCGTGGATCAGCCGCGGCAGCGAGATGGCGGGCAGGCGCCGTCCCGCCGCGCGCCGTCCCAAGATGGCGCTGGAGCGGCTGGCCGTGACGGTTGTGCTGACGGAGGCTGAGCGAGTCACGTTGCGGGCGCACGCTGGTGAGGCCAGAACCACGCTCCCACAGTACTTCCGAAAGCGATGCGGGTTTGAGATCCGAAACAGTTCGCTCCCGAATACCATTGAACGCGATCGGGAGGAGGACGACGCCTGGGTGCGACTACAGCGACTCGGGCTGAATCCGCAGGGGTATTTCGGGCCGGAGGGGTGATCGCGATGCAGGGACACTGCTACTCGAACTAATCAGCGATCCGCCACATGCCCCCAGTAGTGCCGCCCCACATGCGAACTTCGGGACAGCTAGAAAATTGCACCGTGAAGCGAGACTCGTATGCTTCATACCGTCATGCTAGGATATGGCGCATGAGCTTTGCAGGTAAAATTGTCATGCTCACAGGCGCCGCCGGCACAGGAAAGAGCACGCTGGCAGCCGAGTGCGCCGCTCGAATTCGACCCTTACATAAGGTCGATATCGGCCAGTGGCTATTAGAAGCCAAGCGCAAGCAGGGATACCCCGAACTCACCTACGAACAACTCCGCACATTGTCGGCAGACATCATTACGCCCGAAGATGTCCGGGCCGCTGATTTCGCGTTTGTCGAGAGCCTTTCAGACCTGCGCGCACAGACGCATGTCATAGTCGACTCGCATGCCGTGACTCGGGAGACATTCGGCTATCGCATTACCCACTTCTCGCTTGATGACCTCCGGCGCATTGCTTTTGATGCGATCGTGATCACGTACTGTGATCCGGACGCTTGGCTGGAGCGGCGGTCATCCAACCCCCAAGGACGCCCTGAGCTTTCGCGGTTTGAAGTGCAGCACCACATGGCGCTCCAAGAGATGATTGGACTCAATTATGCAGTCGCGTGTGGGTGTCCCTGTTACGTCCTTGACACTACTTCTCAGAGCCCGAGTCAATTGTCAGACCGGGTACGTGGGATCATATGTTCCATAGGTGGAGTCGTTAGCGATCATCCGAATCGGCTCAAGTGAGATTACATGCCGGAACATCAAGATATTGACCTAAGAGCTGCGATCAATGCGATCTCAGATGTCATCCAGAACCGCCCTCGACCCCTGCGGCATTTCGACCAAATCTACATGAAAGCCGGGGATATGGTCCTGCAGAGTGAGATGGTCGCGCGGTGGGCTGACAATAAACGATTGGCCTTCATCGGCGATGGAGACTCAATAAGCGTGTGTGTGGCATATCTGCGCCAGGCCGGCATCCTACCGTATGGCCCCAGCGAAATTGTGGTGTACGACTTTGATGAACGGATGTTGAAAGCTGCGGAGCGATTTGCCGAGAAACAGGGGATTACGAATCTCACCGTCACCCTCTATAACGTGATCGATTCTTTCGTCGGCCCCGTAGACTTCGACTGCTTCTATACCAACCCTCCTTGGGGCGCCAGCAACGGAGGCGAGAGCGTAAAGATCTTCGCGCAACGCGGAATGGAAGCCACTAGCTACGCCGGAGAAGGAATGGTCGTTATCGCGGACGACCCGGACCTGGCTTGGCCGAAAGAGGTGCTTGCTAATGTCCAGCGGCACGCTCTCGGTTCTGGATTCTACGTTCAAAAGATGCAGTCGCAACTGCACTCCTACCATCTCGATGACGCTCCAAACCTCCGATCATGTAATCTGATACTCAGAGCGTTGCCGGGCAACAGAAGAGTGATGGAGAGTCTCCCAATTGGTGGAGAGCACCTAGCTAATTTTTATGGTCGCGATAATCGCGTCGTCCCAAAGTATGTCCGCGAGCGGACTAGAGTCGACTACGGGAAGGCGCACGACGACGAGTATTTCATTGAGACGGTGGAAAGAGGAGGTGATGAAAAAAATGATTGAGCCGGGAGCGGGTCTCTTGTACATGAAGGTCGGGACGCACGCACAGGAGTCGTTGGCCGACATCATCAAACGAAAGCGCAAAGAGATCGAGGCTGCGGGCCATGCCTTCTGGGGCTACGGTGGGAATACTTGCCACCCTAGCAATACAGTCCAACCTTTTGTGAAGACATTCGAACAGCAGGGGAAGACGATTTATCTGTGCATGGAGGAGATCGTATCGAATCACTTCCATGACCCAATTCGAGCTGATGAGTATTCCATTGATGGAATGCAATGGCACGAGATTCCGGCGGCTATTAACGCACTGGGCTCGCGTCATGCCCTGGTCATTGACGAACTTGAGGCGAAGGAATTTCCCCTACCACTGGCGAGTACCCGTGTGGCGTGGGGAAACAGTCGGGGTGCAAATGGCGACACGTATATAAGAGGCCGCGTGGACAAAGGCTGCCTTGAACGCGTGGACGAAGACCCTAATGAGGCTGCGGGGCGGATCGTGCAGATAGGACTCGTCGCGCGGATCGTCAAACCATACGCTGTCTTCTTGCGAAATCGCCCCAGATACTAGGTCGAGAGCACACGGGCGGCTTTCCTGCGGAGATCCCCAAGATAGCTATCCAAGCACTCGACTACGACAGCTTCGTTGGTCGCACTCTGACAGCCAGCACAGACAGTGAGAGCTTTGTCCACAGAGGGTTGTTCGCAGATTGCGGCACGAACAAGCCCATCATTGTCCCTTTCAATTGCCCGGCGCGTTAGTTGCTCCAGGCAGAACACGCGGCCGCACAAATACCATAGCCGCTCGTCTGAATCCAGCAGAACTTCCATCGCAGCGATGGCTCTCTTATCCCCTGTCAGGAGTCTCGGAATCTGCCGCGACACCACTAATGCGCACAGGTGGCTCTCGCCGGCATCCAGGTTCACACCCGCCCGTTGAGCTGCAAGCTCGAAGTCGGCGGCCATCAGTTGTTCTTCGCTCGTTGGCTCAACTGTTGAGACTAGTTCCAACAAGGCCTCCAGGTGTTGGAGAGCCTCCGCAGGCCCACCGTTCAGACCGATCTTCAAGATTCGGTGGGCAGCCACAAATCGAGCCGCGCCTAATACGCCAGCGGCATTGAGAGTTTCACAAGTCGGCAGTAGCAACTGGTTCACTAGTCCGTAGCAGGCAACCTTGATGACGATGTCGTTGTCGACAAGCGACGTCATGGCGCGGCGGTCCTTGGTCCTAATACGGCCTCCAGGTAGGCCTGGGCATCGTCTGGGATTCGGTCTAATTCCAGTTGCTCGCGAGCGACACTATTCACCTCGCGCCAAACTGACTTCGGTGCTGAGTAGATATATTTCAGGGCCGCGTGTGCAACTGGCCACTGGTTAGTCGAATAGCCAAAGCACATAGCCAAAGTGCCGGGCTCGATCCGCAGCTCATTTGATGCACGCAACGCAGCATCGGCAAGCGACCGCGCTCCGCCTGACCCAGTGCGACTCACTACCACTGGACTGTCCCGTCCAGTGAGGAGTTCGAGCGCATAGCGGTCAGCAGCGTTCTCCTCTGGATCGGATTCTGCGTCGGCGAGGCCGGGGGTTTCGAGATCAATAATGGTCTGACCTGACTCGACATGGCCGAGAGCAAGGTGAGCAAGTTCGTGCGCAACATAGAACGCGATCTGCGGCGGATACCGGGCATCGCGCCCGAGCAGGATAGCACTCCGGTTACCTAGCTGAAGCGCCATAGCGGCCATTCTCTTTCGGTGCCACGGAAAAACGCGCAAGTGAACGATTGGGATGCCTAGGGACCATCCAATTGCAAGCAGATCCGACAGTTCGACGAACGGGCGGCCGTCGATTAGGGCAGTCCGCATCTCCTGCGCCGTCATTCCCACAAACGGGCGCCAGGAAGTGACCCCGGACAAGAGTACAGAGGCCAATGCCACACCAAAGGACGTAATCCCTGCCTGCTCAATCGCAGACTCACCCTGAAGGTGCTTGAACCTTGCCGCGTCCCGCCATACGAACCTGGGCTCCGCTGCATCCTCGATGAGGGAATGCGGATCTAGGCCGAGCTTACGCGATAACGAGAACCGCAATTCGGCCTTGGCCGATCCGGACGCATCAGCATCAGCGCTCCACCAAGTCGGCCAAGCGGCATTGATCGCGGAGTCGCTCAATCCAATGCCCTGGAGACGCTGCCTGAGTTGATCTGCGTTTTCGTTCAGCAGGTAGACACCTCCTCCTCCCGTTCGGGACCGGGCCTTTATGAGTAAAGGTTGACCATTCATGATTCTTGCACACTGTGCGACGAGCTCCGCGGCTGTCGTGGGCCTCTATTGCCGAGTGACCACGCACTGAAGGACAATGGGCAATCCAACGTAGTTGACGCTATGAAGATCCCACGGTATTTTTGTTGGACTAGATTCGGCACGGAAGCAGCCCAGGAGGTCTCGCAAATCATTGCTAGGAAAGAGGAAGAGAGGCAGGCCAGCAACGGCGTCTTCCTGTGGGGCATTGGTAACGCGGTTGGCCCGTCGATCCTGAAGTTGCTCCGCGTCTCCGGGTGTCCCGAAGTTTTGTTCAGTGCCATCAAGTCAGCCCCGAGATCCATCGACGTGAATCCTCCCACCGTCGTGGCCTGGACCGAAGGCTTTGGTCTAGATGGCGAACCCTTCGCGCTTCCGGAGAAGGCCCTCGTGACCAGTAGGTTCGACCCAACTTCTCCAAAGCGCGTTCACTACGCTCTTGTCTGCCATAGTGAGGCCCCACTGGAATTGCTTTCCGACGGGGCAAGTATTGATTTCCGTGCGCTACGCAATCTGGTCACGCAGCGCCCCCTCGGTGCTTCGCAAGTGACAGCAGTTGTTGAACATAAGGACGGTCACCCAAGGGATTCTGAAGGCTACGGGGTTGCTATGCGGGCAAGCCTCGTAGCTCCGTACTTCATCCGGTTGCATAATCCCATTCCAATCAGGCCAGTCGCCAACAACCCGCGAACCTTCGACTTTGCAGCCGCGCGTGAAGCAATGCAGGCTCGTCGAAAGAGCATCAGGTCAGATCAAATGAAGATGACCTTCGCCACTCGGTAGTTTCGGAAGCCAAGATGGGACCGGCCAAGGTGGTTCTCTCAGCGGCGGGTTTGGGACCCCCGCCGTGAACTGCGGCATGGCTGGTTCGTATTTGGCCTCCCAAGTGACTCCTTAGCTCGGAGTTTCGGAGCAGCTCTGGGAGCTGCTCGCAGACTAAGTGGAGTGCAAGTCGGAGTACCTCATCTGTGCCAATTCATTCAGGAGGAGGAGACGAGATGCCTCTTCGGGATCGATCCGCCGGCCGAATCAGCCGACGATCGCCAGCGGGCTTCGCTTCTGCCGTTTCGCGGCCTTGGAGCGCTTGTCCTGGATCCGGCGTGTGAGTTCGTCCTGACGCTTCAACTGCACCACCGTATACTCCTCGGTGATCCGGGTGCTGGCGTGGCCGGCGATCTTGCTGGTCTCGATGCTGCTTCCGCCGACTTCCTGCCGCCAGGTGATGTTGGCGCGGCGGAGGGAGTGCGGACCGAAGCCGGTGAAGTCGAGTCCTTCCAGTTTCGCGGCGTCTTTGAGTGCGCCCCGGACGCCAGAATCCCATCGTGGCTGCTTGGGGTCATCCACCTGCGGGAAGACCCATGCGTTCGGCCCCTTGTTCGGTAAATTCTCGATCCAGGTGCGGTAGCGAGGCGCCAGCGCGCCGAGCGCCAGCGTGCGCTTGCTCTTCTCTGTTTTCGGCTCGTCGATGTCGCCGCGCCAGCTGCGCTGCGCAATCTGGATGGTGCCGCGGTCGAGATCGACGTGCTTCACCATCAGCGCCGTCACCTCCGAGATGCGCGTCCCGGTGTCCAGGCAGGTCTCGCAGATCAGCAGATTGGGCTCGGCAATGCGGGCCAGCACGCGGGCCATCTCGTCCTCGCTGAGAATGCGCTTCTCGCGGACCTCCCACTTCTTGGGCAGCCGCACCCGGCGAATCGGGTTGGCGAAGGAGTCCGGCAGCAGTTCCCATTCCTGGCCTTTGGTGATGATGCCGCTCATGACATTGCGGAGGTCGGCCATCGCGTACCAGGAGGCGCATTCGTCCTGCAGCCAGGTCATCACGTCCTTGGCGCGGATCTGGTTCAGCCGGACGTCTTTCCACCGTGGCAGGATGCGACTCAGCGCGTAGTTGTACTTCTGTCTCGTCGTACTGGCAATCAGGGGCCTTCCGGCAGCCAGCTTCTCGACGTAGTCGGTGCGCCACAATTCGGCGAGTTTGCCGAAGAGGATGTCGCCCGGGTCGGGCGCTGCCTCCGGTGCGCGCGCCACGATCACGGCTTCGGGCCGGGTGGCGGCCGAGTTCAGGCCGGCCAGGAACTCGTCGCGAGCCGCGATGGCCTGCTTCCTGCTCATGGCGCCTTCTCCCCGGCTCGGGCCGATGGTGTGGAACTTCCGCCTGGTCTTGATCGAGCCGTCCGGCAGGACTTCGTCGTGGCGGTACCGGAAGAACCAGTAATAGCTGCCGCGATCTTTTCGCTCATGCACGCTGGGATGTTGAACTCGTTGCTTCAAGGCCGTAACTCCCGTCAGGGCCAGTAGGGTACCTTCCTTCGTCGTCATCGCTCAAGTCCCGTCTTTTCTGCTGGTTGCGTGGATCATGTCAGGGTGTACTCCGGAATCACATCGCCGAGTTCGGGGTTGCCGCGCTGGTGCTCGGGGATCCAGAACACGCAGCGCAGCTTGGGATTGCCGAACAGGCCGGCTCCTTTGCGGTAGTCGGCGAAGTGGCCGCGCACCCAGAATCGGCGCATCCTCGATTCTTCGCGGCTGGGTATCCCTCGGCCGGCTGATCGGATCTGCGGCACATTGTCGATGTGGATGTCGTGCCACACGGTCGCCGGCACGAGGTCACGTTGGCGCCGGCGCGGGACCTTGGGTGTTGCCATGGGGCGCAGGACGACGTTGCGGCAGTTCATGCGCGCCAGGGCGTGGGCGGCGATAAAGGTGAGAATCTGCTGACCGCTCTCCACCTCATCCGGCGGTTCATGCAACTCGCCGATGACACGAAACTCGGCAGAGGTGACCCCTCCGGTCTCATCGAGCCAGAGAGTCGACTGTCCGCTCGGTCCTACGACCTCGGCGTTCTCTTCCTGCCAGAAGTAGATGACCGTCTTGAAGCCTGAACGGCCATCCTGGGCGGGCTGCCCACCAGCATCCCTGAGTACCTGCAAGGCGAACCGTTGTCCCAGGACGGCGGCCTCCAGCCACATGCTTGGATATGGCGGTGTCATGTGCGGGGTCTCGCGCCAGTCGATAGCGATTTGCTGGTTGGGGTCAACCACGAGGTCGTTGACCACGGACTGGATGTTCACCAGGATGGTCTCGGGGCGCCGCGCAAGCATCGCCAGGCGCATGGACAGATGGTCGGCCCGCTCGCTCTCCTCCGGCGTCGCGCATCGGGGGACACCAATTCGGCGGCGCTTCTTCAGCAGGCGAATCAGACTCATATCCGCACCGCCATGCCCGATTCCTGCTGGCAAATGTAGAGGGTCTCCCGCGCCCGGGTCATGCCGACATAGAATTGCCGGATCACCGAGTCACGCGGTTGGCCGGCCTGCTGATAGGCCGCGTCGCCCTCGCGGCTCAAGTCCGGGAAGAGGTAGACGACATCGGCCTCGCCGCCTTTGACGGAATGGATGGTGCCAACCACCACCCGCGGAGCATCGACCAGCGCCTGCGGGCCGCGGACGGCGGCGATGTCCGAAGTGAACTGTGCGCGCTTGAAGACGGTGGCGTTCAGCCGCCGGCGCCACCATTCGAGCAGGTCGCCGTAGCTGCCATCGAAGGTCTTGAGGAGCGCTTCGAGGGCTCCGGGTTCGAATGTTTCGTCGAGGGTTCCGATGGTAACCGGGTCAGCAGGCGTGAGGCTCGACAGCTTCTTCTTCATCCCGCGCTTGATCACGCCCTCGGAGTGCAGCCAGTCGGCCCACAGAGCGAAGTCACCACAGGTCCAGGCGCGGGCGCCCTCCCCGAACTGCGGGTGGGCCACCAGCAACGACAGAACGCGGTTGGCGCTCGATCCGCGGCCCATCCTGAGCGGGTTCCAGAAGCCGTTTGAGCGGCGGTACGGGTTGTGGAACGGAATCGCGTTTTTCCGCAGCACCTGGACGATCGGCTGCAGCATGTAGCCGCAGCTCGTCAGGAACATGACCGACTTCCCTTGCTCGAGGTGCTGGAGTGCGGTCTTGAGGATGTAGTATTCCGGCGATTTGTAGGTGCCGGTCGACAACCGGTTGAAGTCGCCTTCGAAGGGGCGGGGCAGGTAGTCCTTCTCTTGCCGCCGATTCACCTGTTCGATCCACCGGACCGCGCGGGCGTGGATGGCGCGCGGGACACGGTAGCTTTGCTTCAGGATGATTTTGTGATCGTCGGGTATCTCCGGATCGAGGACAGCGTCAGGGGTGGCGCCGGTGAAGGAGTAGATCGTCTGGTCATCGTCGGCCGCGACGATGAAATAGTTGGCGCGCTCACCCCACTTGCGGATGAGTCGGAGCTGCATCCGGTTCAGGTCCTGGGCTTCGTCGGCAAAGATGACCGAAGGGTTCTTCGGTGCGAACGGGATGTCGCGCAGAGCAGTGTCGACCAGGTCGCAGAAATCGAGCAGGCCGAGGGCTTCCTTGTATTCGTTCCACTTGGCAGCGAACTCACGCAGGACCGCCGGCCAAGCGCCCCGAGGAATCATCATGCCGCGCCAGCGGTTCAGCTGTCCGAGGAATTCATCGCCAGGCGTTTCCCGCTCCGAGCCGTCATCCTCGGCGGACTCGTCGCCTTCCAGACGGCCTTGCTTCTTCTTGGGTGTGATCTGAAGGTGCGGGTTCTCTTTGTTCCACTCGTCGACGTGACACTCGGCAATTTGCGGGCAGCCCAGTGCATGAAAGCAGTGCGAGTGCAATGTGCCGATTCTGTCCGGGCTGAGCGGAAGATCGCGTCCGGCGAGTTCGGCTGCTGCGGTGCGGGAGAAGCTGGTCACCAGAACTGAATCCTGACCGAAGCGTTCTGCGGCGCGGCGGATCTGCCGGGTGAGGTTGGTGGTTTTGCCTGTGCCCGGCGGCCCGAAAATCCGGTACTCGGACGTCACCGAATGGTCGAGTTCACCGATGTCCTGGAGGGTTCCAGTGGCGGTAACGTCAATCGCGGACATGCGCGTCCTCCTCATCTGGTTCGGGCCTGCGAGGTGGGTCCGCCTGCGCGACGAAATCGGAGGGATCGAACATTTCGGACGGCAGCAGCCAGCGGCTCTGATCCCGAAGGCGGGCGCCCCGAATCCGCAGGCTCTTGGCCCCAATGACGGTCAGCATCTGCGCAATCGCTTTGACTGAAAGATTCTGGAAGAGCACCTTGTTCAGGTGCATCTGCAGGTCGCTGGCGGAGACGGCGATCTGGCCATTGATGATCGTTGGCTTGAGGGCGGACTGGAGTGGCTGGCTCTGGATTGATGGGATGAAGGCTGTTTCGGAGAGGTAGCGAGCCAGATACATCTTGGCTGCACCCACCGCGTCGGTCTCATCGCCGCCCTCGTGTTCGGTGAGTGCGTCGAGCATGATCTGCACCAACTGCTCCCAATCTTTGGGTTTGATTCGAGCGATCAGGCGGTTGGTGGCGGCCGCGATGGCCACGCGGACGTTTTTCTGGTCGATCAGCTTCGCAACGTTGCCGAACTTGATGGTGGCGTCGGCAAGCTCCATGACATAGGTGGGCTCATCACCGGTAATCTTGATCAGCCGGAGAACCCGAACGACCTCGAAGGCTTGCGAGATTCGTTCGCAGAGTCGCGCCTTCGTTGTCGCCGGATCAGAGGGCAGCGCCGTCTCCGGTGTTTGCTCAGGGGGCACGGAGGGCGGGGGCACAGTCACCGCGGTGGCGCGGTGGGCTGCCGCGATTGTCCGCTCGTAGTAATCCACGCGGCTCCTCTGCTTCTGTGAGTGCAAAGCGCGGTGGTGGATGATCAGGTCGACGATCTGCTGTTCGCTGAGGCCGGCCTCGATTCCAAAGTTTGCGAGGGCAAGGTCGTACCCGCTCTGGGTCTGGTCGCGGAGATCATGGCGCTGCCGCAGCCATGTGTTCTTGAAGCGCATGTCCTGCGCCATCCAGCCGTCGAGAACCTCCTGGGGAATGCAGGCCTGCGGCTCAACGCGCAGAGGCATGGCGCGGCTCTGCGCGCTCCAGTCGCGGGCGTGACGATTCTCGGTATCCGGATCCGCGATGCCAGCCGCGTCGAGGAATTCCTCGAAGTCGCTGGAGTTGTAGCGACGGCCGGAGTTGGAGTGAACGACGACGTCCTTCGGGTTCCGCGGGTCCTTGGCGTTGACAGTGCCAGGAATCCGGAGCACGCGCGCCAGGTCTGAGAGGCGGTCGAAGGCCCAGCCCTTGCTCGCCGCGTTCAAACGGAGCAGGCTTTGCCAGCGGGCGATGAGACTCGCCGTCTGACGCCGCTCCTGCGCCGAGTCGAACATCAGCGGCTCTTTGAAGAGCCACCAGGCATGCGCGCCGTTGCCCGTGGCCACGACGAGCGTCGGCGCCATCTCGGCGGGGATCACGCTGAGCGCGTCCTCGATCGTGGTGGGCAGTTTCGTCTTGGCGTGCGCCTCCGATGCCAGATCGAGATCCGCCCAGAACCCAACCAGTCCGGAGATCTTCTCCGACGGGCATCGGTGGACGGGCCCGAAGTCTTCAGGCGACAAACCGACGCCGACATAGACGTCGCAATTGCGGACACTCGCAACGAAGGCGGCTGCGTCCTCAATGCTCTGAAACCAGTGCGATCGCTTGTCGGCGAGCGTCCAGATCAGCAAGTAGGCCTGGTCCGGGTTGCCGCCGAACAGATCCAGGAGGAAAGTCCGCGGGTCGGAGTTCACTTGGCACCCCCTGGCTGCAGATCGGAGAGGAGCGGCCTGGCCGCGTCCCGCTTGCTCAGCCGGTTGAGGCGGGCATTGCGCAGGTGTTCGGGCCGGTCGTGTTGCAGGTGGCAGCGCTGGCACAGCGCACGAAGGTTTTCATCGGCGTTGTGCTCCGGCGTGTGGTCGAGATGTCCAATTGTCAAGACGATCCGCGTGAGGCGGATGCCGTTGAGCGCTGCAGCCTCGACGTCCATGCCGGCGAGGCACTCGAAACTGCCGTCTCGCCTCCGTCGGCCGATCACGCCGTTTTCGACGCCGCAGAATTCACACCGATGCCCGGCGCGCAGGAGGATGTGGCGGCGAATTGACTTCCAGTTTTTCGGATAGCGCTGGCGTTCACTGGGCCGGATTGGCATTGGACTCCTCCTTCCGCGCGGTGGCCGTCTGCTCCGCCGGATGCCAGCCGTCGGCTGCTGGTCCATACCAGGCCTCGGCGGTGCGGATCGCGTGTTCCATAAACGGCGAGGCGAAATCTTTGCGGCGTCTCTGCCGCGTGCCCGCAAACATCAGCCAGCGGCCACGCTCCCTCGCCAGCCGTACCGGGGTGCTTCCGCAGGTCGCGCTGTATGCTGCCGCGTCAAGAAGCACTCGCGAGGCTGGCTCTGGATCGACGGCGAGCGGTGCCCTGGCGATCCACTCCGCCCACGAAACGAAGCGTTCGCCGTTCCAGCAGCCGATCACGAGCCCATCGGCCATCTCCGCGTCAGCGGGGATGTCATCAAGGGTGAAGACCGGCGGGGCGGCAGCGGTGGTCTCGGGCTGGCCCTTGCGTTCCCGGAATTGCCGCCAGGCCTCCAGACTGTAGGGGGCAGTGGCCATCAGTTGCCTGCCTCCGAAATCCCGAGTACCACGAGCGCATCCTCGACTCCGCGCGCCACACCCACGAGGGCGCCAGCGCGCTCCCAATCGCGAAGGCGCGCCTGCTGAATTTCACTGACTTCGCCGCTGGGCCGCTTCACCTCGATCTCGAAATGCCGGCCCTTGTATGAGCCGTACAGATCCGGATCGCCGGCGACGGACCAACTGCTTCCGTGACGCTTCCGGACGACAACTCCGGGGATCGTCCGGAGCGCTGCGACGATTTGGCGGACAATCGTCGACTCGCGGGGATTTCTGCGCGTTTTCACTGTTCAACCTCGATTCCCGCGGCCCTCGCCAGGGCCAGCGTGATGGTGCGGCCATTCGGTTCTCCCGATGCCTTGCCTTCGGCGCGCACCAGACGAACGGTGGCGGTGAAGCCGCCAGTGGTGGCACGCGTCAATGTGTAGGCTGCGCGCGATGTTTCTAGCAGCAGGAAGGCGTCTTCAAGTCGCTCCAATGGAGCGAACCGCCATTTCGGAATCCAACTGCGGCTCGGCTTGACGAAGCGGCCTGAGGCGAGTTTCCAGCCCATCACGCGGACAGCAAGCGCGTCGGTGAGTTGCGCGTCGGTCATGTCCGGTTCCTCGCTTCGAGCTCGAGTTGGATACTGTTCCGGACCTCGCGCTTGTGGAAGTACCCGATTTCGACAGCCTCGCCCGTGGCCCACAGCCAGCGGCCCGCCCGCCGAAGGAGGCGGGCCGCTGAAAGGGTGAATGGTTGGCGGTTGGGGTCCGTCAGCCAGTGGACGAACCAGAGTGTCAACGCAATGAGGAGAATCGCAGCCATCCACATAGCTCCTCCCCTTACGCCGGGACCGGTTCGCCGCCCTGATCCCGAACTTCCGGCTCCAGGTCGGCGGGAATGCGCTCGGCCAGCGAACGGCAGAGTTGGTGATACTGCTGCGCCCGGGCGGCCTCCTCGGCGCTGAGGCGTCGCACGAACTTCAGCACCGCTTTGCCGTACTGGATGCCGGCGGGGTTGTGCGCCTTTTCGAGTTCCATGGCGATCACCGCCTGGTAATAGGGGATGCCCTGGGTGGTGAGCTTCAGGAAGAACTGCCGCGCGCCTTTGAGGCTGGTGGGAGGCAGAGATACGACCTCCGGCAGGAGCAGATCGCCGCGGAGCACGAAAATCTGCTTGACCTGCTTGCAGGCCTGGCCGGCGCCTTCCTCGGCGCTGCCGTACTCGGCGAGGGGACACCGCGAGCAGTCGCCACCGGGCTTGCCCTTGCCCGTGATGCCGTCCGGGGAGGAGCAGTCCGGCGGCTGCTTCCCGCTGCCCTTCCCGAAGGCGGTGCGGTAGTAGACCCGGGTGTCGCGGGCGTAAACGATCACGCCGTCGACGCGGGCCAGCGTCTCTTCGCCCTCAAGCGTCGGGACGATCCAGCGGGGGCTGGCGCCGCCGGAGATCTTCACGCGGGGCAGGTCGAAATCGGTGATGCCGCCGCCACTGATGTTCGTGGCGATGGCTTCGTTGATCGCGTCCAGGCTGCTCTCAAGTGCCGCGAGCGCGCGCGGCGTCTGAATCTGAACCAGTTCGGTGGACATGTGCTTTTCTCCTTGTCAGGCTTTCCTGCTGCGCAGGGAATGAACGAACGAAACCTTGAGTGCGTCGCAGAGCGGCGGTGGCAGTGCGGTTCGAACCTCCTCCTCCGTGAAGAGGCGGTCCTGCTGCTGGCAGCGCTGGCGCGCCTCCGTGGCGATCTCGCGAACGAAGGCGCGGAGCGACTGGGTGTTGTAGTTTTCCGAAACGTACTGGCCGAGTTCGGAGGACTTCAGCGCCGCGATGACCTCGGTGCGGTCATTCAATGGGCTGGCGTGGATGTCCTGCGCGATGTAGACCGTCCTTCCGTCGACCTTCATCGAGGCCACGCCGTCGGCCAGGAACTGTGGCACGAGAGCCTCCTCCAGGTCGTCAATCCGCGAGGCGATGGCTTTGAGTTCCGAGTCGAGTTCGCGTTTGCGCGTCTCCAGGCACACGAACTCCTTCAACTGCTCGATGTTCATTGCGAGCGTCCTTTCTGTGCTTAGGCTTTGATCTCGGCCAAGATGGCCTCGACGATTTCGGCACGCTTTTCGAGCGCGCGAATGATCTTGCGATCCACCGTGTTCCGCGCAACCAGGTGGATGTGTTCCACCGGGCGCGTCTGGCCGGGACGGTGCACCCGGCTCAAGGCTTGGTCGTATTCGCCCAGTGAAAAGCTGAGCGAGTAGTAGAGGGAGTAGCGGCTGCGGGTCAAATCAACGCCCACTCCGCCGGCGCTGATCTGGACAGCGAGCACCTGGGCTTCACCCTCCTGCCAGCGCTTGAGTTCGTCCCGGCGGCCAGACAGTTCGAGACTCTGGAGACCGGCGGGCTTCGCGGCCTCGTGCACAGCGTCGAGATCCGTGTGGAACCTGCAGAACACGACCACCGGCTCGCCGGGGCCGATATCTTCGAGCGTGTCGGCGAGAAGATCCTGCTTCGCTGAATCGACCCGGTGATACTGACCGTCGTCCGTCTTCGCCCAGCCGCCAGAGACCTGCTGCAGACGGAGCAACTTCACCATGGCATTCGCGGCGGTGACTCGCCCATTGCGAACCTCGGCGACGAAGTCTTCTTCAAGGTCGCGGTAGACGCGAAGGGCTTCAGCGGAGAGCTGGCACTCGTAGGTCATGTGTGTCTCGGGCGGCAAGTCGAGAACATCCTTGGAGACACGGAAGGTGATGGTCCGCATCAGCGCCTCAAACTCGTCGAGTTGCTGGAAGCCGGTGACCTGCTTGCGCTGAAAGCCGCCCATCACGGCGTACTTCTGACGGAAAGCGGCGAATGAGGGGCCGAAGATCCTCGGGTCAAGGAAGCGAAATTGGGCGTAGGCATCGAGCGGGCCGTGCGGGAGCGGAGTGCCGGTGAGCGCGAGCCTGGCTTTGGCGCGGGTGCGGAGACGTTTGAATGCGAGGCTGGCCTTGCCGCCAGGCGCCTTCAGCCTGTGCGATTCGTCGGCGATGATGAGGTCCCACTGCTGCTTCTCCGCCCAGTCGGCGAAGGGCGCGCGCCAGACCGAGTCGTAGTTGATGATGACGGCGAGCGGCCGATCGGTAACCTCCGCCAACTTCAGCTTCTCCTCGGCCAGCCTCTTCTTTTTTGCGACACTGCCAACGTTGTCATCCATGCTCACGGCGATTAGGGGCAGGTCCAAATGGCGGTCGATCTGCTGCTCCCAGACCGGCACCACTCGGAGTGGGCAGCAGATGAGGATGCGCCGGGCCGCGATCGCCGCGAGGATCATCAGGGCGACGAGGGTCTTGCCAACGCCCATCTCAAGCGCCAGCAGGGTGGCACCCGCGCCACGCTCGAGGCGCTCCATGGCGAAGCGAAATGCCTCGATCTGATGCCGCCAGGGCTTTGTCTTCAGCTCGGCTGGAATCTCGATTTCGAGCTGTGGCTCCGCCACTCGCGCCGGCGGGGGGGCGACCTCGCCTCCAGCATCAGGCCTGGAGGCCAGCAGAGTCTCGAATTGGGCGCTGACTTGGAGCCGCGGAATTGTGGATCGGATCAAGCGGGCATGTTGTGGGGTGGCGGGATACGTCCACACCCGGCGTTTGCTGTCCCAGAAGGCGCCGGGAACACGCTTGCACAGCAGGAGGTTAGCGAATGGGGCGCGCAGCAGGATGCGGCCGGCATCGACGTCGGCGAAGGCAGCATCAGGCACGTGAGGCCTCCACGCCGACACCCTCGCCGCCGGCCGGACGGGTGTTCAACCAGTCATGAACGTCCGATGGGGAGTAGCGGACGAGTTGACCGACCTTCCGAAAACGAGGCCCCTTCCCCTCCCCGCGCCAGTAGCGGAGCGTGGCGATGGAGACGCGGATCCAGCGGGCTACATCCCGCTCGTCCAGCAGCGATTCGATCGGTGCAGCGACTGTTTCCCGACGCTGGGTGCTTGTTCTATTCGGTTCCACGCGCCCATAGTGGGGCAGGTGGTATGTAGGGGATCAATGTAGGGGATGTGGGGCGAAATGTAGGGGCACTCACTCACCCACGTACCCGAATATCGCACTGGAGAAGTTGCTCGATCCGATGCGCCCTCGCGCCACCGTCCGGCACCCCGTCCTTCCCGAGCTTCCACTTATTCAAATCCGAGCGATCCACACCGGCCCATGCGGCGACATCGCCCACCGTCGCTCCACCGCGGTTGGAGCAGAATTTGCGGAGCAGCGCAGCACGCGCGACCACTGGAGTGGGCTCCAGTGCCCGCTCCGCAGGATCTTCCTCCCTTACACAGACCTCGGCGAACGCGGCGAATTCGATCTGAAGTTGGCCCTGTTCAAGGCGTGCCCATTCGCTGAGCCTGAGGAAAGCCCTCACTGCCCGTGCCCATTCGGGAGATGTGGGTAGCTGGTCCGGACACACAACAATCGGCGCTCGTGACCCGGTCAGCCGAGGCGCCGACATGAGAAGCTCCAAATTGTCAGTCCATGCCACTCCGCGAATCAGGAAAAACTCCACTGGGGTTTTCCCGAGTTGCTGCCGCCCCAACAGCCAGATCCGCCCGGGTGTGACAACTTCTGGGTTGCCCGTGAGTTTGAGTGCCCCCCGGATGGCCGTACCCAGCGCCGCAAAATCCAGACGCCAGCGCTGCAGGCGCTCCGGCCTAACTCGCATCAGTCCGTGTGCTTCACAGTGGATCCGCGGCTCTGGCCCTATGTCGAGGTGGACTTCCCCGAGGGTCCCGTCCCCACACACCTCACACGCCAGGTACTCCGCGTCCTCAATCCGTCGCAGGATCCCCAGATTCAGGAGCCAGTTCCGATCGCGGGTCCGCCAGTATCGCGACTCGTCGTACCCGACGTGGTGGTCTCTCAAGTCACTGCGGATCAGCAACTTCACCAGCGGACTGTCCAAGTATCACCCCAGAACGTTTGAGGCACCTGCGGATTTTGTCATGCTGCCTCGTGGCCTTCAGGTTGCAGGTGCTTGAGGAACTGATACTGAAGGTCACACTGGTTGCTCGCTGGCCATTGCGCGCGATGCGAGCATTGATCGTGACGTGCTCGACGGTCAGACTCTGGAGCGGCAGTTCGACCGCGTTCAACCCGCGGCGAATGAAATCATGTAGGTGCACCTTCCTCGCCCGCGGGGGCGAGCCGAACGTGATGCGCCCACCTTCGTCGCCGTCGGCGCTGAGTCTCATAGAGCGGAGTTCCAGGGAGCGTACGCCGTCTGCGCCATCCACCTGGAACTGAAAATCAGGATCCTTCAATTTCTCCAGGTCGAAGACCAGCACTTCATCCAAGGGAAGCTGCACGGGGCTTCTGAGGATACTGCCGACGAAATCCTGTGCGAGATTTCGGCAGAACTCTCTGTCTGCCTCTGCATACAGTTGAAAGGCGCCCGTCGCCGGCTCGTATCGATAGACAACGTCGAAGGCGCGTTGCTGCGTGGAGCGGGTGAGTTGGTTCGAGTCCTCGAAGTGTACTACTGCTTCGGGATGATCGGACATGTAGATCAGGATGTACAGCTCGTCTCCCCGCCAATGTGCCTCGACTTCACTGTACTCCCCGCGGTCGTCCAACTCGCGGTAGCGGCTGACGACTGCCTGCTTCAGCTGCTCGAGCGTCTCCGGGTTGACTACTACGTCGGCAGGAGGAATGTCGAGCCGCGGCCGCCAATGACGTCTAAGGTTATCGGCCCAGGCAAACTGGCCTGCAATCTGGAAAACATCCGGGTACTCGAGAAGAGCTCGAAAAACTCTATCGGCAATGCTGCCTTTGCCCATGCAGGCACGAACTTGTTCCCGCTGGATCCCGGCGGAATCGATCACAGTCTGAATTCCTCGGCGAGAGAAGAGAGCGAAGGCATCCTCGAAGTCGGTCCATGCGCTGTGGCGGTCCCTGGATGGAACCGATTTCCACGCCTGGAAGAGCGGTGTCACGTCCTTGCCCAGCCCCTTCCAATCGAAATCAGCCAGGAGTCCGCGTTGCGTGAAGTAGGTCTGAAGGAGCGCGGGCGAGACAAGGCGAAAGAAGTGCTGAGGGGAGAATTCCATACTTTGAGGGCGGCCCCGAAGGAGACTTCGCTGTCCGAAATGGGCCGAAACATGATCGTAGCACCTTGTTCCAACTGGATTCAATCTGGGACTTTGCATGAGGGCGGAGGTAAGGTGCTGGGGCCTGTGGGACGCCGTCGGCGCCAGCACGACCTGTTACTACGACTGGCGAAGAGGTGATCCGAAAGACCACCACGCGCAGAGCGTCCGGATCGAGAAGGCGCGGCGCGGGGGGACCGCTGGGTTCAAGCCCCAACGGGGGGGATGAAGTTTCCCTTCCGTCCCTCAGGGTCCAATTCAACCACGTCCCCGCCGCTGACATCCTCGCAGATGAAGACTTCGACCATCTCGGACTCTACTCCTGCTACCCCCGCTAGAACCGCCAAACCGAAAACCTCGCCGAACGCGTTCCCCGGCAGGGCCAGCGAGTCCTTCACCCAGCAGCCTAGACGGCAATCTCCTTAAAAACTTCCACCAGGCTCACTCCCTGACCCTCCCCACCCCCCATACTCATTCCAACCATGCCATCCACCCATCCGGGGACTATCCCCCTACCCCGAAAAAAGCCGATATACTGCTCTGTGCCCAGGAATGCCGCCGTGTCCCGCCACAAAATCGCCGGAATCGTTCAGCTCATTTTGCCCCGGTCCGGCGAATCCGGAGAGGATACGCCGGAAGCCCCCACAACCCATCAACCAACGGAACGATAGAATCGAAACGGTCGCATATCATGGCTGATCACAACTACTTCTCCAATCTCATCTGGCAAATTGCCGACCTCCTTCGCGGTCCCTATCGTCCGCCTCAATACGAACGCGTCATGCTCCCCATGACCGTCCTCCGCCGCTTCGATTGCGTCCTCGCCCCCTCCAAGGCCAAAGTCCTCGCCGAACACGCCCGCTTTCGCGACAAACTCAAGGGCGATGCCCTCGACGCCCGCCTCAACAAAGCCGCCGGCGGACAGCGCTTCCATAACCACTCCCCCCTCGACTTCGAAAAACTCAAGGGCGACCCCGACCACATCGCCCAGCATCTCATCAGCTACATCAATGGGTTTTCCGATAACGTCCGGAAGATCTTCCAGTATTTCGAGTTCGAAACCGAAATCGAAAAAATGCGCAAGGCCAATATCCTCTATTTGGTCGTCGCGAAATTCTGCGAGGTCGATCTCCACCCCGACCGCGTCCCCAACGAACAAATGGGGCTGATCTTCGAAAACCTCATCCGCCGCTTCAACGAACTCGCCAATGAAACCGCCGGCGACCACTTCACCCCCCGCGAAGTCATCCGCCTCATGGTCAACCTCCTCTTTATTCACGACGACAAACTCCTCGCCACCCCCGGCACCGTCCGCAAAATGCTCGACCCCGCCTGCGGTACCGGCGGCATGCTCGCCGAAGCCCAAAACTATCTCCGCGACCACCACGGCGCAGCCAGGCTCTATGTCTTCGGCCAGGACTACAACGAACGCGCCTTCGCCACCGCCGCCTCCGACATGCTCATGAAATCCGTCGACCAGAACGGCGGCTCCAACAACATCCGCTTCGGCGACACCTTCACCGAGGACCAGTTCACCTCTCCCCCCTACGACAAATTCGATTACCTCATCGCCAATCCCCCCTTCGGCGTCGACTGGAAGAGACAGCAGCGGGAAGTCGAACGTGAGCACGAGAAACTCGCCTTCGCCGGCCGCTTCGGCGCGGGACTCCCCCGCGTCAACGATGGCGCCCTGCTCTTCCTCCAGCACATGATCAGCAAGTTCGAACCCTACCGCCCCGCCGAACAGAAATTCGGCTCCCGCCTCGCCATCGTCTTCAGTGGCTCTCCCCTCTTCACCGGCGGCGCCAACTCCGGCGAAAGCAATATCCGCAAGTGGATCCTCGAAAACGACTGGCTCGAAGCCATCATCGCCCTGCCCGAACAGATGTTCTACAACACCGGCATCGGCACCTACGTCTGGATCGTCACCAACCGCAAGGAAAAGCGGCGCAAAGGCAAAGTCCAGTTGATCGACACCCGCGAAATCTGGACCCCCGGCGGCAGCGAGGACTCCAAACGCAGCCTCGGCGACAAACGCCGCCACATGACCACCAGCCAGATCCGCGACGTCGTCCGCCTCTACGGACGGTTCCACGCCGATGGTATCTCGAAGGTCTTCGACAACGAGGACTTCGGCTACACCCGCGTCACCGTCGAACGCCCCCTGCGCCTGCGCTATCAGATGACCCCGGAAATGATGGCCCCGTTCCTCGAACTCTGCCCCGGCCTGGACGATGACCTCCACGCCATCGACAAAGCCCTGGGCCGGGAGCCTCATCTCGATTGGAACGCCGCCTGGGACCGGATTGAAGACATCCTCCATGCCCGCCGCGCCGGTTGGAAGAAGCCCGAAAAACGCCTCTTCCGCGCCCATTTCTGCTCCCGGGACCCCGAGGCCGAACCCGTCCTGCTCGAAGGGCGCGGCAAGGGCTTCGAACCCGATCCCGAACTCCGCGACTTCGAAAATGTCCCGCTCAAGGAGGAGATCGACGCCTACTTCGAACGCGAGGTCCGCCCCCATGTCCCCGATGCCTGGATGGACCGCACCAAGGACAAGGTCGGCTACGAAATCAACTTCAACCGCTACTTCTATCAGTACAAGCCGCCTCGCTCGCTCGAGGAAATCGACGCCGACCTGAAGCAGGCGGAGGCCGAGATTGTGCGGTTGCTGGGCGAGGTGACGGCGTGAAACTAGCCTTCTGGGACGAATCCGCCATTCCGCAGCATTGGGGAAAGAAGAAGCTGAAATATGTGGCGTCTATGCGAAGTGGCGAGACGATATCCCCCGAGGCCATCCGAGACGATGGCGAGTTTTCCGTCTACGGTGGGAACGGATTCCGAGGCTACACGTCGACCTTCACACACGAAGGCAACTACGTATTGATCGGCCGGCAGGGGGCCCTCTGCGGGAATGTCAACTACGCGTCAGGCAGATTTTGGGCCTCCGAGCACGCTATCGTTGCCGATACAAAAGGCAAGGCTAACGTGCGTTGGCTCGGCGAACTGTTGAGGGCTCTGAACCTGAACCAACTGTCTCAATCTGCAGCACAGCCGGGCCTTGCGGTTGATGTCATCACAAGCGTCAGCATACCCGTTCCTCCTGTTCATGAGCAGCAGGCCATCGCTGACTACCTCGACCGCGAGACCGCCCGGATTGACGCCCTGATCGACGCGAAGGAGCGGCTGTTGGGCCTGCTCGCCGAAAAGCGCCAGGCCCTCATCACCCGCGCCGTCACCCGCGGCCTCGACCCCAATGCCCCCCTCCGCGACTCCAACATCCCCTGGCTCGGCCTCATCCCCGCGCATTGGGAAACCAAACGAGGGAAATGGATCTTTCGTCAATCTGACTTACCCGTACGAGACGACGACGAAATCGTGACTTGCTTTCGGGATGGCCAAGTGACTCTACGCAGGAACAGGCGGGACGACGGGTTTATGGTGGCGGAAAAGGAGGTTGGATACCAAGGAATTCGAATCGGGCAACTCGTTCTGCACTCAATGGATGCCTTTGCGGGGGCAATCGGGGTCTCCGACTCCGGAGGCAAGTGCTCACCAGAGTACATCATTTGCGACCCGGCGCGCCTGAGCTTCAACCCTCACTACTACGGTTATCTCTTGAGGTGGATGGCGCTGACAGGATTCATTCAAGCCTCCTGTCCGGCGGTTCGTGAGCGCGCCCCACGAATTCGCTTCAACAACCTAGCCGAGATGCTGATACCGATTCCCCCGATCGACGAGCAGAACGACATAGTCGCCACCATCAGACGGGGAACGGAAATGGTCGGGAATGCGCTCCATGCAGCTGAACGCACCATCACCCTCCTCAAAGAGCGCCGCTCCGCCCTTATCGCCGCCGCGGTCACCGGCCAGATTCCCATCCCCGAACCGGACCCGATACCATGACGGATATGGAGGTCGCCCCCGAAATCCTGCGCTGGGCCGTGGAGCGATCCGGGAAGGAGCCCGAAACGCTCGAACGGAAGTTCCCCAAGCTGAACGCCTGGCTGGAGCGTCAATCCGCGCCGACCCTCAAACAACTCGAAAATTTCGCCGCCGCCACCTACACCCCGTTCGGCTATTTTTTCCTGGATGCGCCCCCGGAAGAACCGCTCCCGATCCCCGACTTTCGCACCAGACGCCCCGAGGCTCTTCGCAAGCCTAGCGGCGACCTTCTGGATACCATCTATCTCTGCCAGCAGCGGCAGGCATGGTTCCAGGATTTTGCCCGCGAGGAAGGCTTGGACCCCGTTCCTCTCATCGCCTCGCTGACCGCAACGGCGCCCGTCGTCCAGGCTGCCGAATCCATCCGCGCGGCCATTGCCTTCGATCTCGAACAGCGCCGCCAAGATCCCACATGGGCCGAGGCCTTGCGGCGGCTCATCCACTCCGTCGAGGACGCGGGCATCCTCATCATGGTCAGCGGGATTGTGGGGAGCAATACCCACAGGAAACTCGACCCTGAAGAGTTCCGGGGCTTCGCTCTGGCGGACCGCTCCGCCCCGCTGATCTTTGTCAACGGCGCCGATTCCAAGGCCGCGCAAATGTTCACCATTGCCCACGAACTGGCGCACCTCGCTCTGGGCCAATCCGCGCTCTCCGATGCCGATGCCTCGGTGTTTCCCGATGCCAATGCCGAACGCTGGTGCAATCAGGTCGCCGCCGAGATGCTGGTGCCGCTCGCCGTGCTCCAGGAGGAACTGCGGACCGGCGAATCTGTCGAGGCGGCCGTAGCGCGTTTGGCACGGCGCTTCAAGGTGAGCTCTCTCGTGGTCCTTCGCCGGATTTGGGACGCGGGCGCCTTCCGGAGCCGTGATCAATTCTGGACCGCCTATGAAAAAGAGGTCGAGAAGGTTCGCGAACTGGCTCCTGCTCCCGGCCGAAAAGGCGATTTCTACCGCACTCTGAGCGTTCGCGTCAGCCGTCGTTTCGAGTACGCCCTTGTCGCCGACACCCTGAGCGGCAGAACCACGTTTACCCACGCCATGCGCCTCCTCGGCTTCAAGCGCATGATCACGTTTGACAGCTTGGCTCAGAGACTGGGGATCCGCGGCTGATGGCTTACCTCCTCGATACGAGCGTGCTCATTACGGCCAAACGGGTCCATTATGGCTTCGATTTCTGCCCCGGATTTTGGGACTGGATCGTTGCAAGGCATGCTGCCGGCTTGGTTTACAGCGTCGAGCGGGTCTATGACGAACTAAAGGAGCAGAAAGACGACTTGACCGATTGGGTCAAAGCCCTGCCGGCGACTTTCTTCTTGCGCCCCGATGCGGCTACGGTTCCGCACTTCACCACGGTCAGCACCTGGGCATCGGAGCAAAACTATACCGTTCCCGCCATCAACGATTTTCTCCAGATCGCCGATTTTCACCTCGTCGCGCAGGCGCACCAGGGAGGGCACTCTGTAGTCACCTATGAGGTGCCGGGGGGCTCGGCAAAGCGAATCAAGATCCCGGATGCCTGCCTTGGTCTAGGATTGGCCTGCATCCCCCCTCACGTTCTGCTCCGGCGCGAACAGGCGAGGTTTGTCCTGGGAGCACAAGCATGAAAACCACCAGCGAGGCCGCCTTCGAAACCGTCATCGAAGAAGAACTGCTCGCCGGTGGCTACAAGTCCGTTCCCCCCGGCAGCTTCGACCGCGAAGACGCCATCTTCCCCATCGAGGTCCTCGGCTTCATCCGCGAAACGCAGGCCAGCGAATGGGCCCGCCTCGAAGCCCTCCTCGGCGAGAAGACCGGAGATCAGGTCCTCAGCGACCTCATCAAGTGGATGGACTCCGAAGGCTCGCTCGCTACCTTGCGCCATGGCTTCAAGTGCTATGGCCGCACCCTGCGCGTCGCTTACTTCAAGCCCGCCCATGGCCTGAACCCCGAACTGGAAGCGCAATACGGCCTGAACCGCTTGGGGATCACGCGGCAATTGCACTACTCTCCCACGTGTGAGAAGTCGCTCGACGTGGTTTTGAGCCTGAACGGAATTCCCATTGCCACGGTTGAATTGAAGAATCCGCTGTCGGGCCAGACGGTGGAAGATGCGTTCCGCCAGTATCAGAATGACCGCGACCCGCGGGAGTCGATTTTCGTATTCAAGCGGCGGACCCTGGTTCATTTCGCGGCGGATACCGAAACCGTGTGGATGACGACACGGCTTGCGGGGACGGCCACGCACTTCCTGCCATTCAACAAGGGATGTGACGGAGGCGGGGGCAATCCGCCCGATCCGCAGGGCCGCAGTTACCGGACCGCCTACCTCTGGCAGGAGGTTCTCGAACGGCACAGCCTTCTTGACCTCCTCGCCCGTTTCATCCACCTGCAGATTGACGAAAAGCGCGACGAGCAGGGCCGCAAGGTCAAGGTCGAATCCATGGTCTTCCCCCGCTACCACCAGCTCCAGGCCGTCCGCCGGCTGGTGGACTCCGCTCAGCGCGAGGGCGTTGGCCAGAACTACCTGATCGAACACTCCGCCGGCAGCGGGAAGAGCAACACCATCGGCTGGCTCGCCCACCGGCTTGCCTCCCTCCATTCCGAGCAAAATCAGCGGGTCTTTGACAGCGTGATTGTCGTCACCGATCGCGTTGTTCTCGACAAGCAGTTGCAGGACACCATCTACCAGTTCGAGCACAAGCGCGGCGTTGTCCAGAAGATCGAGGAGAGTTCCCGCCAGCTTGCGGAAGCGCTCGAAAACGCCGTTCCGGTCATCATCACCACCCTCCAGAAATTCCCCTTCGTCTCCCGCCAACTCTTGAAAATGGCCGAGGAACGCGGCCAGGATGGCACGGGCGCGCTTCCCACCAGAAAGTGCGCAGTCATCGTCGATGAGGCCCACAGTTCCCAGGGGGGCGAGTCCGCGGCGGACCTCAAGGAAGTCCTCGGCGGCGAGGCTCTGCGCGAGGATGCCAGGAAGCGCGCCGCCGAGGAGGGACGCGAGGATTTAGAAGCGCTGTTCCGCAGCATGGCCAAGCGCGGCAAACAGGCCAACCTCAGTTTCTTCGCCTTCACCGCCACGCCCAAGCACAAGACATTCGCGGTCTTCGGCCGCAACGGTGATGCCGCGCACCGCTACACCATGCGGCAGGCGATCGAGGAGCGCTACATCCTCGATGTGCTGAGGAATTACACCACCTACTCGACCTACTTCAAGCTGCTCAAATCCTGTGCGGACGATCCCAATGTGGAGCGGAAGAAGGCCAGCCGGGCGCTGGCGCGTTTCATGAAGCTGCATCCCCACAACATCGCCCAGAAAACGGAGGTGATGGTGGAGCACTTCCATGCGTTCACCCGCCACAAGATCGGCGGGCGGGCGAAGGCCATGGTGGTGACGGGTTCGAGGCTGGAAGCGGTGCGCTATAAGCAGAGTTTCGATCAGTACATCCGGGAGAAGGGCTATCCCATCCGGTCCCTGGTCGCCTTCTCCGGCGTTGTCGAGGACGACAAGGTGAAGGGCCTCACCTACACCGAAGAGCAGATGAACCATGGCATCCGTGAGAAGGAACTGCCCGAGCAGTTCGCCTCGGATGAATACCAGGTGCTCCTCGTCGCCGAGAAATACCAGACTGGATTCGACCAGCCCCTCCTTCACACCATGTACGTCGATAAGCGGCTTGCGGGAATTCAGGCCGTCCAGACGCTCTCCCGGCTTAACCGGACCCACCCGCTGAAGGAAGATACCTTCGTCCTCGATTTCGTCAACGAGCGCGATGAGATTCAGGAGGCGTTCAAGACTTACTACGAGGGCGCCGCCATGGGCGAGGAAGTGGACCCGGCCCGTATGTACCAGATCCAGTCCGAGTTGGATGCCTCTGGAATCTATCTCGCCGAGGAAGTCGAGCGCTTCACGTCTGTCTATTTCAAACCACGGCAACGCCAGAGCCCCCAGGATCATCAGGCGATGAACGCGGCCCTCGATCCGCCAGTCTCCCGCTTCCGGGTCCTCCAGGAGCGTTCCGAGGAGGAGGCCGAGATCTGGCGTGGCAAGCTCGCCGCATTCCGCAGTCTTTATGGCTTTCTAAGCCAGATCATTCCCTACCAGGATTCCGACCTCGAACGGCTCCACGTCTTCTTCCGCCACCTTGCCGCCAAACTCCCGCGCCGCAAGGGCGGCTCCCCCTACCAGTTCGACGAAGAAGTGCGGCTCGAATACTACCGCCTCCAGAAGATTAGCGAAGGGTCAATCTCCCTCCAGGAAGGCCAGGCCCGCGCCTTGGACGGCCCCGCCGAGGTCGGTTCGGGTGTCGCGCGCGAGCAGGCCGTACCCCTCTCCCAACTCATCGACATCCTCAACGCCCGCTTCGGAACCGAATTCACCCGCGCCGACCAACTCTTCATCGACCAGATTGTCGAAGTCGCTGTCGCTGACGAAGCCCTGCGCCAGGCCGCCGCCGTCAATCCCGTGGACAAGTTCCAGCTTGTCTTCCGGAACCTGCTCCAAAACCTCTTCCTGGAACGCATGGAGCAAAATGAAGAATTCTACATCCGCTTCATGAACGATCCGCCTTTCCAAAAGGAAGTCACCACTGGAATGGCCCAGGAAGCCTATCGCCGCCTCCGCTCCACTGATCCTCCCGCCGCCTCAGCCTGATCCCAAAACCGCAATTCCACGAGCAGACGGGGCTTTGCGGACCACTATTATTCGACTACTACCACTCCTACGTCGGCCAAACGGTCGACTTCGATTTCGATGCCATCACCGGATTCAAAGACGGCCAGACTCTTTGGTCCAGCTCGCGTCAGCAGAGTTGCTTTGGTGTAATTCCCCAACAGATGCAGACTGATGTCCTGCACGGGATAGTCTGAGTAATTCAGCAACGGGATCGCGGCCTTCCGGCCGTCGGGAGAAATTTTCAATTGGGACAAAGTGTTGGGAGCGCCAAAGACCCGTAGCCCGAAATTGCGGCGGCCCAGCATGGTGTTGATCTCGCGCCATGCATCGGCGAGTCCTTTGACTTCCTCCTCGGGGAAGGTGAAGCTCTGCGCGGTTGGGCGGCCGGGATTCCAGTCAAGGGGGGCCTGGATGACCGTTGCGCCGCTCTTCGCGAGGTTTGCGATCGAAAAGCGCTGGCCGCGTGTAACGTTGTTACCCGCCCCATCCGGAACCCGTTGAGTCTACGAGCAGACGGGGTTTTTGCGGACCACAGGTCTACACTGTGCTGGTGGCTCCCTGGCGCTGGTGGAATGATACGCTTACGAGATGCAACGTCCCCTGACGCGCAGACAAGTTGCCCTGACTTCCATCTGGGCTTTGATTGGAACGGACTCACGGGCGTCAGCCACTTCCAGGACTGTGAGGCTCGTCCGTGTGCCAGATGGGGGGATCCAGCCACAGGTTGCCTGTGGTCCGGATCATACGATTCATCTGATTTACTACAAAGGCGACCCGCGATCTGGCAGTCTGTTTTATGTCCAGTCAAAAGACGATGCCCGCACCTGGTCTGCCGCTCTCCGCGTGAATGCACCTGGGAGCGCGGTGGCTGCGGGTACGATTCGCGGCGCCCAAATCGCCTTGGGGGCGAAGGGGCGAGTCCACGTCGCGTGGAACGGTTCGAACACTGCCCAACTGCAGGGACCGCTCAACCCTGAGACAGGCAAACCTGGAGCGCCGATGCTCTACACGCACCTCAAAGACTCGGGCGATTCCTTCGAGCCCGAACGAAATCTCATGCAAGTAACTTTCGGACTCGATGGCGGCGGTTCCATTGGCGCGGATAGGGAGGGAAATGTGTATGTCGCGTGGCACGCCGTTGGAGTTCATGATGTTGGCCAGGGTGACGGTGAAGCGCGGAGGCAGGTGTGGGTTGCCAAGTCCGATACTGACGGCAGGACCTTCTCGAAAGAAAGGAAGGCTTGGCAAGAGCGGACGGGAGCATGCGGATGCTGTGGGATGAAGCTGATTGCCGGTCCCGGCGGTACCGTGAACGCCCTGTACCGTTCGGCCCGTGAGTCTATTCATCGGGACATCTACATACTCCGTTCCAATGACCGAACTGAAACGTTTGAGGGCCGCCTTCTCCATCCGTGGGAGATTAACGCATGTCCGATGAGCAGTATGGATTTAGCGGAGCGGCGAGGAGACCTCCTCGCCGCTTGGGAAACTGGGGGACAGGCCTACTGGGTAGAGGTCGGCGCGGGACAGGACCGTTCTAGTGAACCCACTCCTGCGCCGGGCGAGCGCGGAGGAAGGAAGCACGCCCGGCTCACAACCAACAGTGAGGGGGAGGTGTTGTTCGTCTGGACCGAGGGAACGGGCTGGCAGCGCGGTGGTTCGCTCGCCTGGCAGCATTATGACCGCGACGGGAGTCCAACCGAAGTGAGCGGGGGCATACCCGGTATTCCTACATGGAGCTTTGCTGCGCCCGTCGCCTGCCGTGACGGCGGCTTCGTGATCCTGTACTGATTGACTGATCGACAGGTGGCCAAACCTGCCCCTCCAATCAGCATTGGCTCGAACAACAAGTGTGGCGTAAGCGAACGGCCATGGCAGATACGGCAGATACGGCAGTTCCGAGCGATCAAGTATTTGGGCCATATGGCCGCCGCGGATCCACGATTCTCGATACAACTCATGATGGGGTGACTGCCTCCTCCTGGTAAGCGTACGGCCATAACCGTCTTGCCGCAGATGGGCACTTATGCGAAAGGAGCAAGTGCCCACTTAGGGATTAAGTGGGCACTTAGCGGACCAGGTCAGTCGGCGGAGTTGGCTTGGGTTGGCGGGTCGAGTTGGACGTTCCACGGCAGCATGCGAACTGCCCCTGCTCGCGTCCGAATGCCGATGCAACCACGAATCGGAGGTGGTGCGGTGGCTGGCCGATGCCATCCACCGTCAAGTCAACGGTACAACCCGCTGATCGCCTGGCTCACGGGTTCCCGGCGGAAGTGGTGGGTGTCGATCTCCGCCTGCGTGGCACCGCAGCCCGCGTAGATGGACTCGAAGGCATCGCGGGGAGAACGCATCCAGGCGGTGGCCAGGGCGGCGGCGTTGCTGGTGTGGTCGGTCGGGCGGGCCTGGCCGATGTCGGCGCGGATGCGGAGGCGGAGGACCAGCGGACGGTCGTGATTGGCGAGATTCTCGTTGAGCCAGTTCTCGTCGTAGTCCTCACCGCCGAAGGCGCAGGCGGGTGCGCCGAGGATGGCCACGGTCGAGCCGTTCGGGAGCTTTTCGAGCAGGATGCCCTTCAGCATCCGCGCCTCGTTTAGGCTGATGCAGTGTTGGGGCGGCGTGGCGAGGATGCGCTCGCTGCGGGCAGGACGGGCGATGGTCGTCGAAACGATCGTCGAGATCTCCATAGTGTGCCGAGTCTGCGACAGTTGGATGGAGGGCTCACGCAAAGCTCACCGCGTCAGCCACAGCCGACAGCCAATCCGCGCTCTACTCAGCGATCCGGCGCGAAAGGGAAAGGCGCAGCGCGTTGACAACGTCGCAGATGGTCGCGCTGGCTGGCTGGCGTCAGCCGAGCCAGCTAGTACCGCTCCGATCCGGAGGCGGCCGGGCCGGTGCGCGACGCCGAGTTGCGCGATGCCATCCAGCGAGTCGCTCTGCGCTTGCCGGCCTACGGCCGTCCGCGCATCACGGCGGGACTGAACCGGCGAGGCTGGGTGGTCAACCTCAAACGGGTCGGCCGCATTCTGCGCGAGGACAACCTGCTGTGCTTGCGAAAACGAAAGTTCGTGGTGACGACGGATTCCGAGCACGACTTCCGCGTCTACCCCAAGCTGGCCCGGGGCTTCGTGCCCACGGCGGTGAATCAGTTGTGGGTGGCCGACATCACCTAGATCCGGCTGGAAGAGGAGTTCGTCTATCTGGCCGTGATTTTCGACGTCTACTCGCGCCGTATGATCGGCTGGGCGCTGGAGCGCACGCTGGAATCGGGCCTGACGATCAGCGCGCTGCGCATGGCGCTGGATAGACGTGGCGCGCCGCCAGGTCTGATTCACCATTCCGACTGGGGCATGCAGTACACCTGCGGCGACTACACTCAGTTGCTACGCGACCACCAGATTCAGATCAGCATGAGTCGCAAGGGCAACCCGTACGACAACGCCAAGGCCGAGAGCTTCATGAAGACGCTCAAGCACGAGGAGGTGTACCGCGTCGAGTACCGCGACATCGCGGAAGCGCGTCGCGGCATCGGCACGTTCCTGGAGAAGACCTACAAGACGAAACGGCTGCTTTCGGCGCTGGGCTACCGTCCGCCGGCGGAGTTCGAGCGGCTGGCAGCGAGCGAGAAGATCCCGGCATGAGTTTTGGAGGAAAGAGAAGATCTGTCAAGACTAGACCGGTTCGAAAAGCCGGGGTCATGACCGCCTCCCGTTGGTCGGCCATTAACCCGGCTCATTCGGTCCGCCGGGAGGTGCGTTCCGACGATTCTCGCTTTGACGAATCTTCGGCTGGGTGTCCCTCCACGAGTTGCTCACCAGCAGAGCTCGCTTTTGTTTCACCAGCTTTTGCGATTCTGCTAAACCTGAAACAGGCTGTCCAGCGAAAAACCACAGTCCGGCCAGCTGCGTCTAGACTCGTGTCTCACGCGAGGGGACAAGCCCAACGCAGCAACGGCGCCAGTCCTCGACCCTACCGCCTTGATTCTACGAGCAGATGTTATTCCTGCGGGCGACAGGCCAAACGGGCTTACCAGGCTAGCCTCAGACTGAGCTGGATCTCGCGAGCAGTTGCGCTGCCCAAGGTATTCGCGATTCGCCCGAAATTGCCGTCGCCGCGATTAAGGTTCGGGAGGGCAAATGCAGGCACATTCGGCGCATTCACGATATCCGTACGGAAAGTGAGTCCGAACCTCTCAGAAAGCTGGAACAGTTTCTGAATCGACATGTCAAGTCCGAAGAATCCCGGCCCGATTCCGTTGACGCGCCCCGCCGTTCCCAAACCGCCGTCGCCAGGAGCCTGGAATGCGGAGGTATCAAAGTACCGATCCACGAACTCCCCTCTTGGCCGCCCCGATGGCAAATTCGGGTCCCAAAGCAAATTGGGCCGCTGAGAGTCGGAAAACGTATTGAGACGGTTCGTGTTTTCAATGACGCCGAAGGGTGGGCCGGTTCGAACCTCAACGATCCCTCCCAGCGTCCATCCCCCTGCGACCATGTTGAGGACCTTGTTCTCGATCGCCCAGTGTCGGCCCCTGCCGAAGGGCAAATCATAGAGCGCGTTGGTGGCGAGACGATGTCGGACGTCGCTTCCCGAAAGCGCCTTGTCCAAGCCGCGCGCGCCGATATGCTGATACCCGTTCCCCGCGCTGCCGCCGAGTTCGGAACTTCCCTCAACATCATCGATAAATTTCGCCCAAGTGTAATTTCCTAGGAAGCTGATGCCACGGGAGAGCCTCTTCTCGAATTTCAGGTTCATCGAATGGTAAGTGGAGTTGCCCCATGAGGGCGAAAGCCAGGTTACGTTTCCGAACTGAGGGAAAGGCCTGAGCAATTGCGATTGCGAGGCAGGCCCGCGTCCATTGACGAGAGGGATCTGGTTGATGCTCACGTCAGGTCCCGCCAGTTTGTGTCCAACGCTGGCGATGTACGCTCCCTCGACCAGCACATTACCCCGGATTTCTTTCTGAACGGTGAAGTTCCACTGTTGGATGTAGGCGTTGACATGGTTCTGCGCGAGGAATTGCGGTGCAGTCGTAACCCCCGTTCCAACCCTGACCGCTCCGAACCCGGGTGTCAATTCCGCCCTGGGGATGCTGGGCATCCCGCTCTGCAGCAGGAATGGAGGCGTGAAACCTCCGTCTGGCGATGGGAATGATCCGTTCAATGAGAATCCCAATGCCAGGTTGTTGTTGACCGAGCCGATGTACTGGCCGTTGTACGCGATCCCATATCCGCCGCGCAGCACAAAGCCGCGGCCAGCAAGGTAAGAGAATCCAAGTCGCGGTCCCCAGTTGTTTGTGTCGTGTCTGTGAGCATACTTGCCGACACCATCCAGACCGGCGAACGTGATCACCCCAGGAGTACCCGAGACCGGATTCATCGCGACTGGATCAAACCCGCTTTGCCTATTCTTCTTTTCCCAGCGTGGGGTATCCATCTCCCACCGCAATCCAAGGTTGATGGTTAGTGATCGCGTCACCTTCCAATCATCCTGAATGTAGCCCCCGTAGTAGTCCGTCCGTGCGTTGAGCGTGTCGTTGTCCACAAGCGCGGCAGTGTTCACCCAACCGAGCAAGAGCGAGGCTATCCCGCTAGCGGTTGCGCGGTCAGTGAACCCGAAGGAACCGCCGAAGGTGGGGCGGTTGTCTTCCTTGTTAATGGAATACCGCCATTCAGCGCCGACTTTGAGCGTGTGATTCCCCTTGACGATCATCAGGTTATTGATGAACTGCTGGCTGCCGATCGGGTCCTGCACACGCAGTAAGCTGCTCTGCCCGAGTGTGGCGTGACCTGTCACCGTCACTCTAGCGAGTGCGTCTTGTTCGACTCCCTTCAGCCCGAAGCTCTGATTCAGGCCCGTGCCAAACGCGGCACCCTGACTAACGTAGCGGCGGCGGCCATAGCTATAACGGAACTCGTTCACCATCGAGTTGCTCAGAGTCCGCGTCCAGGTCACGACCAAGTTCTTATTGCCGTTCTCCCGAATTCCCGCCCGGCTGTCGGCCGCGGCAACAGGGAAAACGGCCGAGATGCCCTCCGGGGCGTTGATGTAGATGAGGCGACCAGAAATCCGATCCCGCCCGGTAAGTTGATGGTCAAGGCGGAAAGTGTGGAAGTCCTGCGTCAGTGAATCCGACGCGTTCGCCCGGAAATTGTTCGAAGGGGCGCGCGCCGGGTTGTCCGTGGACATGTTCGGTGCCGGGTACAACTCGGCGAAGGCCCTCCCCACCGCCGAAATCCGGTTCGCAGGAATCGTGTTGCCTGGGAACAGTTGTGCCGCTGTGGTTCCCACACGGGTGGCCGGATCCAGCACTTTGATGTCTGTGCGCGCGGAGAAGTCGCCTTTCACTTCCGCGGGACGAGGCACGTTGTACGTCACGGTCACGCCCGTCCTGCGTCGGCCACCTTCATAGTTATAGAAGAAGAAAGTCCTGTCCTTCCGGATGGGACCGCCAATGGAACCGCCGAATATGTTGTACCTCAGCGGGGCCTTGTCGGGGGCGAAGAATGTCCGTGCATTCAGCTTGTCATTGCGCAACCACTCATACAGCGAGCCATGAAAAGCATTCGTCCCGGAACGTGTGGTCATCAGAATCAGCCCACCGCCAGCCCGCCCATATTCGGCGGAGAAGTTGTTCGAAAGCACTTTGAATTCCTGCAGTGCCTCATTTGGCGGATTTATGTTGACTTGAGGACTACCGTTACCTTGATTCTGCGCAACCCCGCCGTCGATCTGCCACATTTGATTATAGGATCGCCCGCCTGCCAGGGAGAATCTCGGGATTGACTGGCCCCCTTCTTCGCCCGTAAAGGTCACATTGCCCATCAACCGCACTAGAGCGCCACCGCGTCTGCTCTGGATCGGCATGTTGAGAATAAAGTTGCTGCTAATCACCTGACCGATGGCACCGCTCTCCGTCTCCAGAATTGGCGCCGTCGCCTCAACATTGATCGTCTCTGAAATCGATCCTAGCTCCAGAGTGATATTCACTGTGGTCGTCGTGCTGGTCTCGAGCACGATTCCAGCTCGGACAAATTTCTTGAAGCCGGTCTGTTCGCAGTGAACTTCATACTCGCCGGGATTGACGAAGTTGATCGAATACACCCCGCTCTGATTTGCCTCGCTGGGCAGCGCCTGACCAGTGGCCACATTCCTGGCCACGACCTTTGCCCCGGCTACAACTGCTCCTGAACTGTCCGAAACGACGCCAGTTAACCGCGCCTGCCCCCAAGCGACGTTCGCGTAGGCCAGAACGATGAGAATGGATAATACAGATGTGCGCATCCAGAACACTCCTTTGATCTAGTCGCTTACCAGAGAAACTTCAGCCCGACTTGTAACTGTCTTGGGGCATTAGATTGGGAGGTGACTCTCCCAAAGGCACTGGATGTCACGCCAGTGTTAGCATTTCCAAACTGCACAGTATTAAATGCATTTAGGGCTTCCAGTCGAAACTGTGCGCGTATTTTCTCGAAAGGAGCATACTCCTTGAAGAGCGAGAGGTCGAAGTTACGGGTGCCATGGCCCCTCACGTCGTGGATGCTGGCACTGGCGCTACCGAACATGAATGGCGGAGGTTGACTGAATACGGCGGTGTCGAACCACTTAAATAGTCGATCCTGTGCACGGCCATCGAGTCGCCCGCTGAGCCCGTTGTTGTTCGCCGTGGTACGGTGGCCGTAGACGCCGGCGGTATTGCTAGCCGTAATTGTCAGTGGAAGGCCAGACTGGAAATTCGTGATCCCGTTAATCTGCCAGCCTCCGATTACCAGGTCCACCAGTCGCGAGGCATCGTTTCCCCAGTGACGACTGCGACCAAATGGTAACTCGTAGATATAACTAATCACAAAGCGATGGGGGATATCCATTTGGGCAATGCTTCTTTGGCCGACCAGGTCGTACACATTTTGCACTGTGATTTCACCGACATCTATTGTCTTCGACCATGTGTAAGAACCTTCGAATTGTAGGCCCCCGGACATTCGCTTCTTCACCGTGGTTTGCAGGCCGTTGTACCAGGACATGCCACCTGTATCCCTGGCACCGACGATGTTCGAGAAGTGTGGAAATGGTCGCAACAGCTGTCCGCGCGCAACCTGTTGTCCAGCGAGGATCCCTCGCGCACCTGGTGTTCCGAAGAATGGATTGCTCACTAGCTGATTCAGCTGCGATCCCATCGGCATATTGTTGGGACTCAGTTGATTTGGATTGCTCTCGATCGCCAACTCTCGTCCCCGCGTACCGACATAACCGACCTCGAACAACAACTGACCGGGAAGCTCATTCTGGAGTGTCACGTTCCACTGCTTCGACCAAGGCACCTTGTCATCTCTGTACTTGGGCCGGAACTCCTCGCCAATCGCAGACAGGAGTCCTAGCGCACTGCCCACGGGCGGAGTGATGCCGCCCGGATACGGATTGCTGAGGCGGTTCAGAGGTGTCACGCCATCCAGAGTGGAGATCCAAGGCGTCTCACCACGGAATCCCCAGGCTGTATCTGTCCCGGAGGCCGCCTTGAATGAAGCTGAATAGATATGAGCATATCCCGCACGAATTACCAGCTTCGACGAAACTTGATAGGCAGCACCGATACGCGGAGAAAAATTTGTCTTGTCCCAGAAGTACTGATGCCTCGGATTCCCGTCAACACCGACATAGACGAGGCCGCCCCGCAAGTCTGCGAAGCCCGGGACCACACCGGCAAGCGGTGACCTGACTGAAGGATCGAAGAAATTGAGGCGATCGTACCGGTCTGTCCGGGGAGTGTCAATTTCGTACCGGAGGCCCAAATTCAACGTCAGCTTGGGAGTAAGTCTCCAGTCGTCTTGAGTGTACCCCGACAGGTAAAAACTCTGAGCTGCCGTATCTTTGTACTGACTGAAGAGGCGATCTCCTGTGACACCAGTACCCAAAAGCAAGGACGCCAAACCGTTTCCGGCCGTCGAACTCGCACGAAGAGGGTCGGGGCCCTGCGTGAACCCCGCGTTGAACCTGAACTCCCCAGAAGGCGAGCGAAGTTCGCGCGTATTACTCCGAAACATCCTGCCCTCGAAGCCGGCCTTGATCAGGTGGGATCCGCGTGAATGCGAGATGCTGGAGGCCAAACTGTAAGTATTGGTTGCATTGAACCGGTGGTCGCGGTGTCCAAGAGACGTATAGCCGGTGGCTTCAACGCGTGGAAAGAGCGGGAAATCTGAGGCACTGTCCATCCACGATGGGAATCCGAGACTTGAGGGCGCAAAGCCCTGGCCCTGATTCATGTAAGGGAAGAGTGCCCGAGAAAACCCAAGCCTGTTTGTCAGCACAGTTCGAGGGGATAATGTATAGCTGTGCTCTGCAACCACGTGGCGGTTACGATCGTTGTTCACGATTCGCCCTTCTGCGACCGTTATGTCCCGAGGAAAGAGGATTGCTGGCGAATCGTCCAGAAGCCGCTGAGAATAGCGGACGAAGGCCCGCTGTGAGTCATTCATGTGATGGTCTATACGGATGTCGAAGTTGTCCGTGTTCACGGAGTATGAACCACTCTGTGAGTAGTTGTTCTTGAGTGTCGTGGGGTCTCCAGGCTGATTAGGCAGCGGAAAGTATGCCAGCATGTTCCTGGCCACCGGGTCCCACATTCCTTGAGGAACCACGTTCTGGGGAAATTGGTCGCGCACGAAGCCGGCGCCGCTTGGATTCGCGCGGGTGGTGAACGGATTGAAAACGCGAATCAGGTTTCCGTTAGCAACCAAGGACTGCGAGAAGTCACCTTGCCTCTCACGGAGTGTAGGCACGCTTAGGACGGTGTTGGCAAATCGCCGCTCTCGCAATCCTTCGTAGGATCCCATGAAGAAGGTTCTGCCCCTGCGGATGGGGCCGCTGACCACCCCGCCAAACTGATTCCGCTTAAAGCTGGCCAATGTGTCGCCGCGAGTGTTGGCGAAGTAGTCGTTGGCATCGAAGATCGAGTTCCGGAGGAAGTTGTACAAACTTCCGTGGAGTTCATTTGATCCAGACTTGAAAACCACATTCAACACCGTCCCGAGAGTCCGGCCGTACTCGGCAGGGACATTGGCCCCCATGACCTTGAACTCTTTGATCGCGTCAACCGACGGGAAGACACTGACTGCGGTAAACCCGGTAACCGTGGGCCCGGTGGCAGTGGCGCCGTCTACGAGAATGTCCATCGTTCGCCTCCGCGTGCCAAACACGGACCAGTTCATCCCATCAAACCTTTGACTAATGGACCCTGCGATTCCCGGCGTCAACGTGACCAGCGAATAGACGTTTCGTGTGTTCAGCGGGAGGTCCATGATCCGGCGGTTGTCTACAACCTTGCCCAAGTCTGAAGTCGTCGTTTCAAGCAGAGGTGCGTCGGCAATTACCTCCACGCTTTCAACTACTTGTCCTACCTCCAGAGTCAGGTTGACCATTGCCGTCTGTTGAACCTCAAGAATGACTCCGCGCCGGATGGCGCGCTTGAAACCGGCCTTGGCCGCCTCAACCTGGTATCGCCCAACTGTCAAAGGCGTGGACACGTACTCGCCTCGGAAGTTAGAAGTGACCGGAACGGTACGTCCAGTCTCGACGTGGGTAATGGTGACCTGCGCATCGGGGATGACCGCGCCGGAAGAGTCATGCACTGTCCCCACAATCAGCCCCGTCGCTGATTGGCCCGTGGTAGATGGCAAAAACGCAAATCCCACCACCGCTAACATGCTCAGAATCCTGCCCGCCGCCGATACCTGCGTCATGACATTGTCTCCTGTATGCTCGTAGACCCATAGCCCGTCATATTCTCCGCCGTATCACTCGCCGTTCCGATGTGGGTCTTCTCCGCACCCTGACACAAGCGAAGGAATTGGCTTCTTTGCTTCCGTTGTGCGTTATTATGGGGTGCGACACATGATCCCGGTAGGTGATTTCACGGTTGATTAACTGTTTCAACGAAGAAGGCTCACCGTGCAAGATATTGCAAAGAAAGACCTTGCTATAGACTCTATTGCTGTCCGTAGCCTTGCCGCCCGGATCCTCTCAAGCGACTCGTTTCAACGGTCTCCTCGACTTTCTGAACTCTTCCGGTTTCTTCTCGAGAGAACCCTCAGCGGAGATCAACATGTCCTCCATGAACAGCTGATCGGAGTCCAGGTCTTTGGTCGCAACCCGGAATACGACACCGGCGCGGACAACATTGTCCGGACTAGTGCGTTTCAGCTACGGAAGAAGCTTGATGCCTATTTCACCGAAGCTGGGGAAGACGAACCTGTCATCATCACTATTCCCAAAGGCCACTATGTACTTCGAGTGAGCCCCAGAGAAGTCGCTGATGGGGACACGGGTCCCGGTCAGTCATCAGTAGTCTCCGCCCACCCACAAGTACTCAACACACCGACGAGCATCCGAAGGTCGGGATGGTTGGTCCCAGGATGGATTGCCATCCTCCTGGGGACCCTCCTGGCAGGTTCAATCACCATCAATCTGAAGCCTTGGATCTTCCCGGCGGACATCACTACTGGCAATCTTCCCCAAACACCCCTGCGGGGATTCTGGGAATCAATTTTCGTTTCTGCCAGTGGGGACGCGTATATCGTGCCTCCCGATGCAGGATTCGGTCTACTCCAGGACTTTTCCGGTTTGGCGCTTGGTCTCAAGGAATTCCTGCATGGCGTCAGCCCCGAGCAGAGTCCCCCAAGAGACAAACTGCCTCAGGATATTTTGAAGCGGCTCGCGGATCGGCCCTACACAAGCGTGTCGGTCGCCTCGTTGATCTTCAATCTGGGGGCGATTGCAGACAAGGTCGGTGGGCGGGCAGTAGTCCGTTCAGTTCGCGGAGTCAGCGTGAGAGATCTCAAGACAAGAAATGTGGTGTTACTGGGTAGCGCCAGATCGAATCCTTGGGTGGACCTGGTTGTTGAGCAAATGAATTTTCGCCTCGAATACGAAGGGTTCCCGCCGAGGGGTGTCATCCGAAATATTGCACCTCGGGCATCCGAACCCACCAGCTATCAGGCCACTGCTTCCGCGAGCGATCCGGGCGCCACGCTTGGACTCATCGCTTTGCTTCCGAACCTCGATAGAACCGGGAGCATCTTGGTCATTGCCGGAACAAACATGGAAGGCACCGAGGCCTCTGCCGAGATGCTGCTGAGGGAGGAATATTTCGCCGGGCTCATGCGCTTCTTGAAGGCGAAGAATACTAGAAAGTACCCTCATTTTGAGGCAGTGATCCGCGCGAGAAGTATCGGCGGCGCCGGCTCATCGCCAGAGATCCTAGCCGTCCGGCGGCATGACGCAGCTCGATGATGCAAAGTGGTCGGACGATCTCGCCAACGGGTTGCTCTACTCAGATTTGTAGGTGCCGTGGATCGCTTTGACCTTGAATGACTCGGCGGAGTCGTCGAGGATGATGACGCGGTAGGTGTCGCCGCCGAGGTTTACACGGACCAGGATGTGGCCCTGGTCGCTTTTGAGCCGGGAGAGGGAGTCGCCGAGCACCACCCTAGCTACCCATGGGAGGCCCCCCGGCTTTGTCGGGGAGGCAGCCAGAGTTTGACATTTCCGGGCGTCCACCGGAAGACTCCGAGACGTGAGACGCCAAGCGCACGAGAAGGAGTCTTCACGATGGACGAGTATGAAAGTCTAAGCCATACGGCGTGCGCTTGGCCCCTCGGCTGAGACAACCAGTTAAGACACTGTTCGCCGTTCGCTGAAGTCTCCTCGACCGGCAAGACGAGTGTACCGTATACCGGGTTCCGGCTGGCGAAGCGGAGGCGGGCTCTGTTGGCGAGCAACCCGCCAAGGAATTACCCGTCGGAAATTCATCCAGGCGATGAGTGGGGGCGCCGGCCTCAGCTTGGGCGCCTCCATCGGATGGATAGATTTCCCGATGACTCAAGAAACTCCTACCGAATGCCGCCGCGCAGCGGCGTCCTTGTTGTTCCGCGCCGCCAGACTCGCCTCGAATTCGGCCGGCGGCACGTAGCCCAGCGCCGAGTGCATGCGTCGCTCGTTGTAGACCTTCTCCAGGAAGTCCGGGATCGACGCCAGCGCCTCGTCCAGGTCGCGATACTCGTTGCGCAAAACCTCCTCGTACTTCAGCGTTTTCATGAAGGATTCGCACGCCGCGTTGTCCCACGGATTCGCCTTGCGCGACATCGAGATCGCGATGCCGTGCGCCTCGAGCACGCCCTTGTAGTCATTGCTGGCGTACTGCGAGCCGCGGTCGGAATGATGGACCAGCCTCGGCTGGACGATCCGCCGCGCCAGCCCCATCCGCAGCGCCGCCAGCGTCAGTTCGTCCTCCAGCGTGCGCGCCAGCGGCCAGCCGAGCACCCGGCGCGAGTAAGCGTCCAGGATCACGGCCAGATACACGAACTCGTACTCGAGCCGGATGTAGGTGATGTCGGCCACCCAGAGCTGATCGACGCCGGTCAGCACCATCCCGCGCGCCAGGTTCGGGTAGACCTTGCGCGTGTGGTTCGAGTCGGTCGTCACGACGAACTTCCGCTTGCGCACCCACAGCAGATTGTCCTGCCGCATCAGCCGGTAGACGAGCTTGAGATTCACCTGCCAGCCGCGGCGGCGCAGCTCGTGGGTGATCCGCGGCCGGCCGTAGCTGGGCCATTCCAGGCGATGCGCTGGATGGCGTCGCGCAGGTCCATGTCGGGGTTCGGACCAGGCGCGCGCACCGCGCCGGAGCGGTAGAAGCCGGACCGGCTCACCCGACCCAGCTTCACCATGCGCTGGATCGTCAGTCCACGGGCGGCCTTCACTTCTTCTTCGACCTTGCGGTGGACGGCGGATTTCCAGTCAATGCCTGCAGCTTCCGCTGCTCGTCGATGCGCTGCAATCATCCCTTCAAAAAATCGATCTCCAGCACCTGCTGGCCGATCTTACGCTCGAGTTCGGCAATGCGGCCCTTGCTCCAGCGCGCTTTGCCGTTGCCCGGGAAGGCGTTGCCCGGCGCCTCCCGGAACTCCCGTCGCCAGCGATGCAGCACGTTGGGGCTGACTTCCAATGCCCGCGCCGCCTCGGCAATCGAAACCCCTTGCTCCAGCCGCCGCACCGCGGTCAGCTTGAACTCCCTAGTGAACTGCCTGCGTGAACGGCCCATGACTCAATTCTCCGTTCAATGGATTTTGAGTCTTAACCGCTTGTCTCAACTTTGGGGGCAAATCCAGCGTGGGACTGCAAGTACCACGTTATATTCATCCCAAAGTGCCGGCGCAAGAGGCTGTATACGCATCTGCGCCCGCACCTGGGTGAGGTCTTCCGCAGATTGGCCGAGCAGAAGCAGAGACGGATCGAGGTATGCTGATCGCGATCCCGCCGAAGTATGCAGTGTCCCAGGTGATCGGGTTCATCAAGGGCAAAAGCGCCACCCCTCTGGCGCGGGTCTACGGCGAACGAAAGCGGAACTTTGTCGGGCAGCAGTTCTGGGCGCGAGGATACTCTGTGTCCACTGTGGGGCGCGATGAAGGACAGATTCGGAACTAAATCCGGAATAAAGGGAAAGAGGACCAACGGTTGGAGCAGCTAAAGCTTCGCGAATGACCGGCCACCTTCAAGGTGGCCAAGATCAACTGGTGCCGGGTTAGCGACCCCATGACTGCCTCTTTGAGCGGCTAACTACCTAATGCCCCCGGCTCTGCCGGCGGATACTCACCCGATACTAACAGAAAGGCAGAGTCGCATCAAAAGCACTTAGATCCAAATATCCAGTCACAATGAACAACAGTATGGATTGCCTCCGGCCAATTCGTTGTATTGTTTTTTTGACAAATGAGTCGCTACATTCTGGGTTGCGGATGGACTTACTGGCTCTCGCGCCAGTCGAGATAGCTCTGTTGCGCGGCCAGACGGGCCACGGTGGTGGAGAGGTGGGGGTATTGGGCGAGGATGAGTTCGGTGGCGATGAGGAGGGCGTCCGCTTTGACTTCGTCGGCGGTGCGGTGGTGGGCGGTGAGGAGGCGGGGGTGTTTCGCTTTGATGGCCGCCCAGGCGGTGTCGTCGCCCGGGGACGGCGTGAGGGTGACGGCCAAGTCCGCGGCCCGGATGATGTAGGGGCGGACTTCTCCGATCAGTTCCATGGCGGCTTGGGCCTGGCGGGCGGCCTGGCCGGTGGTGAAGTAGGCGCTGATGGCGCCGAGCCAGCGTTTAATGGTCTTCATTGGTTTCCTTTTCCTTTTGTGTGGCGGCGCTGCGCATCACGGCGAAGGCCGCGCCGCTGAATCCCGAGATCAGGTGCGTCAGTATCGGCACCAGATCCTTCAACACGCCGGCAACCCAGCAGGCGGTGGCCAGCAGGAAGACGTAGACCGCGAGCCAGGACAGCAGGCGGTCGAGGGTCTTGAGGTCGAGTTGGCCTTGGGTCATCGGAGTCTCCCGAGGACGAAGGGCATGGCGATTTGCGAGGCGGGCGCGGCGACGCTGAGGCCCACGCCTGCCCAGCGGAGCCAGCGGGGTCCGGGCTTCGTGATGGTGGCGAGGTTGGCTGAAGTCAGCGCGGCAGAGGCGGCGGCTTGTTGTCCGCTGCGGGCACTGAGTTCGGCGGCTTCCACGAGGCGAGGGGTGGCGATGGCGATGTTGGTCATGACGGAGTCGGCTTTGAGGGTCATCCACCAGAGCTTGGATTGGAGGCACTCCCTGCCCTGCTCGGGCGTGCCGCAATCGAGCCAGGGTTCGAGCGAGGCGGTGAGACGGTTGGTGGTTTCGAGGACATCAGTAGCGGCGGATGTCGTGGATTCGGTCTGGCGAAGGATCTCGGCGGTGCGCGTGTCGACGAGGGCGAGCGATTCGGCGACGCGGGTGTCGCTGCGCTCGATGAGAGAATCGACGCGGCGTAGGACCTCGGCGCGCGTGGCTGTGAGTTGGGTGTCGGCGCGGGCTTCGAGTGAGGCGAGGCGGGCGTCGACAATGGATTGCGTGGCGGTGATCTGCTCGCTGGCGAGCATCAGGACCTGGTCCGGCAGGGCGCGCCAGGCGCGGATGGTGAGCGCGCATTCCACGCCGCACCAGGCGAGGACGGCCAGCAACACAGTGGCTGCGCCTTTGGCGATGTTGGTGAGCATCATGCCTCCTCGAACAGGGCGCGCTCGGCGGCGCGGCGTTTCACGAGGCCGGGCAGCTCGACGCCCTTGGCCTTGGTCCACTTCGCAAACTCGCGCGCGGCTCCGGCGAGATCGCCTGCGTTCACTCTGCGAAGCAGTGTCGATCGCTGCAGGTTGCCGAGCCCGACGTTGTAGGCAAAGCTCACGAGGGCGTCGAACTGGTTCTGCGCCACAGGCAGGGCGAGCATCCGCGCGACGCCCGCCGCGAAGACGGCGAGATCCTTTTCAAGTAGCGCCGCCGCGGCTTCCCGTGTGATGGGCGGATCGGACAGCATCACGCCCTCGGTGTGCCCGTAGCCGATCGTCGCGACTCCAGCCGGGCAGAGGTAGGGCTTTGCGCGGAAGCCCTCGAAGCGCTTCACCAGTTCGACACAGCGTGGCGAGGGCGTCATTGCGGCGCCTCCGGCGTGGCGGGCTGCAGGTCGCCGACCTCGATTCCGGACAGGTCCGGCGCCACGCTGACTGTCTTGCCCTTGAGTCCCGTCGCGTACAGGAAGCCAGCGATGAGGTGCATCTTGGCCTGCTCCAGGCGGCGGAGTTCCTCGACCATCGGCTCGGGGAACGAAAGAACCTGCGGGTCCGGCGTGCTCATGCGCCCTCCGTGTTTTCCGGCTGGATCGGGATGAACGGCTGCACGGCGGCCTCGGCGATCAGTTGCGCGGCTTCCTGCTGCAGTTGCACGGCCTGCGCCAGCTTCGCTTGTGCTTCCTCGGGCGGCGGATCGGGGTAGCGATCGAGTACCGGTTTCAGAATGCGGTAGTAGCATTCCTTGGTGAACCAGTCGGCCTTGCCTTCGTAGGCGGGACCGCCCAGCACGGGGTTGGCGTTGCGTTCGGCGATGAAGGCGTCCATCTTCGCGGCCACGGCGGCCGGGATGCGGAAGCCGATCTGCTCGTCGCCTTGTTCCTGAAACGTGATGGTGATGTCGGGCATGGTTACTCTCCTTCGGTGACAACGATCAGGCGGGGGCGGCTCCCCGCCAGGGTGATGACCAGATACGGGCGGTTGGCGTGCGTGCCGCGGATGATGTCAACGGCGGCGGCGCGGACGGTCTGATTGCCGGGCGGCAGGTACTCGGGCTCGGGGCAGCCGGAGACATACAGCAGCAGGTAGGTCGGCCCGGTTTTCTGGATCACGGTGTTCGGGCTCGAGATGTTGATGGTGTTCCAAGCCGGCGCATTGAGGGAGGTGAGTGCGATGCCGCCGCTGCCGGAATAGCTCTGGCAACTGCGCATGGCCGCGGGCTGCATGGTGGTCTCGCGGATGAGGGTGAGCGTGTAGCTCTGGTAGTCCCACGCCGGCGTGCGTTTGGCCTGCGCATAGAAATGGAGCGTCGCGGAAAGGATCGTGGCCGAGCCGATGCTGCCGGTCGGGAAGGTGGCGATGTAGTGACTGAGGGACTTGTCGACCCCACAGGTGGACGTGCTGCTGGTGGTTGTCGCAGCGGCCGAGACGGTGGTGACGCTCTGCCAGGATGAGGGCGTGTACCACGTCGGATTGCCGGTGCCGTAGTCGACCCACGGCAGGCTGAATTCGCAGCTTTGTCCCCAGAGCACGCCATCGGATTGCTGGTAGCCGTCCATCTGCTCGCCGCTGCCGGTGGCTGCGGGGATGGTGGTCTGGGCGGCGAGAGCCGTGGCGAAGAACAGGAGGGGAAGCGCGCGCATCAGTAGGACCTCGTGTACTTGATCGAGACCGAGAGGTTCTTCACGCTCGATGCCGAGGCGGTGACGAACCCAAGGCCCTGCCCGATGGCGACGCCTGGCGTGGCGATGGACGACGTGGACGCGCCGCTGGTAGAGCAGGTCAGCGCGGAGTGCATGTTGGTGCCATCGCTGCGGCGGATGGTGAGCGAGACGGTGCCGGTGTCGGTCCAGCAGGCGACCTCGGTGACGGTGGCGGCGTGCGCGTGGGCGCGCCACACGTTGTGGAAGGTGGTGTTGGGAATGACCGAAGAGGGGTCGCCGCCGAAGCCGAAGTTAATCTGTTGCGCGCGATAGGTGTTCGGGTCGTAACAGCCCTCCGCTGCGCCGCTGGCGTTGACGCCGAGCGGCACCTGGCCGGCGGCGCAGTTGGCGCCGTTGGCGGCAAGGGCGCTGGCCGTGGACGCGTTGCCGGTGAGCGATCCCCAAATGGTTCCAGTGACGGCGATGGATCCCTGGGCCGTCATGCTGTTGATGTAGACATCGCCCCACTGGTCCCTCTGGACGATGGCGTTGGCCGTGTTCGTGGTGGCGATGACTGGCGCGCCGGTGAGCTTCGACCAGGCAAGCGAGGTCAGCCAGGACGGGTTGGCATAGGCGCCGGTCGAGTAGAGCAGCGTGCCCGGCAGATCCTGCGAGGTCAGCGCTCGGAACGTGGGCGCTGCGGGCACGCCGGATGCCGGGCCGACCAGCACGGTGTTGGCATACTGATTCGCCCAGCCCAGGTTCAGTGTTCCGGAAGAAGTGATGGGCGAACCGAACACGGTGAACTGCGCGGGCGCCGCCAGTCCGATGCTGGTGACCGTGCCGACCGAGCCGCCCTGTCCATCGGGCACGAAGCAGCCTTCGGCGTTACCCTCGGCATCGACACCCGAAGCCGCCTGCCCCGTGGGACAGTTCGTGCCGTTGGCCGCCAGCGCCTGTGCGGTGGGCACAGCACCGCTGACCTTCGATCCCGCGAGACTGGTCAGCCAGGCCGGGTTGGCATAGGCGCCGGTCGAGTACAACACCGTGGCCGGAAGGTCGACGGCGAGATGCGAATGCACCGACGGCGGGAACGTCGCGGGCTTGCCGGTGATCAAACTCCACGCCACCGATGACTGCATCTGTTTCGTCCAGGTGTTGGCGCTCGTGCAGATGTGCAGCCACTCGGTAAGCGGGGCGGTGGTCAGAAACACGGCCTGGCCCTGCGTGCAGTTGGCGGGCAGCGACGAGACGAGCCTGGCGGGCGCGGTGGACAGCGCCTGCGTGGCGTTGAGGCGTCCGACGATGTCGAGTGTCCCGGTGACGGGCGTCTGTGCCGGCGCGGGCAGCGCCCACACCAGCAGGAGATAGATGGATCTGCGCATGTTCAGCTCCGCACAACGATGCGCCCGGTGAAGGCGCTGGCAAAGGTCACGGTGAGTGAGTTCGGGCCGTTGATCTGGACGTCCGCGATGGCAAGGCGCCCGTTGGCGTCCCAGCACTGCGCGATCACATCCTCGGTGGCGAGATTGTGGGTGATCACCAGTGGCCCGGTGGCGCCCGAGAGATTGGCGGCAAACTTCCCGCCCGCCGCCGCGTTCACCGAGGCGAAATTCGCGTTGATCACGGCGCGGGAGTCACGCAGCTTCTCCCCGCCCTGCAGTGTCACGATGACGGCCATCTATCTGCCTCCCGGCCCGCCGATGCCGGCGGGACGATGCGTCTCCGACGGCGGCACTTTCACGCCGGCGTAGGTCTGCGGCGGCGGCTCCCAGGCGAAGTCCGCGTCATCCCAACTCAGGTCGGCTTCGTCCCACGTGGATTCGCGCGTCACCGGTTCCGCCATCACTGACCCTCCACGCGGATCAATGCCGCCTGCTCGATCGCCTCCTGAATCTGGCGCTCGATCTGCTCCTGATGGGCGCGGAGTTGCGCGATCTGCGGGATGGCTTGCGCACGCCGCAACAGGATCGGTTTCAGGATCTGCTCGTTGCAGATGTGCAGGAAGAACTTCGCCTTCGATCCTTCGAAGGGATTCTCCTCGTGCGCGACGATTTCGTTGTCCACGACCCGCATCTCGCGCGTGGTGAGACTGTCGACGTGGGCCTGGATCGCGGCGGCGGCTTCGGCCGGGATGACGAACTGCACCGGCTCTTCGCCGTCTTCGTGAAAGGTGATGGTGATGGTGGGCATGTCAGATTCCGGCGGCGTTGAGGCGGATCAGGATGTCGTCGAGGGCGGTGGCGACGGTCGAGTTGCCCCAGCCCGTGTAGGGGCAGTCCCAGGCAGAGGTGACCGCGCCGGGCGGACCCTGCGGGCCTTGTGGCCCTTGCGGACCTTGAGGGCCTTGCGGTCCCGGCGGTCCCTGCTCGCCGCCCGAGACCGTCACGTCGCCGCTCTGGCCGTTGACGGTGCGGACGACGTTGCCGTTGATCGAGCCGCTGAAGTGAATGTTGCCGGTGACCGACAGGCTGCCGGCACAGTGGATCCCGTTCGCATCCATGAACGAGCGGGTCATACCGCCCTGCCAGACGGTGATGCTGCCGCCCGAGACGTTGAGCGATGTGAACCAGCCCGAGCCCGCGGTGATGCCGCCGCTCGAAATCGTCATGGTCGAGCCGCCGCCCGTGATGCTGACCGACAAGGCGCCGATGGTGATCTGGTTGCCGCCGCGCGAGGCGACGATGCCGGTGCCACCGATCGTGAGGCTCGACCCATCGGTGGAGGCGAAGACGGCATTGCCCGCAAACAGCGCCGTGCCGGCGAGCAGCTTGTTGATGGCGATGGCCTGGATGGCGAGCGCGTTGCCCTCTTTGGTGAACTCGGGTCCGTAGTTGTGGGCCTTGGCGAGATCGACGGCGAACTGCGTCAGGCGCCCTTCCGCATCGACAATGAAGTCCGAGGAGAGCTTGGGCTGAAACCGGCCGTTGACAATCTCGAAGCCGAGCACCTTGCTGGTGTTGACCTGAGTCAGATCCAGACCCGTCGATGCGGGCAGCGTGAAGTTGACGGTGCGCGTGTCGGCTTCGACGATGTTGCCGCGCCAGTCGACGGGGCGGAAGCGGAAGGTCTGATACTGCGGGTCCTTCTGCAGCTTGATGTTTTCGATCAGGAAACTCGTCCGCTCACCGAAGTCGCCGTGGTTGTCCCACGTCTCGCCGGGAACGGGGTCGAAGTTGGCGTTGAGGCGGAAGATGCGGCCGACCTTCGTGTACCAGTAATCGGGCGAATGGGGCGGCGTGAAGTTGACCGCGATATCGACGTAAGTGGCGCCGTCGATGGTGCGCTGGTTCTGAATCGTAACCGAAGGATTCGTGACCGGACCGGGGCTGCCCCACGGGGCGATGTCCACCCACTTGATGGGCGCCGCCGCATCCACGGGACGCCACACTCCGGCGGCCTGGTTCGCCGCGGTGAGCAGGACGAAGACGCGCGCGCCATCGCGGGGCCGACGGCGCCAGGATTGAAACGTCGTGCCGGTGGAAGAGGTGAGGCTCGTGAACTCGGCGAGCGTGGGCGTGGGTGTGTGGCCATGCGGCCGTTCGCAGATGTAGGCGGTCACGACATCAGCGCCCGCAGGCATCGTCCACGTCACATGGACATCCGCATAAGGCTCGCCATCTTCGCCGTTCGTGTAGCCGGCGATCGCGAGTTGGAAGCTGCCCGCATCGACGGGTGGGATCACCTCGTCCATCGGTAGGCTCACTTCAACGGTGACCTCGTTGATGGCGACCCGCTGGTTGGGCGCCGAGGCCGGATACGCCCAGCCCTTCACCTTGTAGGTGCGCGACTCGCCCGGCTGAATCTTCCACCAATCGCCCGAGGCAACCGGATCGTGTGGCTGTCCAGCGGAGTGGTGCTGGAAGCTGTAGGACCACGAGCCGGTGGCGGTGTCCTGCAGATCGAATTGCGTGCCGCCATATCCGCCGGCGGGCACCCCGCTCAGACTCAGGTCCAGGCGGAACTCCTTCGCCTTCGATCCGGGAATTTCACGGTAGCGCGGCGTGACGGCTGCCAGCACAGGCGGCGTGAACTCAAGCGCCTGTTCGGTGATCTCGACCACGGCGATGGCATACATCCCGTGCAGCACCGGAGATCCTTGGTGGATCACCTTCTTGAACTTCTGCCGGCGATCCGGCTCCTCGCTCATCAGATGCAGATACACGGTGGCCGGAAGGGATTCCGGACGCGGGATCTGAACGCGCACGGTGTCCACGTTGAAGCCCGGCGCATCCCAGATGGCGGTGTAAGGATGTGAGCCACGATCGAGCACGGTGCCGTCGGCGAGTTCGATCATCGCCTTTACGCCTTCGAAATTGCCGATCGTGACGACGTCGCCGATGCCGTAGTAAGGCGGGATGTAAGCCTGCGCGATCTGGACGCCGGCGCCGTCCTGACTCACAACCGGCTGATCGACCAACGTCACCGAGCCGAGGTCTCCACCGGCGGACCCGGCAACCAACTCGGTGAAGTCGAGAGTGACGGCAGCGTGCGGGGTAGCGTCCGCGGGCTCAGTTGGCGTGAGGCTGGTGAGGCGCCGCAGCCGATTGGCATAACCCCAGGAGCGCGAGAGGGCGTATACAACCCACGTGATCTTCGGATCGACGAGCGAGCTGAGATAGGCCAGTGGCGGTGCCGGCACATCGATGTGGGCTTCCCACATACGGGGCATGCCTTCGGTGGAAGGTTCGGCCCAGTGCCAGCCCTGCGGATAGAGTTGACCTGGCAGGGTGGGATGCTCGAGGTCGGGATCGAGCTCCGATGGGATCTCGATGAAGACCTCGGCCCCGGCGAACATCTCGTCTTCGGGACACACGCCGGCCAGCTTGATGCGCACGCGGCCTTCTTCGATGGAAGGCAGCACCGTGATCTGGGTGATGTCGCCTAGCGGCACATCTCCGATGGGAAGGGCGCCAGGGATCTCGACGGTGATCGACGGGGACGCTTCCTCATCGAGTGGTGCGGTGAGAATGGCGGAGCGGGAGCACAGCCAGATACGGCACGATTGCAGCTCGCCGACGGGCTGGGTGAGAGAGATGCGGATCTGGCCCCGGCCCTCTTCATCGGGCTCGTAGCGGGCGCTGCCGGCTTCGAGGGGGACAGCTCCGCTGTCTTCCGGCATCCGGACATAAGCCGTGACGCCACGGAAGACGCCCAGCGGATCGGGCGGGGTGTAGTGGAGAGTGACCTCGGCGGTGAGACCGTCAAACTGGACGCTGCCTGCAACCTCAATGTCCGACACCTTGCCGGGGAACAGATCCGCGGCGGGCAACTCAGGCACGGGATCCGGCGCGACGTCCGTCGGTTTGTCGCCGACGGTGAGATCGTACATGGAGTCGGTCGTGGAGCGGCCCTCGAGGTCGATCGAGTAGTCCCGGTTCAGCCGCCAGCGGATGAGGCGGAACTCGCCCGTCCCATTCGGCATGTCCGGGTGGGTCATCGAGCAGACCATGCCGGGTTCGGTGTTGAGGGCGAGGATGGTGGTCCGGAAACTGATCTGTCTTGCCGCAAGTTGTTCGGCGGCAGTGAGGCCGCCGAGTTCCTCGCGCAGGCGCGTCGTGATGAGGCGGGCGGCCTGACTCTTGGTCGAGACCCCGACGAGGTTCACGTTGGCCTTGAGCCGCTCGCCCACGCGCGCGGCATGATCGGCGTCGTAGAGGTTCAGAGCATTCTGCTGGTAGCCGTAGTCGACGTCGGCGAAGGCGGCGGTGAGGTCATTGAAGCGCGATTCAAAGCTCGACAGATGCAGCGAGTTGTAGAGAATATTGCCGGAGGTGAAGGCCTCGATGGTCGAGGAATGAAGACGAATGCCGATGCGAAGCTTCCCGGCCACGAAGGTGAAAAAGCCGAGGCACGATCCGAGGATCTCCTGCAGCCAGTCGCGCAGTGGGCGCTCTTCGGCGATGATGCCGGTGAAACGGAACTGATGTTCCTGGCCGGTGCCGATGATCTTGTCGGCGAACAAGTCACAGGTCTGTGCCGCGGTGATCGCCGCTGGCACATCGAAGAGAGCTTCCTGATCGGCCGATGTTGCAGCGGACAGTCCCTTGGCCCGCAGTAGCGTGTTGACTGCGATCCACACCGGGTTCGTGCAGGCGGGAACCCACACGCGTGTGCCCGGCACCGTCCACGCCCAGCAACCCAGCCCGCCCGTGATCTGGGCCTGCATCTTCCGCTCGGTTGGGCGGATGGGCTGGATGCCCTTTTCGTCCGTCCGGCGGATCTGGAGAAACGCCACGCCGGGGACCGGGTTGTTGGGCAGAGGCTCGCCGACGGAATCGAGGGCGAAGGTGTGGGAGCCGGAATCTGGGGAGTTGTCCGCGGGCGCCTCGTCGCCGGTGAGCGCATTCCCGCCATAAGCGCGCCGCAACCCGAGCAGGCCGGGCCCATGGTTCGGCTGGCCGTCGAGCGTGTGCGGCTGGGCCGTGCCCGTGGCGAAGCCCGAGATCGGTCCGCGGCCCACGATCCCCAACGCGGCGTAGAACTCCGATTCATCCCGCCCGGCCACGATCTCGCACTCGACCGGGATCGGATGCGCCGCGTCGTTGACGTAGATATCCTTCAGCGCCCGGCCATACGCGGTGTCGTTGACCACCGAAGTGGCCGTCATCCGCGAGATCCCCTTCTTGCCGCCGACATTCACCGGCTGATCCGGGATCTTCACCTCGTCGCGAGTGATCTTCCGCGACGGGTACGGAAGGTTCAGTTCGAACAGCCCATCGCTGGCCTCGAGTTCGAAGGCACCAGCCTGGTCGAGCGACCAGCGGGTGACGAAGCCCTTCCAGAGATCGATCCGGGTGGCCGAGCCGACGTGGAAGAGCGAAAAGGTGACGGGCTGCTTCCACAGATCGACGGCGTTGACGAGCATCGTCATCACCCGATCCGCGTTACCGAGCCGGAAACGCGCCGAATCGGCCGAGCCGTCCAGCGCTTGCGAGATCCCGTCCCAATCCACAAGGCGCGGCTGGTGCAGGACCCCGCCCACCGAGACGCGCCGGTCGGAGAGGTGAATGTCACTGCCGATGGTGACGAGCGGGATCAGCTCCTGCGTCTGGCCGAGCAGCGTGGTGGCGAGTTCGGCGGAGGGGAAACGGGTGAGGGTCTGCGTGACCTGGAAGCTGGGCGTGTCCTGCGGTGCCTCGATGAGTTCCACGCCGCCTTGCCAGAGCGCATCTGCGAACTGATCCAGGCTGAGCGCGGGTTCCGCAAGCCGGACCGTGTGGCGCACCGTCGCCCCGTCGGGCATCGCCACGTCGAGGAAGAACGGCTGGTAGCTGCCCTGGCGAAGCTGGAAGAAGTTGACGAGCGCCTGGCGCCGCGCCGCATTCAGCGCCTCGAACCGCAGCGTGATCCGCCGCACGCCCGGCCCCAGCCAGAAACGCTGCTCGACCTGCGACTCGCCATGGCCGAAGCGATGGACGGCGATCTCGGGCTCCGAGGCGAAGACCATCCCGAACTCGGGCACGAGCGGAAACACGCCCGCCGGCGCCGCCTCGGGGATGGCGATGGGTCCAAGATACTCGGGCATCAGGAAATCTCGATCAGGCGGAAAGAAACAGGCCAGCGGCCCAGCTGGTATGCGTGGCTGAGCGCGCCATCAAAGCGCACGCGGTGCCGGCCTACGGGCGAAGCCCCCGTGGGATCGTGGTCCGCCCGGCGCGGGTAGAAGTAGAAGGGCAGCATCGGGCCTCGGCGATCCTCCCAGAAAGCACGCAGGACGAGCCAATCGGCATAGGGCAGCAGGCGTGTGATCGCCCAACTCCGGCGTGGCAGCGCGGCGTCGCTCCGGACCTGCATGCGGCCATCGCGGTACCGGTCGCTCGCCACCACCGGCCACGTCACCACTTCCGTGAATGCCGCCGCGAGCGCATAGGGCAGCACCGCATCCACGGACGCCAGTTGCACACTGCCGGGCATCGCGTCACACCTTCGCCGCCAGCGGGTCCATCAGTACCGAGCCGCTCTGCGTGCGGCCTTCGCTTGCCTGCAGGGCCCGGCCCAACCCCTGCTGCACGGCGCGCCCGTTGCGCGTGACGAACTGCACGGTCTTGCCCTCGAGGAAGCTCTCCGTCGCCTGGCCGTCAGCCTGAATGGTGACGTTGATAATTTGCTGCGGCGGATTCGAGCCGAACGATTTCAGCGACAGCCCGCCGAACGATGGAAGCCCAGACGCATACCCGTAAAGCGACCCGCCCACAGACGTACCGGCCTGCGCCAGCACACCGCCCGACTGAGCCAGATTCACGCCGCGCGGCGTATTGTCGAGCGATGCCATCCGCTGGCCCGTGTAGGCGGCATAGGCCTCGATCTGTTCCCGCACCTGCGGCGATCGCAGAAACATCCGCAGGTCCTGTCCGCGGCTCTGCTCCGCCAGTGTCCGGGCAAACTGCTTGTCGATGGTGATGCCGTAGAGCGATTTCACCTCGTCGATCAACTTCTGGTCGCGCCCCTTGAACAGCATGCGGATGAAGCCCGCCGCCGCGCCGACGCCCGCACCGATCGCCGCTCCCACGGGGCCACCAAACTTGTAGCCGATCATCGCGCCGCCCGCCGTGGTCATGCCCAGGCCCGACCATCCACCACGCTGAAGACCCATCATGCCAAGCACCGCGCCGCCGGCCAGTGCCGCATCCGAGCGGCCCAGCGCCGAGAGCTTCTGACCCTTCGTCGCCGCCTCCCAGGTCACGGCCTTGCCGGGGGCATACTGCACGCCGCCGCCGAAACCGAGGAAGCCCTTCCATCCCGAGGCCCCGCCGCCCAGCGCGCCCACGGGGCCACTCAGACCGCCGCTGAAACCGCCCGTCCCGCCAGGACCGCCCACCATGGGCGTCAACGCGCCCAGTGCGCCGACCCCGCCCACCGGCATGCGCGCACCGGCAAACAACTGCATCAACATCGCCGCGATGCGCGAGGTCACCACTTCCTTGATAGCGGTCAGCAGCGCCATCTTCAGCGAGTTCCCGATCGCCGCCCAAACCGACTGCGACTTCACGAGCAGCGCATCGAACACACCCTCGGCCTGCCGCTTGAAGCTGTCGAAGATCTGCCGGTTCTGATCGCGGATCAACTGGGCCTGGCGCACGGCAGCGCTCTCCCGCGCCCCTTCCACCGCCGCGCGCATCGACTCCTGATCGAAGCCGCGGATCGCGTCCCGCTGTGCCGCCACCTCCGCGAGGCGGGCCTGGATCTCGTCGACCCGGTAGCCCAGCCGCTTCAGGTTGGCCTCTTCCTCGATCAGCATCCGCGAGCTCTCGAGGTCGAACAGCCGCATCCGGATCTCGTGCACGCGCACGATGTGCTCGATCTCGATCCCGGCGCGCCGCTGTTCCAGCGCCACCTTCTGCTCGAGGGTGCGCGCATCGGTCGCTTCCAGCGCCCGCAGTTGCGCGTCGCGCGAGAGCCCGGCGCGGTCCTCTTCGATGCGCAGCAGCCTCGCGGAATGGTCGAGGTTCCGGTTGGCGATCTCCTCGTTGTAGGCCAGCCGCTGCGCGTGGTGGCGCGCCTCCATCTCCATCCGCTTTGCAAAGGACTCGGACTCCAGGCCGAGATGCTCCGTCAGTTGCTTCCGCGTTGTGCTCCGCACCTCGCTCTGCCAGTTCTCGAGCCGGAGCCGCAACTGCGCGATCACGTTCTCCCATGCAGCTGCGGTGAGTTGGATCTCGCGCTCCACGCCCTCGCTGTCCACATGGGTGGCCCACTTCCGCACCTGGTCATGCACCGTCGCGAGTTCGCGGGCGAATCCGGAGAGCATGTTGCGGCGCGTGGTGAGCAGCGCCTGAGCCGACTCCCGCTCCACCGCCAATTGCTGCTTCGCCATGTCCCTGGCCAGCGCCTCGGCTGCGGCCTGCCGCCGCCGCATCTCTTCCTCGTCGACGCCCGTCTGGTTGAGATCCTTGATCCGCTGCCGGAACTCCTCGTTGTCGAATGCCGCGAAGAACTCCTTGGCCGCTTCCTTGCCGCCGAACATCGCCTCGCGCACCTGATCCAGCGAGTAGCCCATCTTCTGAAGCTCCTCGGCCGACTTGCCCGCATTCACGGCGGCCATGATCTCCTTGGTATCGAAAGCTGCCTTGCGCAGATCGAGCAACCCCTTCTGCGCTTCAATGGTCTGCTCGTTCATCTCATAGATCGCAGTGCCTGCCACGACCGCGCCCACCGCAACGGCGGTGAACGGATTGCGCGCCATCGCCAGCGTGAGCGCGTCGACGGCCTTCTTCGCGCCGCTCAGCCACGTGACAAACTGCGCCACGGCAGCGCCCACGGCGGCCGCCGCGATGCCCTTGGCCCACAGTGCGATGACATCGGAGTTGTGGCCCACCCACTTGGCCAGCTCCGTCAGGCCCTCGATCATCCGCCGCATCTGCGGCAGGAATTCCGCGCCGATCGCCGCTCTCGCTTCCTCGAAGTAGCGATTGAGAGAGCCGATCTGTTTGCCGACCGTGCCGAGCGACGCCTCGTAGGCGCCCGCGATCTTCGGGCCCTCGCCCAGCACGGCATTGAGGGCGGCATTGCGGCGCTCGAGTTCCGTGAGGTCGCGGCCCAGGCGGCGGCGCGCCTCGGCGAATGCCCGCTCGAACTGGATATTGATGCCGTAGGTGCGCAGCACCTGAGTCTGCTGCGTGGTGATGCCGGCGATGATTCCCTGCAGCGCCTGGCTCGAATCTTGACCAGCCACCACGGCGGCATCCTGGGCCATCCGCGCCAGTTCGGTCGCCTTCGACAGATCGAGCTGCGAGGCGATCATCTTGTTGACGATGTCCCGCGAAGCCTGGGTGGTGATGCCCAACTCTTTCACCCGGCCCACCAGGCGCTCGATCGAGCCTTCCGTGTATCCGTTGGCGCGGGCGAGCTGCGCATTGACGACGGCGAGCGTTTCGTTCCGCGCCGCCAGTTGAGCGGCTTCGGTGATCTGCGCCTTCATCCAGCCCACGACACGCTCAAAGGCGCCCGACAGGACGTTGGCCGCGGCTGCGCCCTTGGCAATCGAGACGGTCAGCGAGTCGATGCCCGAAGAGGCTCCGCGCGCCGTCTTGAGCGCCGCCGCTTCCATCGAGGAAAGGCTGGAGTTGACGCTCTTGATCGAGGCGTTCGCACCCTTCGTGTCGACCTCGATGACGAGTTCGAGTTTGTTGTTAGTGGTCAGGGGAGCGGCCTTGATCTATCGCAAATATGCGAATAGGCTGGGATTGGATTCCGAAGACGGCTGTCATCCTATCTGTCAGTGGAGGGTGCAGGGTGAGCAAGAACACGAAGGTTACGGTCGACGCTGTTGAGATCATCCATCGTCGGCACTTCAAGGGCAGTCCTGAGCGGTTGATGGCTCTGGAGGAAGCCCGTGCGGATGATGACGTTGCCCGGAAACTCTACGAACTGCGGACCAAGGCCGGCCTCACGCAAGCGCAACTGGGCAAACTGATTGGTACAACCGCGTCGGTCATCAGCCGCCTGGAGGGTGCTGACTATGAAGGACATTCACTGGCGATGCTGCGCCGGATCGGAGCCGCATTCAATAAGCGGGTCGGAATCCGAGTCGTTCCAATCCGGCGCTCCGCGTAACTGTGCATTCGACCCGGCCCAGTAGGTCGGGTCGCGATGAGGCCATGCGCAGACCTGCTAAATCCCCGGCACAGAGTGGCGATCACAGTGCGGCACAGCCACGCGTATCGGCACTTGGGCTGAAGCTACGGCGAATCAGCGAGAAGATCACCGCCTCCGGCGAGCAACGCCTCACCCGCCGCCAGTTGGAGCGTGAGTTGGCCGAGCGTCGCGGCGGGCGGAGCTAGATCGGATGATTCGGACAGTTGTCGACGGTGGCGTCCTGCTCGCGGCTGGATGCGCCTCAATCCAGCGGGACATCCACCCGAACGACTTGGCCGGGTTGAACAAAATCAACGGCCGTTGCGACCTTCGCAGCCCATCGCCTCAGTGTTGGCCAGTGGTTTGAACTAAGGACGACCAAAGCGACTCTGCAGCCCGTCAGGTTCTGCTGGTATTGGATGTTCTGATCACAGGTGAGAAGAACGTCGAAGCCGGATCTCTCAGCGGCATTCAGGAGTTCTCCGTTGACGAGGCCCTGCCAACCCAGAATATCAGCCCTGCTCACCTCGTGTCCGCGCAGGAAACGGGCAAGCGGTGCGGGGGTATTGGCGTCGAAAAGGACTTTCACGCGACTGCCGCAGGAAGATCGAGTGACTTCCGGGCGAATTCAAGCACAGCGTGGGCTTGATCGGCCTGCACCGCCGGAAACCATTCGAGAAACTCATCGACCGTAGAACCGCGGTCGAGGTGGTCGAAAAGCGTGGCGACGGTCACGCGGGTACCCGCAAAGCACCACTCACCGCCAACCTTCGCGGCGTCTCGATCCACCGCGCTGCACCGGCTCCAGTCCATATTCTCAGTCTAACGCCAGTCCGACCGCATTTTTCCACGGGTTGCACCGCTGCAGAATCCCGTCGTTCGCGTGTCCAATCAGCCCAGCAGTGCAGATCGTCCAAGCTATGCGGGCGAGTTCGTGATCTCACAATCCCGCTTGGCCTGTTCTTCGGCAAGTAGCAAAAGGACGGTGAACTCATCCGATCTCACCTCATCCAGGCCGATTCTGAAACCCAATTTCAGTGCGGTATGCAGGTCTATTGCCCGCCGCAACAGGAGCCCAGCCTCGGAAGCCTGCGCCGCGTCGAGCCAGTCCAGTGGGCAGTGACCACACCGCCCGCCGTCGTCCGGTGCGTCGTGGCAGAGTTTCGGGTCGCACAACTCATCCCGGCGTAGCGCCCAGTGAATGAGGAAGCGCAGCGAGGGGCGCTCGGGCCACTCGCCGCTGGTTAGTTTGGGTCCCCGGCCTCCTGAAAGGTCGCATCGAGTGCGTCGATCGTGGCGCGCACGGCCACGGCCTGGTGGATGATGGGCGGCTCGCCGGCGTAGCCGTCGGTCGAGGTGACCAGCTTCTTATACAACGCCCCTCCGGCGGCGAGATTCACGGTCAGCTCCTGCCGGTTGTACGGCAGATCGAGCACGCGAGCGAAGGCGCGCCGGTAGTCGAAGACATCCTTCGCCGACGGCATCCGCAGCACGTGTTCGACCGTCCCGCCGATCACGCGCAGCGTCACCCGGAAGGCGTCGCCCTCCTGAACCACATCATCCACATCACACTGGCCCAGCTGGTCGATCACCCGGCTGGCCTCGAACGGGTCGACGTCAGGCCCTTCGCCTTGGCGAATCTTGGCGAGCAGGGCCGCGTCGGCGTCCTCACCACCGGAGACGACAGTTTCCGAGACGCCCCGGCCCAGCTGCTTGATCAGCACCTTCCGGCGCCGCTGGCGCTCGATCCACTCCTCGTCTGTGGGGAAGCGGACCCCGATGTTCTTCACTCCTTCCGGCGTGCGGAGCTTCAGCGTGATCGGCCGCGCCGCGTCAAAGACAGCTTTGGTTTGTTCCATGAAAAGTCTCCTCAGGCAACTTGTGCGCAATTGCGCCGAAGTTCGTTATTCACCGATTGCGTCCACCCCGCACTTCGCCACCGCCGAGATGATCCCGTTGGCCTCGTCCCACATCGGCAGGCATTCCACGGCCACGGTCACGATCCCGTCGGTCTCACCCAACTCCGCCGTCGCAAAGCTCACCTTCGGCCAGGTGATGGCCAGCGAGTTGTTCACATCGTGGGTCAGCGACAGAACCGCCGCGCCGCTCGTCTGCTGGCGCAGCTTGGTCAGTTCCGTCGAGCCGTTCTGGTAGCGCGCCGTGAAACGCAGCGTCGCCTGGCGGTTGCCGAACTCCATCCGGCCGCGGATGGCGCCCGACGTGGCGTTGCCTGCCGTCTGGAAGCCGGACCCCGGGTAGAAGCCGCTGTCCAGCCGCACATTGTTCTTCCAGCCCGCCTCGAGCGACACGATGTTCTTCGTCGTGACGTAGTTGACGCCGCTGATTGTCAGCGCCATGGAAGCAGAGGGCAGCAGCTTTTCGAGTGTCGCCGCCGGCATCACAATGGCCGACGGTTCGGCGAACTTGCCCGAACCGACAAACTCAACCGTGAGCTTCGAGTTGGCGCGCCCGGGTCCCGAACCGATGGTCAGCGTCCAGCCCTCGACGACACACCCCACTGCCATGCGGTCGAGCACCGCGCCGGCGCCGGGCCGGATCTGCTCGGCGAAGCTGAAGTAGGGCAGTTCAGCCGAATCGCCCGAGGCCGGCATCAGCGGGGCACACGTGTACGTGAAATTGGGTGCGGTGCCGGAGTTCACGGCCTTCCCGAGACTGAACGCCATGGCCCACGCCGCGATCTCGGCGCTGAGATACTTCTCCAGCGTGCCGTTCACGTCCCACGAGGTCTGGAACGACTGGACGGCAAACTCGTGGCCCTTGCCGAACTCCTCGGCGTCGTTCTCGGTGTTCAGGCGCGGATTGGCGAGTTGGGCGTTCAGCTTCCGCAACTGCCACATCTGGGCGGCGGAGTTCGCCGTCGCGATGTCAGTCTGCTTCTGCTTTCCGAACGCGATCAGGATTTCTTGGAGTCTTGTCGTCGACATAGGTGGGTTTCTCCGGGGGCGGACACTGGCTCCAGCCAGCAATGATCAGGGGGACGAGGACGGACGGCGTGGCCTCAAACTCCTGAGGCTCGCCCGTGCCGTCGTTGCGCTTCAACCAGACTTTGTCAGTCATCACCGATTTCCGTGAAAGTGAGGGGCACCTCGAAATAATCGAGGCCCTCGGCATCGGTCTGCCGCTGGATGAGCGGCAGATCCATGGGGTAACAGGAGGGATGGACCGTTGCGTTCAGCATCGGCACCCCCAAAGAGGCTGGCACGCCTTTCGTGATGAGGCGGAACAGCCGGTAGTAAACGGTCGGCGGATCGCCCGGCAGACTCTCACCGGCGCGCAGGTAGAGCGTGACGCCGTGCTTCCAGACGTCCATGCCACCAAAGCTGCCGGGCTGCGTGCCCTGCCAGGCGGCCATGATGGCCGGGGCGGGCATTTCGTGGATCGCGGCGGCGAGGCTCGACCGCTGCGGGAACTGATCGTGATAGGCGTAGATGCGCCGGTCGTCTCCCTGCATCTCGGCGAGCAGCTCGGGGATGTCGCGGAGCAAGGTGACGAGCTGGTTGATGAGTTCCGAGGGGTCGATCATCGCTGTTTGCCGCCGAGTTGTTTTTCGATCAGCAGGCGGGATTTCAGCTGCGCCAAGGTCTTCCGCGTTTCCTCGATGACTGCCTGCCTGTTTCGGGGCGAGAAGACCATCCAGGGTTCGATGGCCTGATTGGCGCGGCCTTTGATGCGGTCCTTGCGGGTGGAGAGGTTTGCCTTGGCGCGGCCTTCACTTACCGTGCGGACCTGGAAGTTGCGAAGGAGGTTGCCGCTGAACGTGAGGTTGCGGCGGTTGCTGCCGCCGTGCCTCGACTTCCACTTGGCATAGCGGACGGTGAGCGGCTTGGACGCGGAGTCCTCGGGGCCCTGCGCGGCCGCCAGCCTGCGCTTCACCGCCGCGACCCCGATGGTGCCGAGGTCATACATCTGACGCTGCTTGAAGTTGAGCAGGTCGAGCCGGAGTTGGCGTTTCTGGTAAACCCGAACGGTTGCCATGGTCTGAGTGGTGTGGCTGGGTTATCTTAAACGTGAAAGTTGGGCGCACCGCATGAGGCGAACGATTCAGGTCCGCATTTTCAAGGGCGAGACTCAGTATGTGGCGGAATGTCTCGACCTGCCTGTGGTCACGCAGGCCCCGACATTGGATGAGCTTGCCGACAATATCCGGGAGGCCGTGGCACTCCACTTGGATGCGGAAGACCTTGCCGAAGTGGGCTTGGCTGGAAACCCGACGATCCTCGTCACGATGGAGATCGACACCATCCGGCAGCCAACCTGAGAGTTGGGGTAGCCGCGCGGGCACCCGGATTCGGCTACTGCTCGCTGGGGGGCGCCAGTCAGGCTAAGTCGAGAACCTCATCCGGCAGGATGCGCCTCACTGCCACGCGGACACGCTGAGCAACTTCCAAGGCACTCACTACGTCTGCCAACTGGGGTTCGCGCCAGTCGTCTGCGTAGCGCACCTCGACAGCATAAGGGTTCATGGCTGCGAGAGTAGAGACAGGCACCTCAAGCCTGCCGCTTTCCGGTATGAGCGAGATCAACTGCTCCAGATCGTGCGTCCGTGGCGCAGGAATACCCTCCAAAGTGAGGAGCGCCTTCAGGTACTTCTCGACCGCCTGTTGACAATGAAAACAGGCGGCGTCGAAGGGGCACCCTTCCTCGACGGCCATGATCCGGCGCGCCGCCTCCAGGTCGTGCTCAGCCTTCCTGACCCAAAGGCGGAGAACCTCTGCCAATTCAGGCCGCACGCTCATACAGCACTTTGCCTTCCCGCGAAGCAGGCCAATAGACAGTGTTCACGATGTTCCGGTAGCGCTCAAACCGCGCCGTTGTCGAGACGATGATGTCCTTCGGAAGCTTGTATTGACCAGCGAGGTACGAGTAGATTTCGGAGGCCATCACGCGCGGATCCTCCACTGCATCGAAGAGGACCATCAAATCAACGTCGCTGCCTTCGCGGGCATCGCCACGGGCATAAGATCCGAACAGAATGATGCGCGCCGGCGAAAATCGCCGTGCAATTGCATCAACCATATGGCTGATGGCGGATTCTGCAAACGCCGTCGAGCTCATTCCCCGCCATCATAACCTGTTTTCTGTAAATGGCAGTGGTCGCGGCTCAGAGCCTCCTCAGCCGCAGTACCGCCGCGCCGCTCGTATCGGCCTCGATGTCGAAGACCTTGTAGCGGACCCCGCTGATCTCCACAGCGTCGCCCCGCGCCGGCGGCACCGGCAGATCCGCCAGCCGGACGAAGATCACTGAATAGACGCCCGGCGCTGAGTCCTCCGCCTCGCGGGCGGGCTGGAAAATGGCACGAATGTCCACCGTCCCGCCCGCCTGCGAGTGCAGGGTCACAACACGCCCGAACGCGTCGAGCACTCCGGCGTTCAACGTGCCGGTCAGCTGCTCCCACTGGTCCATTGGCTACGACTTCGTCCCCTTGACCAGCACCTCGGGCCGCAGGCAGATCGGCAGCGGGTTCGACTGCGTGTGCAGGTCCGTCCCGCGCCCGAACTTCCGCGCTTCCTGCTTCGCATAGAGCGGCAGTCCCAGCGTGTTCGCCGTTTCGTTGAAGTCCGCCGGCGCGAAGTGCGTCCGGAACGTGTTCGCCGTGCCAAGCGGGAAGAAGTGGGCCTCGTCATCCTCGATGAACTTCCGAATCGTGCCCGCCGCGTCGGTCGCCTGGCCCCGGTACTCCTCGAACGTGATCCCGCCGAAGGTGAAGCCGGTCCGGTAGTCGTTGCCCAGTTGCTGGTTGCGCTGGTAGTACATGAAGGCTTCCTTCACCTTCGAGTGCGTCGTGAGGGCGTCATAGAAGCCCGCCGAGCACAGGCACAGGATGCCGGTCATGAACTCGCCCTTGAGGTTGTCCTCGATGTGGCGCTTCACCTCGAGCACTTTCAGCAGCACCTCGGTCGCGGCGGTGCCCAGCGCGAAGTTGACCGTCTTCGGCGTGATGCTGAACTCGTTGTAGAGGTTGTAGAGCACCGAGCCGTCGGCATCGAGGATCACGCCCTTGAGCGCGCCCATGCGCAGGTACTCGAGCGTGATGGCGTGCTTGTTGCGCATGTTCTGGAGCTTCTGCGCCAGCAGCGCGGCGAGCGCTTCCATCTCGGTCTCGGAGCCGAAGGCGCGCAGGCCCTGCACTTCCTCGGGCAGCACCGCATCGTCGTGCGGGATGTGAGGGATCACGAACGAGCGCACCTTGCGCTTGGCCTGCGTGCCCAGCGTGCCGGGCGCGCCCACGGGCATGGTGGGCAGCAGATTTAGCACGCCGCTCATCTCCTCGATGAGGATCGTGCGGGTGCGGACGCCGGTGGCCGGCATGAGGTTCAACTGCTCCAGCCGGCCATAGGTGTTCGGGATCTTGTTGATGGCCGCGGTGAGGGCGGCCATGTTGAAAGCGTCATTGGAGAAGGGATTCAGCATCGGCATGGATCAGGCTCCTTCCCGGGCCAGGATGCCCAGGGTGTTGAGTTGCGCGAGGGCCACCGCTTTCTGCGGCGAGGTGACGCCGGACTTCCAAACCAGCGCGTTGCGCTGCACGATGGCCTGGCGGGCGATGACCACAGTCGCAGTGGCGCCGCCCGTGGCGTCGGTGTCGAAGGCGAGCACACCGGCGGCGAACTGCAGGCCATCGCTGGCAGCGGGGTTGAATTCGCCGACTTCGCTCGAGGTGGCCACACTGATCGTGAACGTGTCACCCTCGTCGAAGTCCTCGCCGCCGTCGGCGAGCGTCATGTTGAGGTGATCGCCCGAGTAGGCCACAGCAACCGTGAGATTGGGCAGCGGCAGCCCGCGCGGATCGACCACGGTGAACACGCCCGCGTTGGCCTGCTTCGTCTTGCAGGTCAGCACGTAGTTGCCGGGCAGCGCGGCAGGGCCGAGCGTGACCGTCCCCATCACGCCGTTGCCGGTGTTGCCGGCGCCCGCCGTCACCGTCACCGCCGGAGCTTTCCGGCCAACGATCGCGCCGGTCACCAGATTGCCCGCGCCGAGCACGACCTCGTCGCGGCTGAACAGATTGACTTCTTCCCACTTGAGCCAGTCGCCCAGGCGGTTGGGTTGGTTGAGCACAGGCATGGGTTACACGCCTCCTTTCGCGCCGAGCGAGGCGCAGGCTTTGACAACCGGGTTGTCGTCGATGTTCTGGGTCACACCCGTCGAGGCCTCGGGCAGCACATGGGAGCGGATGTCCACCTGGCTGTCTTCGCCGGCGCGCAGCGCCAGCAGTTCCTTGCGGGCTTCGGTGGCACTGAGGCCACGAGCGATGAACTCGGTGGCCCGCGTGACGCGGCCCGCCAGATGACACAGTTCGACGATCTCGGCCGCTTCGTCGTAGCCGCGCTTGTGGGCGTCGGCTTCGAGGGCGGCGAGATCCGGATTCGGGATGGCGGGCGGCGCGGTGGCCACCTGCATGGGTTCGGACATGGGCTTACCTCCAGTCGTGGATTGAAATTGTGCGGACATCGCGGCGAGGGCCTGATGGAAGGTGCCGACGCGATCCGCGAAACCGATGGCCACGGCGTCGGCGCCGCGGAAAATGCCTGCCTGGGTGCGGCGCACGGCTTGAGCGTTCAGACCTCGCTGGCGAGCGACCGTCTCGACGAACCGGGCATACAGCAGATCGACATCCGTGCGGAGCACCTCGTGGGCCTGCTCGGACAGCGGTTCGTGCGGATTGAAATCGTTCTTTCGGTCCCCGGCGAAGACGGTGGTGTACTTGATGCCCTGTGCCTGGTCCGCCTGGCTCTGGTCGAGGTGCATGGCGATGACTCCGACCGAGCCGACCTGCGCGGTCTGGGTGAGCCACACCTGGGAGGCTGCCGAGGCGATCAGGTACCCGGCACTCAACGCCAGGCTGTCGGCACTGGCCCAGACGGGTTTGATCTTGCCCGCCTCCTCGATCAGCGCGGCGAGATCGAATGCGCCATCGGCCTCCCCGCCGTAGCTGTCGACGCGCAGCAGGATGCCGCGCACGGCGGGGTCGGTGGCTGCCTCGATCACTTCGTTCGACAACTGCTCATACGAGGTGAGGCCCGATTGGGCATCCATGCCGGAAGCACGGTTCACCAGGCTGCCGAAGACCTCGATGACGGCGACACCGCTCTCGGTGACCGCACAGGACCGCCGGCTGCACTGTTCGGCCAGCAGTGCGGCATCGACGGTCGGTGCCGCCAGACCCATTCGCGGGGCCAGCACGGACAGGACCGCCGACAGCTTCTGCTGTTCGATCATCAGCGGCGTGTTGAAAACACGGGTGGCAAGATGCGGAAGGGTGTTCATGATTTCGGGCCTTTCTCCTCTCCCGGCTCGGCGGGCGGCGGCTCTGCGCTCTCCGCCTTGCGCTGGCCGCTAGTGTTGGTCTTCCGCGGATCGGAATCAAAGGTCAGCCCCAGCGCATCAGCGCGGGCATTGTCGGCGGCCGCCTGGCGGTCGGTGTCTTCCTCGTCGTAGCCCATCTCGTTGATCACGGCGCTGCGGGGCTTGAATCCGGCGCGCACAGCCACGACCTCGGCGTTCATGTCCTTCAGCGGATCGACCCACGCCCAGGACGGCGGGCGCCATTCGACGTCGAGATAGGCTTCGCGGTTCTGCCGGTAGTCCCGCGCGCTGATCACGCCGGCCAGCACGGAGGCTTCGATCCAGGCCCGCCACACCGGGCGGCAGAACTGATACACCATCACCTGGTGCTGAAACTGCTCGCAGCGGCGGCGGAACTCGAGCAGCCCGGCGCGGATCGAGGAGTAGTTGACGCGTTCGAGATCCCCGGTCAGCTGCTCGTAGGTGATCCCCAACCCGGCCGCAATCGCGCGCAGCTGCACGCGCATGAACTCCGAGTACATGCCGCCGACATCGCCGGGCTCCGAGAACTTCACATCCTCACCCGGCAGCAGTTTCACCATCGAGCCGGGTTCGAGGCCGGCCAGCGGCGCGCCGGACGCATCCTTCTGCTCTTCACCGGGCTTGTTGCCGATCACCGGATCATCGGGGTTGTTCTCGATGATGAAGGCCGCAAACATTGCCGCCAGCTTCTTCCGTACCAGTTCGGCGTCGTCGTACTGGTCAAGCTCGTGGAGTTTCACCAGCACCTGGGTGAGCCAGGGCTGGCCCCGATGCTGGCCCGGGCGCAGGGGCTTATAGACGTGCAGCACCGATTTCGACACCACGCGCGTCGTCTCCCCCGCCTGCGCAAAAATCAGCCTCTCGCCCGGATGCTCCCGGTAGAGGTGGTAAGCCGCGCGACGGCCGATCCGGTCAAACTCGATTCCCGCGCGGATCACATGCCCGTTGCTCAGATTCTCGTTCCGGCCCGTGGGCAGGTGCTCGGCTTCGAGCAGCTGCAGTTGGAGCGGCACGACCAGCCCGTCCTCCGGTCGCCGGGGCCGGACCCGCACAATGCACTCGCCCGCTTCCATCGTCGAGCGGCAGACCAGCGCCTGGAGGCCATAAAAATCAGTCAACCCGGCCGCATCAGCTTCATCGGTCCAGCGCAGCCACATCTCCTGCAGCCGCTTCTTCACCGCCGGATCGGGATGCTTCGACTGCGGCTTGATCCCCGTACCGACGCAGTTGGCCACAAAGCTCTCGACAGCGTTGCTGGCCCAGGCGTTCCGCCGCACCATGTCGCGGGAGCGGGACCGCAGCGCGTCGCCACCGCCGGTGATCAGGGCATTGACGCCGTCGGTCGAGGGATTCCAGCCCTGCGTGCGCCGCGTCTGCGCTGCGGCCTCGTAGCCCGCCGACAGGCCCAGCAGGGGCGAGAATGCCGCCCGCATCAGGTTCCGGAAATAGCTCATCTGCTCAGAAACCCTTCGTCGTGTAGACCCGGATCACCCGGGTCCGTGGCCGAGCCGGATCCGCCGCCGCCATCGCCGCTTTTACTTCGGCAATCGCCTTCTTGAGTTCATCCACGCTGCGGTACTCGAGGCTCCGGCCCTCGAACGACACGCGCAGCGTGCCGCTCGCCAGCGCCGCCTCCAGCGCTTCGAGTTGCGTTTGGGTGTAGGCCATTTCAGTTCCGCATCCAGTTCGAACGCACCACGGGGCGCCGCACCGTCCGAGGTGGAGCCGCTTCCGGCTCAGGCTCGGCTTCCACTCGGGGCCGCGCCGCCTCCAACTCCCGCCAGTGCCGCTCGGTAAACCGGTCGATCCCATAGATGGCCGCCGCCGCGCGCGCGTACACCCGGCAGTCCAGCGCCTCGTTGCGCCGGTTCGGGTCCTTCACCCATGTGCCCTTGACCAGGCTCTCCGCCGTCAATTGCCGGAAGTACTCTTCCTCGTAGCGCGGGAAATGGGCAAAGCCGGCTGGATACCTCTCGCCGCTTTCCTCGGTCGGCTTCGCCAGCCGGAGCCAGCTGTAGAGTTGCGACTTCGCCACCGGCGTTCCGAGTGTCCACACCCGCACCGCCCGGCGCTTGCTCGCCGCATCGGCTACGCTTGCATTCACGATCAGCCGGTCACTGCGCGGGGTGCCCTTGACCGCCACCACTGTGCGCGGGTGCGACGCCCGCGCGCCTGCCGGACCCCACGACGCCTGTGGATGCCGGCGCGCCCAGTCGTAGACGATTTGCGGGTTGTAGCCCGAATCAATGCACAGCACCCGGATCGGCAGCCCGCCAAACTCGGTGTCCAGCAGTTCATCCAGATCCCGCCACACCGCCCCCTCGGCGATGTCGCCCATCAGCACGCGGTAATCGACGGACCAGTTCTCCTTGCCGCGCCCCCAGGCCACCACCTCCACCTCGATGCGGTCCTTTTGCACGTCCGCGCCGGCGGTGAGAAACAACCCGCCCTCGGGCACCGTGCCGATCCGGTAGTCCTCCCGCCGCTCGTAGATCGGCTGCCAATCCGGAGCCTCGCCACGCTCCTGCCACGATTCGCCCAGCACCAGATTGATAAACGACTTCAGCCGTTCGACGTCCTTCTGGGCCTTCTCCCAATCCTCCGCCGCGCGCTCCCACGCGTACCAGCCCACCGGGCTGTACAGGCTCGACAGGTGATACCCGCGGGTCCGGCCATCGCCCGCCGCCTCCGGGCGCCACTCGCCACGCGGCAGCATCCACGCCTTGTGGTGGTTGAAGATCGGCTGCTCGCACGCCTTGCAGTGATAGGCCGCTTTCTGCGGTTCGCCCTTCGGCCACCGCAGCCGCTCAAACTCCAGCACTTGAAACTCGCCACAGTGCGGACACGGGAGCCAGTACCGCCGCTGATCGCTCTCGGCGAACGCCGCCTCGATCCGGCTCGATCCCGTAACCAGTGGCGTCGAGACCAGGAAGACCTTCCGCCGCGCGAACGTGTTCGTGCGTGCGTAGGCCAGGTTGATCGGATCGCCCTCACCGTCCACATCATTCGGATAGGCGTCGATCTCATCCAGAAACAGGTACCGCGCCGACATCGAGCGCAGGCCGACGGCGCTGTTCGCGCCCGTCATCACCAGCACGCCGCCGGGAAACTCCTTCGACAGAACCGTGTTGCCCGAGTCCCGCGAGCGCGGGCTGCGGACCAGTTCCCGCAGCGCTTCGCTTTCCTGAATCAGCGGATCGATGCGCTGCTTCGAATTCCGCTTGGCCATCTCGACGGTCGGCTGCACGACCATCATCGGCCCCGGCGACTTGTGGATCACATACCCGACCCAGTTGTTCGCAGCTTCGGTAAATCCAAGCTGGGCGCCCTTCATCACCACCACGCGCTCAACGGGCGCCAGCGGCGACAGGGCATCCATGATCTCGCGCAGGTAGGGCGTGCGCTCGGTCCGGTACGGCCCCGGCTCGCTGGCCGACTTGCCCGACAGCCGCCGGTAGCGGTCGGCCCACTCCGACACGGTGAGCAGCGGGTCTGGCCGCAAGCCGGCGCGGAAGGCCTGGTCGTAAACCTCAGTGGGTGTCAGCGCCGGCAAGCTCATCGAGGGCCTTTCGAATCTCGGTTGTCATCACTTGGTGCACGATGTCGGCGTCGGACTCCGCGGCCAGCATCGCCGCCAGCCGGTCCGGCAGGTTCAGCAGACTGTCGCGCACGGTCCGCGCCTTGGTGAATGCCGCAACCTGCACCTCGTCGCGGCTCACCAGCTTCGCCGTGCGTTCCTCGAACTCGATCTTTGCCAGGCGCGCGAGGTAGCTCTCGCGGATGGCCCGTGCCTTGAAGTAATCGAGGCCGCCGGCCGGATCCGTGCGCACGGGTTCGGGCGCGGGTATAACAGTGCGGACCGCAGCAGCCCGCTTCTGGCCAGGCCGCGTCCGCGTCTCCCACGTCGCGTCGGCCTGGACACTGTCAATCTGGCCGTCCGCCGTCGTGGTGATCCGGCCTGATTTGATCGCCTTCTGCACCGCCGACAGGCTCACGCCGCGATGTTTGGCGTAGCCCCGCAGGCTCAGCAGCGGCATCTCGGAATTCTCAATCTCCCCCGGTCAATTTCGCTTGATTCATTCCCGATCGTGAGTGATGAATGGTGTCGCGATGAAGCACACCACCAAACGCACCAAGACGCCCTCAAACGCCACGCCGGGCTTTGCCATCCAGATCGAAGAAACGACCGAACTCAGCGACGCCTTCCTGATCGCCGAATTTGACGGCGGCCGCTACGAACCGCTCGGCAGCGTGATCAGCGTCGGCGAGGCCAAGGAGATCGCCGGGCACAACATGCGCTGCCGCATGCGCAAGCTCGAAGCCGGCGGCGAACCCGAGTGCCCCGAGGCATACGTGCTCTGGGCCCGCGGCATCGACGGCGATTACCACGTCGCTGCCCGCCTCAACCCCTGATCACTAGCCAGCCAGCGCCCCACGCCCCGGCCACCGCGCCGGGGCTTCTCTTTGTTCAGAATCAGATCGCAATTCCCTTGATCGGGGGCGCAGCCGAAGGGATGAATGGATCACCATGTTGATCCAGACCAAGACCGCCATCGAGAAAATGCTCGCCGCCGGATTCAAGCGCCGCGAGTTCAGTGTGCGCGCCGAGCGCCACGTCCGGCGTGACCACGGCTTCCGGTATGTCGAGTGGGGCGACGCGCACATCAGCGTCTTCGTCAGGCCCGAGCGAGTCCTGGCGCTTGCCGACCAGATCCTGGCCCAAGGCCTCGGCCTCCAAGTGTGGACCCAGAGCGGCGAGCCGACGATGGTTCTCATCGACAACACCTACGGGATGCGAGGGCGGAAGGTCACTCATCGCATGGAGGACCTGCTGAAGTGGGAGGCCGAAGCTTCACGAGAGGACGCATAAGTGACCGCGTTCGAGCACGCGCCCCGGCCACCGCGCCGGGGCTTCTCTTTCTTCCAATTGATTCGCAGATTCTACTTGCTTCGTCGCGCCACCGAAGTGATCTATGGGTTCGCGATGAGGAACACCGAAACGCAGCCCACCAAAACGAAGGCCGGAGTGACCCGCGACCAACTGATCGCCTGGGCCACCCGCAACGGCTGGAAACTCGACCGCTGGGGCCACCTCAAGAAGGACTTCCCCAACGGCACCCGCCGCCTGAAACTGAGCCGCATTGCCGCCCGGCATGAGCAGCACACGCCTTTTGGCTGGTGCCGCCTCGCCAGCGGTTACCTGAAACACCTCACCATCACCGCCGACGACAAGCTCGCCGGCCTCAACCGATAGAAAGGACCAACTCTCATGACCATCTTTGCCATCGATGCCGACAACACCATCACCGCCTACCTCGCGGGCGAGTCGATCCCCGAGGACCACGCCACCTTCTCGTCCGAGAAGGACTTCGCCAAACTCGGCGCCGCCTGGCCCATCGGCCGCTTCGTCGAGATCTGGAACAACTTCGCCGAGGTGCCGCCCTTCGGTGACCTCAAGCCGGTCAAGAAGTTCACCGACCGCAAGACCGCCGTCGCCCGCATCTGGCGCGCCATCCAGGCCCTGACGCCCACCCCCGCGCCCACGGCGGCCCCTGCCGCGCCCGCGCCCAAGCAGGCGCCCACCAAGGCCACCGCCAACGACGAGCCGCGCGACGCGCGCCCCGGCAGCAAGAAGGCCATCGTCCTCGAACTGCTCCGCCGCCCCGAGGGCGCCACGCTCGACGACATCATGGCCGCCACGGGCTGGCAATCGCACAGCGTCCGCGGCTTCCTCTCCGGCAGCCTCGGCAAGAAGATGGGCCTCCACGTCGAGAGCTTCACCCAGGACCACGGACCCACCGAAGGCCTCAAGCGCGCGTATCGGATCCGCTAAGCCTCAGCCCGCCCCGCCCCGCCGCCAGTCACTCGCTGGCGGCTTCGGCGTTCTTCATCACGATTCTCCTTGCAATCTCCGGCCGATTGAAGGGATTAATGAATCAGCCAACACGAGTTCGGCGGCTCGCTTCTCGTCCAGGGGCATCGGATCAGTGTGGCGACCGTTGACCTCTCTCGGCCCTGGCAGGAGATCAAGGAGCGTCTACTTATGCTGGTTGGAACTCGTCGTGAAGATTTCCGGGAGACTTCGGGGAGCACGAAGGTGTCTCACCCATCGGAGGATTAGCGATGGCAGTCATTCGGTACGATGCCGATCGGCGATTGACCGCTCACTTCCTGTGAATCGTTGCTTTACCGAAATAGTTCATGGAGCCCAGAGCGACATGCAGGTGTTCCACATATTCAAACTCAAACATGTCTACAGGACCATCCTTCTTCACAACCTTAACGTAACCTGATCCATCGACAGCCCTGTACCAGATGAAGCCCCCAGTCTCGCTGCGGACAAGTTCAACACCCCCTCGGCTCTGCCATTGGTAGGTATTAACGTGGCGAGTGATTCGACACTGGTACTCCTTGCTCTGCGTCGAACCCAGCATGTTCTGAAACACGTGCCCGTCGGTAAGGACAACCTGTTTTCCGGGCTCTCCTAGGAAAACGATATCCTGAGCGGAAGCCATCAACGCAGCGCAGAAAACAATCAGGATTATCTTCATGCCGAGGATCTTAGCACCGATTCCCGGGCTTGGTTGACTTGTCCTCTTGAGGCGTGGCTGCTTCATTTCTCACATCCACTGGGGAGCGACTGCGACCAATGGGCAGTAATGGGCGCGCGCATTGCAAGCTCAGGTTACGCGAATGGCGCGCTACAGGCGAGCCGTCGCTCTATTTCTCCCGCCTCTGCACCAGCATCTGCAGGCGCGACGCCAGCGCTTCCTCCCGCAACCGGCACTCGCCCGCACGCACGTAGGTGCCATTGATCCGCGTGATGATCCTGTTCTCCAGTTCCGCCAACTCCTGCCGCACCTCCGCCAGCAGCGCCCGGTTCTGCAAACTGACGTACGTCGCGATCAGCCCCGACACCAGCGCAATCGCCGGGACGATCAACGAGAGGAGCCATTCATGCATGCCGCCCGTTCCTGCTCCAAGATCCTGAGTTCCTGCGACCAGTCCGCCAACGCGAGCACGAGCCCATCGACATCCGGGTGACCCGCCCGCAGCAGCGCCTCGACTTCTGCGATCTCACGCCAGCACCGGTCGACGTCATGCTGCCACCGCGCCTCGTCCCACGGCGACCTCGTCGAAGCTCCGTCCGTCGGCTTCGAGAGTGGCGGGCTTGCCGGTGAACTCCTGATATCTGCGGATGATGACGTCACAATACTTCGGCTCCAATTCAATCACGCGCGCCTGGCGCCCCGCTTTCTCGCACGCGATCAAGGTCGTGCCCGAGCCACCGAACGGATCCAGCACCGTGTCCCGGCTCTTGCTGCTGTTCTGAATCGCACGCTCGACGAGTTCCACCGGCTTCATCGTCGGATGGACGTCGTTCGCCACCGGCTTCTTCACGAACCACACATCGCCCTGGTCCCGCGCGCCGCACCAGTAATGCTTCGAACCTTCCTTCCACCCGTAGAGAATCGGCTCGTACTGCCGCTGGTAATCCGATCGGCCCATCGTGAAGGTGTTCTTCGCCCAGATGACGAACGTCGACCAGTGTCCGCCCGCCTCGCGGAATGCCTTCTGCAGCGTGTGCAGCTCCGAAGAGGACATGCAGACATAGACGGCGCCCTTCGTCACCGCCAGCAGATTGACACACGAGTCGTACAGAAACTTCTCAAAGCCATCGCCCAAGTTGTCATTGGCAATCGCCCGCTTCTTGCCCCGGAGATTGTCCTTCATCGTCGCCCCGTAATTCACGTTGTAAGGTGGATCGCAAAAGGTCATGTCCGCCAGGCCGCCGGCGAGCACCTTATCCACGTCACCCATCACCGTCGCATCGCCACACACCAGCCTGTGCGGCCCCAGCACCCACACATCGCCCGGCACCGTGACCGCCGCCTCGGGCGTCTCCGGCACGGCGTCCTCGTCGGTGAGACCCGCAACCTCTGCTGCCGGCTCCGCGAGAAAACCCTCAATCTCCTCATCCGTGAACCCGAGCAGATCGAGGTTGTAATCGTCCTCCCGCAGCGCCTCCAGTTCGACCCGCAGCATCTCTTCATCCCAGCCTGCGGACAAGGCCAGCCGGTTGTCCGCCAGCACCAGCGCCCGCCGCTGCGACTCGCTGAGATGATCCAGCACAACCACCGGCACCTCGGTCATCGCCAGCTTCCGCGCGGCCAGCAGCCGCGCATGGCCAGCAATCAGCACGCCGTCACTGCCAACAAGGACCGGGTTCGTCCACCCGAATTCCGCAATGGAGGCGGCGATCTGCGCCACCTGCTCGTCTGTGTGCGTGCGCGCGTTGCGAGCATACGGAATCAGACGGTCGATGGGCCAGCGCTCAACCTGAATGTCGATCTTCAACAGTGCACCTCAAAGAAAGGGCGGCCCCGTGGAGGAGGATCGGAGCCGCCCGCAAGCTCGCCCGGGTGGGCGAGTCAATCCGCAGGTTCGGTCAGGAGGAAATCCCGCGCGCCGCCGCCACGGCGGTCATCGTTTCACCTGTCCCGGCAAGCCGCGGCTCCTCGCCGGTCAGTTCCGCCATCCGCCGCAAGATCACATCGCAGTACGCCGGGCTGATCTCGATGCCATATCCCACACGCCCGTGGACATCGGCCGCCGCCAGCGTTGTCCCACTGCCCGTGAACGGCTCGAACACCACGTCGCCTGCATCGGAAAACGCCTTCACGAAGAACTCGACCAGTGCCCGCGGGAACGGCGCCGAATGCGAGCCCTGCGTCGATTCGGTCTTCGCCTCGATGACATTGCTCGGCCGCGCAATCCCCTTGAATCGGCCCTCACTGTCATCTGCATCCAGCCGTCCCGCCGCCGCGCCACGCGCCCCGGTCCCCAGCAGGCCACTGCCGGAGGTCGATTTCGGATTCTCCGGGGAGTAGTCGAAGCAGTCCGCAGAAACATGACCCACGGCGAAGGGCCGGAACTTGATCTCCGCCTGGCGGCAGAAGTGGAACACCGGCTCCCAGGCGTTCTTGAAGCGGTTGGGCCAGCCGCCCGGCACGCCATTGTCCGTCTTGCGCCAGCAGAACTCGTCCACGAACCGCCAGCCCCATCGCTCCACGTGCGCGATGGTCAGCTTCTTCACATAGAGGTGCCGCTGACCATCCTCGGCATGCTCTTTGATATTCAGCAGGTACGAGCCATCCGCCGCCAGCACCGCCGCGATGTTGTCGGCGACTGCCTGGTACCAGCCGATGTACTCATCCGGCGGCACCGGCTGAAATCCGCTCGACGGATCATACTCCCGCTGCGTCGCGTACGGCGGCGAGGTCACCACCAGATTCGCTTTGCGGCCCTCCATGAGCCGCAGCACGTCCTCCCGCTTCCGGCAATCACCGCACAACAGTCGATGCGGCCCAATCATCCACAGGTCGCCGGGCTGCGTGACCGCCACGGCGGGCGCCTCGCCGACCACATCCGCCGCCGCTTCACCCTCGGCCACTTCGGACTTGGCTTCGGCCAGCAGCGCCGTCAACTCCCGCTCGTTGAACCCAATCAGTCCAAGCTCGAAGCCCTCCGCCTCAATCGCCGCCAACTCCTCGGCCAGCAGATCCTCATTCCAGCCGGCCAACTCCGCCAGCTTGTTGTCAGCCAGGATGTAGGCCCGTCGCTGCGTCTCGGTGAGGTGATCGAGCACGATTACCGGCACTTCCGCCAGACCCAGCTTCCGCGCGGCCATCAACCGCCCATGACCGGCGATGATACCGTCGGCGGAATCCACCAGAACCGGCGAAGTGAACCCAAACTCCGCGATGGATGCCGCAATCTGCGAAACCTGCTCGTCGGAATGCGTCCGCGCGTTCCGCTGATACGGCACCAGCCGGTCCAGTGGCCAGATCTCAATCCGCCGCGCCATCGCCGGCGTCGCGAGCCCGGAGTTCATGTCGGAATGGAGTGACAACCTGAGGGTGACAACCTTTTCTCGGTCCCAACGCTGGCGAATTGGTGCCGTAGGCCCACCGTCGGCCAAAATGGCCAGGAGGGACCCATAATTGCAAAGGAATCTGAGCAGGTCTCGCTCAGCGTCGCGCCTTCCCTCGCCGCGGTAGATTCGGCCGCGGTTTCAGCGCCCCACTCCGTTGGCGAACCAGCAGCCCACGTTGAATTGCCACGTGCCGGCCACCAGCCCTCGTCCGTGCCGCCTTCATTCCGCCACCACCAGGCAATCCGTCAGCACCTGCAGGAAGATGGGCCGCAATTCGTTCCCCCGCCCCAGGCGCCGTAAAGTCCACACCTCGTGACCGCTGTCGAGGTGTTCGCGGTAGCAGTACCGAGTGCCGACGTAGTCCGTCGGGCGTGTCGGTCTCGCATCGCCGGGCCTTTGGCGCAGGATGCAGCGGCTCACGTGCCCTTTGCGGTGGCGCACCACCTGGACCAGATGCAGTCGTTCGAGCCGGCCCGCTTGGGAGGGCGAGATCCACTCGACGAGTTGACCGTCGGACTTGTAGAGGGGGATTTGCGAGTTCATCGGGACACAACTCTCCCGCGAGATTCTGCGGGATGGAGTTTTACGAGAGTCCCGGCGCTCTGAAACTGGTGGGGGGATGGGTGATTTCGAGACGACCCAAGTGCGTCTGGGGAACGCCTTGCGAGCGTTCAACTACTGAGTATCATCGCGCGGCGCCAGTCGTCAACAGAGAAGTTTGTTCTGCAACGCAACATACAAGCGATCGACAACAAGGATCGACATCCCCAGCAGTCGAGGCAGTGGAGGAAGGCCATGCGCAGCAACGTATCCGCCAACGGCATCGGGATGAGAACGCACGCGTCCAGGACGACGCGGTAGTCGGCTCTCATTCGTCTTCGCCGCCCTCGGGAATGCCAGTGCGATCATAAAGGCCAGACTCGAATGCCTCCCGCGCAATTTGGGCGAGTGCCGCCTTCCGCTCAGCATCGCGGCGCTTTTGGTAAGCAAGCAGGTCTTTCAGGTAGATGCGTCGGTGACTACCTGCCTTGTGATACAGCAACTCGCCCGCCTCCAGCAATTTGATCAGATGTGGCCGGGAAACGCCCAGAAGGTCAGCGGCGCGCTGGGTCGTCAATTGCTGGTTCTCTGGGATCAGGACAATCGCACGGCCCAACTGCATATTCCGCGCAATGTCCTTGAGAAGGCGGTAGACTGCATCTGGCAACTCAAGCCGCTCCCCATCGGCCCCGACCAAGGCGGGTGATCCGAATTGCAGCATTCGATGCAGCTCTCGAATCTGGCCTTCGTCCGACTCTGGCAGCACGACGGGTTGGTGTGGCATGTCCATTCCTCCAACCCAAAGATACCACTCATCCGAAATAACCGCAACACCTTCGAATCAATCGAATCGTAGAAGCTTCGGCACCATGGCTGCATCGCCGCTCATATAGGAGCAAAGAAGATCTTCTCTATGCACCATGCTGCAGACCATAGACAAGAAAACGAAAAACAGCCTGCCCATCCTGCCCATCCTGCCAAGCCGTTGAAATCTCTCGCCGAATCGTGGGCGGAATCCGGCGTCCATCATGCCCATGAAAACAAGGGACTTGGACTCCAGGTGGACTCCAATGTGGACTCCAGGACGAGCGACCTAGCCTGTAAGCGACTGACTTCCAAAGACTTCCAGACTTCAGGCACCCACCTTGACACGGTAGAGGTCACAGATTCGAGTTCTGTCAGGCCCACCACGCGTTTTCGAAGCCGTCCGCTTCAGGTCCATAATTAGGATCTCGCCGCACAAGCTCCCCTCATCAAAGACAAGGTTTGGAGTTTTTCCGAGGAGAATGTTCCGGGCCTGATTTCTTGTCTGCCATTGAGGAGGAGTGGGGCGGGGAAGCCTGCTATCCTGCCCGCATGGCCACCAAGCCGCCGCGAATCTACTTTGCTGAACAGCTTGCCGGCGAGAAGCCGCTTTCGCAGCGCACGGCTTCGCGTCTGTGCGGGCTTGCCGCCGAAGTCCTGAGCTTTGCCCCCTGGGAGTTTCTCAATGAGGACCATTTGGTCGCCGTGCAACTCAAGAAGGGCGCCCAACCGGATTTTGTCTCTGTGCTGGGGGCGTTGGGCGAGTACCGGGCGATCCACGTTTACCCCGGACTGGCCGGCTATGCGTGGTATCAGGATGTGACCATATCCACGGAAGAAGAGAAAATCGCGCTGTTGCTGGCTGAATGCGAAGCCCTGCAACTGGCATTCCCAGACCCGCAGGACATCACCGACCTCGATATGGAAGTGATGCGCGGCTGCCGTTATCCCCACGTGGAGCGCGCGTTTCAGTTCCGCTCCGTGCGGCGAGGCTATGTTCCCTGGTACCCGACCGATGAAGAAGGCAAACGTCTGGCCGGGTGCCTGGAGGCGTTCGCCGAATTCCTGCGGCACACCGCGTCCGATGACCTTGCCCGGTTGTGGCCGGAGGAGACGAACGTGATGCCGATGCTGCACAAGCATCAGGGACAGTGGGGCGCTGGGCTGGTCGACATCAACCTGGCGAGGGTGAGCGAGAAGCGGCTGTGGTTGCCGGAGGAGAGGGTGGCCGCCTGGCCCGCGCGGCGGGATCCGGGTGCGCTGGTGGTAGGCGATCATGTGTTGCCGGGTTCCGCAGGGCTCGAGAACGAGCGGCCGGCGGTGCTGCATTTGTTTGCCGCCGTGGATGCGCGCTCCGGCTTCGCTTACCCTCCTGAACTCCGGGAGCCGGGCACGCCGCTGCCGGCGGTAATGGCGAGCGCGCTGGCGAACGCGATCGAGCAGCGCGGCAGCACGCCGGATACAGTGATGGTGCGATACGCGCGCCATGCCAAGCCGCTGGAGGAACTCGCGCGAGTGGCTGGTTTCAAGCTGAAGGTCCGGAAACAGCAGCCCATGCTGGATGAGCTTTTCGGCGAGTTGGACAAGGTGGCGCGCAGGAACGGTGCGACGGGTTCGGGGATGATCCAGTGAGTGGAGGGTGGGTTGTCCCTCAGATCAGCGGTGAGGCGTTGTCGCCGGGTGCGTCGAGTCCGCCGCTGCCCAGCCGCCCCTGCGCCGGAAACCCGGCCGCGGGCGCCAGCAGCGCCTCGCTCTCCTGCGGCCGGTTGACTTCGATCATGCCATGAGCAGTTCCAACTCTACGTAGTGGTTTCAGGACGTCCCGCCCTGGTCGATGCAGTCTGTGCGCAGGCTTGCAGTTTGCATTTACGGCGACCGTTTACGATACTCATAAGCTTATGCCTAACGAGAATCCGCTGGCTCGCGAGATCCTGCTCGCTTTCTGGAAGGTGCATATCCTCCACCACGCCGCCGAGGGCCCGATTTACGGGCAGTGGGTGCTGGAGGAGCTGCGCCGGCACGGTTATGACTTGAGCCCAGGGACGCTCTACCCGATGCTCAGGCGCATGGAAGCGCACGGCTGGCTGAAATCGCGGGAAGGGGCCGGAACGGGCAAGTCGCATGCGCGGCGGGAATACCGGCTCGCGCCCGCGGGCCGCAAGATCCTGAAGCAATTGCGCACCCAGGTTGCCGAGCTTCATCACGAGGTGGTGGAGGAAAATGCACGTTAAAGTCATGCTGCTGGCAGTGTGGCTCGCCCTGCCGGCCGCGGCCCAATGGACCCTGCCCGACGTCGTCCGCCGCGCGGGACAGCGCAATCCCGGCGTGAACGCCGCCCTGGAGCAGGCGGCCGTCGCGGCCTCCGGCGTCCGCTTGGCGCGTACTGCGTGGCTCCCTCAAGGCGAACTTCTCGCGCAAACCAACGCGGCGACGCGCAATAACGTATTTGGCATGCTGCTGCCGCAGCGTGTCATTGCCCCCATCTCCGGCCCGCCCGTCGAAGAGAGCAGCGCCAGTATGGTCTTCGGGACTGCCGCCGGCGTGCTGGTGTCCTGGGAGCCTTTCGACCTGGGCCAGCGCGCCGCGCGCCTCGCCGCCGCCGATGCGGATCGCCAGCGTGCCGAACGGAGCTTCGCCCGCGAACGCTTCGAGATCGAAGCCGCGGCCGCGGACGCTTACTTCTCCATCGTTGCCGCCGACCAACTCGTCGCCGCCGCCCGCGCGGGTCTTGACCGGGCCAAAGCTCTCGAACTCGTCACCGCGAAACTCGCCGAAACCGGCCTCAAGCCCGGCGCCGACGCCGGGCTTGAGAGATCGGAAGAGCACACGTCTGAACTCCAGTCACTGACCAAT
>ERZ761609.201-NODE-201-length-82227-cov-76.608857_pt1 | contig 82227 bp, 57 predicted proteins | sample MGYA00511163_ERZ761609 | MGnify/ENA primary metagenome ERZ761609 (study PRJEB28899, sample SAMN02445070) | bioreactor sludge metagenome | biome: EBPR sludge | place: Australia: Brisbane, Thorneside Wastewater Treatment Plant | collected 2011-12-16 ...
GAATCCGAAATCAGGAATCCGAAATCAGGAATCCGAAATCAGGAATCCGAAATCACTCCTACCTCCCTGGGCATTTTTTGCAGCGTTTGCTTTCCTTGTATTTTTTGCAGCACTTCTTCTTTCTGCCTTCTTTTTCCAAACGGACAGAACAGCGGGCGCAATCGCCGGCGCAGGTTTTCAGCAAAGGTGTGTGGTCCTTATCGGGTTGCATGAATCGTTTATTTGCGGCGCAAGGTATAGCGCCGGGCACTCGGTCAATATGACAAATCTCACGCGGTGCAATGATTTTTTGCAATATCGTCTAAAAATTGGTCAATAGGGTAATTTTATAAATTAAAAAACTGATAATCATTTATTTAACACAAACAATTATTATTTTTTAAAAAAGCGTCAACCGCCAGATTGTACATCCCGGCCCATCAAAAAACAAGCCGCTTGCTAATTTCGTCCTGCCGAATAAATTTAAGCGTTATTTAGCCCGTGGCATGAAAAAGCGCCAAAATTTAATTGCAGCCCAATATTTATTCCAATTAAAACAGTTTTGACATGAAAAAAACACTTCTACTTCTTCTGCTGATGCTGGGCCTCGGAGCTGCCTATGCACAGCGCGCAACGGTGTCGGGCAAAGTGACCGACGCCCAAACCAAAGAAGCCGTTATCGGCGCCAACGTTTACTTGGAGGGTACTACCTCCGGCACCGTCACCGATGAGGATGGCATGTACAGCTTCACGGCTGCACCGGGCGATTATACCCTCATCATTTCTTACGTCGGCTATGGCAACCAATCTCAAAAAATCTCCCTCATGGCCGGCAAAGACATCACTGTAGATGTGATGCTGGAAACGACCAACCTCGTAGGTCAGGAGGTGGTGGTGTCGGCTTCGCGCTCGGCGGAGAAAATCACCAACGCGCCTGCTACCATCTCGGTCATCAATGCTCGTTCCATTGCGGAGTTGCCCTCCTTCAACGTGGCAGAATTGCTGGGCCGTCAGCGCGGTTTGGACTATGTTCGCTCAGGCGTTCTTGGCATCGGCGTCAATGCGCGCGGTTTCAACAGCGCCTTTAATCCCAAAAACTTACAGGTGAACGACGGCCGCTTCTCTACGCTCATCGCCACCGGCCTGCCGCTGGGCGCGCTCAGCACCACCGTCAAAGAAGATGTTGAACGCATTGAAGTAGTGCTTGGCCCCTCTTCGGCCCTGTATGGCCCCAACGCGCACAACGGTCTTATCAACACCATCACTAAGAATCCGCGCACCAGCCAGGGTACTACCGTAGCCATGGGCTTCACCAGCTCGCTACAGGACGGCCTCTTTGGCGAAACGCCGCACGCCATGAGCTACCGCCTGCGCCACGCCATGAAACTTGGCGAAAAGCTCTCTTTCAAAGTGAGTGGAGAATATACGCAGGGGCAGGAGTTCAATTTTATTGATTCCGTGTATATCGGCGTTGTCGGGTTCAACGAATTGGGTTCCGATTTCGACAATGAAGGATTGCAACAACCCGATTTCGGCTTCAACTCGCTCCGTGGCGAGGCTCAGGTTTACTATGCCGTAACGCCCAAATCTGACATCATCGCTTCTTATGGCGGCAGCAAGAGCAACAACATCGGCAACACCAACGCAGGTCGCAATCAAATCAAAGACTGGCTCGTCAACTGGGCGCAACTTCGCTATGTGTCGCCCCGCTTCTTCGCACAGGTTTACAACACCTGGAGCAGCACCGACTCTACCTTCGCTATGAACCAGCGTACGGTGAATTACTGGACTTTCCGCAACAACGGCTTCAGCGCCGAAGATGCCCGCGTCAAATCCTTCACCAAGCAGTGGTTTCCGATTGCCGGTTTCCCCGGCGGCGGTTTGGAACTCAATCGAGGTTCCATTTTCCAGGACAGATCGCAGCGCTTCAATGCAGAAGCACAGTACAACAACCGTCTCGGCAACGTCCTGAGCTACATCGTAGGCGTTCAGTATCAGCGCGATGCAGCCAACAGCAACGGTACTTACTTGTTGGATAAAAACGCGGATGGTGAAATTGAAGACATCGTCATTGGTCAGTTGGGCGGTTATTTGCAGGCCGATCTCAAATTTGGCACCAACTTCAAAGCCGTGCTCGCTGCCCGCGCCGATCAGCACGATCTGTATGGGTTCAACTTCATTCCTAAAGCAGCTTTGGTGTATTACAACGACAAAGGCTCCTTCCGCCTCACCTTCGGCCAGGGCATTGCAGCGCCGACCATCCTCAACCTCGAAGCCAATATCTTCGGAGGCGTACTGTTGGGCAATGGTGCAGGATTTACCCTCTCTGACGGCAGTAAAATAAACCCGCTCAAAGTGGAAACCATCAGCACATTGGAGGCCGGCTACAAAGGCCAGCTTTCCAATAAGTTGTTTGTGGATGCCAATGCTTACTACAACTGGTCGAAAGACTTCCTCAGCCCGGCGCTCAACATCGCTACCAACGGACGCACCGTTACCCATCGCGGCGATGTGCCGATGTCGCAAGTAGTTCCGGGTACACCCGCTACGGGTTCGACATTAGTGCTTACTTACCTCAATTTTGGTGATGTAAACACTTACGGCTTCGATGCATCGGTGAGCTACAGCCTTTCTTCCAGCTTGCTTGCCACACTCAACTACTCTTATTTCGGCTACGCCATTGATACCACCGACCTGGCCAACGACGGCAACCGCAACGGCAAAGTGGACGAAAACGACCTGCCCATCAACACGCCGACCCACAAACTCGGCTTGGGCCTGAACTATACGAGCGGCAAGTTCTTCGGCTCGCTGTTTGGCCGTTGGGTAGATCAGTACGACTTCTTCTCCGGCATCAACGTGGCGGCAGCTACCAATACCAGCCTGATTTACAGTGGCTCGCCGGTCGTAGAAAATGCCCGCGTAGGTCGCTCCTTCAACAACGGCCCGCTGGGCGGCTTTTTCAACCTCGACCTCTCCGCCGGTTACCGCATCAGCGACATCTTCACCGTGTCGGGCCAGGTGACCAACCTGCTCAACGCCGAGGTGCGTGAGTTCGTAGCTTCTCCGGCCATCGCGCCGCTGTACTCGCTGGAACTCAAAGTGAATTTGCCCGCAATAGGCAAGTAATTTTTATCATCTGAGAGCTAAAATGAGCCTGCCGACAAGGTAGGCAGGGCTGTGAGCCGCGAGCTGAGACTCGTGGCTCGCAGCTCATAGCTCGCAGCTACCAACCTCATCTTCCCATGCGCAACGCCGTTATCCTCTCCTCCGGGGCTTATGCTCCTGACCGCGTTTTGCCCAACGCATACTTCAACGAACTATTGGGCGAAGACGTGGACGCCTGGCTTCGTACCAACGTAGAAATTTACGAACGCCGCTGGTGCCGCCCCGACGAAAGCACCGCCGACCTCTGCGAAAAGGCAGCCCTGCAAGCCCTCGAACGCGCCGGCATCACCGCCGACCAACTCCAACTGCTCATCATCGCCACCGATACGCCGGAGTATGTTTCGCCCTCAACCGCTTCGGTGGTGCAAGACCGCATCGGCGCCGTCAACGCAGGTACTTTTGATGTAAATACCGCTTGCGCGGGATTTGTCACCGCCTTGGACATTGCCTCCAAATACATCCTTTCTGATGAACAGTACCAGCATGTGCTCGTCATCGGCGCGTATGCCATGAGCAAGTATCTGAACATGGCCGACAAAAAAACCGTGACGCTTTTTGCCGACGGCGCGGGCGCGGTGGTGATGGCGGCAGAAGGAGGGGAGCAAAAACGGGGTTTCCTCAGCAGTCAGCTCATTTCGCGGGGGCAATACTGCGAGTGGATGGGGATTTATGGCGGCGGTACCAAGTATCCCGTCAGCGAGCAGGTGCTGGCCGACAAAACGCATTTGCTGCAATTTGTCAAAAAATTTCCCAAAGAACTGAATCCTGAAATCTGGTCGGCCATGACGCGCACCCTCTGCGAGCGCATCGGTGCTACACCCGACGACATTGACCATTTTTTCATCACCCAGATCAATGTACATAGTCTGCGCGAAACGATGGACCTGCTGGGGCAGCCGCACGAAAAAGCGCACACGGCCATGCACTACCTCGGCTACACCGGCTCGGCCTGCATACCGATGGCCTTCAATCTGGCTATGGAAGCCGGCAAAGTGAAACCGGGCCAATTGGGCTTTTTCATTGGTTCGGGAGGCGGACTGGCGTTTGCGGCGGCGGCGGTGAGGTTTTAGTTATAAGTCATACCCCGCCACTACCTGCTTCAGTTGTTCTAAATACACTTGCTTGCGAGGTGCGCGGCGGCGTTGGTTGGTGGGGGTAAAAAAGGCATGTTTTTCCAAAAAAGATACTTGGAGGCGGTTCCAGTCTTCTTCGCGCTGAAGCACTTGGTAGGTTTTCAGTTCTTGAAACAAAGTAGAGCCGATGTCGAAAAAATCTTCCCGGCCGAGGTAGTCCAGATCCGCATCGCAGAGGATGGCTTCGAGGAAGTTGGCGGGGCTTTGCGGAATTTTGGTGGCCATAATCATGCTGCAAATGCGCTCTATTTCCAATGGCGTGTAATCGTAGCGCGGCAGGTGTTCGCGGGCAATGGCACAGCCCAGCGTTTCGTGGTCTTTGTTGTTCTTAATAAAACCGGAATCGTGAAACAAGGCGGCCGTTTTGAGCAACATGGACTCATAGACTCCAATGGACTCCATCAGGCACAACTCCTCTGTGATGTGCAGCACATCCAATGTATGGTGCAGCCCGTGGTAGGTCAGATCGGCTGAAAGCTCGCGTTCCAGCTTCTCAACGATGAATGCTTTGGCAGCGTGGTAATTCATGGTTCGCGTAGTTTCTCATAGTATATCTGCGCTCATAACGCTGGGGAAATCTGAGATAGTACGTTAACGGGTTGGGGCAGGAGGTAACTTGTGATTTACCTCCTGACTTTGCCCGCCGGAGACTGTCTCTCTCCTTACTTAGCCTTGTCCAAGAGCAATACGCCCGAGGCCATAAACATGAGTTTTTTGCTCGGCTCGGTGATGAGGGCAATTTCCTCTTTGGTTTTGCCCGCATCTTCAGCATAGTGGCGCAGTTCGTCCACAGAGGTCACTTCATAAAAAGCGTAGCCGTCGAGAATGACTTCCCGGCCGGCAATGTCCTTAGGCATAAAGAAACCATAGTCTTTAAACTTGACCATCATTTTTTCCTTGCCGTCCTGTGTAGAAACGATGTTCATCCAGCAGCCTTTTACCTGGCAAACATTGTCCACGGTGCCGCGCACTTTCACGGGCAGTTTTTCCTTGCCCGCCATGCGGTTCAACATTTGGTCATAAGGCATAGCGCCTTTGGCTTTGAAAGCCTCTCCAAAAACGGAGCCTTGAGGGTTGCCTTTGGCGGCTTTTGCGCCCGATTGCGCCACTACTGCCACAGGCAGCAGCATGAGTGCAAACAACAGATACTTTAACATGGTACTAACGTATGTTAAGTGAAAGAATAAAGCAACAGGAACGCCCGTTTAGATCAGCATCTTGGTTTTTTCCTGCCCTGCAAAGGTATGGATTTTTTTAAATCTCGCCGAAAGCGCAACAATAGGCCGCAACGGCAGTTATTACATTCAAATAAAAAAAAAATCTATATAACCAAAGCCGATTTCTATTCGATCAACCGCTACAAATTCATGAGCAGTCTCCCTCGCTGAACGTTAACACCGAATGGCCTTCCGCCGCGGGTGCTGCACGCTATCTACAGTCAAACACCTTATGATGAGAGCGATGTTGAGTTTGTTGGCGGCTTTGGCCTGCCTCACGCCCTCCGCGGCACAATTCAAATGCCTGAGCGGCAATTGTTTCAATGGTTTCAGCGAATGCGTTTACCCCAGCGGCGCGCGCTTCGCCGGTTATTTTGAAGACGGCCGTATTCATGGTCAGGGCACCATTCTTTTCAGTAATGGCGACCGTTATACCGGCGAATGGAAAAACCACCAACGCGAGGGCAAAGGCGAGTTTGTGTTTGCAGACGGGCGCAAATACACGGGCGATTTTCTCCGCAATCGCCAACACGGTACCGGCACATTGCTGTATCCCAACGGCGACCGCTACGAGGGGCAGTTTGCCGATGGCGTGCGTCAGGGCAGAGGTATTTTGTACCACGCCGACGGCAGTACCTTGAGCGGTATGTGGGAAATGGATCAATACCGCCCGGAATGGGGCAAAACGGTGGTACTGGGCGATACGGCCAACCTCCGCAATTGCAATGCAGTGCCCTGCCCGGAAGGCGTGGGCAAATATAGCTACCGCGATGGCTCGCGCTATTACGGCCAGTTCATCAAAGGCAATCCCGAAGGCAACGGCTCAGTCTATTATCCCGGTGGCGACCGATACGAAGGCGAATGGAAAAACCACGCTCCCAATGGACAAGGCGTGATGTATTACAAAAGCGGCAAAGTGCTGGGCGCTGTGTGGAACGCAGGAAAACCCGCTCGAGAGCTGTTTTATGAAAGTGAACATTTTGACCGGGGCGGCATCAAAATAGAACGCAGCTCTGAGGTAAAAATATGGGCCATTGTAGTGGGCGTGGCGCAATACAACCACATGCCTACCCTACGCTACACCGATGACGATGCCTACCAACTCTACGCTTTTCTGAAAAGCCCGGAAGGCGGCGCTCTCCCCGACCAGCAAATCCAAATCTTAGTGGACGAAGACGCCACCCGCGTCAACATCCTCAATGCCATGAAGGCCGTGCTGCTGCGCGCCGACGAGAATGATGTGGTGCTGTTTTATTTCTCCGGTCACGGCTTGCAAGGCTGCTTTCTCCCCGCTGATTATGACGGCCACAACAACAAGCTTTACCACCAGGAAGTGCGCGAGGTTTTGCTGGCCAGCCGCGCCAAACACAAATTGGTACTGGCGGATGCCTGCCATGCAGGGTCTTTGATGGCCATGCGCAACGGCGTGGTAGGCTCTGCGCTGCAAACCTACTATGAAGCGTTCGACAAGTCGGAAGGCGGCCTGGCACTGCTCCTCTCATCCAAAGGCGAAGAGTACTCGCTGGAAGACGGCGGCCTGCGTTCGGGGGTGTTCAGCCATTTTCTCATTCGGGGCCTCAAGGGCGAAGCGGATGTGGATCGCAACAAAATTGTGACGGTGCAGGAATTGCACGATTTCACCTACGAACGCGTACGCCGTTATACCGCCGGGGTGCAATCGCCGGTGCTCAGCGGACTGTTTGACAAACACATGCCGGTGGCTATTGTGCGCTGATAATCTCTTACCGGGGTCCTAAAAATCTGTCTCCATTGAAATGTATCAAGTGGCCGGGCATTTCGCTGAGCCAAACCTCTGTGTCCCAGGCAATGTCGGCAGAGTGCTTTTTGAATTCTTTAAAATCTGGAAATGCTGTCACATACACCTTTCCAGCGGGGCAGTGTTGAAACAGCGCTTCTAATTCAATAATTCGTTTGGGAGACACAGGCCCGTGAGAAGTAACTGCTTCTATCAAAAACAGCCAATTTCTCTTTTGGTCGTAAAGTATAACATCCGGTAGTTTGCCATGTTCGTCTATAGGAATGCAGAGGTTTTTTAGTCCACTTTCGTCAATAAAAAGGTACTTCCTGGCTGTATCGCCCACATAAAGCAACGAACTGCCGGGCGCAAAACGAGGAGCGAAGTCCTCCAAAATGGCGACCTGTAGCTGGTTGTGTTTCCCCGGCGAGAAATTCAGTTCCAATCCGTCTCTCAGCTTTACCGGTATTTGTTGCAGTACCCGCTCCCGGTTGTACTTATCCCGTAACAAGCCGACATTTTTTCTAAACCGCGCCACCTCTTTACTCCAATTTTCCCCGCCGTAAGTCTTTACCACTTTCAGAGCTACCGGTGACAGCTTGTAGTGGTTGTCTTTGCTGTTGGTCGGCAGTTCCGGGTTATCCGGGTTGTGAAGTACGATGCCGGCTTGTACAAATTGGTGGAGTGTTTGTCGTCGAATGGTTTCCCTCGAATTTTCTGCATATTGCTTATGGTAATGCCGGGCGATGAAACGCATGATGCCTTCGTACCGCGCATTTTCTTTATTGCCCACCACCGACATGCTCACAGCTTTGGCGCTGCTCCATGCGTCTTCTTCTTTCAAATGACACAAAGCGAGCAGCGTTAATGCCGAGCGTTCGTTTTGCTGTTCTTTTGGAAGTCCCAACGCTTCCAATATTTGTCTGGCTTCGGCTATTTTGCTCATAAGCTATATTCGGCGGGTTCAAAATATTGCGCTACGATCCGGTCGGCATGTTCCACAGAAATATCATCGGACTGCAACAAAGCGTCTCCAATGGCTCGAATCATTGAAATGGGAGGCAGGGGCATTTCCCGCAACTCCGTGGCACTGACATTCACATTGCCGTTGAAAATGCGAAAGTAGGCATCAAACAGCCGGCTGTTGAGGAGCGCGCAAAAACCCATCACTTCATTGGCTTCCAGTTCCCCCTCTGCCCGGTAGATATAATTTACTTTATTCTCAACGCCTATCCAATCCGACTGTACATCATTGGCAAAATACGGCGCTGCTATCAGGCGGCTTTTGTCGTCTTTACTGCTGAAACGCCTGAGCAGCACATAGTTTTTATTGGGAATGAGCAACGAAGCCGGCACTCCCTCTATATGGATGTATTGTCCTTTGTTGGGTTTGGTCACAGGCCACTCCAATTGCATGGGGCGAACATTGTGGAGCCAGAATAACGGCGCCAAGCGTACGGTTTCAGGCGCTGCTGCCCCGCTGATGTATTGTACAGCTCGGAAGGCCACTACCGGTCCCGTTGAAATTCGGATATGGTATTTGGACAAGCTGCCAGTCCAGTACTTGAAGACTTCCAATATCGCCTCCTCCTTGTCGGAAACGGGCAGGTACAGAATTTTCTCTTTGGAGTTTATGTCTATAATGTCTTTTTGGGGAAATACTTTCACCGATGGATATGCCAGGTCTTTCACACCGCAGGATGAAGAAATGACCACCTCCGGCCCCGAAATATTCCGCCTCACAGCCTTGATGATGACGGTTTCCTGAAGCACTTTGTCGCGACTGAACGTTTCTTTTCTTGATACAAAAAGGTGCGCCCGCTCTAAGTCCACCAATCGAAAAAAATACTCCCTGAACGTTTTGAAGTAGCTGCCGGCGGCATAACTGCGCGGGGTAATAAAAATCAACTCGCCTTCTTCCTGGAGCAATTTTGCCGACAAGGCCATGAAAATGGCATAGATATTGGGATGGCCGTTGACGATGATTTTTGCAGCTACGGCTCTTTTGTCATCAATGGGAAGTTTGAAATACGGCGGATTGGACAGCACCACATCAAATAATTCCGGCTGCGGTGAAAACAACCCGGGCGCAGCTTCGAGCGCATCGGCATTACGCATCACGAAATCGTCGGTGTATAAGGTGGTTGAGATTCGGACGCCTCTTTCTGCACACCATTTTTCAAGATAATCGAGGGATTGGCGGGTGTAGGGTGTCAGGTCGGTATCGGTTTCGTAGGCGGTCAGTTCCACTTGGCGCAAGGTTCCGGCCAGAACCATGCGCTCTACCCAGGCACACGACAACACCGCCGTGCCGCAGCCGGGATCGAGAACGCGGGCCTTGGATGACCGGTAATCCGAACACGAAGCCATGAACTCCGCTATGCCGATGGGCGTAAAAAACTGCCCATTTTCTTTTTTGTGCTGCGAAGATACAGACGAAGCATACGCAAGCCCCAGCCGTTCGGCGACACGGCTCGGCAGTTCCGACGCGATGTTGGGTATGGCAATGCTGTTGTCCATGTTGCAGTTGGGTAAAGGAATAGCGCAAAGTTAAGTTTTTTATCCATTCATCCTGCGCAGCTTCCGCCGCACTTCGGCGATCTCCATTTCGAGGGCTTCTATTTGTTTTTCGTATTTAAACTTTGCTGAGGGATCGTTCTCAATAGCGAATGCCTCCCGGATGCGATTGAGTTTTTGAATCATAAGATGTAGCGACTCCTCCAACCCCTGCCGCTCCAGCGCCCCCGGCGAGGCCACCTCCCTCATGCGCAGCGGCCGGCCCACTTCCAGGCTGTCGAACACAAACAAAGCTCCCAGCAATTCCAGCAGATTCAGCTCCTCCAGCGATTTGTCGCACTCCACCACGCGGCGGCCTTTTTCGAGGCGGTTTTGCAGGTTTTCGTAGTCAAAATAATGCTGCCGGTTCTTGCCCGACCTACACCCGGAACAAGGACAAGGGATGATCTCGTGCGGCCGGATGCCCCGGTACTCATCGTGCAGGTCGCGCAGGGTGTTCCGGATGGCCGTGAGCAGGCCCTTGCCGCCTTTGCCCTGCACCCGAATGAGGAAGGCGTCGCGGCCCTGCGACTTGGACTTCACCACTTCGGCCAGCGCATCGGGCCAGCGCAGCGCCACGCCGTTGCGCCATACCTGCGTGCGCCCCTCGGCAATGTCCATGTAGCGGCTCACGATGAACTGCGTCATCAGCAGTTTGGGCATGAACTCGTACTCCACATACATTGCAAGCGATTCGCCGGCAGGGCATTCCCAGTTGGCGGGCGGCGCGGGCGACAACAACGGTGGGGCCACATACTCCTTGCCGTTGGGCAGCGGGTACGCCATTTTGAACTGTTGCATCAGTTCCAATAGTTGGGGCTGCATGTCGCAGTAAGCCGCGTCGTGCCAGATGCGGCGCAGGTCGTTCCAGTCGAAGAAGCCGCGTTTTTCCTCGGCCACTACAGGGTCTTCGAGGATTTGGTACACCGCGCCGGTGGCCCACTCGTTGTTGAGGATGACGTATTGTCGCAGCAGTTCGCTCTTTTGGTAGTGCAGGCACACGCCTATTTTGTGCAATACCGAACTGAGGATGAGCGCGCTGTCGCGTTCCGGCAGTTGGTTCTCCCGGCAGATGCGGAGGTACTCTTGCAGCGATATGAAGTGCTCGCTGCGGCGACTTTCGAGTTCGCGGCGCACGGCGGCCCAGTTTTTGGGAAACTCATAGCGCGTGTGCGGCAACGTCTGGGCCAGCAGGTGAATGTGTTGCCGCAGTTCCTCCATGCCGCGCTGCGTGCCGAGGTTGACGGAGAACACCTCTTTGAGCAGGCTGGGAAAGCGCTTTTTCCAGCGTTCCACATCAAAAGAGCCGAGGCCCGTGCCGTCGCGGAACTCATTGAGCGCCAGCAGCAGCGGACTGCCCTCGCCAAACAGTTCCGCCGTTTGGAACCAGTCGTCGTAGTCGGTGCCGCTGTTGCCGCTTTCGGCCACCATCACATACAGGCTGCTTTCGGTGTAGAAAAACTGATGCAGGGGCTTGTACTTGTCCTGCCCGGCGAAGTCCCAGATATTGAGTTGGAAGGTACCGCCCCCGGCCACCGGAAACTCATACTCCCCAATGATGATGTCCACCCCTTGCGTGCGGTCGGCCTCGGCGGGCAAGTTCTTGCCTAAGAGGCGATTGGCCAAGGAGGTTTTGCCGGCCCGCCCGTCGCCGAGGAGGATGAGCTTGGCCTCTAAGAGCAGCTCCGCGCCGGTTTTTTCTTTTTGGCGGAAGTATTCGAGGATGGCGGCGTTGCCTTGGCGGACGATGTAGAGAGGAGGTTTGGAGATGGGATTCTGGTAAAGCATGACCTCCCCGTCGCTTTGTCCTTTTACGGCCAATCTTAAGCCTCTCTTTATTAATCGATGTAATGGTGTAATACACTCAATATTGTTATTTCCCAAATGCAGCCATTTTAAACTGGTGAGCATTTCCAAGGGCTTAATGTCTCTTATTCTGTTTTTTCGCAAATCAAGATAAGCTAGTTGTACCAATTGTTCTAAAGGTTTAATGTCGGTAATATCATTGCGACTTATATCCACAAAGGTCAAACTATTAATGTGTCTGAGAGAGCTAATATCATTAACTTGATTGCCCTCCAAATCAAGCTGCTCCAAATTCGTCAACTGACCCAGCGCTTCAATATTGACAATTTTATTGTTCTTGAGGTTGAGTTCGGTCAGCTTCGCCAAGCTGTTAATAGGTGATATATCTTTAATCTGATTAAATTGCAAATCAAGCACTGTTAAATTATCGAGACCTACTAAAAATTGCAAATCATCAGTAGGCCAGGGATCACGCCATTGGCCATCCCATTTTAACCGCTTGAGTCCCATAGGTAAATACCCGGTTGGCGGAGATCCAAGTCTGTTTTTTGCGCCGTTATTTTGGCTCTTCACCCATTCCCCATTTTCTTCATCCACCCACCCATTCGACACCACCAGCGTCTCCAACCACTCCAACTCCGACAAGTCCGGCAGTTCCGTCAATCCGCAATTGCCGAGGTCCAAATACCCGGTGCGGAGTTCTTTTTCGCGTTCGATGAGTTGTTGGGCAAGTTCCGACATGGCGTTTGTTTAAGGTGTGCAAGATAGGGAGTTTTTTTAGTAGTACAGACCTTGCAAGGTTTGCCAAACCTTGCAAGGTCTGTACTACAGCAAGTCTTTGCAAGCTCTGTACAAATCCTTCCACTCGCTGCGCTCCTTCACTACCACCTCCAAATATTCCTTCCAAACAATAGCATCCTGCGTGGGGTCTTTGATGATGGCGCCCGTTAGACCGGCAGCCACATCGGCCGCTTTGATGACGCCGTCGCCGAAATGCACGGCCAGCGCCTGTCCGTTGGTGACCACCGAAATGGCCTCTGCCGCGCTCAGGGTGCTGCCCGGAGATTTGACGCGGGTGCGCCCGTCCTCGGTTTTGCCGCTGCGCAGTTCGCGGAAGATGGTCACCACGCGGCGTATTTCCTGTAAGGGCGCCGATTCAACCGGCAGTTGGAGCGCCCGACCGGTTTTTTCCACCCGATTTTGCACAATGGCCACCTCCTCTTCCAAGGAAGCGGGCAGCGGCATCACCACTGTATTGAAGCGGCGTTTGAGCGCGCTCGACAGTTCGTTCACGCCTTTGTCGCGGTCGTTGGCGGTGGCAATGACATTGAACCCCTGACGCGCCTGCACGGCGGTGTTTAGCTCCGGTACCGGCAGCGTTTTTTCAGAAAGAATGGTGATGAGCGTGTCCTGCACATCCGAGGGGATGCGGCTGAGTTCCTCCACGCGGGCTATTTTGCCGTGCTGCATAGCGTGCATCACGGGGCTGGGCACTAAGGCGGCTTCGGAGGGGCCGTCGGACAGTAGGCGGGCGTAGTTCCAGCCATAGCGCAGCAGGTCTTCACTCATGCCGGCGCTGCCTTGTACCAGGAGGGTGGAATCGCCGCTCACGGCAGCCGCCAGATGTTCGGCTACCCAGGTTTTGGCGGTGCCGGGAATGCCCAGCAAGAGCAATGCCCGATCTGTGGCCAAGGTGGCAACGGCGATTTCGATGAGGCGGCGGTCGCCGAAGTATTTCGGTTCAATTTCCTGCCCGTCGGGCAAAGCGCCCCCCATAATATAGGTGACTACCGCCCAGGGCGAAAGGCGCCACCCTGCCGGTCGGGGATGCGTATCGGCGGCGGCTAAGGCGTTCAGTTCGGCAGCATAAGCGGCTTCTGCCGGAGGTCTCAGTATTTGTAATGCTTCGTTCATGTCGGTTGGAAGATTGAAGGGCGAAAGTTCCAAAACTTTTAAAAATAATTTTCATCTTTGCGGCCATCAACAACAAGTATAATAACAAACAGCGAGAAGCCATGTCCGAAATAGACAACGTAGGAAAAAAAGGATATTGCATGCTTTATTTTTTCCTGTTCCTCATCCTCTTCATCTTTTTGGTCGTTTGGATTTACAACAGGAACTCCGAATTGTTGCAATAATATCCGCTGCGCGTTCCGTGGCTCCTTTCAGGAACGCGCTCCTCATTTGTAAAGCGCCGTCAGGTCTTTTTCGTATTGCCGCAGTATCACACTTCTGCGCAGTTTCATCGTGGGCGTGAGATGGCCCGAAAACTCCGACCAGGGTTCGTGTACCAAGACAAAACTTTTTACCCGCTGGTAATGCGCCAGCGTCTCATTACAGCGCTCCACTTCTGCTTCCATCCATTTTATCACTTTGGGGTGAATGGCCATGAACTGCGGGGCCGTCCAATGTACGCCGTTGGTCTCGCACCAGTTTTTCAATAGTTCAAAATCGGGCAGAATGAGCGCGGTCACATACGGACGATCAGCGCCGAAAACCATACAATTTTCGATGTATGGAGACTCCAGCATGGCCTTTTCTACCAACTGTGGCGCCACATATCGCCCGCCGCTTACTTTGAACAAGTCTTTCTGGCGGTCGGTGATTTGTAAAAAACGCTTGTGAACGAACTTCCCCACGTCGCCGGTTCTGAACCAGCCCTCTTCATTCAGCACCTCGGCAGTTTCCTTTGGCCGTCGGTAGTAGCCCATCATCACGCCGGGGCCGCGCACGCATATTTCGCCTTCGCCGTTTTCGTCGGGCTGCTCAATTTTTACCTCCACACCCGGAATCGGAATGCCCACCGTGCCGAAACGCACGCCGCCCGGATCGAACCGATTGAACGAGATAACTGGCGAAGTTTCCGTCAGGCCATAGCCTTCGCGTATCTGAATGCCGGCTGCCGAAAACAGGCGCCCCAATTGTGGTCTGAGCGCCGCCGCCCCCGTCATAATGCCCTGCACATGGCCGCCGAGCGCATTGCGCCAATGCCGGAATACCAGCAGATCGGCAAGGAACAGTTGAACCCAATAGGCCGGCGGGAATTTTTTGCCTTTTTTGTACGCATGGCCGATGCCGATGGCCCAGCGGGAAATGCGCCGTACCCAGGAAGGGCGTTTGGCTACCGCCGCCTGAATGCCGGAGTAAAATTTTTCCAATACCCTGGGCACTGCCGTAAAATAGTGTGGCCGGGCCTCGCGAATGTCGCGCATCAGCGTCCCCGACTGCTCGGCGTAATAAATAGTAGCGCCGGCTGCCATGTAAGACCATGTGACCATGCGCTCGAAAACATGACTCAAAGGAAGGAAACTGAACACCCGATGGGTAAAATCCACCGGCACCAATGCAATGACGCCTTTGATGTTGCTCACCATATTTTGGTGCGACAACATGACGCCTTTTGGCTCGCCGGTAGAACCGGATGTATAGATAATGGTGGCCAAATCCGCCTCGCCGATGCTTGCCCGAACCGCCTCCAATTGCCTCTGCTCTTCCTCTCCGACCGGCTGAAGCGGCAATGCTTCGGGGCCTTCAAACAGCCATACCTTTTCCAGCGTTTCAGGGGCGTTTTCCTGGACACGGGCCGCTAGGTACTCGTTGGATGCAAAACAAAAACGCAGTTCGGTATCGCGCAAAATATAGGCTACTTCGGCATCGGTAGCTACCGCGTGTATGGGCACCGGCACGCCGCCGGCCTGCTGCACCGCAAAATCATAAAAGTGCCACCAGGGCGTATTGTCGGCAGCAATCAGTCCGACGCGCTCGCCGCGATTCAGCCCGGCGCGCAACAAGGCAACGGAAATGTCGTCCACCAAGCGCAGGGCGTCGGCGGTGGACCAATGCTCTTGCCCCTGTGAGGTACGCAAAGAAAAAGCCGTCGGTTTGGCATACCGCGCCTGCTGGTAGGTCAAAATATCGAAAATGCGGTGGAAATCCATAACGAATCGTATTACAAGCGGAATTTCCCCAAAGGTAGTAAAAGATTAGTAACTATTCAGCGAGTCTCCAAAAGCTACGAGCTATGAGTCACGAGCTATGAGTTTGTTTTCTCGTTCATAAATTAGATTTTCCATTTGGGAAAATTTCAAAATCTCATTTTGAAAAAAGACCCTATTTCATTTTGGAAAATCAAACTCGTAGCCCGTACCACGCCTGTGGCGTGGTCGCAGCTTTTTGCAGGGCGACTGAATAGTAACGATTGTAAGAAAACAGCAAAGGCGACCTCCCAACGGAAAGTCGCCTGCTTGTGCAAAATCATGCTCATGAATGTTGTACATCAGGCCAGTTCTACTGCCTCAATGGCGCGGATCAGCGCTTGCGGATCGCGTTCCAATTGGCCCATCAGCTCCAGCACTTTTTCGCTAAAACCGGCGATGGCAAACACTTTCGATTCTGGGAACTGCAGCGAGCCGTAGCCTTGCAGGTCGAACGAATACACGAAAGGATCGGCGTTGTAGCGAGCCTTGTAGTCGGCGAAAGCCTTCGTAGGTGCGCCGCCGCCCACCCAGCCTTGCATGTCGGACAAGATAATGATGCGGTCGTACGCACGCTTGGCCTTCTCGAAGATGGCGTTGAAGTTCGTGCCGGCCATGTAGGCATTTTTTACCAATGCCTCTGCGATGGTCATTACCGGATTGTCCGGGTTTTGACGCAGGTAGGAGGCGCTGTCTGAGAAACGCATCAGGTCGGCGTCGTTGCTGCGGTACAGCACGGCTGCAAACATAGATCCGACTTGGATCGGACGACCCATCATAGAGCCGGAGTCATCCAAAACCACCAGTGTGCGGCCCGGCAATACCGGCACGTTGGCCAATGAGAGGTCCACGGCGCGGTTCAGGGCCTTGACCAAAGAACGCTTGTCGGCGATGTTGGCAGTTTCCAGCGCTTCCAATGCCGTGCTGAAACGGAACGGCAACACCAGCGATTTGCGGATGAGTCGTTCGTCGGTCAGCAATTCGCAAGCCGTCGGAACGAGTTCCGGCGCTTGTTCGGCGATGTTGCGGAGGTTGCGCAGGAGCGCGAAGTAGCCGATTTTGCGCGTGCGCAACAATTCTGCCCAAGCCTCGGCTTTCAGTTCTGCCTTTTCGGCATCTGTTTCAGCAGTTGCGCCAGCTTTCGTCAGCTTGGCTTCCCAGGTATCGGTGTTGCGCAGTTCGCCTGCCGTCAATTGACGCAGCGCTTCGGCATTGCGGGCCACCGGCACCGGGCGCACGAGGTTGACCAAGTCCACCAATTTCACGGCCTTGCCTTCGGCGCGGTATTTGGCCAATTGGTAGCCGTCGAACTTGTCGAAAGCTTTGGCAAAACCCTTGCGCAGGGCGTTGGGCAGTTTAGCGCCATTTTCCGCCAGCATCAGCGACGCGATTTCGGTCATGTCGTCGGGGCGCAGTACTATTTTTTCGTAGAACGCCTTGCCCCAGGCCTTGCCCGATGCGTACATGCCCAGCTCGGCAGCCAGTATGTGCGTGATGCTGCGCATACCGAATTCGGTGCGGGCATACACGGCGGCCTTAGCGGCGAACTCAGGGTTCACCTTGGCCAGCAAAGCGCTCAGATCGCTGAACGTTTGCTTCGTGTCGCGGTAGAACTGGTCTTGCGCAAAGGAAGTGAGCAGCAAAGAAGCCAGTTGCATTTCGGGCGATTGCACAAAGGCATTTCCGCCGGCGCGGTTGACCGTCTTGTTTTTTTTGCCGACAGAAAAGTTGAAACGTGCCATGATTGCAAGTTTTTAAAATGGTTTTAAAAAAAAGGCGAACGAAGTCCGGAAGTGATGTGAAAGTACCTTTCGGTTCTCTCGGCGGGATTTGAACCCGCTACCATTTGTACCCTAAACAAATGCTCTAACCTGGATGAGCTACGAAGTATCACTTGTCGTCAGTATCGCCTGATCTTACTGGTAGGGAAGGCGGGATTCGAACCCACAGCCCCGCGCTTCCAAAGCGCTCATGCTTCCTATTGCACCTCTTCCCTGTGTGTATGCCCGCGCGAGGTTCTACCTCGTGCGGACTATCCTGCGGGTTCTACCCGCTATCGAAAACATTTTTTTGAGTGAAGAAAACCGTCCCGGGCATTGTTTAACCCCTTTGTTCAAGGGATTTGGGACTCGAACCCTTGTGTTGACCGAAGTAACCCGAAAACTCACTATCACTCAAAGAGGCCCCGGTGGGATTTGAACCCACATACAACAGTTTTGCAAACTGCCCCCATTACCGGTCGGGCACAGAGCCTGGAAAAATTGCCTCGTGGAGACGGATGGACTTGAACCACCACTACCCCGATTTCACCGGGGCGCTCTACCATTGAGCTACACCTCCTGTAAACTGTGTAAAGGGAGGGATTTGAACCCACAACTCCCGGTTTAAAAGACCGGTACTCTGCCGGTTGAGTTACCTTTACAAGTGGTTGCGCAGGCGGGATTCACACCCGCATCTACGGCCTTATGAGAGCCGTGTGTTGCTTGTTACACCACCGCGCAAAATACAGAGCGAAAGAGGAGAATCGAACTCCTGTCTCCGGCTTGGCATACCGGCGTTCTGCCATTAAACCACTCTCACTGCTACGAAGCCAGGGAAGGAGTCGAACCTTCGTTTGGGGATTCGTATTCCCCCGTCCTGCCATTGAACGACCGGGCTATTACAAGCGGTGACAATGGGATTTGAACCCACAACCTTCCGATAGACAGTCGGGTGCGCTTGCCGTTGCGCCATGTCACCATATACAGGTAGCCCCTTTCGGATTCGAACCGAAACTGAATGGCTTCTGAAACCATTGCCTCTGCCGGTTGGGCTAAAGGGCTGTTTTTCAAATCACTGAACAACAGGAACAGCAAGGACAAAAATTCGAGGCGTGTTTTTCTGATTCGGATGCGAAGTAACGCCTTCGATCAGTACCAGTGCTGTTCGCGCTGCATAGTGCAAGAAAAAAGAGAAGAAGTTTTTGAGGAGGCGCCGTTTTCAGCCGGCTCCGAGGGGGCGTAACTTTTTACGCAACCCATCCACCTGCTGCCCGTCGCGGGGGCAACACTTCCGAAACGGTCGGAACCCGCAGCAATCTGAGGGGTCGCACGGCCGGACGAAGTGCGTGGTGATGGAAATGTGGTTGCGCAACATGGTTGGAAGATTTTGTTGTTTTTCCGAAAAAGTGTTTTTGATGTTTCGTTCCTGCGGCATTTCAGATGCAAGAACGGGGCAATAACAGGAGGCTATGCCCTGAAAGTTTCCGGGCATTTAAATTTTTTCAAAAAAACTTTCAGGAGCGAAAAAAAACGAGAGACTGTTCATTAAAGTGAGTCCACTACCTGAGCAGTTTTTTACTCGCCCGCCTCACGAATACACACCGCTGCCGGCCAATTCCCGCTCTACATAGTACATATCTATGGCGCCTTTATTTTTGGCCTCTACTTTACCCCGGTAAGTGCATTCAAATGAGTAGCGCACGAGGTTGTAGGTAGTTTCTGAAATATTGATGCGGCCCTCTTCGCATTGGGCCTCCATGCGGGCGGCAATGTTCACCGTGTCGCCCCAGATGTCGTAGGCAAATTTATTGACGCCCACCACGCCGGCCACCACCGGGCCTGTATGCAGGCCGATGCGGGCCTCGAAGTAGGGTTTGCCCAAGCGTTGGCGCTCTACCTTTTGCTCATCCAAAAATTCTTGCATTTCTAAGGCTGCGCGCAGCAGGTTGTCGGGCGAACTGCCCCCTTCGTTCAAACCTGAGGCACACATATAAGCGTCGCCGATGGTCTTTATTTTTTCAATGTCGGGATACTGCGAGATGATAAAATCGAAACCTTTGAAACAGCGGTCAATTTCGGCCACGAGGTCTTCCGGACTGAGGGTTTCCGATATTTTAGTGAAGTTTTTGAAATCGGTGAACAGCACCGTAGCCTGCTCGAACTTGCGGGCGCGGGCCTTGCCGAATTCCTTCAATTCCTCGCCGATAGACTTGGGCAAGATGTTGAACAACAGTTCATCGGAGCGCTCGCGTTCCATCTCAATGAGTTTATTTTTGCGCTGTAGACTGGACTTGGCCCTGCGGCTCGACAGGTACAGCAGGGTCATAAAAAACAGGATCAAAGCGCCTATTGCGCCACCCAGCAATGCCTGGAGGAGCGTTTTTTCGCGGAGGCTTTTCTCCTGCTCGCGGAGGCTTTTCTCCTGTTGCACAGCTAGTTCGGCTTCTGCGCTTTCTTTTTTGGCAGCGTTGAGGGCAGCTTCCTGTATGAGTTTCTCGCGGGAGAGATTTTTCAGGGCAGCTTCTTTTTGCTGTGCCACTTCTTCCACTTTGCGCTTTTCTTCGGCTACTGAAACCAGCGCCTGTTCCTTTTCAGAAATCTGCTCTTCCACTTTGGCCTTTTGCTGTACCAATTCCTGCTGCCGCGACTCTAAATGTGTTTTGTCGGTACTGAGTTGGTCGCGTTCTGCGGCCATAGAGGCAATTTCGCGCTCCAGCCGGTTTTTCTCTTCTACGAGCACCCGTTTTTCGCGATCCAGAATGACCTTTTGATTTTCGTACTTGCCTTCCAGATCGGAAATGCTGGTGCCTTTACCGCTGAAAAAATCGAAGGCTTCCTGATTGATTTCGTAGGCGCGGCGGTAGTTGCCGTCTTTGGTGGCAATTTTGCTGCGTTTTTTCACACTCTGTACGATGAGGTCGAAGTCGCCGGCAGTTTTGGCAAAATTGAGACAGGTTTTGTACCAGGTTTCGGCGTTTCGGTCGTTGCGCAGGCGCTCGTAAGCATCGCCGATGAGGTAGGCCGAGCGGGCTGCCATGCCGTTGTTGCTTTGCTCTATGGAAGACTGATGGGCGGTTCTGGCAAAATCAATGGCTTTTTCCCGGTCTCCGCCGCGCATGTAGGTCTCAGCAATCTGAAAATTAATGAGCATTTTTTCTTTGGCGGTGGTGGCCTGTTGCAAGTCGCGGAGCAGCTCGTCGGCTGTTTGTGAAAACAGTAAGCCACAGAACAGGCTGAATGTCAGTGTGAAAATGATTCGTGTCATGAAAATTTTATTTATTACCGCCTCTTCAAATCCTCCAAAAACCGGTTCAACTCCATCTCGTCGTAAATGAGCACCTCGCGGGCCTTGCTGCCGTCGGCGGCGCCTACGATGCCGGCCGATTCGAGTTGGTCCATGAGGCGACCTGCGCGGTTATAACCCAATTTGAGCCTGCGCTGAATCATGGAGGTAGAGCCGTGCTGCGTTTGGATGATGAGGCGGGCGGCATCTTCAAACATTTCGTCGAGATCGGAATAGCGCAAGGGGCCGTTGCTACCGGCTAAGCCTTCGCCCTCTTCGCCGTGGAATTCGGGCAGGAGGTACGGCTCGGCATAGCCCGGCTGCTGATTGATGAACTCTACCACGCGCTCCACTTCGGGCGTGTCCACAAAGGCGCACTGCACGCGAATCATGTCGCCGCCTACGGACAGCAGCATGTCGCCCCGACCGATGAGCTGGTCGGCGCCGCTGGCGTCGAGGATGGTGCGGGAGTCCACTTTGGCCGATACTTTGAACGCGACGCGGGCCGGGAAGTTGGCCTTGATAACGCCCGTGATGATGTTGACCGAGGGGCGCTGTGTAGCAATGATGATGTGGATGCCGATGGCGCGGGCCAATTGAGCAAGGCGGCCCAGGGGCAGTTCTACTTCCTTGCCGGCGGTCATGATGAGGTCGGCAAATTCGTCTATCACCAGCACGATGAAAGGCATGAATTTGTGGCCCTTTTGCGGGTTGAGCTGGCGTTGCACAAACTTCTCATTGTACTCGCGGATGTTGCGCGCGCCGGCTTTTTTGAGCAGGTTGTAGCGCGTGTCCATTTCGATGCACAGGGAGTTGAGCGTATGGATGACCTTGTTGGTTTCGGTCACAATGGGTTCTTCCTGGCCGGGCAGAATGGCCAAATAGTGGTTTTCGAGTTTGCCGTAAGGCGAAAGCTCCACTTTTTTGGGGTCAATGAGTACGAGCTTGACCTGCGAAGGGTGCTTTTTGTACAACAGCGACATGAGTACTGCGTTGATACCCACCGATTTACCCTGCCCCGTAGCACCGGCCATGAGCAGGTGAGGCATCTTGGCAAGGTCGGTCACTACGATTTCGTTGGAGATGGTTTTGCCCAAGGCGATGGGCAGGTCCATTTTGGCGCGGCGGAATTTTTCGTGCTGCAGCACCTCCTTCATGGACACAACCTGCTTGTTTTTGTTGGGCACTTCAATACCGATGGTGCCCTTGCCGGGGATGGGCGCAATGATGCGGATGCCCAACGCGGCCAGGCTCAGCGCGATGTCGTCTTCGAGGTTTTTGATGCGACTGATGCGCACGCCGGGCGCCGGCACAATTTCGTACAGCGTGACTGTTGGCCCGATGGTGGCGCGTATTTTGGTGATCTCGATTTTGTAATTGAGCAGGGTTTCGATGATCTGGTCTTTGTTGGCCTCCAATTCGGCGCGGTCCACTTCTACTTTTTGATCGGAATAATCTTCCAGCAAAGACAACACCGGATTTTCGTACGAAGACAACTCCAGCGTGGGATCATACGGCTCGCTGTGGTCAACATTTTCCTGCGAAATGCCGGCGATGTTGTCGGATGGTTGCATCGGCGGCGGCGCAGCACTGGTGGCAATCGGCTCAGGTTCAGGCGCTATGGGCGTTTGGATTTCCAACTCGGCGCCTTCCGGACGAAGCGAGGGGGAGGTAGGACGCAGACGCTGATCAAGATCGAGCGAGAGTTGGGATTCTTCTTCCCCGGCCGGTAATGGCCGCGGGCGTGGCTGTGCTTTTTCTTCAGCGGCAGCATTGGCGGCGGCTTGTTCGGCTGCCCTTTGACGCCGGTAGAGCCTGCCGGTGAAAAAATCGCGGATGTATTCCGTCACGCTCTCCACCGCGCTGCGGAAGGTCATGTCGTTGTAGTTGGGATTGAATACCCAGGTGATGACGCCGATGATGACGAGCAGAAACAGCGTGCCGAGACCTACCACTCCCAACAGATTTTGCAGCCAGGTAGCAATGGATTCGCCAATGGCGCCGCCCCAGGGAAAGGCTGCATTGCCGAAGATAAACTCTAAAAATACCGCAAACAACAACATCAAAACAGACGTGATGCGTAGTTTATCTATCCACACAGAAGCGTCCAAGCGCTTCATCAAAGACCTGCCGCCGGCCATGAGCAGATACACAAAGCCAAAGGACGGAAGCCCCAGTCCCCAATAAAAAAACATGTTGGAAATAATGGCTCCCAAACGGCCCAACCAATTGGACATACTCACGTCTGCGGTCAGCAAACTCCATGAAAAACGGAGCACTTCGTCCTGATCAGTCTTCCAGGTGAAGAGATAGGAAAAGAAGGCTATGAAGAGGTAAAATGCCAGAAACCAGCATATTACACCTAACAGCTTCGGGATGCGCTCGTCATTTACGCCAAGTTTGAGCGCCAACTGGTTTTTATTTCGCGGTTTCGTCGCCATGTACTAAAAGGTCGTAAGCACGATGTTGTTGGTGCAGACGATGGGCAAAAATAGACAATATCGCGGAGGTATGGTAGTATTTTGGCGGGGAAGTGTTTTTGCCCTATACCAGTTCCATATCTATCACCCGCCGGCTGAGGTCGGTACGTACCACTTTTACGCGGATCGCATCGCCGGTTTTCAGCTCGCGACCAGAGTACATTCCCTTGACTCTCAACTTACTATTGAGTTCGCGGAACGGCTCGCCCATCGAATCGAAACTCACCATGCCTTCGCACAGCGTTTCGGTGAGGGTAACGAAAATGCCCCGCTCCGACATGCCCGAAATGACGCCGTCGAACTCCTGCCCCAGGTGTTTTTCCATGTATTCGGCCTGCTTGTACTTCACCGATTCCCGCTCGGCCTCCATGGCCTTGCGTTCCTGCATGGAGATGTGCTTGCACTGCTCTTCGAGCTTCTCTTTTTTGACGCGGTAATAGACATCGGGCAGCAGGTTTTGCTCTAAAATCCTGTGTGCCAGCACGTCGGAGTAGCGGCGTATGGGCGAGGTGAAGTGCGAATAATACTGGAATGCCAGCCCGTAGTGGCCTATGTTGCCGGTGGAGTACACGGCTTTGGCCATGGTGCGGATAGCGGGCTGTTCGAGGAGCTTGAGCGCGGGTTCGTGACGAGCCGCTTCTACCAAGCGATTGAGCGAACTGGAAATACCTTTGGGCGAACCCAAATCCATATCGAAACCGAACTCGCGGGCGAAACGGGCAAATTCTTCCAGCTTTTCAGGATTCGGCTCGTCGTGGATGCGGTACACGAAGGGGATTTCGCTGCCTTTGCCTTTTTCATGAATGAACGTGGCCACTTCGCGATTGGCCAGCAACATGAAATCTTCTATGAGCAGGTGTGCGTCTTTGCGCTCTTTTACAAAGGCTTCGATGGGCGTGCCGTCGGGGGCCAGGCGGAACTGTACCTCCGGGGTTTCAAAATTGATGGAACCCTTTTTGAAGCGGTCTTTGCGCAGCTTTTCGGCTATTTTGTTCAGGTGTTTCAACTCCTTTACATGCTCGCCCTGGCCTGCATCCAAAATTTCCTGCACTTCTTCATAAGTGAAGCGGCGATCGGAATGAATGACGGTTTTGCCAAACCAGCGCTCTATGATTTTGCTGTTTTTATCAAATACAAAAACGGCCGAAAACGTGAGTTTGTCTTCGTTGGGCCGCAGCGAGCACAGTTCGTTGGAGAGCTTTTCGGGCAGCATGGGCAGCACGCGATCCACCAAATACACCGAGGTAGAACGGCGGTAGGCGTCTTTATCCAAGGCGCCGTCGGGCTTGAGGTAGTGCGTCACATCGGCAATATGCACGCCCACTTCGCAGAGGCCGTCGTCTAAGTAGCGCAGCGAGAGTGCATCGTCAAAGTCTTTGGCGTTGAAGGGGTCAATGGTGATGGTGAAGGTGTCGCGCATGTCCCGGCGGCGGGCAATTTCTTCTGTTTCAATGCTTTCTGAAATGCCGGCGGCTTCTTCGAGGGCGGTTTCCGAAAATTCCAGATCAAAACCATTGTTGATGAGGATGGCCTGCATTTCAATATCGTGGCTGCCTGCCTGGCCGAGTACGGTGGTCACTACGCCTTCCATCGTGGTGAAGCGGCCGGTGTCGTACTTCGTTATTTTTACCACCACTTTATCGCCGTCTTTGGCGCCTTTGGTGTTGGCGAGTTCCACATAAATATCGAGCGGCACCTTCATTTCGGGCGATACCACAGCATAGCGATGGTGCAGCCAGATGGTGCCCACAAAATGGGTGGAGGCGCGTTCGAGTACTTCCAGCACCTCTCCTTCCGGGCGTTGGCGGCCGCGGGGTTTCCACACGTTGAGGCGCACGCGGTCGCCGTGCATGGCGCCGTTCATGTACCGTGCAGCAACGTGAACGTCCTCTTCCACTTTGTCGCAGGTGACGTAGGCCGAGCCGGTGCGGGTCATGTCAATGTAGCCCTCGTAAGAGCCGATTTTGGAGGTCGGGGGTCCTTCAGACCGCAGTTTGAACTTAAAATCTTCGAGCGGCGCCAGCAGGCGGGCTTCCACCAATGTGTGGAGGGCGTGCTGCACAGAGTCTTTGTTGTTGTCTATCCGAAGGTGCTGAATGACTTGTTTAGGGTTGAATCGCTTTTTAGGATTGTTCTGAAACAGTTGTAAAACAGCTTGTTGTAGTTGGGCTGCGCTGAGTTTTCTGCCCTGTGAGGTTTTGCCTCGTCCGGCAGGTTTTTCGCGCGGTTTGCGTTGTTTGGTCATGGGTAAGTTGTGTGAATACATTTAATTATTGACAATCAGGCCGTCGGGCAGCAATTCCAATTCATAAGCGGTACTGGACGCGGGGTCGTAGGTTTCGTCTTGAGCATCGGACTGCCCGGAGGCCACAAAAATTTCGTTTTCTTCATTGATGGTGGCTACTGACTGCGTAATCATTTGGCCGTTCACAAAAGTTCCGGCTATTACCCGGCGGTCTATCAGTTGGCCTTTTTTAGCAAAGGTGACCAGCACATACTGGTAGTTCATCAGGCCGGCCCGCCAGTAAACGACGGCATGAAATCCTTCTGTTTTGGGCAGTTTGAAGCAAGGTACAAACTCGGTCATTTCGTCAGCTTCTTCCGGTTCAGCGGGCAGGATGTACTGCGCGATCATGGCCTCGGCCAACGGGCTGTTTTCGGTGCTGAAGGTGTGGTGCGCTTCGTCGTTGAGCACGACAGGCAATTCGATTTCGGGAAATTTGGCTAAGAATTGCGCAAAAGTTACGGTTGTTTGACTCATGTTGGTTGGTTCGTAATGCAAAAGGGGCTGCTTTTTTCAGATTACATAACAGCGCAAAGGAGGGAAAAGATTCCTCACCCCAGCAACAACAAAAACTGCATCGTATCCACGCCGTCGGCATAGTCCCAGAGTTCCGGTTCCTGCGCACGCCCGAAGGCAATCACCTCTGTATGAGCCAATAAACCGGGGCGTCCGATCACGCACTGAATGGCGTCCCGGTGCGCAGACAATTGTTGCTCTAATGCCGCTACCTTGTCATAGCGCTCGTAGTGCAGAGCCGCTATGCGCGAACTGAAGCCCGCATTTTCGGTGAGCATAACGCTGCCGGCCATGTAAAAGGGCGTTTTATTGAGGGTGTAGAGCGCAAAATTGTAGTCGAAATTATTTTTGTATTTATCGTGCAAAACGATTTCCCGGTATTCATGCAGCGCATTCAGCAAGGGCATAAAGTCATAATCCTGAGGCACATATATTTTGGAAACATTTCGGCAGCCCAGCCCGAAAAACCGAAAAACATCGTCGCCGAGGGCCGCCAATGCTTCTGCCGATTCCGAACCGTCGAGAACGGCAACGGCATTCCGGTTGCGCCGAATGATGTGGGGCACATGCGCGAAATAAGACTCGAAATAGCGCGAGGTGTTGTTGCTGCCCGTAGCGATGACGGCGTCGAAATCCCGCAACTGATGCACCATCTCAAAGTAAGCTGCCGTGCGGGCATCTATCTGTTCCAACATCCTCAGCAGGCAAGGCAGCAGGTACTGATCTTTGTCCGACAGCTTGATCTGTGCGCGGTGCCCCGCAGTAAACACGCACTGCACATCGTGCCAGCCCACGAGAGGGATATTGCCAGCCATGACCAAGCCCACCGTTTTGAGGGCGGGCGCATCGGGCAAAAAATAGCGGCCTGCCCAAGCGTGCAACTTGTCCGCATCCAGCATACGCGTGGCGATGGCCTGTATCGCTTTGCGCTGATTTTCAGGCGTAAACCAGCCGTTATTGAAAGCCGTGCGGTGAATCACAGCGTCCAGATAGTCGTCGGGCAGTTGCAGCCGGCGTCCCAGTTCGCTCAGTGCTGATAGTCGTTCTTGTAAGGTCATGTTGTGTCGTTTGCGGGGCCAAAGTTCAGAAATTTCTACCTCCGAAACCTCAAAAACACCCCCAAAGGCAGCCTCGGCCCGGCAGTGGAAGGAATGAACAGTTCGCCGAATTCGTATTGGCGCGCCTGTGGAAAATAGCTGCGCACCAAGTTTTCCAATACCAAAGCAGAGAAACCCATCGAGTACAGGTTGATGACAAAAAAGTGCTGTTCGGGGTCCAACAGGCGGCAGCAAATCTCCAACAGTTCCCCCAAATGCTTCTCCAACAGCCATTTCTCACCGTCGGGGCCGCGCCCGTAAGCCGGCGGATCGAGGATGATGCCCTGATAGCGGCGTCCGCGACGGTCTTCGCGTTGGGCAAACTTGAGCGCGTCTTCCACCACCCAGCGGATATTGTCCAAACCGGAGGCCTCCATGTTTTGCCGTGCCCAGGTGATGACGGGTTTCACTGCATCCACATGCACGACCTCTGCGCCGGCAGCCCGGGCAGCCAAAGAAGCGGCGCCTGTGTAAGCAAAAAGATTGAGCACCGCCGGCGCCGGCGACATGCCGGAAACCGCATCGTAAATATAGTTCCAGTTATCGGCTTGTTCCGGGAACACGCCAACGTGCTTGAAGGAGGTCAGCCCCAGCCGCAGCTTGAGTTGGAGCGCCTCGTGCCGGTACGAAATATGCCATTGTTCGGGCATGCCGGAGCGCAGTTGCCAGTTGCCCTCGTCGCCGGAATCGTTGCCTTTGCCGCCGCGCCGCTCAAACGTGGCGTGCGCCAGGCCTTGCCATTCTGCGTCCGACAGGGCCGGTTTCCAGATGGCCTGTGGTTCGGGCCGGGAAAGGTAGTACGCTCCGAATCGCTCCAATTTTCTGAAGTTGCCGGAGTCGGCGAGTTCGTAATCCGAAAACGGCGGAAGACCTGTGAGTTGAAACATGCCGCAAAGGTAGGGTTTCAGGATGGATTTCGCAACGAGCGGCGGGCGGTATGCACGACCATTCGTCCGCCACGCGAAAATCACGAAAAATTAAGGCAAGTTTAATCTGTATGATGAAGATCAACCTTATTTTTACGATTCAATTGAAAACCAATGCGTATGAAAACCACGATACTGTTCATAGCCATGTTGTTCAGCGGGCTGACCTGCCTCGCACAACAGACCATATCAGGATATGTCTATGAAGACCTCAATGTTAACAACAAGAAAGACAAGCGGGAAAAAGGCATTGCCGGGGTATCGGTTACCAATGGCGTGGATGTGGTTCAGACGGATGCTTTGGGGCGCTATACCCTGCCCCTTCAAGCAGATCAGATACTGGCGGTGATTAAACCTGCCGATTATGACTTGCCCAAAAACGTACTCCACCTGCCGCAGTTTTATCACATTCACAAACCGGTGGGCGCCCCTGAATTGAAATACAAAGGCGTGGCCCCTACCGGCGAACTGCCCGAAGAAATCAACTTTGCTTTGCTGCCGGCCAAAGTGGAAGCTACTTTTACGGCTCTGGTGTTTGGCGATCCTCAGCCCTACAATTTGATGGAAATGGCCTTTTTTGAAAAAGGAATAGTCCATGAAGTCGAGGGGATCGCGAATGTCAGTTTGGGAATATCGCTGGGTGACCTCGTGGGCGACGACCTGAGCCTTTTCAAATCCTATCAGGAGGCCGTCGCCAAAGTGGGCATACCCTGGTACAATGTCATGGGCAATCACGATCTGAATCTGGATGTAACACGAGACGAACTTGCCGATGAAACCTTCGAGGCGCATTTTGGCCCATCTCACTACGCCTTCAATTACGGAAAGGTGCATTTTATCGTTCTGGACGACATTCTCTACCCTGATCCGCGGGATGGAACGGGTTATTGGGGAGGTTTCAGGGAAGATCAGTTGGCTTTTATCAAAAACGATCTGGCTTTTGTGCCCAAAGATCGCCTGATCGTATTGGCCATGCACATACCGCTCTTCGATGAAGACTATGGCGATTCATTCCGCGACAGCGACAGAACGGCGCTTTTTGAATTGCTGGAGGAATTTCCGCACACGCTTTCGCTGTCGGCCCACACCCATTTACAGCGCCAGTACTTCTTCGATGAGGATGACGGGTGGAAACAGCCCAAGCCCCACCACCACTACAATGTGGGCACCACCTCCGGCGACTGGTACAAGGGAAAACTGAACAAAAATGGCGTGCCCGTTTCTACCATGCGAGACGGTACTCCCAAAGGGTATGCTTTCATAGATTTCGATGGCAACAGCTATGCCTTGCGCTACAAAGTCGCCAATGAGGAGCCTTCGTATCAAATGGAGATTTTTGCCCCCAAAGTGATCGAAAAAGATAAGCGAACTTCGGCGGGGATATATGTCAACTTTTTTATCGGCAATGAAAAATCCACCCTGCGTTTTCGTATAGATGAGGGAACCTGGCAAAACATGCACTATTTGGAAGAATATGACCCGGCCTACCTTTTAGAAATGTTTGATTGGGATACCACCACTGAACTAATGGACGGGAAACGCCCCTCCAATCCTGAAAAATGCAGACACCTCTGGCGGGCCAATATCCCCAACAGGTTGCCGGTGGGTAAACACGTCATAGAAGTGGAGGCCGTTGACATGTTTGGCAAGCGCTATACCGGTCAAACGCATTACGAAATAAAAACAGCCGAATAGTAGCGCTAAAAGATCGCCCGAACAGGAATAGCATACCAGATAAAACCATGAAGTGGGCAATTATTCTATTTCCGGCTAATCTAAGACAGCAAACCACACATTACCGGCTATGACTTTACGAGGGTTGTATATATTGATGCTTTCATATTTTGATTTTTATGGTACAGCCTTGGACAGGGAGGTTTCGGTGATGATTGTAAGTCGGGGTAAAATAACCAAACTCGACTGGAATGAGAATCACAGTCGCTAACCCCACCCTGCCCATTTCCACTATCTTCGCACCTGCACCGGCGCCAGACCTTCTGAAAAATCGCGGGCGTCTATGTATTTTGCCGGCAGCGTTTGGAAGCCCTCGCTATTGATGAAAGCGATGCCCCCGTAAACAGCCACCCGCGCCAGACCTTCGTTGAAACCCCAGGCCAGTCCGAAAATCGGCTCTGTGACGATGCGGCCCTCGCGGTCTAAATACCCCCACAATTCATTCCATTGGTATGGGGCCAGGCCCTCGGTAAAGCCGTACAACTGAGGAAATTGCGGCGCAACGATTTCATTGCCCTCCCCGTCAATAATGCCGAAAAGACCGTCCTGCTCCACGCCCCAACGCCCCTCGCCGGCATACCATATTCTGTCGAAGCCCGGCTGCACCTGCCATTTTCCTTTGGTATCTATGAGTCCGAAGCCTGCTTCGTTCTGCGCCGGCGCCAGGCCTTCCTCAAAATCTCCGGCAAACAAAAACTTTGCATCAAATGCAGGCTTCCCGTTCAGGAGATAAAACCGGTAGGCTTCGTCTTTTTTAGCGCGGGCCAGGCCCTCCGGCGAAAAAGGAAAAACCTGGTCGAAAACCAAAGGCAGCACCAGCGTTCCATTGGTGTCAATGAGGCCGTACAACTCGCTCAGCCCCACTTTTGCATAGCCGTTTTTGAAAGCCGGCGCAGCCTCCTCGTACCGGGCCGGAATGACCCAACGGCCTTGTGTATCAATATATCCGTAGCGGTCGCCGTCCATAGCGCGCGCACGTCCGAAACGAAAATCTCCGGCATCGGCATAAGTCGGCTGTATGGCCCAGTCCCCGTTTGTATCAATAAATCCGGCTTTGTCTTCAAAAGTCGTCACGCGGGCCAGCCCTTCCGAAAACGACCAGGCCGCCCGAAACTGAGGCTCTGCAATCCACCGGGCGCGGTTATCAATGTAGCCCCAGCGCCCTTTTTTGCGCACAGCGGCACGGCCCTGCACAAAACCGCGCACCTCGTCGTAATTGCCCTTGATGGACAGGCGCCCGTTGCGATCCATAAAACCCCATTTTTCCCGCGAGGGGCCGTAGTCTTCCTCGGTGGGAATGGTCGGGGTTGTGTTTTCAGCATCACTGCCGGCAGCCGAATCACTCCGGCACGAAGAGGCGAACAAAGCGACCACGCTGAATAGCACCGGGTACAGCAGACGATGATGATGGAACGAAATCGAAAAGGGCATAGAAATGCAGTGTTTATGGTAGTTTGAAAAACGTGCTGCGACCAACATTTGCTGCTTTTGCGATGATCCAAAAATGAAAATTTGTTATTAACGACAGTTACCGACAATATTTCAAAATAAAAATTGACTTTTCCCCAAAAAAGTTGTAACTTATGCCCGAATTGATTTCAGATGGTTTTTGCTCATTTATTAAATTTTGAAACCTATGAGGACAACATCTCTACACATTCCCACCCTCATACTGATGCTTTGCGCCGCTGCGCTTCCTGCCCAGACGGTTCAGAAAACGCTCGTGCGGGCCTTCGACAAAGGCGATGCGCAGGAGTTGACGCTTGATCTGGGTTATCCTGCAACCATTCAGCATTGGGACGCCGCCACCGTGCGGGTACAAATGCAAATCGGTCTGGACAATGTACACGAAAGCATGCTCCAAACCTTGATTTCCGGTGGCCGTTACAATCTGAAAGGAGAAGATCAGGGCCAGGCATTTGCCATCAGTGCGCCCGGCTTGCGCAAAAACGTACGCATCGGCGAAAAGCTGCTCACCGAGCGCGTTGCCTTTTCTGTGTTTGTTCCGCAAGGACTGACCGTCAGGATTGTAGAAACCAAAACGACGGAAGGCGTTGTGGAAGGCATTTCTGCCCTCAAGCCAATGAGGTGATTCTCGGTTTTGTGCGGTCGGCACATCCTTATCGCAATTCCGCCTACCGCACCAGCGTCACATCGCCCATTTCATTCAGTTCCATGATCTGGCCGCAGTGCTGCACGGTAGCTTTGAGGTGCCACACGAACACTGCCGGGTCCATCTGGCGCTCGCGCAATTGCCCGTTCCAGCCCTCTGCCGGATTTTGGGTTCTGAACATGAGATTGCCCCAGCGGTCGGCTACCATCAGGTCGAAACTGAGTACCCGCACTTCCGTAGAAGCGAAGGCCCGGAACAAGTCGTTGATGCCGTCATCGTTGGGACTGAAGGCATTGGGTACAAATATCGGCGTCAAATCTGGCCGTTCGGTGTAGCGCACCTGCACCGTTTGGCGCAGGGTATCGCAGGAATTGATGACGGTCAGGCGGTAGTCGCCGGGCTGAGTGATGAGGCGTTGAGCCGCTGTCGAGCCATCGTCCCACAGGAGTTGCACCTGCCCGTCGTCGCCCGATGCAATGACAGCTTCCACCATCACAGAATCGGCATCGCAGGAGAGTTCGGCGTTCAAAACCTGCGCCTGCAAGGCTGCCAAACCCGTCACCGTAGCCCGCGATTCGGCACTGCAACCATTCCCATCCTGCACCAGCAGATTGTACGTTCCTGAAGCAAGATTCCCGAAAAGGGCCTCTGCCTGCGCCGCGCCGCCATTGATGCGATAGCTGAACGGCCCTTGCCCCGTGGCTGCAACCGTGATGCTCCCCGATGGGCGATTGGGGCAACTCTCCACTGCCGTAGCCTGTACTTGCAAAGCGGGGAATTCCACCACCGTCACCGTCACCGTAGAATCACAACCTGCCGCATTGACCAACGTGAAACTGCGCACCTCGCCCGCCGTCAGCGTGGTTCCGTTGTAAGTCACTGTTTGGCCGGGACAAGCCTGGAGCATCACCGTGCCCGTACTCGCAGGCAAGGTATTGACCGTCACCGTCACGGTCGAATCGCAGCCCGCCGCATTGACGAGTTGGAAACTGCGCACCTCGCCTGCTCCCAGCGTGGTTCCGTTGTAAGTCACTGTTTGGCCGGGACAAGCCTGGAGCATCACCGTGCCCGTACTCGCAGGCAAGGTATTGACCGTCACCGTCACGGTCGAATCGCAGCCCGCCGCATTGACGAGTTGGAAACTGCGCACCTCGCCTGCTCCCAGCGTGGTTCCGTTGTAAGTCACTGTTTGGCCGGGACAAGCCTGGAGCATCACCGTGCCCGTACTCGCAGGCAAGGTATTGACCGTCACCGTCACGGTCGAATCACAGCCCGCCGCATTGACCAACGTGAAACTGCGCACCTCACCTGCCGTCAGCGTATTTCCATTGTACGTCGCCGTTCCGCCGGGACAAGCCTGGAGCGTTACCGATCCCGTACCGGTCGGCAGGGTGTTGACCGTCACCGTCACTGTAGAATCGCAACCTGCCGCATTGACCAACGTGAAACTGCGCACCTCACCTGCCGTCAGCGTATTTCCATTATAAGACACCGTTCTGCCGGGACAAGCCTGGAGCGTCACTTCCTCTGTTGTGTTCACGCAGCGTACACGCCAATTGACCAACACCTCCACATCGCAGCCCACCAATGCCGTATCAATGCGCACCGTGTCCGGCACGAGACCGAAAGGCAAGGCGGCGGTATCTAATTGCAGACCGTAGCCGGTGGAGAGGATATTGGCAAACCCGTATTGCCCGCCGGTTTGCGACAGCACAGTATCCAACGGCGTATTGCCCGACAACAAGATGAGCGGCACGCCCGTGAGCAGCGAATCGGCCGGGTCGTAGCTCCCGTTGTCGTTTCTATCCCAATAAACAATGCCCCGCAAACTGCCGTAGCCGTCGAACAGGTCCACCGTCAGAGGTTCGGAATCCAAAACACAGCCGTCTGTGGTGGTCATGCGCATGTAGTAGGCACCGCTTTGGGTAATGACAATCTGCGGCACGCTGCCCGATGCAGACCCTTGCGCCGCGCCGTTGAAAAACCATTGGTAAGCATTGACGCCCGGCACAGCGGGGAAGCACAAAGTATCGGGATTGCAGCGGCTGTGGCAACCGGAGGGAATGCGTGCAATATCGGGGCCGGCCAGCACGGTTTGCGGCGCGCTTTCATTGGCGCAGCCCCATTCGTTGGTTGCTATGGCGCGGTATTGGCCGGGGCGTTCGGTGGTCCATGTATTGCCATTGGCACCCGACGACCAGGAGTAATTCACGCCGGCTTGCGAGTTGGTTATATTAAAACTCACGGGCGTACCTTCGCACACCACGCCGGCGGGTGAGGCGCTCACCAAAGGCACATTGGGCAGGGGGCGCACCCAAATTCGGAACGGCCCGATGACATTGGTACAATTGGTGGCTGTTTCGCGGATCGTCACAAAAATATCTTGCTGACCCACAGGCAGTTGGTTGCCTCTGTTTTCAGAAAATTCGATGTTCGTGCCGGGCTGCCCGGTGCTCCATTGATAAGTCTGTCCGGTTTGGGCAATGACTTCCAAAAACACATCCTCGCCGACGCAGACCGAAAGTGAATCGTAGGTATAACTTTCCGGCAGGCCCAGCGCATTGTAGCGCACGCCGCGTATGGCCGTCACTGGCGGAGGCAGCACGTTCACTACGGCAGCGGCGGGTTGGTACTCGCATCCGTCGGCATTGGTCAGCAGCAGGGTGTAAATGCCCGCGTCGCGTACCCATACCGTAGAGGTGGTGTCGCCGGTACTCCATTGCCAACGCACACCACCGGAAGGCGCCGTGAGCAAGGTGCTGTCGCCGGTGCAGATGGGAGAAGTGAAGGTGATGCTGCCGCTCAGTCCATTGGGGAGGATGGTAATGCTGCGCAAGGTGTCGGCGGTGCAGCCGTAAATATTGGTCGCTTCGAGTCGGACGGAGTAACTGCCGGGGTTTTCGTAGCGATGGAAAGGCTGCTCCAAAGAGGAGGCATTAGCGTCGCCGGAAGCGGGATCGCCGAAATTCCAGCCAAATTCTATTGCATCGGCACTCACATTGGCGATGAACGGCGTGGCGGTAGCGGCGCACAAAACGCTTGGATCGGGAAAAGCTGCCGTCGGCGGAGCTACCACCTCTATGGTTTTGGAAATGACCGCCGTGCAACCATTGGCTGCCGTCACGGTGAGGGTGATGGTGTAAATGCCGGGCGTGGCAAAAACGTGGGTAGGATGCGTGGCCGCGCTGTTGTTGTCGGCCCCGGAAGCGGGATCGCCAAAGTCCCAGGCCCGCGATGCGATGCTCTCTCCGGGCAGAAACGTGGAGGCGTCGGTAAAGGCAGCCGGCGCGCCGGCACAGGCTATATCTGCATAAAAACCGGCAGCTACGGGCACCGTGTCCACGCGAATGGCGTAACAGTTTTCAGGCGTCGGATTCAAAACCTGTCCGAACAAAGCCACCCTGAAAAATCCTGCCCGACTGAAGGTGTGCGTCGGATTTTCCAGAGTAGAGACGTTATCGGCCCCGGAACCCGGATCGCCGAAATTCCAACTCAAAGTGCCGGGAATGAAGGCCGGCGTGGTGTTGGTAAAATTGGAAACGTTGCAGTTGGCCGTAGCCTGTATATTGAATTGAATCAGCGTGTTGGGATCGCAATTGGAGGGATTGCCGCCACCGCCGCCCGGAAATCCGCCGCCGGGGAATCCACCACCGCCGCCGGGAGCGCAGTAGAAAAAGAGCGTGAGCGGATTGGACAATGCCCGGCAACCGTTCGCATTCGTGGCCTCCACCTGATACACGCCCAGCACATCGGTGGAAAAAGTGGAGGCATTGGCGCCTGCTATCGGGCTGCCGTCGCGGAGCCAGACGTACGAAAAACCGGCCTCCGATTCGGTGGCGTACAAAGTGGAAGGCGGATCGCCGGGGCACAGACCTGCATTGTCGGGCGTGGTGAGCGAAACATACGGCGCGGGCAGTTCCGACATGTTGAATCGGGCCGAGCCGGCGCAGCCGAAATTGTCGGTCACGATGAGTTGGTAATACCCCGCCGGGAGATTGGCTGCGGCCACATTGGAAACCAACTGATCTGTCGCGTTGCGCCACTCGTAAGCAGCATAAGCGCCGCCCACGCTCACCATCGCCGTTGTGCCCTCGCACACCGATGCAGGCGCTGCGACCATCGGAACCGGGCGGGCGTGTACCGTCACGGACCGGGAAATGTTTTGGCCGCACACGTTGAGTTGCAGCGTTGCCGCACCGGGCCGATGCCACAGAATCTCAACCGAGGCACTGTTGCCCACCTGATAAATGCTGCCCGCGCCGGCCGGTACCACAGACCATTGGTAATCCAATTGCGGAAAGGACGTAGCTGTGTAAGTAGCACGCTCATCCTCGCAGGCATCTGTCGGGCCGGAAACAGCAATGGCCGGCAACACGGAAGCGCCAAAACCCAGCGGAGGCGAAACGCAACCCTGCGGACTTACCTGCCTGACCGACAAGGTATAAGACCCGGCAGCCGCCCATTGCACCGTCACGGGATTGCCGCTGAGAGTAGCCGGTCCGACATTGCCGGCAAGGCTCCAATTCAGCGTATGAGCCGGCAATGCGCCGCCACCGCTGTATTGGTAAGCCTGGCCGGGGCAAATCACATTTTCTCCGTTAATAATGGCCAATGCAGGCGGCAAATCGAGTACCCTGACCGTTATCTCATACAAGGGGATACAAAAATCCGTCGGAACCGCCGGCCGGGCGATCAAACGATACGAACCCAGCCCGAAATTCCAGGTGAGCGACGGCGCAGCAGTAGCGGCCACGGAAGTCCAGACCACAGAGCCGTCGCCGGCTACTGCCTCCCAGTTACAGGGTACGTTGGCGCCGTTGTCGGTGCGTCGGGCGGTATAATTTTGGGTACTGTTCAGGCAGGCTTCCACCGGGCCGGAGACAGCAAATTCGGGGCGTATGTTCACCATGATGGTATCCCGGCCGCCGCATTCCAAATAGCAATTGTAATATTCCACGGCCACCCACTGCGGCTGTGTGCTCAGCAGGCCCGACCATTGCACTACTACTTCGTGCGTGCCCTGCCCACTTTGGATATTGCCCATGCCCGATACCGACCAGGTGAATTCCGAACCTTCAAAACGGGTGATGCTGTATTTGGCTGATTGCGCCCGGCACACCTGCTCCGGCCCGCTGATCTGTGCGCTTTCGCTGATGACCGGTACATGCAGTTCGTTGGGCGCCGGGCAGTACGTTGCATTGTTGCAATTGGAAACCTGCAAGGTGATGATGCCTTCCTGGCCGCCCGCCCAATCAATGGTGATGAAATGATCCGCGGGGCCGCCGCCGTTGGTGATGGTTCCGTTGGCGCTGACCGTCCAGATGAAAGTGCCGCAATCGGCGTCGGTGGTGTAGGTCACGGCTGTGCCTTCGCAAACAGTACCCCGGCAGGTGACTTGCGGCGCGATGGCGGGGTCCACCTGCACCATCACAAAGGCCGTATCGCTGCAAAGGCAGGCATTGTAGGCAATGAGCGCCACGCGGTACAGCCCGGCGTCTTCAAACTGATGAACGGGGTTCAACTCAGTACTCGAAGTGCCGTCGCCGAACACCCAGCGATGGCTTTCCGCTCCGACGGTCGTGTTGGTAAACGCCAGAGATTGCCCCCGGCACAGACGAACCGTGTCGTTCACCGTGGGCGGATTGGTGGTAAAACCGGCCTCCGGAATGGCCAGAATGTCAACGCAAATTTGAGCAGTATTGTCATAAACGGCTGCAGTGACCGACCCCGATCCCGCGGTGCCCCACACTACCTCCACGCCGTAGCCGAAATTGTTGACGGTGTAGCTTTGAGCGCCCTGCACGGACCAGGTTACAGGATGGATGGCGCCCGTAGGTATGTCCACATTGTATTGAACTACAGCGCCTTCGCAAACTTTTTCGCAGCATGATGCTGAATTGGGATCGCTCCCCATTGAACTATTAGAGATTTGTACCCGGCCCGAACGGCTATTGAAAGACACAATTTCACCGCTGCCTCTTAATATTCTGATGGGCGCCGGCTCATTCGTAAACACCACATCGGTGGTACAGCCACTGCCGGGCAGCACAAAAAAACAAAGGCGAAACAGAACAGTGCCGTTGTTGAGTGTGATGGACTGATCGGGCGACGACCAGCTTACGGTGATGGCGCCGGGGTCGGTAGTTCCTGAATTGGGCGGGCTGGGCAGCCCGAACAGAGTGCTTCCCGGCAGCCCGACATTGGTCATGGAAGCAAACAGCAAGCGGGCAGGGTCGTACTGCATACTGAAAGACATGCCGGACATATTGAAAAAATTCTGCGCCTGAATGTCCATGCAAATTTGTTGGCCGGGTACCGCTCCGTTAATGTCGGAGAGGAGCAAGGCAAAACCTGTGGGCGGCGGCGATACCGGCTGCGGAGGCAGGTTGGCGGCGCACAGAGAGGAGGCGTTGGAGGTAATTTGGAAAGGGATGTTGAATCCGCAGGTTTCCAGAACTTGCACAGTATATGGCTGGGTTTGAAATGTAAAGGGCGCCCCATTGACGCTGGCCAGGCCCGTCGCGAAAAGGAGATAAGTCGCACCAGGAATATCGAAACAAAACAAAGCTGGATTGCCCTGTGCCGTCAGCCCATTTGAAACAGTCCAGGTCACATTGGTAACGACTACATTGCTACCCCCTGGATTGGGCATGGAACTCACCACCCTGAAGGTGTCGCAGGTGCCGGGGCATACAACTTCCGGGCCTTGAATGAAAAATGTAATATTGCTGACCTGGGCTTGGGCGGTTCCCAACATAAGTGTAAAGACGAGGCAGGCCCACAGGCGTTTTTGGGAGAACTGATTCATGGTGATTGTATTTTGTTTAAGAGATACTCAGAATGTGGTTGTCCGCTGCCTGTCGGGTGGAAATAATTCTTATGTTATGTGGTAAGCTGTTGGCCGCAAGCCCTTAGCTGCAAGCCACCAGCCGATCGTAGTTCGCAGCTTGAGGCTTGCAGCTAAATCTAAAAAATTACCTTTGCGCCATTACTCACATTTTAATCTCAAATACTACCATGAAAAAATTTTTGAGCATTGCCGTATTTGCGTTGTTCGGCTTAGTCGGATACGCCCAAACCACCCAACTGACGGTGTATTACGAGTTCCGCAACATCGAAGACGGGTATGACCACGAAACCAAAACGCAGGTCGTCATTGATGGAAAATCGGTTGGAGAATCCATGCCGCACAAGCAGAGCAAAAAAGGTATCCTGACCGTAAATGTGCCTACAGGTGCGCACAAACTCCGCGTGATGAACTGGGCCAAGTACGAAGGCACCTGGGAAGAGCATACCGTGACCAACAACTACAGCATTGACTGTATGCACGAAGAGAGCCATTCCTTCAGCAAGCCGGAAAAACTGTATTTGGTGTTCGATCTGAACAGCAGCGGCACCATCGCTTCGTGGAAGAAGCCGGTGAAAATGAAGAAGGGGAAGAAGTAAAAAGCCGAGAGCAAAGTGCATCGTGTGCTTAGCTATTCTGCAAGAATCCTGATTTCGACGCCTGCATAATCCGTGGGCGTCGAAATCTGTTTCATAAATCAACGATCCGACCAATGCCCACCCAATTCCTTCCCGCCGCCATCCAACAATTCGAGTACTACAAGCTCATCGGCGAAAGGGCTATGGCCCAATTGCCCGACGAGGCACTGCTGTTCCAGCCCACGCCGGAGAGCAACAGCATTGCTGTGATTGTCAAACACTTGTGGGGCAATATGTTGTCACGTTGGACGGACTTCCTCACCACCGATGGCGAAAAAGAATGGCGGCAACGCGATGCCGAATTTGAATCGGAGCATGCCTCCCGCGATGAAATTCTGGCCCGCTGGAACGAAGGCTGGGCCTGCCTGTTCACCGCTCTGAACGGCTTGTCGGAGGCCGATTTGGGCGCCGTCGTTTACATCCGCAACGAAGGCCATACCGTACTGGAGGCCATCAGCCGGCAATTGGCGCACTATCCCTACCACATCGGTCAGATCGTTTTTATTGGAAAAATGGTGCAGGATTCCGATTGGACCTCGCTCTCCATTCCCAAGCGCGCCTCGGATGCGTACAATGCCGGGAAATTTGCACAGCCCCAGAGCATCCGGCATTTTACAGAAGAGTGGAAGGAAACTGCAAGCACATCCAAAGAATAAAGTGAGGCGCAGTTTTCGGACAGTGTCCAATTTGACAAATCTTCGAGATTTGTCAAATTTTCCCCGCCCGGTTCTACCTTTAGCGGACTATACAGAAGAGTGGAAGGAAACCGCCCAACCGAAAAATATCAAGTGATAAATGTAAAACCCGCTCGCGACGCCCTCTCCGAGCAGCGAAAATCATAAAAACCATAAAAAATTAGCGTCAAAAAACAAGCCGACTCTATTGGCCTGACATGCGAAAATCACAGGCATCCAATCCAAAATCTACTTTTTCCCTAACTTGCACCCCTGAAAAATGGCGGCTACTCGACTGCCGCATCAGCACACTCTTATGAGCAAAAGAAACAAATTGATGAAGTTTGCCGAAATGGCAGCGTTTCCCAACGTATATGAAAATTTCGACGTGGGGCGGCCCGTACTGCACACCGCCGGCAAAGAAGTGGAAATGGCCGGCCGCTGGGCCGAAGGGCATTTTGGAAACAACAATCCCATCACATTGGAATTGGCCTGCGGGCGCGGCGAATACACGCTGGGACTGGCGCGCATGTATCCCGACAGAAACTTCATCGGCGTGGACATCAAAGGCGCGCGCATCTGGAAAGGCGCACACATCGCGCTGGAGGAGGGGCTGCCCAATGCCGCCTTCCTGCGCACCCGCATCGAACTGTTGGAACAGTTTTTCCAAGCCGGCGAAATTGCTGAAATCTGGATCACCTTCCCCGATCCGTTTTTGCGCAACAGCAAGTCCAACCGACGCCTCACGAGTCCGAAATTTTTAGAAACATACCAACGCCTCTTGCCTTCAGGCGGCAAAGTGCATCTCAAAACCGACTCGCCGGAGTTGTACGAGTTTTCGCTCGAAACCCTGGAGGCGGTGCCGGAAATACAGATTTTGGCACAAAACAGCGATATTTACGCCGGCGATCTGCCGCTGCCCGAACTGGCGCTGAAAACGTACTACGAAAACATGCACTTAGCAGATGGGAAAACCATCAAATATCTCTGTTTTCGTTGGGCCGGGGAGTAAAGTTGCCTTTAAATCACCAATCATCTAAAACATGGCTGCCAAATCTGGTTTTTTAAAAACTGCTATCAAAGACTTCAAAACCATTGGAGCCATAGCGGGCAGTTCGCCTCATCTCATTGAAGAAATGCTGGAACCCGTGCCATTCAGCTCGGCCCGCAGCATCGTGGAAATGGGCGCCGGCGACGGCCGCATCACCGATGCCATCATCCGGCACATGTCGCCGGAGAGCCAATTATTGGTATTTGAACTGAACGATGTTTTTTTCGCCGGTTTGGCCCGTATTCAGGATGCCCGTGTGCAATGCCTGAACCAAAATGCCGCCGATCTTTTGCAATGGGTGCAGCCCGATTCGGTGGACGCCGTCATCTCTGCGCTGCCGCTGGCCTTTATTCCCAAAGCAGAAAAGAATCGCATCCTCCGCGCCGCTGCCGAATCGTTGAAACCCGGCGGCTTGTTTGTACAGTTTCAGTATTCCCTCACAGATTATGGTTTGCTGCGCCGGCATTTCGGCAAAGTGGGCGTTCGGTTTGAATTGCTCAACATCCCTCCGGCTTTCATTTATGTGTGTACCAAGTGATGCCTACAGATGCGCATTTCCGGCAACGCGGCCGCATGATCCGTTGGAAACACTGGGAGTACTGGCCCTCTTGGGCGTACTATTTTCCCATGTTGGCGTATTACCCCTGGCTGGCGCTCAAGGCCCGGCATCTCTGCTTTTTCACGGCGGCCAATCCCGGCATTTACACCGGCGGCATGGGCATGGAATCGAAATACGAAACCCTGATGAAAATACCTGCGGAATGGCGGCCCAAAACGATCTTAGCCCTGCCCGGCGAATCTACTGAGTCTTTGTCTTTGCGGCTGGAACAGGCCGGCATCGGGTTTCCGCTCATTGCCAAGCCGGATATGGGATTGCGGGGGTTTTTAGTTTCCAAAATTTATGACCTGGCAGCTTTGCAAACGCTGCTGGAAAAGCACCCGGTTCCTTTTGTATTGCAGGAATTTATTTCCAAAAAAAATGAATTCGGCGTGTTCTATCACCGCTTCCCCGACGAAGAGCAGGGGCACATTACTTCCCTCACATTCAAGGAGTTCCTGCACGTTGTCGGCAACGGGCAAGATACGCTTCGGCAATTGATAGCGGCGCATCCGAGGGCTTTGCTGCAATGGGAACGCCTCTCGAAATCGCACGCCGAAAAAATGGAAATCATTCCCCCGGCAGGCGAAATCGTGCCGCTCGGCGAAATCGGCAATCACTCCAAAGGCACACGTTTCATCAATGCTGCCGCGCACATTGACGATACTTTGCGCGAGAGTTTCGACCGCATCAGCCGCCGCATTGAGGGTTTCCACTACGGGCGCTTCGACATCAAATGCGACAGTTTTGAGGAGCTGCGCCGGGGCGAAAATTTCATTATTCTGGAAATCAACGGCACCTGCTCGGAACCCACGCACATCTACGACGAACAGGCCAATACCTACGGCTACGCCCTGCGCGAAATCATACGCCACTGGGACATCGTTTATAGAATGGGCACTGCGCTGCACCGCCGGGGAGTGCCTTACCTGCCGGCTAAAGAGATGATAGCCGCGTTCAGGGCCTTGGGGCGGCAATTGAAAAAATAGGGCGGGCAGCTTAGTGAAAGGGTGACTCTGCCAAGATCACAGCCCGTAGTCACCCCTTCACTACGCATACACTTTACTGACACTGAAAACTCAAAAAATGAATAAAATGGATTTTAAAATACACACCACAGCCATTTACCATTGCTCGCTTGAACGAGCTTTTAAAGCGCCCATACTTTGCGATGTTACCAAAGTGCATACAGGGTTCGGACTGATGCCGAAAGTCACCAAAACAACCAATGATGAGGGTTGGGGCAAAGTCGGTTCTATAAAAAATGTTTATGCCGACAAATCATTAACTTTTAAAGGCGGCGAGGTATCAACCGACAAGATTATTGAGCGCATTGAAAACAAATATTGGAAAGCAGAAGTGGGCAATTTCAAGTCGTGGATGCTGGATATTTGGCAGTTCACTTTTGAATGGACAACGACGGAGCTTTCGCCCAATAAAATACAAATCAATTACGATTACACCATTCACGCTAAAGGCTTTGTTTTTATACCCCTTCAATGGCTTTTCGCAAAAGTGTTTTATAAAAAATATATGAATCAGGTGCTTGAAAATGTTCGCCGAATGGCAGAGGGCGACGAGCCGTTTCTATACGATTGACTACCATTTGTAACTCTGTTTTTCCCTCAGCAGCACCGACTCCGATGACGCCGTGCGAAAATAGGTAGCCACGCTGTTGCGCTTATTGCCCAAGCCCGGCACATACACCTGAAAGTGCAGATGCGGCCCGGAACTCCAGCCGGTATTGCCACTGTAACCGATCAATTGGCCCTGAGCTACCACCTCGCCCTCCTTCACCGCCACGCCGCGATGCTTGAAGTGCGCGTAGTTGGCTATGCTGCCGTCGCTGTGAAGAATGAGCAGATAGTTGCCGTCGTCGCGACAGGATTCGGACCCGCAGCCCCGGTTGGAATCCGATCTCACTTTGATGACCATACCCTCGCGCGCCGCATGGACAGGCGTTCCAACGGGCATCACAAAGTCAAGCGCTTTTTCGCCGCGATGGCTAAAATCGCCGTTGTAGCCCTGCCCCACGACGAAAGAAGCACCCTTTTCATAGGGCAACTGATATACGTACAGCCCATCGTGACGGGCATTGAACGCATCGCCCATGTAGTAGTTGAAGTTGTACCGATACCCCCAGCGAGCATTGGGTTTTGGTTCCAAGCGCAGCAATTCCATGCGCATTCCGGCGGGTACTACTATGCTCATCGGCAGGGCTTTATCGGCGCGAACATTGGTGAGTTCGGCATCAAACTCCACTGTGTAGGGACACACTCCAATGTTCTCGATGTAGAGGATCACGCCATCGTCGGTAGGTTCTTCGCTGACCGTGATGTGTTTGTCGTTTTGGGCCATGCTTGTGATGAAACCGCAGCAAAGCAAAGCCAGGACAAGCAAATTGAGTTTGGTCATGGATGTTATTTTTTATCTACTCCTCCACGCCCGCCGGCGCGCCGATGATAACGCGTATTTCGGGGGAGATTCGTATGCGCAAACGCACAATCAACTCCCCGCGCAGAGGCAGTTTGGCCTTGCGGTACAAGGCATAAGTGGACTTGACGGTATTAAAAACCAATTGCAGGGCCGTGCTGCTGCGCGTGGTTTCTATGTATTGGTCTATGCGCTCCGGAGGAAAGGTTTCGTGTGCAGCGCGCATTTCCACCTCCAATGACGGACTGATGGAAACGCCCAGCGAGAAGTGCGTCACGCGAAATCCGTAGGCTTCGAGGCGGGGGAATACCGCCAACCATTCCTCAATGACTTCCTGACTTTTTTCGCGGGCGCCCTGCCCCATATTGGCGGCCTGGTCTTTGATAACGCCGCCGGCATCGTAAAGCGCCTGCCAAAGTTTTTCTATCATATATTTTTTATGTTTTCGAGTTCAAAGTTTCGGGTTTCATCCGCCGAAGCCTTGGCGAAGGCGGATTCGGGTTGCTCACCACTCACATACTCACCCTTCACCCACTCACCCCTCACCCACTCACCCCTGAAGCTCCAGCAGTGCCACGCTCTCCACATGGTGCGTATGCGGAAACATGTCCACCGGGCGAACTTTGAGCACGCGGTATTTTGCCGAGAGCAATTGCAGATCGCGGGCCTGGGTGGCGGCATTGCAACTCACATACACGATGCGCGGCGCGGCCAATTCCAGCAGGATGTCCACCACTTTGGGGTGCATGCCCGCCCGCGGCGGATCGGTGATGAGCACATCGGGTTTGCCATGCTTTTCAGCAAACTCCGGCGTGAGCATGTCCTTCACGTCTCCGGCGTAAAAAGTGCAATTATCAATGCCGTTGAGGGCCGCGTTGTCGCGCGCATCGTCAATGGCGGCGGCTATTTCCTCAATGCCCGTCACCTGTCGGCAACGCCCCGCCAGATACAACGCTATACTGCCGATTCCGGTATAGAGATCATACACGTTTTCGTGGCCTTGCAGCCCGGCAAACTCGGCAGCCGTATCGAACAGTACCTTAGCCTGCCTGGTGTTGGTCTGGAAAAAAGATTTCGGCCCGATGCGGCACCGTACATGGCCCAACTGCTCCTCGATAGCAGGCTCGCCGCGATACAGGATCATGTCGAGGTCGAACATAAAATCATTGACCTTGTGATTGATGCAATAGTACAGCGAGGTGATCTGCGGGCAGGCCTCCTGCAATGCATCCAAAAAAGCGGAGATGGCTTTTTTGCGATTTTCGGAAAAACTCATCAGCGCCATGACCTGCCCAGTAGTGGCCACGCGCAGCATGAGATTGCGCACAAAACCCTTGTTGTCGCGGGCATCCCAGAAGGCAAGACCCTGCGCTACAGCGATACGTTTGGCGGCCAGACGGATGGCGTTGGAAGGATCGGGTTGCAGCCAGCAGTGTTCAATATCAATGGCTTTGTCGAAGGCTCCCGATTTGTGAAATCCCAGTACATCCTCCAGGTTGGTCACCTCAGAGTCAACTTCCTCTTTGGTGAGCCAGCGGCGGTTGGAGAAGGAAAACTCTAATTTATTTCGGTAATATACATTGGGATCAGCGCCTGTGATGGGCTGAAAATCTTCTACTTCCAATTTACCGATGCGCAACAGGGCGTTTTCTACCATCAGTTGTTTGTGGTGCAATTGGGCGGCATAGTCTAAGTGCTGCCAACTGCATCCGCCGCAGAGGTCGAAATGCCGGCAAAAGGGCTGCACACGCTCCGGCGAGCTTTCCAGCACGGCATGCACCACGCCTTCAAAAAATCCCTTTTTCTTGCGCAGGGTCAGCACATTCACTACATCGCCGGGCACGGTATCGGGTACAAAAAATACGCGTCCCTCAGCGTCTCGGCCTACGCCCCGCCCTTTTTCTGCTATGCCGGTGATGCGCACCTGCTCCGCTATGAAAGTTTTTTTTGCCATAAGGATGGCAAAGGTACGATGTTTTGGGGGAGATCAAATCAATTCTAATCCGATTGTAACGCGCTGAGCAAACGAGATTCGTAGCTACCTTTTTTCAATTCACATTCCCATATACGAATTACAGTCCATCCTTTTTTTTGTAAAGCATTGGTTACCAAGATATCTCTGGCAATGTTCCTGTCTCGCTTGGATTCCCAATATGTGCGATTCTGAGCGGGTTTAGTATTTCGGCAATCGTGGCCATGCCAAAAGCAACCATCTGCGAATATGACAATTCTTTGTTTAGGAAAGACAAAATCAGGCTTCCCAACGAGAGGATAACTTCTCCTCCATCCTTTAATTTTATGATTTTTGAAAAACTGTATCAGTTTCAGTTCCGTGGATGCGTTGCGGGAAGACTTTACTCTTCGCATAACCTCGCTACGTTTTTCGGGAGTGAAAACATCAGCCATTTGACACCTTCAAATTGGAGGGTAATTCGATCATGAGCGACTTATCTGTTTCAGCTTGGTCAACCCTTTGATTGTACAAATAGATCAAGTTGAAAAGGCTGTTTTTCCGGTATTTAGGATCAAATGCACTAATTTCCTCAATGTTTTGAGAAATGAACGACTCTAAAGATTCTACCGCAAAAAGCTCCACGCCATCTTTTAATGCCCACATCCGAGAACCCGTCAAACTGGAATCTGGAACCAGCAAAAATGCTTTAAGCCCATCCTTGATATTCTCCCTGCACTTATCAAAAACAGAGGTCATTGGATGAACCGTGACATGAAAAACAGTGTCGCCAATAGTGAAATCGCCCGATCTTCCTGTTGGCTGATCTGCGGTATTCGCTGATTCATTTGAGATTTCAATGTCCGGGAATCTCAATTGCAAAGTTGCTCCAACCAAATGATATGCAACGGCCCCTGCTTTACCTTCATTTATTGCTTGGGAGAGTAGCGTATGAATGATCTTCCATGTTGGATATTCAGGATTATAGACCAACTGAAGTTTTTTATACTTACACAGTTCGACGTAACTTTTCAAATTGCCGTTTTCATCACAATATCTGCTGGGGTCAATATTTTTATCTTGTTTCATCAAATCAAGCATCAATAAAACAGCTTTTAAAAAATCCTGATCATTGACGATTTGAGGCTGAAGCGCATCCCAGCCATCCTCAAAGGCCAATGTATAGTTGGACTGATTATCTACATTCATCTTATGTAGGTTTGAAATGACACAACAGTAATAAGCCTCTCATCTTTTACAAAATCCAACCCAGATTCTAAGGGATTGATTATTACATTGGCAATAGGTTGCTCGCAAAAATTAGACACAACATACAAGCAAAAATGCTCGCTCAGCTTTTCAGCCATTTGATACTCCTTCTCCGTCAGCGATATCGTACCTGATTTGCTGTGAAGCCCTTTCACTTCAATACAAAAAAAATCAGTTTGACGTGTAAGGAGGAAATCGAAGCCACATCCCAGCAAAGTAGTGTCTTTAAAGGCGTAATTCTGGAACTGTGGCACTGTCAAGTAATTCTCCTTGAAATAGGCTTCCGCGGATTGGCCTGTTATAAGTCTTTGCGCAATTGAGCTTGTACTTTTCTTATCAATAATCATTTCCTCTATTCGTTCAACTTCATAGTTATTAATCAATAACTCCTTGATAATCTCAGTAAATGAGTGTAAATCATAACTCGCATATTCCTCCATGACGACCTTGCAATAGTCTCTAAGGCTTCTTTTGTGCCAGCCTTTTCTTGTATTTGGATAATACGGATCAAACTCGTCTCTGTAATTTTTTATAGAGGAAGGCTTCACTCCTATGGCATATCCTAACGTATTGAATGCTTCCCAAAATCCGCTAAAGCCAAGTGCGTTAAGGCCATCTTCATCAAACCTTGATAAAAATAATCCTATCAGGATCGCACTATTGCGGGTCTTATGCATAGCAGATAATTAGATATGCGTTTGAGAAAAAAATTCCGCAACCGTCTTTGGGTATGTTTTCATAAAACAAATTGAGTTTTTTTCATTATTAGGAACAAAGATACCACAAAGAATCCGAACTTTGAAGTTCAACTTGTTCTCAACCACATGCAAGCACCCGAATCTGCCGTTCAATTCACTTCCCTGCTCGAGGACTTCGACTCGGCGTTGTGGGGGCATCACTTTGTAGTGCCGGCCGCCATCGGGCAGGTCTTTGTGGAGGGCAACAAGCGCCGCGTGGTGTGCATCCTCAACGGCAGCAAGCCTTTTCAGTGCGCGCTGATGCCCAAAGGCGAGGGGGCGTTTTTTATCAATGTGAACAAAAAACTGCGCGATCAGCTCCGCATCAAAATCGGCTCACCGTTAGAGGTCACCCTGTGGAAAGACGACAGCGAATACGGCCTGCCCATGCCCGAAGAGTTGGAGGAATTGCTGCGACAAGACGAGGAGGGCCATCGCTGTCTGCACGCCCTCACGCCCGGCAAGTTGCGCACTATGCTCTATTACGTCGGCTCGCCGAAAACTGCCGAAACCCGCCTTATCCGGGCCGTAGCCGTAGTGGAGCACCTGAAGCTGATGCAGGGCAAAATTGATTTCAAAATACTGATGGGCAAAAAGGATTTCTAATGTGTAGATGTGCTGATTGCTGATGCTTGCCGCGCGTGTGGCGCGGTGCTGATTACTAACTTAGAGTGTTCAGGAAAGTATCGAATACTTTTTTGACTTCTTACTATTCCGCTTTGCCTGTCGCCCGGAACATTCCAACCAATTTCAATAAACAATCACATCATGCGTACCTTACTTCTATTGCTGATACCTGCCGCCCTGCTGTTCGGCTGTCGCCCCAAAAATGCCGGCGCAGAACAGGCCGCCTCTACCGAAACCATGACCGACAAAGGGCCGGTGCAGTTTGAAACGGCCGTGTCCGACCTCCGCATGCGCGAAACGCCCGGCGAAAAAGGCGTCATCGTGGCCACCCTGCCCAAAGGCGCCAAACTGGAAGACCTGGGCGAAGTGAGCGATTTCACCACGCGGGTCACTTTGCGCGGTATCACTTTTGACGAACCCTGGATCAAGGTGAAAACCTCCTCCGGCCAAACGGGCTGGGTGTATGGCGGAGGACTCATTTTTGACGCCTCCCAAAACTCGCCCGCCACCCGCGCCCTCCTGCAAAAACGCGCCACAGCCATGCTCGGACAGCCGCTCGTGGAGAGCATCAACCAACACCGCCGCAACTGGGCCGCTACCCGCAACGAAGCCGACCTGAGCCGCCTGCTGGAACAAAGTACGGCCCTGCGCGACACCATCAACGAGGTGCTGCAACGGCGCATTCCGCCTACTTCTGCCGAGGATATGCCCGACATGTTCTGGCTGGCGGAGCTGTTCACGGGCTTCCAGCCGCAATTGGTGGCCGAGGGGACCGCGTACTACCTCTTTTTGGATTATCGGCAGTGGCTGGCTCTTTCCAAAAAAACCAAAGGCGTACAGGATGACATTTTTATGGACCTCCAAATTGCCGCCTTCCCCGACGACAGCATCGAGTATTTCTTCCCGGCCTGGCAGATTCAGACTTGGGATTACGGCGGGCATTGTATGCTCGGCAGCGGCGTTTGTAAAGATTTGCTGAGCAAAATCAATGCGCAAAGCAGTCCTGACGCACTCTTTGAACAGCCGCTCCAAACCATGAAAACCCGCATCGTATCTGATCTGACTCAGGCCGAAACGAGCTTCTGGCATACAGCAGCCGAGGCCGGCGCGGAACTGGACGCTATCCTGAATGCAAAATTCAAGGTACTGACTCAAGCCGATGTGGTGGCGCTTTCTACCCTTCGGGACAGGCTGAAAGACCCGGCCAAGCATGGTATTGAAGCGGGTAAGAGGAATGGGTGAGTGGGTGAGTGGGTGAGTGGGTAGTGGGTGAATGGGTGAATGGGTGAGTGGGTGAGGGATGAAGGGTGAGTGGAAAAAGTATTTGCTAAAGTAATGCTACCGAAAGGTAAAGTGGCTACATTTGCTTTTTAAAATTGGCGAAAAATGGGCTTTAAAATTCAAATTCAGGTCAACGAGCAATTGTATCTACGGGACCCGCAGGACAGCAAGCTGGGGCGCAACATCCTGCAACACGGTATTTGCCTGATAGAGGAATTGGGGTTGGAGGAATTTACCTTCAAAAAATTAGCACACCGAATCGAATCCACCGAGGCTTCCATTTATCGCTATTTTGAAAACAAGCACAAATTTTTGGTGTATTTGCTATGCTGGTACTGGGAACGCGTGCGGTATCAGATCACGCTGGCCACCACCAACATCGAAACCCCCGAACAAAAACTGCGCCTCGCCCTGTCGGCCATTGTGGACAGCAGCAAAGCCGATCCGGCTGTGGAGTATATCAATGAGCATATCTTATTCAGAATTGTACTGACGGAAGGCCCCAAAACCTACCACACCAAAGCGGTGGACGAGGAGAACAAAAAGGGATTCTTTGCCGTGTATAAAGCATTGGCCGCCGACCTGGCAGCCATTATAGGGGAAGTCAACCCCGCCTTTGAGTACCCGAAAGCATTGGCCAGCACCTTGCTGGAAATGGCCAATTTTCACATTTATGCAGCACAGCACCTGCCCTCGCTCACGGAAGTGCGCACGCCCGCAGACGATCTGACGGAGGTGAAAAACATGCTGACGTTTTTTGCCTTTGGCTTACTTGACAGGGAATAAAACTACCCTTTGGCCAAAGTGATTTTGTTGCGCCCCAGTTTCACATAGCCGTCGTGTTCCAACTGTTTGAGCAGCCGAGACACCGCTTCCCGCGAGGCGTTGAGGTCATAAGCAATTTCCTGATGGGTGGCATTCAGCGTTTTGGAACCGGTCACCTGCGCTTTTTTCTGCAAATAGGTGAGCAGGCGCTCGTCCATTTTTTTGAACGCAATTTCGTCTATGGTTCGGATCAGTTCTTTCATGCGATGATCGTAAGACATCATCACAAAATTTTTCCAGCTTTGGTACCTCGACATCCAGTCGTCCATGTATCGAATGGGAATGGCAATGACGACCGTATCTTCCTCTGCCTGCGTGCGGATTTCGCTGCGCTTGTTCATCATGCAGCAGGTGAAAGACATGGTACACGACTCGCCCGGCTGCAGGTAGTACAGAAAAATCTCGCCGCCGTCGTCACCTTCCCGCGACACCTTGATGCTGCCTTCCACCACTAAAGGAATGAGCTTGACATAAGCCCCGAAGTCCATGATGATTTCGCCGGCTTTGAACTCCATCACCTTGCCGATATGCGCTATCTCTTCCTGTAGCCCGAGTTCGGCAATGTTGGAATAATACTTGCGCAGGTACTCTCTGATCTGTTGCTCTTCGGTCATCATGCGTGCTTGTGTTTAGCTTTGGAAGGATCATATTTCACTACAATATTGATCCAGATGGAGCGTGCGAGGCGAAAAATATACACAAATAAAACAATGCACACCGCGATGAGCAGCCCAAACGACGCGGCCATGCCCCAGCCCAATACCCAGTGAAAAAACATCACAAAAAGCAGGCAGAACCATCCCATAAAAATATAGGAAATGAACATGGCTCCGTAGTAAAACCCTGGCTCCGGCATATAGTCCTGCTCGCAATGCGGGCATTTTTCCGGCATATCGAACGGCTTTTTGAAGGAAAACGTCGGCGTATCAAACAGGTCGCCCTCCTGACAACGAGGACATTTCATAGCCAACATATTGGCCATCACCGGTCTTTTCTTTTTTAAACTCATGTCACCTTATTTTGAACCCAGCACCTCCCGCCAGTTGATGCTTTTGTACGCATCGAACAGCAGGATGCCGATCACACCAAACAAAAATACTACGAAGGTGGCCGAAAGCACCAGGATACTGCGCTTCGGCCTCGATTTGATGACCGGCGGCGAAGCAGCCTCCACCAGCAATACAGCAGGCGCAGTAGAGGTATTGGCTGCCCTCCATTGCTTGAGGCGTTCGCGGTCTTCGCCCAATATCTGATTGGCTTCGGCAAACTGTTTTTCTAAGTTGTAAATGGTAGAAATGCCGCTGTTGAGCCGACTGATTTCGCCTTTCAACACTTTGACCTCCTGCCTCAAACCGGCTACTTTGGCGTCCAGCATATAAATGGTATCGCGGGGCACCTGAGCGTTGGCCCGCAGCACCAGAAGCCGAACGCTGTCGCGGGTGAACAGGGCCAGTGCTTCCGACAACTGCTCGGTGAGCGTTTCGGTTTGGGCTACCACGTTGTAAGTGCCGTATTGGGTGCGCAAAACCGCTAAGGAATCGCCAAGTTGAAGTAGAAAAGCCTCCTTGGCGGCAATATTATCCTCATAAGCCTTGATGGTCTTTTGCTGGCTTTCGCGAATGAGGCGCTGTACGATTTCTTCTATTTTATTGCGGGCGGCATTGGCTATGCCGGCGGCCAATTGGGGGTCCTGGTCTTCTACCGTCAACTCGATGGCGTCCCGTTTTGTCTTTTTGACGGTGTATAAACTGAAGAAACGCTCCTGCATCAGAAACGGAGCTTTGTGCTGGTTGGGGTCTATCTCGTAGTGATCGAAAAGGTCGAAAGAATCCACCAAAAAGCCGACCAATTCGCTTGACTCGGCCACGGTGAGCAGGCGGTCTATATCACCGGAGTTGCCGTAATATTCCATCCGCATAGACATGCTGCGGTTGAACACCAATTCCGGCTTGCTCTGATCGGGGCTGGCTGCAAAAAATGTAGTACCGGCCTGGTAGTAATCCGGCAGCATCAACGAAATGCCCGCTGTGCCCAAACCGGCCAGCAAACACAGTGCTATGAGGGGCTTTCTCCACCGGTACAGCGTGCCCACTACGCCCAATAAATTGTCTTTGTATTCCATGACGCCGCAAAAGTACATATTTTGCCCGATGCTGTATATCTCCATGAATTGCATAACTTTACCCACGCATGGCTACCTGGATTACAAAACTCTTCCGCTGGATATTGCCCGAAGACCCGTCTTACCGGCGATACAGCTCCGGACGACCTGCTCTGGTGGTCCCTTTTCGCGGCTTTGTTTCGCAGGGGCGGGCATATCTGCATGGCCGGGTACTGCGCGACCGCCGCATTCAGGTCAGCCCCGGCGATTCGCTGTGGCGCAATCTGGGCAACAATTACAAACGATTCGGCAGCCTCACCATTCCCAATGCGCTCATTCACATCACCATAGGCAAAAACAAACTGCATTTGGTGAGCGACAACTATGGCTACTTTCATTACGACGGCCCGCTGCAATACCCTTTGGAGCCGGGCAACGATGCCTGGACCGATTTTTCGCTGCATCTGCTGGGCACGCTGGGCGAAATTTTTGATTACCAATGTTCGGGAGAGGTGCTGGCGCCCTGCAATGCCCGCTTCGGCATCGTCAGCGATGTGGACGACACCATCATCAAATCAGGCATCACCTCCCTGCTCAAGCTGAAAGCGGTATATCTCACTTTGGTGAAAAACGCCTTTGGCCGCCAGGCTTTTCAGTCGGTAGCCGATTTTTACCAAGCCCTGCAAAAAGGCCCCGACGGCACTTGTGACAATCCGGTTTTTTACGTTTCCAACGGCCCCTGGAACCTCTACGACCTGCTTTGCGATTTTTTTCAACTGCATGAGCTGCCCAAAGGCCCTGTGTTCATGCGGGATTTTGGCTTTCTGGGCCGTCGCCTCTGGGGCAAACCCTCTACTCACAAGGCCGATCACATCCGCCGCATCATCACGGCATACCCCGACCTGCCCTTCGTACTCATCGGCGACAGCGGCGAACGGGATACTGATATTTACATGGAAATAGCGCGCAGTTTTCCGGGGCGCATTCTGGCCATTTTTATCCGCGATGTGGAAATTCCGGGGCGCGCCCTTCGCATCAGCCGTCTCATCGAATCGGCACAGGGAGAAATCGTCATGCACATCATTAAAAACTACCGGGAGGCAGCGCTCTTCGCCCGACAGTTGGGGCTGATAGAGCCGCTGCCGCCCGATGAATTCACTTAACGCTTGCCCTTGCCCGGCACGAGTTTCATCTCGTTGACCAAGTGGCCGGCGCCGCCGAATTTGTCTATCACAAACAAGATGTAGCGCGCATCCACAATGATGCTGCGGTTGATCTCATCGCTGAAATAGTAATCGCTGACGACTCCTTCCCAGGCGCCGTCAAACAACAGCCCCACGAGGTTGCCCCGCGCATCGAAGGTGGGGCTGCCCGAATTGCCGCCCGTAGTGTGCGAGGTGGAGATAAAACATACCGGCATACGACCGTTGTCGGCATATTGGCCGTAGTCTTTGGCCGCGTACAGGCTGCGCAGTTTTTCCGGCACGTCAAACTCGTAATCGCCCGGCTTGTACTTTTCCATCACGCCGTCTAAGTAGGTCATCGGCTCATAGCGCACTGCATCGCGGGGTCGATAGCCCATCACTTTGCCGTAAGAAACGCGCAGGGTGCTGTTGGCGTCGGGCGCCATTTTCTTTTCAGGGAAAACATCTATCAGTGCCTGCATGTAAGCGCGCTGCAGGGGCGTGATGCGCTCCTGTATTTCGGTTGCCGGACGCATGATCTTGTCGTTGCCAGTGTTGATAATTTCGCGATACAGCTTCAGGGCCGGGTCGTTTTGCAATTCCTCCAACCCTTTGTCCCAGTTGGTTTCCAGCAGCGCCAAGCCATTATTCGGGCTGCTCAGCATGGTAGATGCATAGATGGTCTCCGTCAGTTTGGCTGCCGAGCGCCCGTGTTTATTGTACAAGTCAATGGCGTACTGTGGTTGGTAGGCAGCGGGTACCTTATCGAAATAAATGCCAATGAGCAGTTCAAACAGTTGGCGGTCCACCTCCACGCGGTAGTCTTTGTAATAGTTTTTCATAGCCCCGATGAATTGGGCCGATCTTTTCTGAGCGGCTTCCGCACCCTGCGTTTCCTTAAATCGCAATGCACCATCCACCATAGAGGCCAGACGGAACAACTCAATCTGGCGGGTGCTCTCGTTGAAATGATCGCGGTGAATGCCCAGCGGCGTCAGTTCAGCGTAGAGGCGGTCCAATTCGGGCAGAATCTGGCCGTATTTCGCATTCAGGGCGGCATTGGCGGCCACCCGGCGCTTGAACTCTGCCTCCATACGGCGCTTTTGTTCCAAGCCATTGACGCGCTTGAGGCCCTGCGTTTCGCCGATCCATTTTTTCCAGGCGTTGGAAATGCCCGCCTGTTTGGAAGTGTATTGCAGTTTCACCTCCGCATCGGCGCGCATAGCGGCCCCGATAATGCCGAGTATTTGGTCGCGGATGCCGGTGCGAATGGGATTGAGTACATTCACCTGCATTTCGACGGCAGAGGCGGGCAGGTACAAATTGGTACGCCCCGGGAACCCGTAGGTGAGTGAAAAATCGCCCTCTTTGATGCCGCCCAGAGAGATGGGCAGGAAGTGTTTGGGGCGATACGGCACATTGTCGGCAGAGTAGGCAGCCGGGCGGTTGTTTTTGTCGGCATAGATGCGGAACACCGAAAAGTCGCCGGTATGGCGGGGCCAAACCCAGTTGTCGGTATCGTCGCCGAAATTGCCGATGCTTTCCGGCGGCGCACCTACGAAACGGATGTCGTTGAAGGTTTCGGTCACAAAAAGGAAGTAGCGGTTGCCTTCATAAAACGGGCGGATGAAAGCGCTTTGCCAGCTTTCTTTCTGTACCTGTCCGCGCACGGTTTCCAGATTTTTATCAATGGCCGACTGGCGCTCTTTTTCCGGCGCACCGGCCGTAACGCCTGCCAGTACTGCCTGCGTAACTTCCTCAATGCGAACAATGAAGGTAACAAAAAGTCCCTGGCTGGGCAGTTCTTCGCTGAGGCTTTTGGCCCAAAAACCGTCCTCCAGATAGTTCTTCTCCGGCGTAGAGAGCGCCTGTATGCGGCCGTGACCGCAGTGGTGGTTGGTGAGCAGCAGCCCCTGAGCCGATACGACGCCACCCGTGCAGCCTCCGCCGAAGCTGACTACGGCATCTTTGAGACTGCCTTTGTTGATGCTGTACACATCTTCGGCGCTCATTTTCATGCCCAATTTTTTCATTTGCGGCTCATTCATTTCTCGCAGCAGCAGAGGCAGCCACATGCCCTCATCTGCTCGCAGGCCGGTGCTGATAATGGTCAGCATAGCCACTCCGATGATAATCTTTCTGATCATGTTGTTTTTTGTTTTCCGTAAAAAGCGGCAAGTTAGAAACGTAACAGCAATTTTTCAGCAACATAAGTCTCCGGACGAAAACAGCCGACACTTTTTTCATCTCGCTCCTCACCCACTCACCCACTCACCACTCACCCCTCACCCACTCACCCCTCACCTACTCACCCCTGTCTGTCCCGCCTGCCGAAACGCCTCCACGCGCCGCATGGCATTGTTGCGCACATTGAGGTAGTAGAAGTTATAATCGGCTACATGGTAGTTGGGCCTCGTGAAGAAGACGCTGCCCGGAAAGCGCGGTTTGGTTACCCACAGCAGTCCGTCGTGGATTTGGGCATCTGCCAGCTTGGGTAAAATCTTGTCGAAATTGTATAAAACCCCGCCCTCGTTGAGGTCGGCAGGAGCGTACGCCTCGCCCGTCGTCCAAGTGAGCGGGTTGGTAACGGCGATGAGGCTGCCGTCTTTGTGCCATTTGGGAATATGCCCTTTGCGAAAGCTGCGCCAGGTGCAATAACAGCCGGTATCGTCGGGCGTCTGGCAGGGCGGAATGGACTTCAAATAATCTTTTTCTACGGGAATGCCCACGAGGTAGGCCGCCACGAGCCGTTCTTGCAAGGGCTTGCCGTCGAAGAACTCGCGCATCAGACGTTTGGCATGCGTAGTACCCTGACTGTGCGAGGCGATGATGATAGGCCGCCCCTGATGATGGTGGGCCAGATAGTATTCAAATGCAGCTTTCACGTCGAGCCAGGCCAATTCAAATGCCTTTTCGGCGGCTGCTTTTTCGGCGGCATTGCGCGCATAATATGAGTGCAAATGCGCCTGCCTGTAGCGCGGAGCGAAGACCCGTCCCACGCCGTTGAACAGGCTGGCCTGATACAAAATAGTACTTTCGTCGGTTTTGCGGTTCAGGCGCTCGTCGTTCACCGGGCCATTCCATTGGTTGTGGCCGCGGTCGCCGGTGTAGGTGGTAGGATGCAGAAAAAACACATCGGCGGGGGCGCTTGCCTGCATGTTGGAGAGGCCGGCGGGCGTTCGGTCGGCGGGGTCGGCTTTATCGGGCAGGGCAGCCCAGTAAGCCGGGTTGGAATAGTCGGGCGGAACGGGCGGCACAGCATCGGCGGCATCGCCCCTCGGTAGCACGGCGCAGCCGGCGAGGCTACACAATGAGCAGTAAAGCAGTGTTTTGTATAAAAAGCTGAATATAGACAGTTTGGAGATGGTGATCATTGTTGGATGGTCTTTACAGTGGATAAGAATCATTGGTAAAGATAGTTTGGAAATTGATTTGAAGGTACAAATATCGTGAAAAACCAAAAGGGCGACCCTCCCATCGGAGAGCCGCCCGCTTTTGAAGTTGGTATCATTATTCCAACAAATCCCTCATCATGTTATTCCTTTATGATCACCATTTTGCGCGTGGCAGAATGGGTGCCTGAAGTCAGGGTGTAAAAGACCAGACCGGAAGCCGGGAGGTCGGCGGCATGTAGCCACATTTGGTTGTAGCCAGCCTCGAAATAACCGCGTTGTTCCTTGATGACTTTACCGCCTGCATCGTGTATGCGCAGGGTGAAGAAGTCGTCTTCGGGCAGCCTGAAACCGATCATGGTTTGGCTGTTGAACGGGTTGGGCTGATTTTGGTACAACTCGAAGCGCTCTTCTTTTTGCTGTGCGCGTTCAAATTGCAGCGCCACATCCAACAGCGCGCCTTGCGGATCATAAGCCTCGGCACGGGCGTAGCGGGAGTTGACAGCCAATGCCTGCTCTATCTTACCGCCTGTCTTGGGTTTGAACGACAGCCAGAACAATGCCTCGCCTTCCACTGAGGGGTCGGCGCCATTAGCCACGTTGTTGCCCTGACGGTTCCAGCTCACGGTAATCATGCCGCGGTCCACCATAGCAGTGCCTACATGCTCTGCACCGATGACGCCATATACTACATCGAGGAACTCCAGCTTTTCTGCATCAAACTCAATCGTCATTTGGAAACCGTCTATGCCTTGCCAGTTGCGGGCCGTGATGGGCACGGTCAGTTCTTCATTTTGTACCATGTCAAGTGCTTCTGAGTACAGCGTGAAAGTACCTGCCACGCTGCGGTCTTCCACCTGATTGGCATTGAGGATGGCGTTGCCGTTCACGTCGCCCACTTTGATGGCGATGAAGTTGCGCCCATTGAGGCTGCCTTGCAGGTTGCCCACCTGAATGAGTTCAGGGAAGGGCGTTTGCCAGGGGTTGGCCTCATTGGGGAACACAAAGTCGGCGTCCACAAATCGCCAGCTCGTATTGCCCTGGAAGCTGGTGGTGAGGCCCAGAATCAGGCGGCGCAACTGTATGATATCTAATGTTGAAATAGACTTGGAATTGTTCACATCGGCAGCGATGAGCTTGTACGGCGAGTCGAGCAATTGCGTACCCAAAATATGGCGGGTAATGAGAATCACGTCGAAAGTAGAAACCCCATTGATGGCATTGAGATCACACACCGGCGTCACAGTGTATGATTCACCGCTGGGCAGGTCTTCTGCTTCATATTGGCCATCGGCCTCTGTCTGAATACTTTGCGTCATGTACCCGCTCAGGTTCACGTCCACCGACTGAACCGGGTTGCCGTTTTCACTAAAAATACCGCCTGCAATAGCGCCCATGGCCGTAGAGCCGCCACAGTTGACACCGGTATTGGCCTGCACGATGACGAAAGTCTGGCAGAATCCAAAGTTTGCTCCGCCCAGCGTGCCGTTGGGCTGCACCCGGCGCGGGTTGTTGGCGCTGTCCCAGGCATAAATTTCGATGATATTGGTACCCAGATTGTCGCAGGTCAACACCAAAGCAGTTTGGTTGGGCGATGGAATCTGACCGGCTCTATTGATGGACACGCGCACTGGGCCGCTGCAATCGGCGGGAATGGGACTACCGACGAAATCAACAGCTTGCAGAGTAACTGCCCCCCGGTCGAAGTCGCCGTCGCCGTCGGCATCGGTGTTCGGCGGCAAGGGCATGAGCACAGCCGTCATGCCGGCAGCGCAAACGGGCGCAGGGCCAACGCAGTCAATCACGACAAAAGGAATGGTAATGGCGTTGGTATTGCCGCACCCGTCGCGGAGGTTGACCACAAAACGGTGGCTGCCGATGGGGAAGGTGCCCGTAATTAAGTAGCTCGGATAGCTGCCCGAAATACCCGCTCCTGTGATCTCGCTGTCGTTTACGCCGTCTGAGAACAAATCTGCGAATACTTGCACGGTAACGTCATTGGGCGAGCAGCCTTCATTGACCGTAAAATTGGCCGAGACCAAAGCGGTGCAGGCAGTGCCCACTGTGCAGGCCGTATCAGGCGCTGCGAAAGTAGCTGTCGGACGAGTCGTATCAAACACTTTGATGACTTGCGTGTATTGCCAGTACCCTTTAGATTGTACGGTTCGCCAGTACCCTGCCGGATTACTTGGACTACCGCAGGCCGTGCCGCGTGTATTGGCCGCCGGTATGTTGTCGGCGTGGTTGTTGTTGCGATCTATATAGGTCTGATTTGGGCGACGCAATACCCACACATCTTCATCTCCTCCTACGTTATCGCAATCCTCTTCTCTGTTGACTATCAACGGTTCATCGCTTCCGTTGTACTCGCACCAGTTGATGACCCGGTACGTTCTGAATATTTTGAAACAAGCGCCCTCCGAGGCTGTGAACCGCTCATTGGTAACGCTGATGGCCATATTGGAACAGCCCGCAGCTTGAACAATAAGCGTATCCACTTCCGGCAAGCCGCACTCTGCCTGAGCATCTTTGGGGAAGCGAATCGTGTAGTTGTGTGCCAAATTAATGGTAATGATCTGCTGGCAGGTGTTGGAAGAGGTATTGCCCGATGCATCTCTGGCCCGGAAACGGCGCACAATGGTACCGTTGCCGCAATCGGCGATGTTCACAATTGGGTTCAACTCTTCCGAATAGGCGCCGATGCAGTTGTCCACCGCAATGGGTGCGCCGAACATATTGCGCAGCATCAGCGTATCCGCCGGGTTGAAACCTTGTGGCAGCGAGTCGCAAGCGATGGTACGTGCCGGCGGCGCCATACACACCGGGCGGGTATTATCGCTCACGGTCAATTCGCTGACGCATACGTTGATATTGCCCGACAAGTCGGTTACGCGCAGTTCAATGATGACCATTCTGCCTACGTCACAGCAAGTAAGGTCCACCGAGGGTCCCCAGTTGGAGTAGTAAGGCGTCACATTGAGACAGGTTTCCGGGTCGCGGTCGTATCTGCGCCGTACTTCTATGGTGGCAATACCGCAGTTGTCGTTGCTGCCTTCGTTTACATCCTGAGCGAATACGCGCCCGAAGCTGTTGCTGCCGATGGCTACAATCAGATTGTCGTCGCATATAGCGGTAGGCTGTACATCATCAATGACATAGAACGGGCAGTCCACCTGGCTCATATTCCCTCTGGCATCGGTGGCAATGTACCGGAAGCGGTGCGTACCGATGGGGAGGCCGCTCACGATGGGGGTTTGCCCCGGCCGGATGGTATCGCGTGGAACGAGCTGCGTGTTGTAACCCAATATCACACCCTGCGGACTGAGAATGGGCACCCTTACCTCAGAGATGATGACGGTCATGTAGGTCACGTTGCTGCAATTATCGGTGATGACCGGCGGCATTACCTGCACTACGGCGGTACATTCTGTGTCGCCCGTGGAGAATACCGGCGGATCGGGGGTGCCGTCGCCATTCTGATCAATACCCACCGGGCAGGAAATGATCGGGGGCGAGAAGTCGTCCACGCGAATCACCTGATTGTAGGTAGTAAATTCGCCGGGCACGCAGTCGTTGAACACCGTCCAGCGGCGCAAGAAAGTATAAACGTTCGGGTTGTTATCGTTCAGCACCCTCGGTTCGTCTTGCCAGGTAGCCGACAGGTTGCAAAATACCGGATTGATGTAGTAAATGCCAAAAGCCGTTTCAATGTAAGGATACCCGGTAGCAGAGGGGTGCGGATTGCCGGTAGGCGTTGTCTGGTAGTTGGTGCTGCACTCAATGACCGTGCTGAGCGGCGGAAATTTGAGGTCGCCGATGCGGGGTTTGCGCACTGTGATGGTTTGCTGGCAGGTGCGGCTGTTGCCCGATGGGTCGGTAGCTGTAAATGTGCGCGTAATGACTTGCGGGCCGCAGTTGCCGTTGTTCTGGCGGGTATCTGTAAACGTTACCGTCACGTTGTTGCAGTTATCAACAGCAATGGGCGACCCGGTGATGGACAAGCTGCGCGGGTTGTTGAAAAGTGAGTCGGTATCGTTGCAAACCAAATCAAAAGTGTCTTGAATGGTGGTAATCGGCAGGTTGTTGAGCGCGCCCGTGAAATTTGTATAGATATTCCAGGAGTATGCTCCCAAAGCCCCCGGTTGCTCCGAACTCGTCAGCAGTGTGTAGATTTGGTTGGGCACCAGATTGGCCGTCAGGCGCATCATCGAATCGGGGGACATAAACATAAAGAGCATGCTGTCGCGGCCCATGTCTATCACGTTCATACACGGAAACGCCGGATTGAACGCGCCCTGGTACAACACGCCCACCCCTCTGCCGAACTGCGGCGTCAGGTCGAAGATATACTTGTTCGCAGCACTTACCGTGAAGGTGTGGAGGTCGTAGCGGTGGTTGCCCATAGCGGGGTTCGTCTGGCCCCGGAAACAACTGAAATCCGAAAGCGCAATCGTCGGGTCTGCACCAGACAAGGTGTTGGAAATCGTTTGCCGGTTTCTCGTGATGACACCCGTAGTTGCCGGCGGCGGGCAGGTGATATTGGGGTCTATTTCATCCTCAAAAGTGAGGAAGCTTTCCACCTCAAAAAGACCATTATATGAATACGTTACAGCGCGCAACGTAAATCCTACCCATTCTGAACCAATAGTGTCGCCTATGGGGTTGCCCGGCACATCAAATACCACCACATAGAAGTCGTCCATGCAGGGGTAGGCATTGAGGTCGGACAAAGTCATAAACGGCGTTATCACCGTGTAGCACTGGTTGTTGAGCGGCACGTTGAGGAAGGTAATGCCCGCCGGCCAGGGTACATTGCTGATGTTTACGGTTTGCGTAATGGTAGCTGAACAGGCTGGGTCGTTCGGGTTGTTTACAGCACCCGTACCGGCATCAAATGTGTAGGTGATGGTTTGCGACGAACCCGGCGGGTAAATGCTCGGATCGAACTCCGTAGCAACAACGCCGTTAACCCGGAACGTACCGCTACCTGCTACCCCCGCGCCGGCGTTGCCTTGCAGCGGCACCGGTAAACTGGTGATGCAGTATTGGCTGTTCAGACCCACTATCTGCGGATTGGGGTAGTGGCAGGCGGCACTCAGGCTCACGCTTTCGTTGAGGTTGTTGGTCACCGTCAGCGAAAAACCAACTGCATCCACATGCCTCACAATCAGGCGATAAACACCCGATCCGGGGGCCGTTTCAGCAAACTGCGCTCCCATCCCGATAGGAAAAGGAGCCATCGGCGGCGCCGGACTGGAAACACTGAACAAACCATTGGCTGTCGTAATGGTCCAGATTTCTCCCGGATTGGACGCAATGGTGAGCGTGTCCTGAAACTGCCCGTTCACCAGGTTCGTGGCGTTGTTGAGGCAGTTGCAGGGCGGCGTTGCACCGGAGACAGTACCCCGGTAAATGATCGGCGGGTCCGTCAAAAAAGTCCATACCGCTTCAAAAGCGTTGGTCTTCAGGCCCGCACTCCCCAATAACACGACCGAAGCGAGCAGCGCCGGCAGCATCAGTTTGTTCAGGGAGGCTTTTGTGAAAATTGTTGCGTGTCTCATAGCACAACATTGTTTTGGATGATGAAGGAATAAACCCCGGTTCATTTCAGACATAAGGATGACTGGCCGCCGTACATACGCGGTACTTCAGCCGCACATCCTTTTGTCGGTACGTTTCCCGGAAAATTTTGGGATGAACTAACTACCCTTCATCTAAACCAAAAATGATACCAATTTTAAAAAAGACAGGATACAGCGCCATAAAAAACACACAAAACGCTGTAAATCAATGTATAAAAAAATATATAAATTTTCATAACTACTATTCAGCACCTTGCCCAAAGCCATACCAACGGCAGCGCCACCCTCCATAGCGCCCTGAAATACAGGCACAAAAAAACGGGTACCCACCTAAGCAGATACCCGTTTCCCGGAAACTCAAGTTGCCGTTACAGCGCGGCCCGGATTCGAGCGGCGGTCGCAGCCAGTTCCTCTTGTGTGAGGGCAATCGGCGGACGCTCGAAACTCAGATCAGCGATGCGATTGAGCGGCACCAAATGTACATGCGTATGCGGCACTTCCAAACCAATGACCGCCACCCCGATGCGGGCGCAGGGTACAGCCGCCTCAACAGCGCGGGCTACGCGCTTTGCAAACACCATCAAGCCCGCCAGCGCCTTGTCTTCCATGTCGAAGATGTAATCGGTCTCCAACTTGGGAATGACCAACGTGTGCCCCACAGCGCGCGGATTGACATCCAAAAAGGCCAGATATTCTTCTGTTTCGGCAATTTTGTGGCAAGGAATCTCGCCGGCTACAATACGGGAGAAAATGCTCGGCATGAGATCAATCAATTGAGATATTGACAATTTCAAATTCCATATTGCCACGCGGCGTTTCTACCACAGCCAAATCGCCTACCGTCTTGCCCAACAACCCGGCGCCCATAGGCGAGCTGACCGACACACGGCCAGCCTTCAGGTCGGCCTCCGACTCGGAAACCAATTTATAAGACATTTCTTTCATGGTCTTCAAGTTGCGGATGGTCACATTGGACAGTACCGTCACTTTTGACTCATCCAGATGCGAACCATCTAAAATTCTGGCATTGGCCATCACTTTTTCCAACTCATTGATGCGCAACTCCAGCATGCCCTGTGCATTTTTGGCGGCATCATATTCTGCATTTTCCGAAAGGTCGCCTTTTTCGCGAGCCTCGGCAATGGCGCGGGCGGCTTCATCACGGCCTCTGGTTTTGAGGTCTTCCAATTCCGCTTTCAGTTTGTCATGTCCTTCCTTGGTCAAATAATTGTACCCTGCCATAGGAAATTCGTTTTATTCGGTTGATAAAAATTAAAAAAGACAAAAACGCTCCCACAGCATTGCGGAAGCGTTTTTGCCTTTGATTGTTATTTAGAAGTGCAAAGATACGCACACTTTCAGCAAAACACAAGCTGTGAGCGTAATTTTTGCAACGCAGGCATTACATATTCAGACGAACGCCGATGTTATGCGTACCGTTGAAAATGTTGGTCTGCCGCCAGCCGTAATCAATGCCGAGGCGGGTTTTCTTGTTTTCCTTGCTCAGGGGCAACTCAAAAGTAGCGCCCGCGCTGGGGCCTGCATACAAAGGAGCAGACACTACGTCTTTAGAGCCAAAATCGTATAGATAACCTGCGCGCAACATAACGATGTTGTTGAACCCATACTCCAAACCACCGCCAATGGCGTCTTCCGAAAAGGAGTTGGCTGTAAAATTGCCTAATGCTGTAATCCGGTTTTTCTCGCCCAGATAAAAATCATAAGACAACCCGATGTTCAAGGTAGAAGGAAGTTCAAAACCGGCAGAACGCTGATTGAAGGTAAGATTGTAACCTCCGCCATTGGAACTGGGGCCATTTACCGACAAGCCCTCGCCTCCAAAACTCATGCGGGAACCGATATTGCGAAGCGAAATGCCGAACTTGAAATTATCCTGATCTCCTGACACATACTGCACCCCCGCATCAATGGCAAATCCGAAAGCGCCTACGTCGGCGATGGTTTCAGACACGCCGCGCACCAACACGCCTACCGACACTTTGTTTTCAAAAGTATGGGCATATCCAAAGCCGATGTTGAAAAATGAAGGAGAGTATGTAGCGCCGGTACCTTCAGGCTGATCGGTAGTCGTTACCGCAATATCGCCGAAATCCAGGGCCATGATGCTGAGGCCGAAGGCTCCCTTTTTGCCCACGCGCTGCGAAATACCGAAGGCATTCATACGAATATCGGTGCCGCGCAGGTAGTCGGCATTGCCTACTGCTACTTCTGTTTTGTTGATGCGCGACATGCCCGCCACGTTGATCCAGTTGGCCTCCACACCCGACACATTTGCGGTGGTCATGGTATGCAAACCGGCACTCTTGGCCCAGGGATTCATCAGCAACTCATACGCGCCGGCTTCCCCCTGACGGTCGGGGTTGCCCGCTAAGGCGGTTCCCACAATGGCCGGCAACAAGAGTATGGTGTAGATTAATTTTTTCATGCTCGATGTTTGAAGTAAAATAAAAAGAAAAAGAAGAGAGCCGGTCTTCCTTGCGGTATCAAACCGGCTCTCCAATGATTGTTGATTACAAACCGGAGGGGTCAAACTTGCGGTTCACCCCGAACCATTTGATCGTGCGTTCGCCCATACCCGGCGCTTTAACGTGGATGAGATATACGCCGCTGGCCACCGGAATGCCCTTGGTGTTTTTCAAATCCCATTCCAAATCGGGTACAATTTGCTTGCGCTCAATGCCGCGATTCGTGCCGTCCGGAATTGCCCCCACTTCGTCGCGGTTGTATTGGCGAATGAACTTGCCGTCAAGCGAGTAAATCGTCACCACGCATTTGGCCGGCAAATTGGTCACCTTGATGACATTCGTAAACTGCGACGTTTCGTAGTCGGAGAAACCATAATACGGGTTGGGTACTACATTGATGTTGTCCAAAGCGGTTTGTACGCCGTCGGCATCCAGATCGGAAGCCTGCTTGCCCCTGACGCTGAAGCGGTAGGCCGGGTGATAATTGTTCACCACCGTGCCGGTGCGCGGCACCACTACGCGCGGGTTGGCATTATTGATCACGCGCTCGGTTTCCACCTTGTAGGGGGCGCGAACACGGAGCTTCACCGTCACATCATCGGGGATCAAACCATCAGCGTAGGACTTGAACGGCGCCGTCGGCGTGGTCATCAGCATACCTGCCCAGGTAATCTGGTTCACGGCAGCTACCTTGTTCAGCACAGGTATGGGCGCCGGGCGGAAACGATTTGCAAAGAATTCGCCCTTGTCATAAGGTGTGCGAGTGACGTAAACAAAGTGCTGACCGCCCATATAGTATTGAAGGAGACTGATCTCCGGACTGGTAGGGAACACCTTCATTTGTGCCGTCGGATTGAACATCATGTCGGCGCCGCGAGGGCCTTCATTGTTGAAGGTCTCCGGTGTAACAAACAACTGATCGTCAAAACGATACCCCGAGTTTTCACCAAAGAAAACATTGAGTCGCTGTCCCGTCTCCACATCTATGGCGTAACCGGGGAACCAGCCCATGCCGAGAGCAGGGTCGGTAGTTCCGAGCCTTCCCACTACCGGTAAGCCGGTCGCGGGGTTGGCCGTTTTAAGCACAGAGGAATCAGAACGCACGTCGAAGTTTCTGCGGTTGCCTTTGGAAACTACGCCCGCATCCGACATAAAAGTGCTGTTCGTCTCTACCACCACGCAACGGCTCCAGAGGTCTTTATTGGAGGTAAACACGACGTCCACATTGTTCAGGAACTGAAGCCCGGACTGCGTGCGCACGATGTTCATACCGGAAGACTCAAACCAGCTCGGGGAGATGAATACCGGCCCTCCTTCTCCAACACGCGACCAGTTGGTCAAATAGAACGGTACAAAGTAACCCGGCCCCATGTTGGTGAATGCCTGTGTGGGATCGTAAATCTCATCCCGCTCGCCGGTACCAGTCAGCACATAGTTGAATACGACTTGGTCCAAGAGGTTAAAGCCCGGCAAAACGTCGTCTTTTATGCCTGTGAGCCAACGGTTGGCGCCTGTACGAGCATATTGCTCTTCATAACCCAACACGCCGTTGGAGCGGTCGCGTCGGGTGCCGGGCACATCTGTCTGACCAATGGTGACACTGAATCCATATTTCTTGATGATCTGCTCATTGAGTTTCTCGATGGTCGTTTCCGATGCAATGAGCGGTTCGTTGGGAATATCCGTACGACGCAGTTCCCAACGCGCGTTTGTTGCCAATACGTTGTCATTCATATTGCCGTCCACAAAACGCAGTTCAAAGTCGCCGTCTTTTACATCCAAGGGGTTGAATACCTTCACCTCGATAGGACCGCGACCAGCCGTATAAGTGATCTCGCCGCGGAAAGCGCCGAGTTGAGCATCCGCCTTGACATCCGCCTCAATGAGTGCGCGGGTCTCGCTGGAAATATCTAAGAAGTTTTCGCCGGTACCAGCTCCATCCACACGGGTAATGACCACGCCGTCGCCGTATTGGGCATTGAGGCGGCGGTCGGTGATGGGGCGCGGCACAGCAGCGTAGGGCAAGCCGTCACCGTTGGGGCCGATGTTGCGACGGCCTTCACAGTAGGGTGCTTTTTGGCCCAATACCTGTACCGGATCGAAAGGCAAGTATTCATTGTGAGCATACGCTACCGCAATGAAATAGTACAGTTTGTGATTGATCAAACGGCGATCACCCACGGCAAATTGGTCTTCCGTAATGCGGAAAGTATGGCGTATGCCGAGGTCGGCGCCGTCCACCTGCAACTCCGGCGTGAAGTATTCTTCAGCCGTCGGCGTATCCAATGCATCGCTCAAAGTTCTCCAGTTGAAGATGCGATTGATGCCGTTTTTCACGTCCACCTGATAGATGAGACGCACTTTAGATGGGTCATCCAGAGTAGAAGCATCCAACTTGACATCCGGGCGGGAAACCTGAAACAGCTTGTAGCCCTCGAATACAAACAGCGAGTCTGCAAATTCTTGCGGAATCCCCAAACCTGCCTGTGCATAGCTTTCACCGAAGTTGTTGGAGGAATTCTGGTCATTGGTAAAAATGGCTATGATCTCGCGATCCAATTCCACGAAGTCCACATCGGGTGCATCCGGGCAGTTGGGCAATCTGAAACAAGCGTCGAACAAGTCTTGTGCGATGTCGTCGGCTTCCTGCAACTTCTTGATGCTGGGACAAGGGTAACGCTGATCGGGCACCCATACCACGCCAATGATGAGTTCGTTGATGTCGCCGGGACGCAATTTGAACGGCCCCGAAGCCTGAATGGTACGGCGGTCGCCGGCGGGCAGGGCCTGCGTACACATGCTCCAGCCTGTTTGATTGTCGGGCGCTTCCGTGAACGCGTACTTGATCGGCGGGCCATCCTGATAAGCATCGCCGCCATAGGTAAACGGCGAGCCGTCGCGCCAGGAACCTGTCAGATAGTTGTAGTATTCCTGCGCGTTGTTCGGGTCGGTTGTGCCCGGCGCGGGCGTGGGCGTCACACCGCCGTTGTTGAAGTATGTGAACGAAGACATGCCTATTTCTACTGTGTCAATGACATGTCCTTGGGCATCCTCAATGTAGCGCAAGGGGCCCCGGAAATAGTCAATGCCCAGAATAGGAATGTTTTCACAATAAGTATTCACCCCTTGCGGGCAGGTACATCCGGTTTGTCCATCGGCGGCGTCAATGTTATATACATAAGCCAAACTCCGGGAAGTATCGCAGCCCACATAGTCGTCGGTGTAGCAACCCAAGTCGGGGTCGGACCACATGGCAAAGAAAGTACTGTCAATATCCTCAATAGCGCGGTTGATGAGCTTGTAGCGCTGGAAGGTCATGTCGTTGAGTTCGTTGTTGGTAGCATAAGCAAAAGCCTGCACCTGCACTTCCATCTGGATGGCGTCGCCGCGAGATTCCGAGTGGATGTTGCCGTTGTCGTTGTAAATCCAGAAGGTCATCTCATCCGGATATTGCGGGCTGTCTTCGCAGCCCCGGATTTCGATGATGGGATAGTCGCCAAATTCCGGGTTGTAATCCATATCGCCGTCTTCATCCCAGAAGCCGGCCAAACCCTGGCGCGTATTGGGCAATGCAAAACGGTTGATTTCCTGAAAGAACGGGTTGCCGCGGCCGGGCCAGCCCTTCACATCCAAAGGAATGAGATCGGGATCGTAGGGGACGCCGTCTGCCTGCGCTTTTTTGAAATTTTTGATGTGCAACTCAATGTTACTGCCTTTCACAGTGAAAAAGCGGTCCCACTTGGAGCATACAGTTTGATCGGTGCCGCCGGTTTCGGGGTCTAATGGGCCAGGCCAGAAGTCTTTGTCTCCGGAAGAAGAACCATACGTCTGCGCGGCTACTTTCAGGTTGCCGGCAGGGTCCAAACCGCCGAGCCATACAGCGCCGGCAAACAAAGAAGAAACTTCCGGCACGCCGGGTGGCACTTTGGGCACCACATACCGGCCGTTGGCGTTTTGCGGAGCTGCATCCCACCATACATCACCGCCGGTGAGCAAACGCGCACGTACGTTGTTGATGGCCTGATCGGTTTGCGCAAGGGCTTTGTCGCAGTTGAATCGGAAAGAAACGTTGTTGCCCGGTTTAGCCGGTGTTTCTCTGCTCCGCTGTAAGTTTGGATTCACATTGGCTATGACCGGCAAGGTCATCAACAGGCCCAGAGCCGTGTTCCAAAACCAAAGTTTTCTGTTGAGCATATTAGAAAAAGTTTAAAAGTCAACAATTTTGAAAGTCAATTCAAAAAAAAGTCAGAGTGAGTGAAGTCAGGCGGTAACTTCCGGTTACCTCCTGACTTCAATACGATTAGAAATCAAAAATAGCGCCTACAAAAATACGGCGTGGCAGGCTGAAATTGCCCGGATTGAGCAAGGCCCACTGGTAAGATGCCAGATAAGCATCCACTTCGCGCAATGAATTTTGTACGCTCGTAATTTGGTTTTGCCCGAAAGCCGAACGAATGAAGCCGTCATCGGTAGCCGAGCCGGTAGCAGGATATACGCCAATGATGTTGCGGCGATCCAAGAGGTTGGAAACGCGGCAATAAACATTCACCGACATTTTATCCCCAATATTGAAGCTCTTGTCCACGCGCAAGTTTATCGTAAAATTCCAAGGGTTGCGCGCGCCGTTGATGGCGCCGATGGTACCCTCGCCGCCTAACTCCGTAGGCAGAAACTTACGGGTATAAGGACGGCCGGAAACAGCAATGGCCTGGAAGTTGACGCCTGCATCGGCGAAGATGTCCATACCGAACAAACGCGGACCGGTGTAGCGTTTGCCGCTGTCGTAGCGATAGTCGGCACTGAGTACCAAACGGTGACGTTCGTCAAAATTGAGCGGGAACAGGGTGCGCAACACACCGCGGCTGGAAATGGCGCGCTGAGAGTTGGCGTCGGAGCCGGTACCGTCGGCAAATTGCAGCGTATAGTTGGCATTCATGGAGAAATTGCCCGAACGGCGCTGATCGAACACAAAAGAGAAACCTTTCACCGTACCGAAGTCGAGGTTGTCGTAGGTTTCGTATTGGTTGATGATGGGCACGGGGAAGAAAATCCGCGAAGAAATCATGTCGCGCATTTCTTTGTAATATGCCGTAATGGTGAGCGCCGAAGCATTGGTCAGCTTTTGTTTGAAACCCACCTCATAGTCAATGGTACGCTCGGGCTTGAGGTTGGGGTTGTTGCGGATGCCGCTGCGGTCGAAGAAGTAGAAATAGTCAAGCGCTGTGGCGATGGTGTTGGTCGGCGGGCGCTGCACCAACACGTCGTAGTGGGCGAAGAAGTTCGCATCTTCGGAAATCGGGAACGAGAAAGCGAGACGCGGCATGAAGTTGGTTTGCACTTCGTAGTCCTTGAAGCTCACGTTCGGATCGAAATCGCGGGCGCGAATGAAGTTGATGTTGTCGTCAATGCGGGCATCCTGATATTTGGGCGTTACCACGCCGGAAGGAATGGCCAGGGCCACGTTGTTCACGGGCGTGCCGTTGGGCAGGTACCATTGGTCACCGGCGCGATAGGCTTGCACATTGTCGCTGCCGGCGCCGGCGGTATATACTTTGAAGTCGTCGCCGATATTGCCGGGACGATCACCACCAAAACGATCATGAAACTCACCTGCGCCCATGATTTCGTACAGCGAATAATTGTCTTTGAGCACCTTGGTATTGGCGTCGTAGCGGTCAACGCGCAAACCGAGGCGGAAGATGATGTCGCGGAAAGTGAACTTGTCCTGAATGTAGAATGCCTGGTAAATCGGGCGGTTGGGCGCTACCGGGAAAGTGCGGATACCATCAGCATCGGTAGCTGTGAAGAAATCTTCAAAGGTGCCGTCAAATTTTCCGCCGAGGTAGTCATAACCATAGTAGCCCAAGATGTTCTGGTCATTCAATTCTTTGGCAGAGAACATATTGAGGCTCATCTGGCTCGGATTGAGGCCGTCCACATTTACATATTGCCCCAGGTTGGTGATACCCAAAGAACTGCGCAGGCGGCGGTAAAATGCGGCTTCGGCGTTTTCCACGATTTGTACATCGTGAAGGTCAACGGTCACTTCTTCACCCGTCACCGGGTTGGTCACTTGCGTGGTGCCGATCACAGGAGAAGTCGGGTTGCCGTCTGCGTCCACCGGAATACCGAGAATATGGTTGTTGGCCAATTGGCGGGCCACATCCCACAAACCGCGGGGCGCTACGTTGTGCTGGCGGTTGGTGCGCTGCTCATACCAGGCGCCGAACTGGATGTTGTGGCGGCCTTTACCTGCGCCACCTTTCGGAACGAGGTCGAACGAAGCATTGACGTTGAAGGTCGTTACATCATCTTCCGACTTGAGTACGCGATTGAATACCGTGCCTACATTGGTGTGGAAGTTCCAGGAAGAAGTGAACTGGTTGGAAATGGTGCCGTTGGGCGCAATGAAGGCTTCCCGGCGGAGAATGTTCTCAATGCCGTCGTTTACACCGGCAATGATGACATTGGGAATCTGCCCGTTCAGGCCCTCCGAAAAGTCAAGGCCCAATGCGTTGTTGTAATTGGACAATACCGGATTGGAAGACCCGGCATTGGAATAGCCGCGCAGCACCTGACGGTTATCCGAGTGGACAAACGAAACTTCTCCAGTTGTCTGATCCACCATTGCTTCAAACGTGGGCACCCATTGTATGTCGTAATTGCCTACATGGCCATAAGCAAAATGGTTTTGGCCGTGGCGCGGATCGTAGTCTTCGTAAAACTCTTGCTCGTAGCCGAATTGCAAAGAATACGAAGCATTCTGAATAACCGATTTTTTATCGTCGCCACCCGCAGCGCCGCCCAAACGGTGGCGCAGGCGAACGGAGCCGCGACGCGTGCCGGCGAAAGACGTAGGGTTGTTGTGACTATTGAACACGCGCCAGCCACCGGGCGTAAACTGGTTTTCCGTGTTGGTAAATGCCCCCGTAAACGAAATGTCAATCTGCTTGCTGAGGCGTGCGTCAATTTTGGCGGTCACGTCGTAACGGCGCAGCGTTTCATAGGGGCGCGCTTTGAGCGCATCCACATCATCGGCTTTCATAAAGTCGGCGGCCACAAAGGGGCTGTTATTGATGCGGAGGATAGGGTCGGCTTCGAGTGCCTTGAGATTCTCCTCCGTTACATTGTACACGGGGATTCCAGGCGGACGGTCATCCACCTGATGCGTCCAGCGGCCGGAGAAGCGATAGCCGAGAATGGACTCCCCGGTCTTTTTGTTTTTCCAGATCGGACCGGTGAGGTTGATACCCACCAAGCTGTTGGCATAAGCGTCGAAGTATTTGGAAGTTTCCAGTTCCACACCGCCCGAAAACTTCTGTGAAGGGCCTTTGGTGGTAATGGAAATGATACCGCCCGTCACGTCGCCATACTGGGCTTCCATACCGCCGGTAATGACCTGCATTTGGTCAATTTCCGACTCAGGAATGAGGTTGCCCTGAATGCGGATACCGTCCACATAGTAATTGGTGGCATCTGAGCGGGAACCGCGCACCGTGATGGCCCCACCTTCATCGGCGGAAGCCAGACCCGCCGTGGTGGCTGCCAGCGCGTTGATGTTGCGCGTGGGCAGGTTGCGGATTTGCTCGCTGGTGATGGTTTGGCCCTGCGTGGTATTGTCCTGCTCCACCAAAGGCACCCGGTAGGTTTTGACCTCAACGGTGGTGAGGAGTACTCCGGCAGACATGACAAAGTCCAATTTGTTGGCCTTGCCGGCAAAAATGACCACCTTTTCAACCCGCTGGCTCTGGTAGCCCAGATAGCTGGCCTCTACATCGTAGGTGCCCGGATCAAGGTTGGTAATGCTGTAAGTGCCGTCGAAATCGGTAGTAGTACCTGTAATTTGTACCCCGTTTTTGAACAGGAGTACCGTACCGCCGATGACCGGCTCTTTGGAGTCACCGTCCGTCATGGTTCCACCCAGCGACGTTTGCGCTACAGCGGCCACAGCCGACAACAGTAAAAAGCTGATTAAGAGTAAGTTTCGCATCATGCATCATTTATTTAAATCTACTCTGGCAATAGGTTTACCAATCAAGGGCACAATGTTAAGCAAATGTGTGGGAACAGCCAAAATTTTATGGCTTCGTATGTCCGACAGGGGACAAAAAATGAGCGTATTGCTTTTATTTTCGAGCCGGGGACAATGAAAAACAAAAGCCCGCTTTGTACCGCCGCATGATGAATTTCCCAAAACAGATTTACAATTTCGCCGATAAAATACCCCCTTTCATCGAATCAATACACGAGACAGCAAGACCATTTTACATTTTGCGGGCCATAATACAAAGGCTTTTCAACCCTCAAAGATGATACTACTGACGGTGAGCGAATGGTGGATGGCCATGCAAAGGCCGGAACAGATTTTCTGGATCATTGCCGTGGTCTTTACGGTGCTGATGCTCATACAGTTTATTCTGACACTCACGGGGTTGGATTTTGACGGAGACTCCGACGCCGGAGACCTGAGCCATGACGGCGGATTAGACCACGACCACTCTTTTTCGGTTTTTTCGGTGCGCAGTATCATCGCGTTTTTTGCTTTCCTCGGCTGGACGGGCGTACTCATGCTCGGCGCGGGTATCAGCCTGTGGCTGGCGCTGTTGCTGGGCCTGCTCATGGGCGGCATCGCCATGTTTCTGGTGGCTTACCTCATTTTCTGGTTTTCACGGCTGGGCCAGGAAGACAACGTGACGGCGCATGAAGCCATCTATCAAGCCGGCGATGTATATCTCGCCATACCCGGCGGGCGCAGCGGTATAGGCCGCGTCACCGTAAAAACCCGCAACGTACTCCGCGAATGGGAAGCCGTAACGGACGGCCCCTACATCCCCACCGGCACGAAAATTCTCGTGACCGACGTGCTGCCCGACAATATTTTGTTGGTGACCCGGCAAGACTGAATTACATCATCATAAAACGCTTCAATCCTATGGGAACTTCTCTGATTATCCTCGTCGTAGGACTGGTTTTACTGGTTTTTATGACTCTCGCTTTTGTTATTTCCCGCTATCGGCGATGCCCTTCCGACAAAGTGCTCGTCATTTACGGGCGCACGGGTTCCGGCTCGGCCAAATGTCTGGCGGGCGGAGCGGCATTCGTATGGCCGGTCATTCAGGACTACGAATACTTAGACCTCTCCCCTATTTCCATAGATGTGGACCTGCGGCGCGCACTGAGTAAGCAAAACATCCGCGTGGACGTGCCCTCGCGCTTTACTGTGGCCATTTCCAACGAAGAAGGCGTGATGCAAAACGCCGCCGAACGCCTGCTGGGCAAGTCTATGGAAGAAATCCGCGACATTGCCAAAGACATCATTTTTGGTCAGCTCCGCCTCGTGGTAGCCACCATGGATATTGAGGAAATCAACTCCGACCGCGACAAATTCCTCTCCAATGTCTCTACCAACGTGGGCGCCGAACTCAGAAAAATCGGCCTCGCGCTCATCAACGTGAACATCACCGACATTCAGGATGAATCGGGCTACATAGAAGCATTGGGCAAAGAGGCTGCCGCAAAAGCTGTGAACGACGCCCGCATGAGCGTAGCAGAAAAAACCCGCGACGGCTCCATCGGTGAAGCCAACGCCAAAAAAGACCAGCGCATCAAGGTATCGGAAGCAGAAGCCTTTGCCAAAGTGGGCGAGGCGGCTGCCAATGCCCAGGCCGTGGATGGTGAAAACCAAAGCCGCGTGACCATCGCCAATTCGCAGGCCGAACTGCGCATCAAAGAGGCAGAGGCCGCCATGCAGGAGCGCATCAAGGTATCGGAGGCAATGTCTGAAGCGCAGGTGGGCGAGGCGGCGGCCCGCGCCAAGGCCATCGAGGGTGAAAACTTAGCCAAAATCACCATTGCAGAATCGGAAGCGGCCCGCCGTATCCGCGAAGCCGAGACCAACAAAACGGCCGTTTCTTCTGAAAAAATCCAAACGGCCAACGCATTGGAAGACGCTTATCTGGCAGAGAAAAAGGCCGAAGAGGCTCGCGCCGCCCGCGAACGCGCCACTAAAGAAGCAGACATCATCGTGCAGGCCGAAATACAGCGCCGCAAAATGGAAATCGAAGCCGAAGCGCAGGCCGAACAAACCCGCCGCTTGGCCAAGGGCGAGGCCGATGCCATCTTCCTCAAGCAGGAAGCCGAGGCCCGCGGTTTGTATGAGATACTCAGCAAGCAGGCCGAGGGTTTTGACAAAATCGTGCAGGCGGCCGGCGGCAATACCCGCGACGCCGTGCTGATGCTGATTGCCGACAAGATCGAAGACTTAGTGAAAACGCAGGTGGATGCTATCAAGAACATCAAGATAGACAAAGTGACCGTGTGGGACGGTGGCAACCACTCCGACGGCGAGGGCAATTCTACCTCCCGCTTTGTATCGGGGCTGTATAAATCGGTGCCGCCGCTCAACGACCTGTTCAACATGGCGGGCATGGAACTGCCCAAATACCTCGGCAACCCCAAAGCTGCCGATGCGCCTGCAAGCGAAGAGCAAGCAGGGAGTTAGCGTGCTGGAAGTCAGGCGGTAACTTCCTGTTACCTCCTGACTTCGCCCGCAGCAAATGGGCCCCGTGTAAATGACCAAGATACAGAATCCCGGCGTGAACGTGGATGAGTTGCTGATGAAGTGAGCGCTTTCACCCTGCCAAGAATTTATCGGCAACTAAAAAACAGTTTTTATGAATGACTTACGACTTTGCTTATCCGTGCTTATCGTTTTGATACTTGCCGGCTCGTGTTCGAATTACAAAGAAGGCAACCTCCGTATCTCGCCTCAAAAAACAGATCAAAGTGTTCATTTGGGCAGGGGGGTATGGATGGTAGTACCAAATGGATATGAAAAAGCGCGCTCGTTTGACGGGTACCAAACAACGAATGCACTTTCATCTATTTCTGTAACGATGAGTATGAGGTCATTGGAAGAAATAAAAGCCCGTATTACTCCGAGCGCCTTGAGAGAAAAGAAGAGCGTTTTGCTGGAGCTGAGCCGGGTAAATTATGATGGGGAGGATAACGGTCTCTTTTCTGTGGTGCATGATAAAATGACAAACACGATCAGGTATGCAATGGCAATTAGCTACAATGACAGGGTCTATTACATCAAGGCCTTTTGTTTCGATCAGCTTGAAGAAAGTTTCGATCCATTGATAAGGAAAAGTTTTATGAGCACATATATTGGCAGCCAGGAAGACAGTATGGAAGAGTTTCGGCTTGCTAAGTTTGAAGGTAGAAACCGATCAATTCAAACTAAAGATGGCGAATACCCTACTCAATCTCCTGATGCAGCCGTTATAGAATGGACCACTATGGATGATCTGACAGGAATATCAGAAACCGGATTGGTCGAAAACGAGCTTCAAAAATTGACGGGTATGGAGCGCCCGGGGGTATCTGTGCTCTATTTGGAGAATGGCAAATACTATCAGGGCACGGCAAGTGCAGAAAATATAAAAGCTTTGTAGGCTTGCTCGTTACGGAAGGCAGGAAGGGAACTTTAGTGGTTTGTCATGGTAATGCCGACAGCAACCTTGAAGAGTTTGAAAAGCATACTTACGGAAAGTTGGTAAAAACCAAGATTGTGGGACGCGCTAATTGAGCCTTCACACCCGGTTCTCCTGCGCTGGCGAGAACCGAGCATCAAATACAAATAAAAAAGCCTCGCAAATCAAAGATTTACAAGGCTTTATAAGTGGTGGAGATAGTCGGAGTCGAACCGACGACCTCTTGCATGCCATGCAAGCGCTCTAGCCAGCTGAGCTATACCCCCCTTTTATCCGCCATAGCCAAAGCGAAGGCGGGACTATTTTTTAGCTTTTCTTCAAAAGCGGTCGCAAAGTTAAGACAAAAGAGAGAAAAGTCAAGAGAAGGCGAAGAAAAATATTTTGAAAACTTCACGAATGAGATGGCTGATCCCCCTCCCCCGCTGTATGCCGACGCTTGAACGGCAATATTTTTTTCTGCCATAAAACAAGAGTATCGTACTTTCGCAAAGAAAAGGGTTTTATACACCAAATGAGATTTCAATGAGCATTGCCCTTCCCAAGCCTGTCGGCGTTGCCATAGTGGATGATCAGCAATTGTTTTTAGACGGTATTTCGGCACTGTTGAACGCTTGTCCGGAGCTGGAAGTCGTAGCTGCCGCCATGAGCGGAGCGCAGGCATTGTCTTTATTTGAGCAACGATGCCCGGAAATCGTTTTGCTGGACCTTTCCATGCCCGAAAGAGATGGCATGGAGGTGCTCAACGACCTCAAGGCGCATTTCCCGGAGATAAAAGTTATCATGCTCACCGTACACGACGATCTGCCGTCCATACAAGAGTGTCTGCGCAGGGGCGCCATGGGGTATGTATTGAAAATCAATGGTAAAGATGAGTTGCTACACGCTATTCTGGAGGTGGCCGGCGGCAGGAAGTACTTGGATCCCAAAGTTTTGGACACCTTGATAGGCCACGAAAAGCCGCCCGCAGGCGCCGGTCAGAAGCCCTTGTCAGGTTCGGATTCCGGGCTGCTTTCCATGCGGGAGAAGGAGGTGCTTCAACTCATTTCTGAGGGAAAAACCAGTGAAGACATTGCACGACAGTTGTTCCTGAGCGTCAATACGATTGACACCCACCGGAAAAACATCATCTCCAAGCTCAACGCCCGCAACATCACCGACGCCGTGCGCATGGCACTGCAAAAGGGGCTGATTTAGACTTCATTCCTAAAAACTGCCTCATTGGAAACGCGCACCACTATGGTAGCGCCATGGCCGGGTTGGCTGTCGGTGTTCATTTGGCCGCCCAGCACCGTCACGCGATTGCGCACATTGGCCAGCCCGATGCCCTCGCCCGCCGTTTTCCCCGACTGAAACCCCTTGCCGTTGTCTTCCACAATCAGCACGATTTCCTTTTCGTGAGCCAGCCACTGCACGCTGAGTTGCGAGGCTTCAGCGTGTTTGAGGGCGTTGTTGATGAGTTCGAGCGTGATGCGAAACAAATTGATTTCGGCCTGTTGGGAGAGGCGTTTCAGGGGGAGGTTGTTGTAATAATTGATGCTCAATTCCGGCCTCAGTGTGCGGGTTCTTTGCAGTACCTCCTCCAACGCGCTGTGCATACCGGCCCGGAAGAGGGATTTTGGCGGCAAGTTGTGCGATATGCGTCGCAATTCTTCATAGGTGGTTTCCAGATCGGTCATCAGTTCTCGCCAGGCTTTTTTTTCATCACCTTCTGCTCGCATTTCCATCAGATTGGCCTTCATTTTCATAGCGGCCAAGCTCACGCCAAGTCCGTCATGTAGGTCCTGAGACAGCCGCCGTCGCTCAGATTCGATGCCCAGCAAGAGGTCGTTCATGCTGTTGTGGCGCAGTTCGGCCAATTTGGCGGCCTGGGTTTGGTTTTGTCTGACCACATATTTAAACCGGGCAAAAGCCGTGTACAGCACCACCGGGATTTCCAGCGTCATACCGGCCATCATTAAAATCTGGGTATGAAATGTAAGTGGAAAACCGGCCTCGTACAGCCCTCCGGCCAATGAGTGTTGAGGCAAAAGCCGCATATATTGCAATACAGTAACGACGATGCCCGCGCCATGCAAGGAGAACCCCAGCAAGAGCCATACCGACCACAACTTCGATTTTCGGCTCAGTGTATAAATGAAAAGGGCCACAAACGCTGCGCTGCATACTAAAAAAACGATGTACATCAATATGCTCAAAATATGAACAAAACGCAGGGGTAAGACCGGAATAAACAGCGTAAATATGAGCAATGTACAACAAACCGCTATGGCGTAAAAGAAAATTTGCTCGAATACAGGAAAACGTTTGCGGGTGTTGAAGTACAGCCGGATGAACTGCGTGCCGAAGATGGTGTAAAGACAAATGGCTATAAACGAAAACACCTTTTGCCAATAAGGCCACTCGCCCCACAAAAAGCGATACCCCAGGCCCACATCTGAAAATACAAACAAAGCGCCCAGCAACACATAAGCCGCATAGTAGGCCATTTCGCGCAGTCTGAAACTGGCAGCCACTGCCACCAACAAAGCCCAAAACGCCAGGTGTATTACAAAAAAACCTCCTAAAACCAATGACTCCCGTGTGGCCTGGACCGTAACGCGGTGATGCCTTTGCCAGAGATAGAGGTCGAAGTTGGCCGGTTGGTACGAAGGCGCCACATAAACTAAGCAGGTGAGCGTATCGCCGGCTTTGAGGTGCATTGGAAAAAGGAAGTTATGTGTTGGTACCGGGCGTCGTTCAAAAGGAAAATCTATGCCGCTGGTGTCGCTCTGTATGAGCAAATCGCCCCAATATTGGTAAACCTCAACATGGCGAAGGTTGGGGTTGGCGATCTCCAGCAGCAGGCGGCGCGCGTCGGCAGTCGGGTTCACAACCTGAAAGCGGAGCCATCGGGGCGTTTCCGTCAGGCCAAATAAAAAAGCCTTTGAGGCAGCCGCCGCAAACAGGGAGTCGGGCATTCGGAGTACCGAATCGGGAGAAATGGCAATTTTGCCCGACGCCTCATAAACTACTGCTACGGAATTGAGCATCAGGCAGGTAATGCCGGTGTCCATTACTGCCGGAGTGAATCGCTCGGCCCTTGCCGACAGCATAGTCAGGAAGAAAACCAACAACCAACCAGTCCGTCTGCCGATGACCCTGTTCATGGTAAACTGTTTTTTCTACAACGCCCCACTGTCCCCGATTGCACAGTACTGAGGCGCAAAATACCCAAATCCGGTGAGCGGCATACCCTTTGATGGGGAGTTTTTAGTAAAATGACGATGGGGTAAAATACCCATAAGCGGTGTTGCAGGGGCTGGAAAATACCCGGAACTTTGCCCTGTTATCCCAAAATACTTTTTCACCATTAACAACAAAACCGATGCAAGCCACTTCTCGCCTCCTCATCTCCATCATTTTCTGGCTGTTCGCTGCCCATGCCGCTCCGGCACAAACCCTGCCTGGTTTTCTGCACGCCGAATTGGAACAAAGTGACGCCCCCAATATCCTCAGCCGTATGGGCCATCTCCACCCAACTTCATCGGGGTATGTCACCGCCGGCACCTGGGGCGACGGCGAGTTTTCGCGCGCTGTTTTCATTCTGACAGACAGGTCGTTTCAGCCGATCCAATCCTACCGCATCAATGTGCAGTTGCCCACGCCCTTCGGAACTACCCGCTGGCAGGAGAGCTATGGCGCTGATGTACTGCCGCTGGGCGATAACGAATACCTCATTTTGGCGGCCATCAACATGAATCCTGTGATGCTGCTGCAACCCGGCTCGCAAAATCTGGATTATGCGGTGTTGCGGGTAAGAGTGCCTGCCAACGAGCAGGGCGCCCCGCAGGTATTGTGGGCCAAGCGCTTCGGCGGAGACTTCAACGATACGCCGCACAATATGGAACGCACCAGCGACGGCGGCTTCATCATCAGCGGGTACAGCAACCCCGAACAGGCCCTCAACACGGCCAGCATTGCCCTCACTTTTTTGGTAAAATTGGACGCGCAGGGCAATCTGCAATGGGCCAGGCGCTATCGCAATAATGCCGCCGACTGTCGCACCACGGCCTTTCAACTGCTGACGGCCACCCTGCGCCGCCCGGTGGTGCAAACGCAGGATGGAGGCTTTGTTTTTCCTCTGCATTGCGATGAAAATGCCTACATTGTGAAAGTGAACACGCAAGGCGATGTGCTGTGGGCAAAGCGGTTTGAGGCCGGCAGTGGATTTTTTGACGGTTTTTTTAATCAGGACTGGAACTTCGGACTTGGCATTGCCACAGGAACAGGCGGCGCCATCATCGGCGTACGGGAATTGCCCAACGGAAATCTGGTCTTTCTCGGCAATCAGTTTTCTTTTTTCACCAGCATTTGGGGCAACCCCACCAATGGCGACGGCGGCGGCGTGGTATTGCCTGTTTCGTATGTTTTTACCACCACGGCCAACGGGCAGTTTTTGCATGGAAACGCCTTCTTCCGCGAACGATTCGGCGACAACAATCAGCCCATCGAAATGATTGCCCACGACTTTCAGCCCGGCCCTGGCAATAGCCTCATCGTAGCGACTGGTATTCGCCAAAATTGTTTCAGCGGCCCCGAGTGCAGTTTCACTCCGGCTTTGTTGGAGATCAACTCCGCTGCTACCGGCTTCGATGCTGCCGTGACGAGCGCCCATGAAATCATTTCGGGAAGTCGCCATTTTTCTTCGCACTACCCCTTCGCACTCGATTTTATTCGCATAGCACCTCCCGATGCCGAAGGTCGCATCGCTCTAAGCTACGACAAAAACATGGTGCTGAAGTCGTTTGCCGGAGCATCGTCCTGCGCTCCTGAATTGGCCGGCCTGCATTCTTTCCCCATTACTTTAGACCTCCAAAACCGCTCCATCATTCATACCTCGCTATCGGGAGCAGATTTGGCCGTAGGAACGCTTTCGCCTACCGCTTTGCAACGCAGTCTGCCATGCCAAACCTCTGCCACGCAGGAACCAATAGCGGCCAAAGACAGCGGCATTTTTATAGCGCCGACGGTCTCAAACGGGCATTTCAATATTCAGCTTTCAGGCGGAGATGAATGGATGGGTGCTCGTTTCCACCTTTTGGATTTGCAAGGTCGTCCTTGCCTCAGCGGAGTCATTCAGTCAGACAGGCAGGCCGTTGCGGCGGGACATCTGCCGGCAGGCGTTTATTTAGTTCGGATAGTAAAAGATGCGAAGTTTACGGTGCTGAAATTGATGCTTCAGCCTTAGTAGTGGGGCAAAAATAAATGCTCATTTTCTTTAGGCCAAAGGATTAG